>Ga0208639_1000114_pt1 | contig 60599 bp, 52 predicted proteins | sample ETNtaG_33_FD_185772 | JGI IMG/M metagenome (GOLD analysis project Ga0208639, IMG submission 185772) | Marine microbial and viral communities from oxygen minimum zone, Eastern Pacific Ocean - ETNP201310SV76 (SPAdes) (version 2) | ecosystem: Environmental > Aquatic > Marine > Oceanic ...
TGTTAAATCAGCATCGTTTTCTAAGTTTCCATCACCGTCTGAGTCATATTCCAAGTTGATATCCCAATTCCAAGTTGTGATGTACTCGCTATTGCCACCGGACTCTGAATCAGAACCATCTAATTGTACCGTAGTTGTTTCAGTAACTTCGCGGTCTGATTGTGATTTATCCATTGCACAAATCCAAACCAAGATGTTTTTTGTTTCATCGATTTCATCGTATAGACAATCTTCTTCATCAGCATATTGAGTGATCTCTGCCACAGGAGTGCCAACTGGTGCCTCGCTAACTACGATATCTTTGGTTTGTGAATTACTTACACCACCAGATGCTACAGTCAATGTAACGCTGTAAGTACCCTCAACTTCCCATGAACAATCGGTCTTTTGTCCGGTTTCATCCGCAGCACCATCGCCATCACAATCCCAACTATAGGTTAGAGAACCATCTTGAGGTAGTGAGGCTGATGCGTCTAATTCGACACTATCGCCAGTTCTAATATCGGTTGTTGGTGAATAAGAAAAGACAGCAGTAACAGGTACATTGTCATCGCCCGAATCGCCAGTAATACACCCAGCAAGGCTTGTTGATATCATTATCAAGACCATTAGAATTGGCTTAACATTAGACTTCATGGTAATAGGTGTGCATAACATATGTAAAAAATACTCCCGTTGAATGGGTCAATTTAGAAGGAAAATAGCGAGGTTTGCTTATTTCCAGCAATCAATTCTTTGGCATTCCAACCAAAAGCCTCAGTAATTCTTCCAAGTGCTGCTGCTAATCTTTCTGCGTAAAAACGACCATCATAGCCTGTTATCCCACCGTTTTCTTCGTTTTCCAGCCAAGGTTTGACCGTCATTGGACTGACTGAAGCATCGGTCACAACATAGGATACTTTCATTCCTGAAGTGAATCCAAGGCCAAGCGCAATTCTTGCTTTGGCAATCCTTACTTGTGCCATACTATCGGGTTTAGCATAATTTTTTGTAAAGTCAACTGAGCCATCTTTATTGACACGACCCTTACAAGATTTGGCAAGAATTAGTTCGGTTGCTTCGACTTTGTTGTCTTTGAGTGCTTTGACTCTATCAAGAGCACACTTGACTAATTCATCGCCTTCATCAGCCAAAGCAAAAGTAAATAATTGCTTCATCGTTTTAGTCAAATAAGAGAATGAGTCTGTTCTTTGAGTCTCATATCCACGTATGAGCATCTCTTCATTTGGCCAGACAACTTGGCCGACATAGCGTTTTTTAGCACCATGGCTAAAGAATACTGAGAGGCCTTTTTCATATTCTAAAACCGCTGAATCCTTACTGTACCTTTCGGCAATCTCAAGTCCGAAATCAAGCATGCTTTGTTTGGCTTTATTCCATGCATCAACTTGTTTTTGTGCCTCATCATCGCCTTTTTCAGCTGCGGTGAAGTCCTCTTGCTTTATTGTTGAAGGAGAGCCTTCAGGCACGGGTGAGCGAACAAAGATTGAATCTGTATCTGAGTAAACAACATGATGGCCTTCTTGTTCTAATTGAGAAATAATATCCTTGATATTAAATCGCGCCCATGCTGTAATTGAAGAACCAAGGTCGCGGTGAGTGAAACGGTAAAAGCCACTAGCAAATACACCATAGAAGGTATTCATTAGAATTTTAACCGCATATTGCATTGAATCATGAAACATTATTCCAGCCGAATCCTCTTGTTCTTTAGCGACTTTTAGCGATGCTTTGTGAACATCTCTTTGAGACATCAAGTTTTCAAGAAGTGTTGGAACTAAGCCTTTGCGGACACTTTGATGGCGAAATCGTGCTCCTGTTGGCGCTGTATAGACTGGTTCATCTTTTGCAGGTTGGTCAGATTGTACGGGGTCTATTCTTGTTGTATAGCATATATTATTGCCAATCATGATTGAAGGATACATACTTTTGAAATCTAAAACTGCAATCCAAGGATGGAGGCCTGCTGCTACATCGTGAACATATCCGCCTGTGATTTGCCCTTCTTTGGCTTCAGCAGAACCGGTCAAAGGAACTGCTACCATCTCTTTATCTGCCAGTCTAATAATTAGAGAATCAACAAGTTGACTAGTGCTTCCATTTGCTGCAGTATCAAAAGACACCTTAGCAACTGCCGCTACCGCTTCTTTGCGCCTTACAACCTGTAATTGATTTAAAATATCGAGAGGTAATGCTGCATCTCTAATACAATACTCCATCACAACATCAGGTCTATCTGCCCATTCTTGGTCCATCTTTGAAGCATCAACGTCCATTTTATGTCTTTCAGTATCATCTGGAAATAGTAACTTGGAGACATAAGAAAGGGTTTCTCTTTGTGGTTTGAGTGTCATTCTTGCTTGCCACCAAGCATCTACAATGCTGCGACCTGCAACATTCCATGCCCGATTACTTTGTCTGCGTGGAATTAATCCGGTACGCGTTCTTTTGTTTTCTGCCTCTGATTGTTCAACTCGACCCCAACCAAATAATGTTGCACGTTTACGCCAATCTGACCTTTTTGCTTGAACATCCATCCTATCATTGAGTTTTGGTAAATCGAAATTATCGATATTATATCCTGTAATGACATCTGGGTCTTGGCCTCTTACCACAAGGGTTAGTTGCTCCATGATGTAAGTCTCCTCGCCTTTAAACGAAAATTCTTGACGAGTACCATTGGACATATCTTCAATCCATGCGGCTGCACACAGGATTTTTTCGTGTTCAATACTGGTTTCAAGGTCAAAAGAGAATACTTTGAATGGAACTTGGAAGGGTTCACAATCTGATAAATCACTAACATCACAAGATACTGTGATATCAACAGCATATCTTCCCGTTCCACCAGCCTTGAGTACTTTCAATCTCTGCTGTTCATCATTTTCAATTATATCTCTTGAATCGATAATTTCACCCTTTGCATGGACGTGCATACTTAGATCATTATCCAGAAATAGTCGATTTAGGAATGGTATATCACCAGCAAATATCTGCCATGATTGCTTGACAAGGGATTTTCTAAGACCTGGTACAACAAATGGTTGACGGGCGGTTACTTGCCAAATTGGCCGCATACCAAGGTCAGTGAGTTTCATCTCAGGGCCACTAATTGAGCGAATATCTTCATTAGCCTCAAGGCGCTTTAATTTATCAAGAAATAATTGAGGGAGTTCTTGGCCTTCTTTCCAAGCACTTAGAGGAGTTATCTCAAAAGTTGGCGACATACCTGAAACGAGTAAACAGGCCGAGCGACCATCTTCGCAACGAGCGAAAACTTCGAGGATAGTTTTGTGGTCAGTACCACCTTTGGAGGCATCGACAGAGTGGTAACGTCCACTGATTATACCCAGTTTACCGTCGAACTGCATGGTCCTGCCCAATACAAGCAGATTGGCGAGGCACTATTGCCCTTCGTATTTTCAAAGAGGAATAAAATGCTGCTGTGCTTCGACATATTCTGGGTCTGGGTCATCTTTTGCTAATTCTTTCTCTTCCTGTTTACCAACATCAATTCGTTGTAACAAAAGGCTGAATACAAAAATTGGAGTCATCAAAGCGAATGTCTTCAACTCGACTGGCTCGAAAGTTGAAAGTGGGTTTCCCGTCAAAAGCAATGTTGCCACTAAACACCCATAGGCAGCAAATATTGCTGAAACTATCATTGGTAGTAAACGATTGATTCCCATAGTTAAGAAAAATGCTGCTAATGCAGCAACTCCACTCCAAACATTGCTCCTTTCAACATCAAGGCCATAATTATTTAGAGTCTGAATACCGGTTGAAAATGTTACAAAAATAAAGGCAGAGGTAAGCATTCGTGATGAAATTCGAACCAAGGCCGACAAAACCATTCCAATTAGAAAACAAACAATCCCCGTAACTTGTGTTGCTGTTAGTGAGAGGCCCAAGTCTTCGGCTAATGGAGTGATTTGGGGAGATAAATAATATCCAATCGAGACTCCTATGATAAATGATACCAAAGGTAGTCTTCTATATCCTTGAAGAAATAGTAGAACTGAAAGCCCTAAAATGGCTATACCAAGTGGTGCGCCAATCTCTTCCATTTTTACTGCCAAAGTTGAGGTCATTTCTTCAAGTGATGGTTGGCTCATGAATTAATTCGAGGGCTAATAGATATTGAATTTTTACTATAAAAATCGGCATGTTGGAATGATTTACTAACAGTAATGATTGAAAGCCCGATTTCTATGGACAGCATGTTGGGGTTTACATGAGCGAAGAAATTGACTGGGATAGTTTGACTTTTTCTCTTACTCCTACAGACACTATGTACATCACTGAAACCGGAATTGATGAACCTTGGACTCCTGGTGATTTGATGCCATATGGGGATATGAAAATCTCACCGGCTGCTGGCGTTTTGAACTATGGACAAGGATTGTTCGAAGGAATGAAAGCATATCGAACCTCTAAGGGCAGAGTGGTATTTTTCAGACCTGAAGAAAATGCTCGAAGAATGCAAAGAGGTGCAGATCGTCTAAAGATGCCACCGGTCCCTGAATCAATATTCATCGACGCAGTTGAGCAATGTGTTCAACAAAATCTTCGATGGTTGCCTCCAACTGGTAGAGGCGCAATGTATGTTCGTCCATTATTGATGGGTTCGGGTGCAGTTCTAGGTGTTGCTCCCGCTCCAAGTTACCGCTTTTTGGTATATGTGACTCCTGTAGGGCCTTACTTCAAAGGTGGAGTTAGTGCAATTGACTTGCTGATTTCTGAGGAACATCATAGAGCCGCTCCTGGTGGTTCGGGAGGAGTTAAGGCGATTGGAAACTATGCGCCAGGAATGATGCCAAGTAAGAAAGCAAAATCAAAAGGCTATGCTGAAGTAATTTATCTTGATGCTGAAACTCATACATGCATTGAAGAAGTTGGAGCAGCTAATTTCTTTTGTGCAAAAGATGGTGTTCTTTACACTCCTGAATTAACCGGTACAATTTTGCCTGGAATCACAAGAGATAGTTTAATCAAATTAGCACGCCATAATGGTATTGAAGTTAAAGAAACTAAAGTAACCGCTGAATTTGCAATGAAGGCTGATGAAGCATTTTGCTGTGGAACTGCTGCAGTTATCTCACCGATTGGTTCTATCACAAAAGGGGATTCTAAAGCCGAGTATGGTGATGGTAAGCCGGGAGAATTAACCACTAAGTTATACAATCAACTAGTTGGCATTCAAAATGAAACCGAAGAAGATTTCTTTGGTTGGCTGCACGAAGTCCCTTTGTGATTAACGCTTTTTGAAGCCACGCTTCTTGAATCCGCTCTTAGGGGCAGATGGTTTTTGACTTCGAGATTTTCTTTGTGAACGGGCTCGGCGGTCACCAGTCTGTGGGCCTTCTGCAACTCTCTTTGCATCAGCATCTTTGAGACTTTTTTGGATTTGACGCCATTCTCCTCCAATCAGTTGGAGTAATTCCTCTTTGGTATTTGCACCAATTGACTGTTTAGCACCTGTTCGACTTACCCAAAGTCGGCCTTCTTTGGCATGGGGGCGCTTTGGATGGCTGGAATCTTCTTCACGCTTGATTTTTTTCAGACCAACTTTTCGGGCTGCCATGAATAATCCTTCAAGGTCAGGTTTGATGACAGAGGAATCCTTTGGAACTCTTCTTCCGTTACGCCTTGAAACACGGATATCGAAATACCCGGGCCAAATTGATAATCGGTCAGGATTGTGGTCCACTTATCTCACCAATAATAGCGAAATGTTTTGAACTGATAAACGCATTCATTCAACAAGAATGCCGTTTATGACTCCATCCTTACCAGGACGGGATGTGATTTTTACACGACCTTTGTCGGTTTCGATGATTGCTCCCTTGACCAGAACGTTTCTACGAACATAGTTAGGGTCTGATTCATTCTCTACAACATTTTCAATTGTCCCGAGTGTAGTTTTTCCTGTTTTTGGGTCGTTGATAGAAACTTTATCTGCTGCAAGAACACGAACCAAAGTATTTCCACCGGTTCTGCGGTAGATTTTAGTTTTGGATTCGCCAATCAAAGCCAATTGCTTCTCTGTTGATATTTCGGTTGAACGCTTACCGCGAGCCTTTACTTTACGACCACCGCTAGGTTTGCGTCTTGAAATTCCGTGCCATTGAGCCATAATTAAGTCTCCTTGCAGAACACACCGAGAAACGAGCCATATATGAAATCAACCCTCATTGACAAACCGACTCAATAGAAGAAATTACTACTCCGTCGGTTGTTTGAAGAGTCGCTTTGAGTTTGTCACCTGGAAATAATTGAGCCACACCAGAAGGTGTTCCAGTGAATAAATAATCACCAGTTTGAACAGGAGCCCAACCAATTAAACTGTCATATTGCGCTGCTGGTGTGATGCTCATCGAAGATAAAAATTCACTTTGTCTTACTTCATCATTTACAGTTAGATGAAGTTGAAGGCCATTAGAAGGTTCGCAAAGTGATTCGAAAGAACCCTTCCATGGTGCGAAGTTACCAAGTACTGCACTAGCGCGAAAGCATTTTCCTTTTGACCAAGGCAATTGCTCTTTGCGAAGGTCTAATTGAGTATCCCTATCTGTCAAATCAAGCCCAACTGCAATAGCATCGATTTGAAGATCTTGACCGAGCCGTATTACACATTCCACTTCGTGATGGACGCTTCCTGGGTGTGAACTAACTTGGATTGGTCCTTTGGTTTGTATACAATTATTTGGCTTGACAAAAAATACCGGTTCTGCTGGTTGCTGATTACCAAGTTCAGTTGCATGTTTAGCAAAAGTTCGAATTGAACACCATAGGGCCATGATGATGCCAGATATATTCGGCACATCAAACCCGCGATGGTAAAAACTGTCAAAGACCATGAGGGCAAGGCCGTGATATGAGCAAGGATTGGACCATCCGTAAGCGAAGGCCTGTTAGAAGAAAGAATATTGCTCCTCTTCTAAAAGAGTTGGAAGAATCTTTGAAAATTGACCTATCTGTTGATGGTGCTTTTTTAGAAATGGCTGAATATGGAACTTGGCAAATGGTATTTGTTGACAAAGTTGCTAAAACTGTCGAAGTTAAAGATGATGAAAATAAACGATTTACATTCCTCACATTACGAGGTTTTCTTGATTACCCAGAAGCAGGTAAATGGGTTGAAGTTGACCATGGGGCAATTCCATTTTTGATGAATGGTGCTGATTGTATGGTGGCTGGAGTACAGGCTGCTGATGAAAATATAGTCGAAGGAGAATTGGTCTGGATTAGAGATATGACTCACAAAAAACCTCTTGCAATCGGGTGGTCTGTAATGAGTGGTAATGAGATGGCATCAGCCACTAAAGGCAAGGGCATCAAAACTCTACACTGGGTTGGAGATGAACTTTGGGAAATGGAAGCCTAATCATTTCTTGATGTGTTCGACCATGCGTTCGATGAATCGGCGTTGCTCTACTTCCCATAACTGAATAGTAACTGTGCAAGAACCTCTGCGGACAGGTAATTTTCCGTTGATAAAACCATTTTGCGTCAAATCGCTATTTACTAAAGGAAGACTACGTCCTTTGAAATAGATTTTACAGCCATTTTCAACGCATTGAGCATAACCAAACTCGAAGTCAATTCGTTGTTTCTTTTCCTCAAATTTCACTCCACCGGCTTTGAGAAAACGTTTCACTGCTGAGTAAATACTGCTCGGGTCCTCTTCATCGTTAGATAGGCCCCCGTAGGCTGAAAGAAATGATAGTTCAGTATCATTTTGTTCCATTAGATGGTCTAAATCTCGACTCTTGGTCTTCTTTGCCATCCTACCACTAAACATGACCAAGTGGGATTGACTTTTTGAGATACCGCATGAATGCTAAGAAATCTTAGTTTCTTTAGTAAAACTCAATCAATGGGAAGTAATGGACCGGTCATGACGCAGACTTGGGTGGTGGATTCAAACTGTTTTATTCACCTTGGCTCGATGGCTCCGGATTCCTTTGTTAGAGACTTAGGGAAAATTCTACCTGCGGAGGGCATGTATGTAACTCCTGGAGTGCATGATGAAGTGAGGAATGTTAGATTTCAGCGATGGAAGAAACAGCCGAATTTACTAGTATCACTCAAATCTCTACTTACAACCATCAGTGTCGATGATTCACAAATTCGGGGCCTTGCAGCTCAAATCGGAGAGAGGGCGTCACCCCAAGATGTTGACCTTTCTTTGATGGTGTTAGCATCCAAACTTTCCAAAGAAGGTAAAGAAGTCACTTTGGTAACTGATGATTTCAAAATGACTACTACTAGTCAAAAGGTGAACCTTGGTTTCTCTACATGTCCGCCTTCTACATTCATTCAGCGATTGGCAAAAATTGGGCCCAAGCAAGCCAAATCAGGCCTGAATAGTCTTTCTCGAAGAGTTCGTGCGGCTGAAATGCGATATGCTATTAGTCGTGCTGGAGAATATGATATTCAAGCAAAATTGACTTGGATGGTGGATTCTCTTTTGGACACAAAAGGCAATGCCAAAACAGTTGTTGCAACAAATCCTGAACAAACTTCAAAGCAAAAATCAATTAGAGCGTTGAGGAAGTATCTATTGGGTGGAGATGTCAAAAAAACTCATATGAATTCGCTTGGAATATTGACTACTATTTGTGAACCGATAAGAGAATTTGATGCATTCCTATCTTCAATTTCAAAAAAGCAGAGTGTTTCAGATGTCATCGAGATTTATAATTTAGGAATAGAAGAAATGAGCCAAGTGCTTGAGAGCATTGGCCTTGGGTTGGCGCCTTTGGATGAGGCTTCGGCAGAAATAGCACATAGAGCCATGGCTGGCCATGTATATCGAATGGAGTCCGCTCTTGGAATGCTAGCAAAGATGTCGGGTAATTTGAATTTAGCAAAACTTCACCTTGCAAGAGCACTCCAAAGTGCAACTCTAATCGATGATAGAGGTGCTGAGATGAGAGCGATGTATCAGTTGGGGTTGCTCGCATTGGTTGCCCAAAAATGGAAGAGAGCGGCCACACTTTTTGAAACAGCAGACCGTCAAGCCCAAGTTATCAAAGAAGATCGATTGTCATATGTTGTTTGCGCTGGAATAATGAATCATTTAGCCGATAACCACAAAAAAGCCAATTCCTATATCGACATTGCTCACCAAATAGTTGAACAAGATAAGAAAAAATCCGCAATGATACTTTCTAATTTAGGAAATAATCTCTTGGCTATCGATGAAGCAGGACTTGCAATTGAAGTTCTTGATGAAGCGATGGAATGTGCCATTGAAGTTGATGATATGGACACTATGCAATCATTAGCCGAATCTATGGTGCTAGCAAATTCTGCATTAACAGATAAGGAAAGCCAACAGAATGAAAGTTTACGGCTTTACATTGACGGATTGAATAATTTGGATAAATCAAGTTCTGAAGCATTCGACAAGCAGATTTCGGATATTGAAAAACAAGCCGAAGAACTAGCCAAACCTCTTGATGAGGTTTGGGATGATTGGCAACCAGCATCAAAACTACTACCTGATAATTCTCCACTTACTGTTGTTAGAATAGAAGTTGACAAAGAGGGGCAAAGCCTTGTTGTTTCTAATCATTTAGAACTTGGAGTAATTGGTTTTTGGCTTCCTGAAGGTGAATTTAGTATTTCGCCGGGGCATCAGTTATCAGTTGGAAACAGCCGAGTTAAGGTTGCAAGTGCACCTGAATATTTGCGTAAAGAACACAGTATTCGTGCTTTAGTGGCTGTTGAAAATCCTGAAGAAATTACATTTTCAGCCCAACTTGACATATAATATTAGAAACAACTGTTTAAATCCAAATTGAATCGGTTTGGATTTTATTGACGGACAATAAACCAATAGTCCTAATATGGAATTAACCGGAGGGAGTAGTATGCGTGTAATTGCTCTCGTCTCTGTTTTGATGATTGCAAGTTTGGCACCAATGGCAGTAAACGGTGAGGCTATTGAAAATAATCCTCAAAGTTTTGGTGCGCCACTTTCCAAAAACTGGGATGATGCTCCAATAACCTACGGTTTCTCTCCAGCAGTAAGGTCTGCATTTGCAAGAGTTAGTGATTTATCGCAATACTCGGAGATACAACTGGAACAAATAAATCAATGGGTAGTTGTAAGTCAATATCCTGTTGGAGAAGCAGTGAGGGACCTTGACAATGTATGGATTGTCGAAATAGAATCCAACATTGCTATTGAACTATTCTCAGAGTGGCAAGATGATGATTTCATCGAAACTGCTTATCCGTTGATTGAAAAGACCATGAATCCAAAATGGACACCGGATGATTCCCTATTTGGTGACCAATGGCATCTAGAAAATACTGGGCAGACAAATGGTGGGGTTAGTGGAGAAGATGTCAACATTACTGGGGCATGGAATAATTATCGAGGCAGTGGTATAGTGATTGGAATTGTTGATGATGGGCTTGATTGGAATCATGCTGATCTTGACAACTATTATGCTGACACGCTTGACTATGATTTCTGTAGTAATGATGGCGACCCCACTCCCTCATCCAACGACGGCCATGGTACTTCTGCCGCCGGTGTTGCTGCTGCTGCTGGAAATAATTCAATTGGAGTTTCAGGAGCTGCTCCTCTTGCAAGCCTTGCTGGATTGCAGTTAATTTCCTGTAGTACAACAGATACAAGGGAAGGCAATGCTCTAAGTCATGAGCGCCAATCAATAGACATCTATTCGAATTCTTGGGGCCCAAGCGACAATGGTAGAACTGTTGAAGCGCCAGGTCCATTGATGATGGCGGCATTTGAAAACGATGTGAGTCAAGGTCGTGGCGGCTTAGGTAATGTAATTACATGGGCGGCAGGCAATGGACTTGATGATGATGATAATTCAAATTATGATGGCTATGCAAACAGCCGACATACCATTGCTGTTACCGCGGTAACTCACAAAGGTGAACAGTCGTGGTATGCTGAACCAGGAGCAAATATCCTTGTTGCTGCGCCTTCTGATGGAGATGGTGAAGGCATTACTACTACCGATATTGAAGGTAGTGGAGGATATGAAAATGGTGACTATACCGATGGATTTGGCGGAACTTCTTCTGCTACACCACTTGCCTCTGGAGTAATTGCATTGATGATGGATGCTAACCCAAACTTAGCATATCGTGACATTCAGCATATTCTTGTTCAAACCTGTAGAAAAAATGACGCTGGTGACTCGTCATGGTCCACCAATGGAGCAGGACATGTTATCAGTCACAAGTATGGTTTTGGTGTTGTTGATGCAAGTGCTGCAGTTAATTTGGCATTAACATGGAATAATGTCGATGAAGAAATCTCTTACCTATCAGGAAACATTGACATGAATGACCTCAATATACCAGATAATTCCAATGCAGTAACAGATACTATTTCTGTCACTGAATCAATAAAAGTAGAGCATGTTGAAGTCATTGTAGACATATCACACAACTATCGAGGTGACTTAGAAATCATCCTTACAAGTCCACAAGGAACTCAAAATATAATGTCAGAAAAGCATGGCGATAGCGGTAATAACTGGAATAATTGGATGTTTACTTCTGTGCATAATTGGGATGAAGACTCCACTGGAACGTGGACTATTAGCGTACAAGACCAAGGTAATGGAGACGATGGAACATTTCATGATTGGGAATTGAATATTTATGGAACCGAGTTAAATCAAGATAGAGACGGTGATAATCTAACTAACTCTGATGAAACAAACATACATGGTACTGACCCTGATGATATTGACACTGATGACGACCAAGTAAATGATGGACTTGAGATACAAGTTTACGGAACTGACCCCCTAAATATTGATACAGACGGTGATGGGCTAGATGATGGAAGAGAAATTTTTGTTAACGGTACTAATCCTCTGCTTAATGACACTGATGGTGACGGGCTAAGTGATGGACAAGAAGTAATTATTTTTGGCACTGACCCGCTAGTTCCTGACCCTGATGCTGACTCTGACTCTTACTACTGGTTTCAAGATTGTAATGATTCAGACCCTAACATATATCCTGGGGCAACTGAAATACTCAATGGCATTGATGAAAATTGTGACGGTCAATGGGATGAAGGTTTTAATTCAAGCGATACTGATTTTGATGGTTTAACTGACTTTGGAGAATACCATTTCTTCAATACCGACTTGAATCTCCAAGATACTGACGGAGATATGTTAAGCGATGGAGATGAAGTTCTTGTCTACCAAAGTAATCCTCTTGTTTATGACAATGATACTGACCTAGATGGTTACTATTGGTTCCAAGATTGTAATGATACTAATGACCAAATAAATCCTGATATGATCGAACTATTGGACGGAATTGACAATAATTGTAGCGGGCAAATCGATGAAGACTTCATTGGACTTGACCGAGACCAAGACGGGCTTCCTGACCTTGAAGAATTCAATATCATTTACACCGACCCATTGGATAATGATACAGATGATGATGGTTTAACTGATGGAGAAGAAATATTCAATACCGGAACCAATCCACTAATTCCTGATTTAGATGGTGATGGTGATGGTTTTAGATGGTTTGAAGAATGCAATGATGAAGATATCAACATATATCCTGGTGCAATCGAATTATGGAATGGCATTGATGATAACTGTGATGAACAAATAGATGATGGGATAAATCGTTATCAATATTTGATTGCCCCCAATAGTTCTGATATTACAATCAACTCTACGGCTGAACAACTTCAATTATCCATAGAGGTAAATCTAACTGATTCGATTAAAGATTTGATTGGATTAGAGTATGTTTGGAAACGAAATGGGGCAACGATTTCACAACAAGAAAGCCTGAATGAAGAACCTATTGACTGTTCAAAAAATAACACTGGATTTAGTGCTGTACTTTGTACTCTGAATGGTACTGTTGGACCTTATCCAATAATTGTCATGATAACCGATGTTAACGGCGGTCAGATCAGTTATTCATGGAACATTTCCTATATCGTTTGGCACCCTCCTCCAGAACCTGAAGAAAAGGATGATGATTCAAAGGATTCTGAAAATGATTCAAAGTTTGGAAGTAATCTCGAAATGGGGACTATTGCAAGTATAATTGCTGGTTCTGTGGTCATTGTATTATTGGTTGTTTTACTCTTGGTAAGACAAGGTCGGTCGGGAATCAAACCTCCAAAGCAACCACCAAACGGAGGCCTCCATCCGCCACCACCATCTCAGTTCAGCAATGTTCGCTCAGCACCAATACTGCCTGACTTGAATAATAAATGGAAATAATCAACTATTCTTGACATAGTTCCAACCAATTATTCGACCATCAGTAGCATCTGCCACTAAATTAAATCTATTATCCCAGCCATTAGAATCCCATTCTCTTGAAAAATCTACTGTTGTAGCACCATCTGTTGCATCACCAATATTGGTTAGAATAGAATTGATACCACTGCCGGGAACTACAACAAGATAGCCTACTCTGGTCTCAGGATGATATTCACCCGATGATGTGAATATGCCATTTGTTTCTGATAAATCAGAAAACCGACTAGAATCAGATAAACGAGATTCTAAGTTACTAATGTCGATTACTTCAGGAATAAATTCTCGGTTGTGAGCGATTGATTCATCATAAGCACCCTTAGAATCAAAATAACAGTTTTCAGAACTCGGCGCGCCCGTAACATTGAATTTAACCCAACCTGCAGTTTCATCTGTTGCTATCCAAGAAACATTCCATTGAGTTGTAGTGCCAAAATTTGTATCGATTGCTCGCCAAATATATCCACTATCATCTAATGCAGCTGTTGCACCTGCAGCATCACTTAGGAAGTAATCAAAACACTGCATGGAGGTCTCTAAGTTATGTGTCCTCATGGTAGAATTATCAGGCATGTGGATACCATTGACGCCCCATTCATTCATTTCATCCTCATCGGGAGATAATTCATTTGCAAGCGGCCTAGCATCATATGAAAGACCGTATTCTAATGCCTTATTGCCTAACTTCAAAGAAGACTTTTGGAATGTATGGCTCACGGTTAATTCCCCTTCAGGAAGAATATAATCTCCAAGAAGTTTAGAAGTGGTAGAACAGTCTTGTTGGCCACTATCGCTTCCTGAAATCCTAACATCAACCTCTTGTCTTGTTGCCCATGGATTACCCTCTTCTACCCATAGAGTCATACTTGCCGACCCTAAACAGTAATCTTGAACGTCTTTGTTAGTAGCGACTATCTTCCACATATCTGTGGAACCTAATACATCGGTGCCCAATACCCTCCAATCCCATCCAAGTCTTGAGCCAGTTGCGCCGTCATCGATGTAATCATTTGCCAATAATTCTTGTAACTCTACAGGTTGTACAAGTAGTGAAAAACCCGGGGAAATAACTTCTAAATCTCCAAATAAGCCTCCAACACCGTAAGACATCAAAGTTCCTTCATATGAGTCTTCAATGTTTAGATTCCAATCTACTTTGGTACCAAGACTTTCTCTTTCTCTAAGTTCTGTCCACTTTGTCGAAGTAATATCTGCAGTTCCACTAATACTTGCTGGGAAATCCGAACAACCATTAGAACCGGGTATTGAAGATTGTAAATGGCGTTGAATTGTAAAACTATCAAAATCATAGGAAGATACAGCCTCTACCGATAGCCAACTCATGCCTTGCCCTCCACGAACACCTACTGCACCAATTCGGTCATTTGATGTTTGAGAGACTAACTGGTCTGTCCCTCCATCGGTAATAGATACATCTCCTAAACCATCAAACATCAACCTTAATTTACAAATATCATCTTCTGTTTCAATCTGGTCTAGTACAAGGTCAAGGAAGCCCTCTGTAGCCATAAAATCGCCATCTGAGATAGTATATGTCATTTCATCCCCATAACGCAATTGATCGGCTGTGAAAGGTTCTAATTGAGCGTTGAAATAATACCAACCTCCGGCTCCAAGAATTATCAATGCTAATACTGCTGCTGCAACCTGAGGTTTCTTAATCATCTCAAATAGTGTAGTTGGTTTTTCTATGTTGGATTGTTTTGAGGCTACTGGCTTGATTGTTGATTTGGGTTTTTCAATTTCTTCACTAATGTCAATTAAGTCAGCGTCAAGTATTTCTGCTTCCAAAATCTCATCTTTGACTTTTCTTTTGCTTTGAATAGACTCTTCAGGTTCAATTTCAGGAGTCAAGGTATCCTCATCTTCTAAGGAAAATGTCACCTCATCTTCAGCCACTTCACTAATTGATGGTAGCCCCAATTCATCTCGCTCTAATCCTGAATCTAGTAGGCGTTGTAATAACTCTGATTTTTTACCAGAAGTTGCAAGGTCATTGAGAACACACAACGCCTTCAATTTGGCGGCGGTTAGTGTGGATGTTAAATCGTCGGACATGCCCCTTCCCATATGGGCGTCAGTAATGCCCCCTTTCAAGGATAGTGTTCGATGTATCCTAATCGTGCTATTTCTTAGAAGAAATGATTTCTTCATTCTTGATATGGGACATAAGTTCCATCTTCGGATTGGACATAGATGGTTTGCTCATAGGTGCCGTCAGCCATTTTATGGTAGAAATATCCATCTCCTGCTGGCTCATAGACAGAATCAGTGATTGGCGCAATCTTCTCTTGAACCGGCTCTGGCTTGACTTCAGAATTAGATGGTGGTGGCCCGCTACGCTTCTGTAAATCTGTTGAGGCTGAAATTGAACTCTTAGGCGGTCCACTTCGCTTCTGTGGTTTAGGCGGCCCAGATGGCCCTGCTGCAGACTTTGGAGGACCTCCCGGCCCTTGTGAGATTCTTTTGGATGTCGCTTCTTCAACTGCTAATTTTTCTTCTTCAAGTCTATCTTGTTCACGAATTTCATTAACTCTATTTCTTTTATTTAATAATCCTAAGATTGCATAAATTGATATTCCAAATAAGATAAAACCTGGAACTCCAGCAATTACTTGGTTAGGCCATAATTTACCTTTGACACTCAAGTCGGTATTCTGTTTTTGAACAGTGCCTTGGTCGTTTACATATTGCACTTTGACACAGTACTGGCCCATATCTAGATTAAACTCGAAAGTATATGTCTCACCTTCAAGAGGGCCTTTTTTAGATAAGTATTGATAATCGTGACTGCCTCCTTCTTTGGCTATTTGTTGAAATTCGCTTACCTCTAAATCTTGACAATCATCTAATTTCAAAACATATGCTTCAAGTGTCACATTAGAAGAAATTGATGGGGCTCTAACAACCTCAACCTCCAATTCAAAAGGAACATCCATCAAATCTTCGCCAGAGGCAGAAGGGCCCCAAACAAAACCGATATCTTTCTGTGCCGCCCCCCATAAAGGGTCATATGGAACATTCATTGACATAGGAAATATAGTGAATCCAAACAACACAATCGTAATTCCAACGAAAAGAAAAACGCTCCACTTCGAGCGTTTTAGTTCCGCTTCCAAGGTTTTTAGGGATTTTTCAGATTGCTCGGTTTGTTGAGAGTGAGATTGACCTTCAACTGCCTCTTCTTCTGCCTCTGATGGAGAAGTTTCCTCGACCATGTCGATAGCATCCTCGTCGGACATATCCCGTGCGATTTCAATCCAGCACTTGAAAGGCGCGATAATAGGATTTTCAATAATAATAGGCGATGATATCAAAAAGAAAGAGTTTTAGCCGCCTACATGGACATCAAACTTGCTGTTTTATCGCGTGGTCCGCGATTATACAGTACTAGACGTTTGGTTGAAGAAGCCAAAAAGCGAGGTATTGATGTTTTTGTTGCCGACCCAATGAAGTTCTCTTTGTATGTTGCAGACGGTTCAATTGACATACAGTATATGGGACAACCTTTCATCGCTGATACTATAATTCCACGTATCGGTCATTCGATTACTAAACACGGAGTGGCTTTACTAAGACATCTAGAGCAATTGGGAGTTTGGACTGCTAATACTGGCCAAGGTATTATTCAAAGTCGAGATAAACTTCATGCTTCTCAAATACTAGCAAGAAATAAAATTCCGGTTCCTAGAACTACCTATGTTAGAGATATTATTGATGTGGAGTCTGCTATTGATTTTGTTGGTGGCTTCCCTGTAGTCATTAAGGTGACACAAGGAACTCAAGGCCAAGGAGTCTTTCTCAGACATACCCTACACGAGGCTTGCAGCCTTGTACAAGGACTACTATTGACTGGAAAATCTGTATTGGTTCAGGAATATATTGCTGAATCTCACGGTAAGGATATTCGGGCCTTGGTAGTAGGTGATCGTGTTGTTGCAAGCATGAGGCGTCGAGCACGTGGACGGGAATTTAGAAGTAATTATCACCTAAATGGTACTGTAGAAAAGGTCGATTTACCTCCGGAATATGAAGAACAAGCCTGCCGTGCTGCCCGCGTTTTAGGGCTACATGTAGCAGGAGTGGATTTACTGGAAGCAGAGCATGGCCCTTTGGTTCTTGAAGTCAATTCCTCACCGGGATTAGAAGGAATTGAAAAGGCGAGTGGAGTAAATGTGGCTGGAGAAATTATTGATTTTGCAGCTAGCCAAACCGCTTTCTCAGAAGTAGACCTAGACCAACTGCTGCGAACTGTTCCTGGCTCAGGTGTGCTCTCCCTACAATTAAGAAATCATCCAAACCTTGTTGGCCAGAAAATTTCACAAATTTTCAACAAAGGCTCTGATATTCCAGTATTTGCTCTTTCAAGGGATAATAAATTGATTTGGAATCCATCTGATGATTTATTGTTAAGATATGATGATGTAATTGTATGTTATGGTGACTTAAATGAACTAAGAGCATCGATTAAGAATGCTATAATTGGTGTTTCGAAATCTAGTTTTGAAATACAAGATAAAGAAGAATCAAATGCATGATTTACCAATAATCATTATTGACAAAGTTCAATAAAGTATGAACTGAATTTAGGGTCATGAGAGGGTTTAGTACTAGAGCCATTGTGCTGTCTGTTCTTTTTTTATTAGCCTCTCAATTTCACTTTATTACTCCTTCTTTGAATGAAGATACACAGCGGTTTTTTACAAGCCAAGAAGTAATTACTTCGACAGAAGTTCGTGTTCACAATCTTGGTGGAGATTGGAATGAAAATCAAGTTTTACAATGGTCGCCAAATCACCTTGAATATAATCGTACAATCCAATTTTCGATTTTCATCGAGGGAATTAATTCCATCGAGAGTATTCAGTCATTGACTCTAAACATGACTTGGATTCACAATGTGAGTTCAGGAGACTCATTACTAAGCGAGAACCTTAGTAAATCGGACCTTATACCTCATGAAAACGGTTTATTTATGTATTTTATTTACACATATCCATTAGATATATTTCATGATGAATATAATATTAGTCTAGATACTATCGATAGTGATGGCGTTATACACGCCTTTGAACACAAAGGAATCAATGTAATCGCATATGACATGCATTTAGAGCCAATATCAATTGATTTTGATGATAAATTATTATTTGCAAATAATCAAGTAACTTCTTTGGAACTTTTCATTCAAAACACAGGTTCTGTATATACAGACATTGAATTCGAAATTATTTTCAATACACGATTACCAAGTAACTGGAATTCTCCAGATTTTTTCATCTCTAACTCCACCCTAAAAGGTGGAGAAAATTCTATCGCTTTATTTGAATTTCAAGCTCCAGATGATGCATTTCCTTCAAAAGACCCGATGCCGGCTATTGTCTTCCAATTAATTGCTGAATTTGAAGACTTCACAGGTCAAATGGTGGAGTTTTATAATGCCAATTATTCTTTAGAAAGTGAACTCGTACCTTTTAATTCAAATGCCAATATATCAGCGTATAGAACAAATTTTAGTACCGACCTAATCAGGAATAATTACGAGGCCATAGACTCGAACATAGATATTTTGGAATCCTCATTAATTTCCTTTGAAAATAATAGTATCGATTTCTTTTTTGATTTGCAAAATTATGGTTTTAGCCAAACAACATTTGAATTAGAAGTTTTTTCTTTGAATTCTATTGAATTTGAAGTTTATTCCTCAACTAATAATGAAAAGATCCTTGACCTTGCCAGTGAAGAAGGCAATATCAGAGACATAGCCCCATTTGATATCGTTTCTTTTCGCTGCCATATTAATTTCATACCTGAAAATGAAATAACCAAAGAACCTATTTCTATTATAATTACTAATTCTTTATCGGGAGAACAATTTGATTTAGAAATACCAATTTATGTATTAGAAATAAATAATATTCTTACACCTATTCTAGATTTAGACTCTTTCGAAGTATCAAATAACACCTCTTTATTGCAAAATGATAGTGTATCCCTATACTTAGCCATGCATTGGCAACCTCTCTTTGAAATATCATATTTTCAGAATAATTGGAAAATGAGTTTATCTATTGTCAATTCAAACTCGGTTATCGAACCTCAAATCGAATTTGACCTGCTGCAAAATAATTCATCATTACCGGTCCCTTATAATTTCGCTATTTTCGATAATCAATTTTTCAAAGTAATAATTGACGTTGGCAAGGATACAGCAGTTGGAGATTATTCTATTAACATAAATATCGAACAAATAACAAATGACACCAATAATAAACAAAATTTTGAAACCCAATATCAACTAACTGTTTTAGAAAATTCCTCTCTAACTGAACCGAGTCAAAATAATTCTAATAATAACTCCACAATAGATGATTCTAATAATAGTTCAATAGACAACTCTACTACTTCAAACACAAATAATTCATCTAACTCGACTGAAAACAATAATCAAAATCCAATTGACAATACTACTAATGTAACTCAGCAAAACAATGATAATAATACACAAGGTCAAAATATTGAATCTGATGAAGCGGCAGATTCTAAAAATTCCGAAAGTAAATCTTGGTTGTTTGTAGGTTTAGCATTAATTGTTATTTCCTTGATTTCTGTAATTATCATAAGACGTAAAATTGACACAGGAAAGAAAAATTTCGAAGAGATGACTGATAAAACAATTGTAGAAATAAATACGCCAACAATTCCAGCCACTCCAATGGAGGCGATAAATTCAGGTGATTTGACTGTTCTTCGCCAATGGACTGACAATAATGGATATACATGGAGGCAAATGTCAGACAGAAGTATGCTATGGTGGAACGGGCAACATTGGGTTCCGGTAAATTAAAACTGATGAAAATTGGATTTATCCAAAATAGTTCATCCCGATGGTTTGATATGTATCACCCCTATCCTCTTACCGTCCTTCGGGACACGGGATGCACACTCGCTTCGGCGAGAGGCGATGAACGCCAAAGAATGAGCGGAGGGATATAATGAAAGAAAGAAGGGCTCTAAGACCAAGTCAGTTAAGACTAGGTCAAGAAGAAGACATTGGCCTTCCAGCACGTCTCAAACATCTCCAAAATCTTCCTTGGACCAGTTGTTATCAAAAGCAACTAAAAGCCGAAAATAAATCTGCAAATACTCAAAAATCATACGCTAGTGGTCTGCGCTCATTAGTTGAAACAACTCTGCCCAGTGAATCTATTCTTAGCGTAAAAGAGTATGAAAAGATGACTGTTATGGAATTAGCGGAGAGGATGGAGCCTCTTAACGGTCGTATCGACCTTTGGACCCATAGCCTATCTGATTTGAAACCGACCACCTACAATGCTAGGCTAGCAGCCGCCAGGCATCTACTCAAGTGGCTAGGGCACAGGTGGCCAGAACATTTGACAAGAGCAAGAACAGGTAAAAGATTACCAAGAACTCTAACTCGAAGAGAATTGTCAATGGTTCTTGAAGCGGCCTCGAATAGCGAAAACCCAGTAGCCTCAATTGTTGTAACTCTAATGCTAGATACTGGACTACGCGTTAGTGAAGTTTGTAATCTAAATTATAGTGACATAGACTTGGAGGACCGCTCAGCAAGAGTATTAGGTGGTAAAGGTGACAAAGATAGACTTGTATTATTCACTCAGAGAACTTTGGACAGAATACAGGCTTGGTTGCCTGTAAGAGAGTCAAGAATCAAGAATGATGAAATTGCTTTATTACTAAATTCTGCTAAACGTAGATTACAGCCAAGAGGAGTTCAGAGGTTGATGGACTCATTAGCATTAGATGCTGGGTTACCAAAAGGAAAACTGACGCCTCACGTTCTTCGACATAACTTTGCAACTGGACTTCTAGAGCGTGGAGCAGATTTGGTCTCTATTCAAAAATTACTTGGTCACAGTACAATTGCTACGACAAGAGTCTACCTTGAGATATCTGATCAAACCTTAAGAGAAGTATATCATAGAGCCCAGGCCACTCGAGAACATCTTGAACAAAATGTACAAGAACAACAAGAACTTGTTGAAAATACCCCTTCTACAAGTGTTGTTGGGATTGATGAAAATTAATTCCTCTTTGCTTTACGCTTAGAGATTTTTTCTGGTCCCATCCACCCTCTGCGAGGTTTGACATCTTGTCCCATGTGCCCTATTATTGGACAGAATTTACCTGAACGACATCTCGAACAATTTTCTTTAGGGGGAAGTTCAACCGTTTTTCTTAATCGGCCATACTTCCTTCGAGGCATGAAGTAAACTTATCTAAGCAGTCTTTGAACAATTCGTAAGATTACTTCTTCATATTCTTAAACCAAGACATTTTTGAAAGTGGGGTTTTGCTTGAAGGGCCGATTTTCTTACGCTCTTTATTAGCTGATTTGGTGGATTTTGGCTTAGTGCTTTTTGCCAAATTTTTGGCTGCTGCTTTGGCCTTAGATGCGGTGGCCTTGGCTTTGGCTGGTGCTTTCTTGGCTGCTGCTTTGGCCTTGGATGCGGTGGCCTTGGCTTTGGCTGGTGCTTTCTTGGCTGCTGATTTTGCCTTTGATGTTACTGCTTTTGCAGCGGATTTTGCTTTATCAGCACTCTTTGCAGCAGATGCAATTTTTTTAGCAACTGCAGCCTTAAGGCCCGCTTTAATCAGTTTAGTGGCTCCAGCAGAAGCAACTTTTGATACTGTGTCTAATTTAGCGTCTACTAATTTCTTAGCAGTGGCTGCCCCTACCCCTGGTAGTGCAGTCAATTTTTCAATCTTGGAAGCCTTTGTCTGTGAAGCCATACTATCACCTGTTACATGCAAAAAGGCTTTCTTTCTTGAACTCTTCCTCGATATTGTCATCTCAAGTAGGTGGATTGATGAAGATTGAATGTCACCCCGAATCATGGCGGCTAAAGGGGGAAGTCAAACCTCGATTCTTGTATGCCAAGTACGAAGTGCAAAAGCAGAACATAAAATGGATACGACAAATTTTCTTCTTAGAACCAAGCATTTCCCTTCTGCCAGTAAAATTGTCTATCTAGGCAACGTCACTAGTACCCTCATTTCACTTCTTGAAAATCCTGAAACACCCATATTCACCGTTCCACCTTCATATAACGAACAGAAATGGTCTTTAGAGACTATTAGTGGCCAATTGAATATCAAAATAACTTCAGATTCCTACTGGGGATTGGGACTTTTTAATTCAGGATATTTGAATATAATTATACTAGAAGGGCCAATAAATCTCAGAAGTAGAATTGTGTATGATTTGACTTCTTCACTACCATATAAGCCATGGGAATTCAAACATTTGAGTTCTGCGCGAAAGTGGATAAAAAGAAAATTTCCGGAAGTAGATGAAAAGGTGAACCAGCAAAATTGGCTAGAACTAATAGATTACTCTAATCAAAGATTCAAAGAAACTATTCAAGTTATGAAAGAAGCTATTGAAAAAGTGTCTCAAAAGGTGAAACATACCGAATCTACTGAATATTGGGATAAAGAAAAAGCAGGAGTTTCGCTTGCTGCCGCTGAATTTGATTTAGAATTGGCAAAAGGTGCATTGGCCGACAACAATGCTCCTGCAGTTGAAAGGGCGATTGCTAGAATTGAAGCATCTTTGATTGAAGCAAACCCAGAAACTGGAGTTCATGGAAATGAACAAAAAGAAGATTTGCAAGAGCAAAATATAGTCATCTCCGAAATTACAGTTGACAATGAAGGTTCATCGGAAGTTGACATAAATTCGATTAATCAAATCGATTCTGTGTCCTCAAAAGAAGACATTCCGTTAATCGATTTAACCATGGAATCTGAGCAAGAATAATTGAATTTGACATTATTCTCAGCCGCGTCGCGTTGATAAAGGGGGGGCTTCTCGGGAGGATTGGTCCAAATGGCATCTAAGAAGAAATCCGACGGAAGTGGAATCCAGCAAGCCGCTGGTTTGATTAGATATTTCGATGAAGAATCAGAGGATGCTTGGAAGATTACACCTTTCCAAGTTTACGCTGCATGTATCTTGATTGGAACATTCTTTTACCTTGTAAACCAAGGTGTCGTAAGTGCAATTTGGAATTTATTTTGATTGAAAAATCAAAGTGGCTTTATCATAATAATCTTATTTTCTTTTGCCGCCATGCGTTGAGCAACTTGCATCGCAGTCTTTAGATCTGTAGTGGCGCCAAGTGTTTTTTCTCCTTCAGAATCATGAACTATTAATCGATGGGTAAGATTTTGTAAAACGCCATCTTCGATTCGTTCAAACACCCAATGTTCATTTTCAATTCTAATCATTGCTGGGACATCAACTAATGGCCCCATTTGATTACCAGTAACTGTTGTTCTTGTTTTCAATCCTCTCAAATCTTTGATTGGATTCCAAGTTCTCATACGAACTGGAGCTCTTACTTTTCTTTTATTTTCGATTCCATCTCTAAATGCTCTAGTCATTAGGGTCCCATCCCTTGAAGTCCTTGACTTCAAACACAGGCTTGCCTATTCACTAATAAGAAGCGCGACTGTATTATGCCTTAGGAAGGTGATTTCAAGTCATTTGGGTTGACTTCGATTGCTTGATATGAAACTCAATACTCTTACTAGAAAATAAACCTAACAACCAGCCAATTACTAAGAAACTCATCAATGGCCATTCGGTCGAAAACGAGAAAAGAAGAATTCCAATTATTAAACCCAATAATGGAAGTAGGTTGTAAAGTAAGGACGGTGATTTGACATCTGTTTCGATATACCAAGGTTGTATCACACTAATGGCTAGTAATATCCAACTTGCTGGCAATAGAAATACTGCAAAGGGAGTAATCATGAACAGAATACTCGGCGTGAAAATTAATGAAATTCTTAGCCACCATAACTCTGGACGAGAAGCGCCATCAAAGCCGAAATTTGGTAATAATAAGGAAATTGCCATGAATATAACCATCCCAATTACCAACCAAATAGTTTGTAAAATATATCCATTTCCTTGGTCAAATGGCTCACTATTTCTAAGAAAATATGCTGTAATGATAAATAGAAGTATACAGTTGATTATCAACTGAAAAGTCAGTGATTTGCTACGTCCCTCTCCATGTTGAAGATTTGCTTCAATCGATTTACTTGGTACTGTGATAAATGTTAGGCCAATGGAATTGAATAGGAAAAATAGCAACATAGCAAAAGAACCATCCTGAGAGATATTGATCCACCATGAATTTGTTGATTGGACCGAATTAGATAACAAGAAAATCATCAATGGTAAAATTATGTACATTTTTATTTTGGTTCTTTTCGATAATGTATCTAACCCCTTATCTGTTTGTGGAATTGTTGTTACTGCAAATAATTCACTGCTAACCAAAATCATTGCTCCAGTAACTATCACCAAAAAAGAAGAATAATTTCCAGTGGATGAATCAGTTGTTTGTAGTGGCAATGAATCTGGAGAATAGTAAGAAGATTCTGGAAATAGTATCCAATATGAAACTAAAGCACAAAAAGAAATGTAAGACATTATCCTATATTGAACTAGTTTCCTTATTTCTAAACTTGAAATTGAAATGCTTGGCAATTTATGACTCAATAATGCAAAGCAAAGCAGGCCAAAAAGTATCAATTCAGATGCACCATCACCAGTTATCAATAAATTCAAATCAGAAAATTCAAAATCACCCGGCCCAAGTCTTTGAGCAATTTCCAAATAAGATGTATCGCGCTGTACAATTGTTTTTATCCGATTTAAAATCATTATACCGACCACCACCAAAGGTCCAAATCGATGAGTGTTAAGGATTGTTTTACCTACTGGTTGTGAAAATTTTTGACTATAAGATTCTATTTTTGAAGGAAGAAACCATCCGACTAAGAGGAGTAGTAAAATTGGAAAGAGCAATGGTGCAGCATCTCCCAGCATATTCGATTCTAGCGAGCGAAAGCCCTTGAGCATGGCGGAAGCAAGATAGAGAAGATAGCAAACCGACAGTCATGGCCAATGCTGGTTGGGAGGAAGAAGACCTCGATGAAATTTCGAGAACATCTTGCTTGACCAAACTTGCATTAGAACTCGGAATGGACCTTGAATCATGGATAAATACGACTACATTGCCACTTCCTGAAACCCTTAGAGTCACAAAATCTCGTAAAGATAGAGATTGGACAATTTCAGAATTAGAAAAAATGGGAGCAAAGCCAATCTCTTGGATGCCAGATAATAGCGCTTGGCAAATGCCGTTTTCTAGAGGTAAAGTTCCTGAAGGCTACAGTAAGAGAATATTGACTATACTACATGATTCGGGGCGAATCACTCGTCAAGAGGCTGCAAGCATGTTGCCTGTAGAATTGCTCAATCCAAAAGATGGTGAAATGATCCTAGATTTATGTGCTGCCCCTGGCTCAAAAACGACTCAACTAGCAGAAAAAATATCTCCGGAGGGTTTTGTTATTGCAAATGAGCCGGTATCTGGAAGAGCAAATATGCTAATCTCAAATCGAGCAAGAGTGGCACTACCAAATATTCTGATAAACCAGCAAGACGGGAGACATATCGGAAGAATTCCAACTCCCGGATTTGACGCTGTTCTTACTGATGTGCCCTGCACAGGAACTGCTACCACTCGTAAGAACCGTAAAGTTTGGAAAAAGTGGACACCTAAGTCGAGTCGTGGATTATTTGAACTCCAAGTATCAATAGTGACAAGAGGTGCTAAACTATTGAGGCCAGATGGCAAACTGGTTTATTCTACATGTAGCATAGATCCATGTGAAAATGAGGCTGTTGTTGCCGAAATTCTTCGCCAGTGCCCATGGCTTGAATTGATTGAGATAGATGAAACACTAGTTGATGGACTAATCATGAAACCCGGGCTAAAGCAATGGAATATTCTTGATGAAAGTGGAGAGAGAGTAGAACTAGGTGATGAGTTACCAAGATTGCCTAATTTGAAAATAAAACATTTATCCAGTGAAGATAGAATAAAATTTGATTCAGAATTTGACGCAAAATTAGAAAATAAAATTTCTCAAAGCCTTGTACAATGCCGTAGATTATATCACACAGACAATGATACTGGTGGTTTTTTTGTTGCAATCTTTAGACACAAACCAGAATCTACTCCAGAAGGTATTGCTAAGGCTTACATTCCAAAACGAAAACCCATTGAAGGTTCAACTTGGAGGCCTAAACTTATGGAACGCCCAGAGGCAAATCGTCATTCAGTATTCCTTGCTGATGAAGAAACTGTAAAACAAATATCCGAAGGATACAAAATCGATGCCAATAAATGGTCTTGGTGGAGTCGAGGAAAGAGATTAAACATTGCACCAAAGTCTGTTGTTGATAGATTATATAATCGTGTGTGTCCAAATAAAAGAGGAGATTTGTGGCCTGAAGGAACTTTCCATCCGCTAAAATTAATTCATGTAGGAATGCCCACTTTTATCAATAATAAAGGAACATGGAGAACTAGGCAAGAAGCCATCCCTGCCCTTGAATATGATTTAGGAAAGACTTGTATTGAAATTGAAAAAGAAATCGCAATAAAGATGTTAGAAGGTTGGGTCCCAACTGTTGAAGAATTCCAAGAAATTCTCAATTTGAATGATTTGAATGAAGGCCCCCTTCTATTGACTTGTCAACTTGAGGGGTCAAATTCTCTCATCTCTGCATGGGCTGGAGTGAGAGTTAGTTTAATGATAAATACGCTTGAAAGAGATATACTTAGAGCAAAACTCGGCATTGAATTTGAAAGTAAAAGGAGTGAATGATATGAAAAGGATAGCCATATTGCTAGTAATTGCAATAATGATAATTCCCTCAATAAGTGCTGAAGATGAAAATTATACAGCTCACGCAAGAATCGATATTCCAAACGCTGAATCGGCAAATACAATATTGCACGAATGTTTTGTTGAAATGGACACATCTGATACTAATTGTAATCAAGATAAGGATATAATCTCACTCTCATGGTGGTCTTGGAGTGACCAAACAAACTCAGATTGGCCTGATGATGATGCGAAATCTCGTGCTAGCACTTACGACCTAGCCCTTAACGGGCAATTTGATTCGATTTCATACTTTAATCAGCATTCTATGGAAATTGATGCTACCAATAATTCATCTAAAATTGTCGACCTAATGCCAATAATTGACTTGGCTGGGGAAGTGGTTATCGCTGAAGGTGAGGCTGAAATATGGTATATTCGAATACCTATTGAAATGACACCATTAGTAAATTTGAGCGATGACACTCTACTATACATCTTCTTGAGTCAAAAAAATGCAGTAGATCATCATGGGAGAGAAGTTAATAATTTGATTTATGATATGAAGCCTGAAGTTGGATTTGGAATTAAGGCTGAAAATACAACTAATGTAGAATGGATAATTAGTTCAGAACACCTTGAAGCAGCAGGTGTTGACCTAAAGCAAGACCCATATGGATGGCAGTTAACCATGGCATTTTTTGGTGCGATTGAAAGTGATAATGGCACGGAGCAATTGCTCTCTTTACATCACTTTGATTTACCCACTAAATCACAAAATGTAGACTCCTCTTCGTTCTATATCCCAGCACTAATCGGCGTAGTGCTATTCATTATTTGCTATGCACTAGTTTCACAATCTTACAAAACAGAAAAAGGAATGCCTAAAATTTCTTCAGAATGGAAAAACCCTACTACTCTAAATGTCGAGATTCAATCATTCTCTCAGCGTATCGAGATTAAGTCTATGAAAGTAGATTCGCCTTGGAAAATGAAAAATAATCCAAAGAGCAGATTCATAGAACCAGAGCAAATCGTCAATGTGGAGTTACGCTTCAAGCAACATGAACCTACTGGATGCCAGATTGGAATCCAATTAGAGGTTGAGGAACTCGGCGCATGGACCCAATATCTTATGATGAACAGTTCAATTTCAAATGAGCAGTAGTCGAAGTGTTGAAGAATTAGAAGAGTTAGCGAATAATGGTGCTGATATGGAACTTGACAATACCGACCGAGCAATTCTTCAGGCCCTTCTAAAGGATTCTCGAGCAAGCCAAAGAGAATTATCTAGAATTGTAGGTGTGGCACAAGGCACCATAACTAACCGCCTCAAGAAATTAGAAAATAACGGAGTTATCAGTGGATACAGCGTAGTGCTTGACCCCGAAAGTGTTGGATGGACAATGACGATTATGGCAGGTTTGTGTATCGCTAAAGGCAAAATGATAGATGTACAACAGAAAATTGCTGCAGATTCAAGAGTATTCTCAGTCTATGATGTAACTGGAGACTGGGATTCGATGGTGCTGGCAAGAGTAAGGGACAGAGCCGACCTTGACGATTTGACAAAAACTGTTTTCACATTAGAAGGAGTAACACGTTCTTTCACTCATGTAGTTCTAAACACCGTAAAAGAAGATGGCTTTGCTAAGCCTGCTCTAAATGAGAACACGGATGAATAAGCCCTTTGAATGATGGGTTCTACTCCCAGTCATGTCTTCCAGAATGAATATGACATTTTTTGCGGCTCTGGCTATTTCAAATGTGGATGATTGGCGCAACTGCAGCAAAAAGCACTTGGAGCAGAATTAATCGATGAAGATTAATCATTCCTCTTCTTGCAAAATTAGCGCTTGAAGAAATTTTCCGCCGCCATAAGAGACTCCTCCTTGAGGACTCCAACCATCGCAAATGAATTTTGATACACGCGCTATAAGCCCGGATTTCTTATCCAGAAATTTCATATTCAAAGTTCCAAATTCTTTTGGTTCTAATGTTTCATCAGAAATTACAATATATTTCATACCTGTATGAAAAGTCTACACTGTATAAAGAAAATTATTCATCTAACAGGTTGATTCTCTGCTCAGCAAGTTCAATGTATTCTTGACTAATGTCGTAGCCAATGTAACTTCTTCCAGTGCTTTTTGCTGCACATGCGGTTGAGCCTGAACCAATAAATGGATCTAAAACTACATCCCCCTTGAAGGTATAAAATTCAATACACCTGCGTGGCAATTCATTTGGGAAGGGGGCGGGGTGGCCTATTCTTTTGGCTGACGCTGTTGGAAACCGCCAAATTGATTTTGTCAAATCAATGAATTCTTGTTTCTCTATTGTATCATCTCTGCCCTCAGCCCTCTCTTGTTTTGTTCTATCGAGTTTGAAAGAACCTTTTGAATAAATCAATATGTATTCATGTACATCTCTAAGACATGGATTTGAGGCCGATTTAAAAGACCCCCAAGCGGTACTCGAACCTGCTGATGCAGATTTATCCCAAATAACTTCACCACGCATTAGAAAACCTAGTTCAAGCATAATCATATTGACATAACTTGTTAGAGGAATGTACGGCTTTCTGCCAACATTTGCAATGTTGATTATCGCTCTTCCGCCAGGGGCTAGAACCCGATATGTTTCACTAAAAACGCCCCGTAACATATTGAGATATTCCTGAAGACTGAGGTCTTCATCATATTCCTTAGTGACATTATATGGCGGAGAAGTGACCATTAGTTGAACACTATTTGGTGGAATCATACTCATGTCTCTTGAATCGCCACAAATCAGGCTATCTCTTAGGAATTCAGGGAATTCTTGAGGATCTCCTACATCACCTTCCCTAGGAATTCCTTGATACATTTTTGTGTCATAATATTTTGAAGAATCATGACCTTCACGTTTGGAAACTCCAAAACTCGAAGTTTGACTAGAGGACGTTTTTTTTGCCCCCTTTTTCTTTGTCATAGAAACATCTGCGTCGCGCGGCTTCATAATCCAATCGGAGAACGAGTAGTCCAAGACGCGCGTTTATGCACCCTAAGAAAAATTCCAAATCAAGAGATTATGCTGTTGAGCCAATTTTGATAATCCTGGTTTGCTGATGCATCTATTTTCAAAATCGCTGGTATTTCATAAGGATGGTTTTTCAAAATATATTGTTCTAATTGTTCAAAATTATCCTGATTCGTTTTGAAGAGAGTTACTACTTCTTCTTCATCTTGCTCTTGGCCGTCCCATAAATACGAGGAGTTTACTTTGCTACGAAGTATGCATGCTGCTAATTTTTGCTCTAGCACTTTTGCAATCATCGATTTAGCTGAATGGTCATTGGGGAATGTCACCATCACAAGTACTAGGGTCATAGACACCGTAGAGGATTTAGATTATTGAATCGTCGCCGGAATTAAATTTCAGTAATATCGTTGCGTTGTGAACTTACTTTGAGTTTCTTTACGGCCTTGTCGTAAACCTTGCCGTCAATGATATTTTTGCGTACAAGTCTAGAAATCGCTGCTAGAGTAATTGATTCACCATCAATTTCGAAAAATCTTCTTAATGCTTCTCTAGTATCTGAACGGCCAAAACCATCGGTTCCTAACACTGTGTAATCATTAGGCATCCATTGCCTTACCATGTCTGGAACTGCTGCCATATTATCTGATACTGCAATGATTGGGTCTTGAGAAGAGCCAAGCATTTGTTGAGCCCATGATTGCTTTTCTGGTTCGTTTGGATTGAGACGATTCCATCTCTCACATTCAAGGCCGTCTCTTCTTAACTCACCATATGATGTAGCCGACCATATTTCGCTGCGAATACCGAACTCTTCCAATTTCTCTACTGCATCTAGAACTTGTAACATGATAGGGCCTGAACCAAGTAAACGAACTATTGGTCCATCACCCTTGGGAGCACCTCGTAATTTGTATAATCCTCTAATGATACCTTCATCCACGTTTTTCGGTTTTGCAGGCATAGGGTGATTTTCATTGTATACGGCGATGTAATACATGACGTCTAAATTTTGTTCGAACATTTCCTTAATACCATGTTGAATAATTGTTGCAAGTTCGTAAGCAAATGCAGGGTCCCATGCCCTAACTGAAGGATTAGTATGAGCCATTAGAAGTGAATGTCCATCTTGATGTTGAAGACCTTCACCATTCAAAGTTGTTCGACCAGAAGTTGCACCCATCAAAAATCCCCTAGCACGTTGGTCTGCAGCAGACCAAATCAAATCGGCAACTCTTTGGAAACCGAACATAGAGTAAAATGTATAGAAAGGAATCGTTGGACAACCATGTGTAGAATAGGAGGTCGCCGATGCAATGAATGTTGATGTTGCGCCTGCTTCATTAATTCCTTCTTCGAACAATTGACCCGCTTTTGATTCTTTATACTTCATTATGACTTTGTGGTCTACTGGAGTGTAAAGTTGCCCTTCAGGGTGGTATATTCCAAATTCTGAAAATAATGGATCCATGCCAAAAGTTCTACCCTCATCTGGAATAATAGGGACTACATTAGGACCTAATTCTTTGGATTTCATCAATCCCCTAAGTAATCTAACAAATGCCATAGTTGTAGATACTTGCATCTTTCCTTTGGTCCCTTCATCAAAATCTGAGTAGACCTTGCTATCCGGCATTTTGAGGTTCGATTTTGGTGAACGACGCTCAGGAACTGAGCCATGTAATGCTTTACGTCTAGACTTGACATACTCCACTACTTCAGGAACATCTTCTGGATTTATGAAAGGATAATTTTCTAAATCCTTGTCAGTAAATGATAAATTCATGTCATCTCGCATGAATTTCATGCTTTCAATATCTGCCTTTTTCTTCTGATGTGTAGTGTTTTTACCAGCAAAAGATGGCCCAAGTCCATAGCCTTTGATCGTTCTGATGATGACTGCAGTTGGTTGTCCTTTGTGAGCGGTTGCCTGCGCATATGCAGCATGAAGTTTAATGAAATCATGCCCTCCTACATCTTGACAGAGATTCTCTAAATCTTCGTCGGAGTATTGAGATACTAACTCTGATAATTCGGGCGTATTGAATAAATCTTTACGAATTACTGCGCCTTTTGCCGTCATTATTCGTTGTTCATCTCCATCGACAAGAGAATTCAATCTTGCCGCAAGTATTCCTTGGCTATCTCGAGAGAATAAATCATCCCAACTACTTCCCCATAGAACCTTAATGACATTCCATCCAGCGCCTCTAAATCTGCTTTCCAATTCTTGTACTATCTTGGAATTGCCTCTAACTGGTCCGTCAAGTCTCTGCAGATTACAATTCATTGTCATAATGATATTATCCAAACCTTCTCGGCCTGCGAGTGATAATTGCGATAGTGATTCGGGTTCATCTGATTCTCCATCGCCCATAGTATACCACACCCTTGAGCCTGTAGTATTACACAATCCTCTAGATTCTAAATAGCGATTAAATCTGGCTTGGTGAATTGCTGTCATTCCTCCAAGCCCCATACTGACACTTGGAAATTCCCAAAAGTTTGGCATCAGCCTTGGGTGAGGATAGGAAGAAAGGCCTTTGCCTCCGGTTTCTTGACGGAACATTTCTATTTCATCTTTGGAAAGCCTTCCCTCAAGCCAAGCTCTTGCATAAATGCCTGGCGATGCGTGCCCTTGCCAGTAAATATGGTCGCCAGAGCCATCTCCGTCTTTACCTCTAAAGAAATGGTTGAACCCTATTTCCCAAGCATGTGAAATGGATGCATAAGTTGAGATATGCCCGCCAATTCCTTCAAAATATTTATTGGAACGAGTTACCATCATCATTGCATTCCAGCGGATTACTTCATGCAATCGCTTTTCTATTTCGAGATTTCCCGGATACGCTCCTTGATTACTAGGCGAAATGGTGTTGAGGTATGGGGAATTAATCGCGTCGATGTCGACTCCTGCGGCCTTAGCAGCGGTTATAGTTGCTAAAAGTAAACGTCTTGCTTCTTCGTTTCCTTGTTGACCTTGCACGGCCAGAATTGAATCAATCCATTCTTGAGTAGTAATAGGATCAGGGTCAGGTAAAACACTGTTAGACTCAAAGCCCAAAATTACTCCCTCATGTAACTCCTAATGCGCTCGGCTTTCAAACCCTTCTAAAATTAATTTTTAGTAAAAAATCAAAATTTTAGCCGAAAATCTTCATTTTTGAGTCAAAAAGGCAATACTAAGGGCTGTCAATAAGATGTTCATGATTAACCATGTCGGGAAAACACATAAAGACCGTTTTCACTGGGAGGCGTCTATGTCTGTTGAGGCCATGGTACAAAATATGATTGATGAATTGACTTCCGCTCTAGTTGATGCTGCAAAGCACGACAAGGGCAACTCCGCTGCTGGTACACGAGTACGTAAGGCTATGCAAGACAGCAAAGCCTCTGCTCAAGCAGTGCGTGTTCAAGTCCAAAACGACAAGAATAATTGAGTCTAGATTAGATTTAATTTCCTTTAGCCTTCAGCGAAAGCGAGGTTTAGAGAAATTCGACTATTGCCAGTTGATTATGAACAACGCTCAAAGGTAAGAGCGGTGACAACTTGTTATGCAAGAGAGGCGAATTTGGTTTTCAATTCTCGCCATCGGGATTTTGTTTCAGATTCTTGCTGCTATTTTCATGCCACTTGGCCTTGATGCTCATGTTCACTCAACCTATGTCAGTGATGAAATTGCTGATGGAAATTCAACTTTGGATTGGGGTCACTTACGAATTGATGGTTCAAATCAATCTATTGCTGAAGAAATACCTGCTGATGATAAATGGTTTATTTGGCATGGGATTATTGAAGTGTGGTTCCAAATTTTTGGTATCTCTTTAATGAGTTTGCATATTCTTGGTTTGCTATTATCATTCTCTGCTTTGGGCGTAGTTTATTATTGCACTAAATCACTATGGGGTAAAGAAAACGCTCTTGCCCTGTCTGCTGTACTATCGATATATTCCCCTCTAGTTAGATCGACTGGCCGATTATATCAAGAAAGCATTATTATTTTGTGTGCAACTGTGATTTTGTATTCTATTGTCAAAATTTTGCGAAAGGAAAATCACAAATTTTGGCACTTAATGTGTTTGATATTTCTTGCATCGATACTTTCAATCAAAGGATTACCAGCAAAATATGCCCTGTATATGTACCTGCCAATTCTTTCATTGGAGATATATCGTCCTAGATACAGGCCAGTAAATAAAATCACTTTACTAGCAATAATTGCTACAATAACTAGCGTTCTTGTTTGGACGAGGCTAGATAAAATACCCTTGGATTTGATTATTATCCTGCCGATTACAATATTTATTGCTGGAATTATTTATCTCTACATTGGAGTTCTATTATTTAGCGCAACATCCAAGAAAAGTAATGCAGAATCGGATTATCTATCGCTACTTTCTCAACTGGTATTTGCGGGGCTATGCGGATATATCACAATGTTATTCTTGGTAGAAATGAACACACTAGACGCCACAAGAGATGTTGTTCAAGACCGATTTCGCTACATATATCGCTATGTTACTGTTCTTGCTGTTCCTCTTTGGTGGTCCCAGATGGCTAAACAAGAGGGTCCAGCAATTGAATTAAAGGAAAATAAAAACAGGAGCGTTATGTCAATAATGATAGCTTTGATGATAATCATTAATTCCTATATCTTAACCTTCGACCGTGGAATTGAAGAACTGGGCGAGGAACTACATGATGAAATTCAAGATGGTGAAAATATCCTGTATATCGCAGACCCTCCCTTAGCAATGCATCGATTGTATACTCTTCAGATCACTACTGACCCGGGACACGATAGAAATATCACAGCATATTGGGCTGATGAAAGTATTAATTGGAGTTCGATATTGGCCGAAAATCAAATTTCATGGGTGATAATAACTGATGATACAACAAATTATCTAGATGATAGATGGATTGTTTTTGAAACACAAACATCTCATGAAGTATATCATTTAGCAGAATAATGGATTAATTCAACACATGGGACTTTGTGCCACATGCATGAGCGGAATACTTGACGGCGTGAAAATTGTTGACCTTTCAAGAGTTTTAGCGGGGCCTTATGCTACCCAAATGTTATCGGACATGGGTGCAGATGTAATCAAAATCGAGGCCCCATGGGGCGATGATACAAGAAAATGGGGCCCTCCCTTTACAACAGGTTTTGATGGAAAACAAGTAGCAGCATACTTTCTATCTTGCAATAGAGGCAAGAATATAATTAATTTAAATCTAAAAACTCAAACTGATGAAGTAAAAAAAATGATCCAAGATGCAGATGTTCTTGTTGAAAACTTCCGTCCTGGCACCCTAGAAAGGTTGCTCGGTAAATTGCCAGAGGGTCTTATTGTTTGTTCGATTTCTGCCTACGGCTCAACCGGTCCAAGAAAAGATGAACCAGGATACGATATTGCTCTACAAGCGCGCTCAGGCATCATGAGTATCACTGGGGATAATGAAGGGCCACCCGCCAAAGTTGGTGTTGCATGGATTGATGTTATTACTGGGCTAAATGCATCAAATGCGATATTAGCGGCACTATTTCATAAAATGAAAACTGGAGAAGCAAAACATATCGATATCTCTCTTTGGGATTGTGCCATTGCTGCACTAGTAAATCAAGCACATAATGTTCTAGCAAGCGGAGAAAATCCAACACGAATGGGTTCTGCACATCCTAATTTAGTGCCTTACAGGGCTTTTGAAGTAAAGGATGGATGGTTTGTTATTGGTGTTGGCTCAGACCCGCAATGGGAAAAGTTAGTTCAACTTCTTGACATTGATTCAAAGGATGAATGGAAAGAAAATTCTGGGAGAATTGCTGCAAGAGATGATGTTGAAACCTGCATCGAAGAAATCATCAAAAATAAAACTAGAAAGGATTTAGAAGAGTTACTACAAGCCATCCCCTGCTCTCCAGTAAATACAATAAGTGAAGCATTAAACGACCCCCAATCGATCGCTAGAGGGTTAATTTCTAATCACAAAGGCGTTCAAGTTTTGGCGAGTCCTTTGAGATTTCAATGAATATTAGAAAGAAAATAGTGAGGTCTGCCCACCTTCACGAATTAGACCAGCCTCTCTCAATTTATCTAATGCATTATCCATTCTGCGTTGACTGAATTGTCTTTCAACTTGAAGGAATTGTTTCAACCCTGCAAGGTCAATAACTCCTGGTTCTAGATTCTTGGCGTCGACCTCGTTAGAAGGGTGATTGTGGAAGATATCCCTTATTTCATCAAGCCTTTGTGGAACTTCTTTCTCCTTGACCGCACAAATTTCTTCGATAGTCCCATGTAGTTTAATCAATTTCAATCCTGTTTTAGGACCGATTCCCCTAATCCCTGGGTGAAAATCGGTACCAATCATTATTGCTAAATCAATCAATTGTGACCTACTCAATTCATGCTCTTGTAATAATTCTTCGAGATTTATTTTTTGAGCATGGACTAATCTACCATGCTGTTTGGTACCGTCAGTCATCATGTTACGTATTAAAATTGGAGTTCCGTAAAGTAAGGCGTCCCAATCTTGTGTTGCAACCGCATCTAATTGCCCCAAAGCAGCCATTACCGCTGCTTGGCCCTCACCTTCTGCTTTAGCATCAACCCAAGGCACACCAAGTAAATCGAGTAATTGCTTAGTTTCTTGAACCATTTCTGGAGAAAAATGCATTATTCTCTGCGCCATCTTTTGGGCTAATGCGAAATCTCCAGCAGCCAATGCTTCTTCGTGAATTTTTCTCGCTTCATCTCTTCGCGCTCTACGGATTGCTAATTCATCTGCTTTCAAATCAGGAGACTTGCCATCAAAGATGAACACTGGTTTGATACCTTTTGATAATAGCATAGTGGTTCTATTTAGAAATCCCATTAAGTGTGAGACTACTTTCCCATTCTCAGCCTTCAAAGGGCCACCATCACCTTGTGGCGATCTGTCTCTAATGGTTGTTAAAAATTGAAAGGCGGTGAGAAATGCATCGACTCCGACTGTTTTTCCAGCGAGTGAATCAAGTTCGATATTCTGTGGTGACGCTAGGTCACGCAGATTACAGCCCATGACTAACACTAAAGGTGACAGTATGTGTATATTCGCATTAACAAAAAAGCCGAATTTGTCAAGAAGGGGAAGGTTGAGCCAGTAATATGGCGGGCAATATTGCGTGTTTGCGTGGTTGGCATCCCGCTCTTGCCAAAGCAGAATTATCTGCCCTATTTCCAAATAATGAAATAATAACTTTAAATTCACAAAGGTTAGTATCCATTTCTGGTAAACTGAATCTCGAAGAAGCTGCCAAGATTATTCAGTATAGTAGTGGCACTCAAGCAATATTACATGACTCAATAATTATGAATTGGGGCGGCGAAAATTCATTGGAAGAATTTATTTCTCAGATATCAAATAAAATCGAAAAGTCAGGAAAAACCGGCTCTTTTGGTGTTGTTCACTGGCGGCAGGAAGGTAAAATCAAAGGTTTGAGCGGTAGCAAACTTGCAGGTATGATTGGAGGGATTGCGGGAAGAAATGGCTTCACAATTGATTTGAATGAACCTGAAAATAAACTCGGTTTAGTATTAGATGGTTCATCGAATAAAGTAGTTTGTGGATGGTTAATCAATTATGTTTCTCAGGGAGGGAACTCGAATACAAGGCGAGCCACTGAAAGACCATTTTTCAAACCAATAAGCCTAGACCCAAAACTTGCAAGATTGGCAGTCAATCTAGCTAGTGGACCATTAGATGAACATGCAGTGTTAGACCCAATGACTGGCACTGGCGGATTTATAATTGAAGCAGCAATGATAGGAAGAAAAGCAATTGCACTTGATTTGGAACAAGAAATGGTAAACGGCGCCACCAAAAATGTACTTTGGGCGTTAGGTAATGAAGAACTCACCCAAACTGAACAAATTCAAATTATCAAAGGTGATGCTACAGATCTTGCAAATTCTATTCCACAAAAGTGGCATCAAAACATTTCTGGTTTGGTGCTAGACCCTCCCTATGGAAGAAACTCTCACGGCTCTTTATCACATTTTGAATTGATAAAAAATACTCTCACTAGTTTTCATGATGTTGCAAGAAATGATGCTACAATCGTACTCATTTTACCAATTCAGCCGTTAGAAATAAAGAAACACCAACTAGAAATCGATAGTCAAGAAATAAACCTACTACATGGAGAATGGAACAAGTTCAAGCAAATGTTGACTGAATGTAATTATGAAATTGAAGGTTTATGGGTAGAACATGTTCACTCAAGTCTTAGTCGCCTCATTCTCCACGCATCAAACGTTCCTCTAAATTGAGAAGAGTCATTGCATCTTCTTCGGTTGGTTGAGAGAAACTTTCCTTGAAAGGACAGCCCATATCCAGTATCACTTGGTCATCTTTATCCAAAACATAGGGATAAGTTGTACATCCTTTTGGCCTAATGTCATACACTGAGCAAAGCCCTTCTGCATTTTTATTAGATGAATCTGTCAATAAAAATACACAAGCCTTGGTTTTTTTACTATTCAATAATGTCAAAATCCCATTATTGGACCAGGTAAATTGCTCTAATTTCATACCAGTTCTTCTTGAAAGACGAGCGGATTCTGATTTGGTAATTGGCATTGTTGTTTCCCTACAACAAGCAGAGCAACTCTGCGGAATGCATGGCAAAGAGTGACCCATGAACCCCCTAAACTGTATTACTTATTCAATAAAAGGGTAAAATGAAAAATAATCATTCGATTTCTAAATCATCCAACTTATTCAAGAAGGGTAGGCATGTGGGAAGACCATCGGGCGATTAGGGTAGTCTGGATATCCTTCCGGCCTTCGGAGCCGGAGACGTGGGTTCGAATCCTGCATCGCCCGCCATAATTTGTGAAATAAGACTGAGCATAAATCTCTTTTACTATCAATTGCAAAAGTATGCAAATCTGCTAAACCTTATTATTCACGATTCCATATTGAAACTGTTTCCTCGCCCCATTGCTCGGTTGAAACTTGTGTTAAGCCAGAAGCAATCAGGCGTTTTGAATCGATATTCGAAGGAACTGGTTCATGATGGATTTGTGAGCTATGAACCAAATAAAATTCATCTACAAGTCCTTGGTCGAGGAAATGGCCGATTGTTGTAGGACCTCCTTCAACCATTAAACGTTGAATTTCTTTATCGCCAAGTAAATTGAGTAAGGCTGGAAGAGAGCGGAATTCTTCATCCATAACTAATGTCTCAAAATTATCGTTAAGTAGGTTCGACGATATAGGTATGCGCTGATTAGGGTCAATTACAATACGAAGGGGTTGGCGAGTTGTCTCCACTCTTCGCACTGTGAGAGAGGGATTATCTCTAATCACGGTATCTACTCCAACTAAAATCGCGTCGCATTCTCTTCTCAATTCGTGGACTTTGTCTAAACAACCTTCTGAAGTAAACCTGCCTGCATCTTCACTTCTATCATCAACTGAACCATTAGAATCTACGGCTAATTTCACACAAACCAAAGGCCTTCTATTTTCACACCAATGAAGAAAAGAGTGCATTTGTGATGCTGCTTGAGACTCTAATAAACCATAAGAGACTGCAATTCCCGCATCTCTCAATGCCTGAATACCCGCACCTCTAACAGTAGGATTTGGATCTTTATGAGCAATTATTACTTCCTTAATTCCCGCCCACATCAATGCTTCTGTACAAGGGGGAGTTCTGCCAAAATGATTGCACGGCTCTAAAGTGACATATGCAACAGCACCATTTGGTGAATGTCCGTTAGTCTCTGCATCGTGAATTGCCATTTGTTCAGCATGTAATCCCCCTAAGTGGTCGTGCCAACCTTCTGCAATCACTTTTCCACCTTTTACAAGAACACAACCAACAAGGGGGTTTGGTGAAACTTTACCCCTCCCCAGTTCGGCTACTTCAAGTGCTCTATGCATGAATTCAACTTGATTTTTTGACCAATTCATGCAGACCCTCCGCTATAGGCCAGAAGCCATCTATTGATGAGTTCTTGGTTTAATCGATAAAATAGGGAAGAGTTCATGCGGGTGAGTAATTGTCGCTAAACATGGCCTCTACAGATGGCGTGACTTCTAAAGATTCAAAGTCGCCTTTGGAAGTTAATTTTCAGCCTGACGAGAAAAGTAAAAAACGCAAGGGAATTCATCGACCAATACCTGCTAAAATTTTCACTAAACAGGCCATTGAAGGTAGTAAACCAAGTAAAATTTTCTTATTAGTAAATCCGTTTTCGGGGAAAAAGAAGGGTTTGAAAGTAGCTGAAGAAGCAAAGCAATTGCTTGAAAAATCTAATATTGTTGTAGAAATGCATGTATCCCAATATTCTAGTCATTTAATCGAAATTGCTGCATCATTAAAGGTTCAAACCAATGAAGCCATTGCAGTAGTAGGTGGAGATGGAAGTCTTTCAGAGACTATCACTGGTTGGATGTCTAAATCAAAAGATAACTCCAATATTCGTTTTGGCCTAATCCCTGCTGGAACAGGAAATTCTCAAGCCAATGATTTGAAAATTAAGACTACAGAAGATGCAGTTTCAAGAATTATTAATGGCAATAGTCAGTTTCTCGATCTGGCTAAAATTGAGTTGACTGAAGGGCTACCGGGTAATACTAAGGGGCAGATTACTAGATTCAGCCATAACCTGGTGACATGGGGGCTTGGTGTAGACTCGACAATTAAGGCAGAAAAAATGCGTTGGATGGGCAGTATTCGTTATGATGTCGGGATTTTAATGGCAATTATGGCTAACAATCGTAGACATGCTAGCCTATATCTTGATGGCCACAAAATGGAAGATGATTATACATTATTCTTGGTTCAAAATAGCCAAACTGGTGGCTCACTACTACCTCTGGCTCCTGGGGCCTCTTTGGATGATGGTTTGATGGACATTGGAATTTTGAAGAAAATGACGCGCAGAGACATTTTGAAGGCCTTTGGACTCCTTAAGAAAGAAGGAAGACATGTATTTCATCCTAGAGTTGTTTACCATAGATTCAAACAATTAAAAATTGAAACGCCTGAGCCAACTGCAATAAATATTGATGGGGAAAATGTTGGTTCAACACCAATCACAATGGATGTTCTTCCTTCAGAAGTGAAAGTATTTCATTGATTACATTGAGAAGTCTGAGAAATCGTCGTCTTCACTGAAACTATTTTTCTTAGGCTCTTGTTCTGGAGCTGGTTCGGCCTGTGCTTTCTTGACGCTCTTACGCTTCCTTACTGTTTTCTTCTTCTTTACAGCCGGAGGTGATTTTGCGGCATTAGGCGCTACACTGGAAAAATGTTCTCTCTTCTGCTTAACTGGCTCGCTACTTACAACATTGCTAGATTGGTGCTCTGTTCTAGACTCTCGCTCCGGGGGCTGCCAAGCTGGCTTCTCTTCCTTTTGATAGGTATAATCTTGAGTTTCGTAGTCTCTCGATTCCTGTGCCTTATCAATTTCCATAGACTCGGGAGTTGCTACTACTGAAGAACTACTGCTGCCAAATTCAGATGTATTGCCTTTCGAAGGTGAAGATGAGAGAACACTGTCGAGGTCAAAACCTGAAATTGCACTTTCTTCTTTTTTAGAAGGTTTTTTGGATTTTTGCTGTTCTTTTTTCTCTTCCTTGGCTTCTCTGTCAAGTTTTTTAGTCCTCTCTTTAGGAGAAATCATGCCCATTGCTTTAGATCTGCGCAAATCGGAAGCAACTTTCTTTATTTTCTCCATTCCTTCTTTTCCAAGTAAAGTCTTCATTGTAGATTTAGCGCCATGTAGAACGAATAATTGTGATAGTATAAAGAGGCCAAATCCACCGCCTACTCCAACAATCAAGAAGAATAGAATGAATCCAGCCCTACCAAAGAACGGTACATCACCATAAGCCCATTCATCTTTAGAATCTCCATCATCGCTAACAACTGCATCATCAAGAATTATTTTATCGACAAGAACATATACACTCTGTCGATGATCATCTCCAACTACAAGATTACACTCACTATCAACACTATGACTAGAAGAAGAATTTCCTGAACTGAAATATCCGAAGCCAGATATATTTACGATAGGATTAACAAGATATCCTTCAATAGTTACAGGCTGATGCCATTCATCTAAAGAGCGCATACCGTCATGTATATTTTCAGTGGTTGGAATCAAACCTAAAATGTACCAGTAATCGTCACTATCTCCATCGATTTCATCCAAATCGATAGTGCCCGCTCTTGTTTGCGGGTCTAATGGCATAAACCAATCTTCAAGGTCAACTCTAGCGCCGTCTCCTTCGACAATTTCACTAGCTTTGTCAAAGGACATTGATTGGATGGCTACCGAAGTAGTGACTGCTAAATCAAGGTTTTTAGCGCCGTTGATTGAGTCATGTGATTCATAGAAATAACTAGATGCTAGAAAACCAGTAAAAGAAATTGGAGAAGACGAATCTGTCGAAAGATAATTTGTTCCATCTACTTCGCAACCTACTGGTAAAATGTCTTCATATTCAATGGATGATGCGCCAAGATCTGAACTAATTGTTGTTCCGTCTTGAGAAAAGTCAACCTCAACTCCATCAGAACCCCAAGAAGCGGTTTGAGGGCCAAGACATCCAGCCAAAGTCATCAGTGCAAGGAGATAAACCGCCAACACTCCTCTTCGCATAGTAAAGCAAGAGAGGCTTTAGTTTGATAACCCTTCTATCAAATCAACATGTCTAATCGGCAAATAAATGATTTTGGCGCAGAGAGAGGGATTCGAACCCCCGTGTCTAAAAGACAGTGGATTTCAAGTCCACCGCGCTACCGAGCTATGCGATCTCTGCACTATGCCGTCCCAGATGTTCTTATATGATTGGTTTTCCCCTCGACGGGTTTCTAATTTTCTTCTTCATTCGTGGTGCTGCGAACATTTATTGCGATTGCTGCTGCACCTAATGAGGTAAACGCTAATACAAAAGTTAAGCCTGGGATTCCTTCACTGGATTCACCAATTAGGCCTTCAACTTCGGCCAAGGTTTCTATGTCCGCAATAAAGTCGGATGGATTCCAATTGTCGCCAGTCCATGCTACTCTTGGTTTACGCTCGCCGTCTAAAATGAAAGTGGTGGTTGAGTGCCCAACAGAATATTCCTCTTCTACTTCTACAGCTACACATGATAACATTGTTCCTTCAGGCCACTGATAACCCTCATCACACATACAATGCTTTCCAGAACCTGAGCCCATTTCCCAACCATGGCCATCACATACTTGGTTAGTTTGTTGGTCGATCATACTTTGAACTGCTCCAGGGAGAGGAATCTCTGAGTCTGCAGTTGTATTTCTTGCCCATGCAATGTATTGAGGGTCTTTAATTGAATCAACACCAAGTTGTGAATATTCCCAAGACATGTTAGACTCATTCCATGTATGTAACTCCCAAGACCAGGACCAATTATCTAAAGCAGGGTCTTGGTCATTGAAAGAAGAAAAAAAGTGACCAAATTGAGGATGTTTTGAAGAGGAATAGTTCAAACCTGCTCCATCAAATGCTCCAACTGTCAAGTGCCAAGCAGTTAAATCATCTTTATCGAAGATAAAACTCTCAGAAATGTTTTCTGGATATACTACCGACATGCTATACGTATCATCAGCAGGGGTATCAAGTAGGTTTTCATCGGCGTTTGATGCTAGGTAAGCAATATTTTGGTTTTCAGTTGCATCGACAAAATCAACTCCAACATTAGATTCTTGCCAAGAGGTAGATGTTTCATTGTAGGTCATTAATCTCCAGTACCATGATAAATTAGAAGGTGATTCTGTACCATTAATTGCCGAGATCATATGGCCATAGTCTGGATGTTTTGAATAATTCAGTGAAATATTGTTTTGGTCTACAACGGCATTAGTCAAAGACCATGCCGTTGGTAAAAACATCAATTCTGAAGAATTGCCCTCGCCATCGACAAAGGTTATAGTTGAATCATTGGATTGATGCCCGTTTTCATCAGCAATATGTGCTTCAATAACATTCTTTTGAACAACAAGTCCAAAACTATTCCACACATCTTCCATGACTTCTAACTCTCCAGTCAAGTGAGGCCAGTTTGCATTATGTAGTTCAGTAAAGGCTTTCAGTCTTTCAGGAGTATCATATTCAGGGTCAACTGTGATTGAAATGAATCCAACATCATCACTATATTCGGAGGACAGCCCATTTTGAACTGACTTCAATGATTGAGTAATAACTGGGCAGACATCTGGACATCTTGTGAAAATGAAAGCAACGACAAGAATCTCGCCATTAGAGCGATTCATTGTTACATTGTTACCATCTTGGTCAATTAGCGTAAAATCAGTGACTGACCCTCGAGATAATTGATATCCCTTGTAAGCAGAAGTAGGTGGAACTAGAGATAATAGTAAGATGCTAATCAAAAAATACGCTAAAACTCGAGTCTTCATGTTTTTTCTCCCGCAGTCTGTGTATTACTGACTGTATATCATCGTGTAGCATAATCCCAATCAGGAGTACACCAAGATGGCAATTCAGTTACTGCTTCAGGGTTGGAAAGTCCAATTCCCCAAAGCATCAATAATACAAATAGTACTGGAAATAAAGCAGTTCTAGTATAGACTCGCGGGTCGCCACGCAAGTGCATAAAGTAAGCAGCAATCCCGTACCCTTTTATGATTCCAACGCCAATAAGAACGGTCCATACCATCAGTCTTGTAATCACTATTTCAGTACCTGGAATTTTATCAAAGAAAACTGCACCCACTTCAAAAAGCGTGAAGAACATCAAGACTAAGAAGTTCCAGAAATAAATATCTTTGCCAGTTTTATCCAAAAGCCATTTTTCGATTCCTGTTGTTGCATGTTCTCCCATTTAATCACCTCAATACAAATAAAATGCTGGGAAGATTACTACCCACGCCAAATCCACAAAGTGCCAATAAAGACCGAAATATTCGATTCCTTGGCCGTTGTCTTCATCAAATCCAACTGTATCGGATTTGAAGATTAAGTAAAGCATAATCAAAAGACCAACGAAAACGTGAAGTCCGTGAGCACCAGTTGCAACATAGAAAATTGACCCCTGAGGGCTGCCAATATCGAATCCTTCTGCGACAAGATGGCTCCATTCTACAAGTTTCAAGACAATAAATAGAGAGCCCAGAAGAAGAGTTGCTATCAAATAATTTCTAATCGCTTTCTTCTTGTTAGGCAATAGGAAACGCATGAAATTTGTAGGGGCTTCCCAATTCTTATTCTTGGCTGTCTTCAATGCTAATACGATGGTGTATGAAGAAATAATTAGTGCGAAAGTGTTTATTGCACCGGGTAACAATGTTGCAAAATCATATCTTAACAAGTCTGAAGCTGTAACTACTGTACCTTCTGCAGTGCCATAACATGTATCGCCTTCCTCGGCTGCTCGAATTGCCCAATCGGTACACCATTCTGTGCGAACACGCAGATAGGAAGAGAAGAAAGTTGCGAAAACCATTATCTCGGACATAATAAATACCCAAAGACCTGCTTTTCTGATATGTTCTCCTTCGAAAGGTGCCGAAGTTGCAACTTGTTCGCCATGGCCGATGAATGGCAAGTCTTCTTTCCACCAATTTGCTACACCGAGCATAATGAAAGTTAGACCGATAATGCTCAAAACAATATCACCGAATGCGAACGTGCCGCCTTGTGACATCAATGCTTTACATGCCACCACAAAAGTTGGGAATCCCATCAAGAATAACATTATACCAAAACAGAAAATAATTGGGGATGCAGAACCATGATGTTCTTCATGACCCTCGTGGCCATGGTCATCGTGGCCATGGTCCTCATCGGATTGTAAAGCATTTACAAGACCTCCAATTCCGAGGAAACTCGCATATATGCTACACATTACAAAAATAGTTATTCCTGCTACACGATAGGTCAAGAAAGAAAGATGCGCTTCTTCTTCCGCATGATATAGATGGTCCAGTTCTTCATCTGTCGTCAAAGGATCGTCTATAGCATCATGGTAAGCATGTTTTGCATCATCATAGGCGTCGTGCTTTTGATTCGCTACACCAATTCCAAGAGTGGCAAATGCAATAATTCCAACCACTGCAAAAATTCCCGCCATCATTACAGCATGCATCCATGTCGAATTTTCAACATGATTATTGTGTGAACTCATTCTTCAGCCCCCTTTGCTTTACCTTTCCATAACTTCTCTGAAAGCGAATCTTTGTCTGAATGATGCCCATATAACTCATTCATGTCACCTTGGGTTGGGATATCGTGGAAGGACGGTGTTGGTGGCGGTGAGGTTGTCGACCATTCAAGAGACCATCCACCCCATGGGTCCTTGCCAACAGGCTCTCCTGAACTTCTTGATTGGAAAATATTCCAAGCGAGTAGAAGTTGGCTCAGTCCGAATATGAAAGCAAAGATACTGACTGCCAAATTATATTCAGCAAATCCTGTTTCTTCCATGTATGAATGAGTTCTTCTCGGCATGCCCATGATTCCAAGTTTGTGCATTGGCCAAAATGCTGCGTTGTAAGAAGCAAAGCTAATCAAGAAATGCCACATTCCAAGTTTTTCATTCAACTTACGTCCTGTGACCTTTGGGAACCAGTAGTAAATACCAGAGAATAATGCGAAGACAGTCCCGCCAATGAATACATAGTGGAAGTGAGCCACAACGAAGTATGAATCGTGGAAGTGAATATCGAGTCCTGCAACAGGGAAGAACATTCCTGAAATTCCACCGAGTGTGAAAGTTACTAAGAATCCAAGCGCCCACAGTGTGTGCGTCTTCATTACAAGACTTCCACCCCATAGCGTTGCTAACCAATTGAAGATTTTAGCACCGGTAGGAATTGCTACAGCCATTGTAGTTACCATGAAGGCAGCACGCCAGAAAGCATCCATACCAGAAGTGAGCATGTGGTGTCCCCAAACAATGAATCCAACTACCCCAATTCCAGCCATTGCTAGAACCATGGATTTGTATCCAAAGATAGATCTGCGTGCGCTTGTAGCAAGAACTTCAGAAACTATTCCAAATGCGGGAAGAATGACGACGTATACCTCAGGGTGTCCAAAGAACCAGAACAAGTGCTGGAATAGCAATCCATCACCACCACTGGTGAAAAATACCGTTCCAATAGTGTGGTCAAAGAGTAGGAATACCACCCCTATGACCAATGCTGGAAGCGACATATACAGCATGAAAACACTGACGAATACCGACCAAGAGAATAATGGCATCTTCATCCAAGTTACTCCTGGAGCGCGCATTGTAAACACTGTAGTAATGAAATTGACACCGCTCAAGGTTGATGATGCTCCAAGCATAACCATTCCCGAAATAAACGCGGTTGTTCCCGGAGTAGAACCATATTGAGCCATTCCTTCGCCTAGATTTGCTTCGGTTAGTGATGAATAAGGCGGATACATGACCCATGTGATATCTGATGCTTCTCCCGACCAAATTCCGGTGAAAATCAAAGGACTGGAGAAAATAAGTAGCCAAAGACCCATTGCGTTAATTCTTGGAAATGCTAAATCTTTAGCACCAATTTGCAATGGTAAGACGTAATTCATGAATCCTGCAATCATAGGCATTGCTGCGAGGAAAATCATTGTTGTACCATGTAATGTGAAGAATGAATTGTATTCTGTCTCGGTCAAGAAAGTGTTTTCTGGAATTGCTAATTGTATTCTAAACAATAGCGCAAGAAAACCACCGACTAGGAAGAAAGTGAATCCGTATAAGAAATACAATAATCCCACTTCTTTGTGGTCTGTGGTTGACAACCAAGGCTTGAGGTAAGACCAGAAATTGCCGATAGTGAATGTTTCAGGAGAACGAGAATAGAACACCCACATGACACCCAGTAATACCAATCCAAGAGCGAGCCCAATCGCAGTTAGAATCAATACTAATGCTCTAACGCTCGGTGCTAATTCTCCAGCATTGACTCCACCAATCGATGTTTGATAGGAATTCCACATGTCTCCTTGAGAACCATCACCGCCGTTCACTGCGTTGGCATTGATAGTAAATTCAGCAAAAACTGTATCGTCTGCTGGAGCGACCCATTCAAAGTCCCACGACCTGAACTTATTTCCTTCATCTGTGTGTGTAAGTCCGCCGTCCATCTCATGACTCAGTGTTGGGTCAACTGAAGTTACAGTACCTTTTGAGGCTAGGATTCTAAATCCGCCAGACCGGGTGTTCCAACCATCTTCTTCAACACCATCTGCCCAGAGTGTCATTTCATCATTAGTAACAGTGACAGTGAAAGAATAGGTTTCGCTCGCGTTGAATTCTGTCGGGAGTCCTGTTACAGTCACCGTGGTATCTGAAGACGAGCTTCCGTGACATGAACAGCCATTATCTCCAAAAGCATTTATCCCTCCTGGAGCCGCGGTAAATTGAGGAATTGCAAACATTGATAATAATACTAAACCTAAAATTCCGATTGCTACTTTACGCATCAATTTCCACCCCCATCTGACTTAGGGAGTCCTGTATCCTCGTCGCAATTTTGGTAAATTCCGTCAATAATTGGTGATACAACATCGATCTTTCCAATCATCTTCGAGTGGTCCATTCCGCAGAATTCGGCACAACTTATGTCGAATGTTCCTGGGTCATCAGGGAGGAACCACATCACAGTACCTCCTTTTAGACCTGGTAACAAGTCTTCTTTAACTCCCCATTCTGGCAACCAAAAAGAATGTTGAACTCCCCAGTATGTGCTGTTTAGTTCACTGGTATCACTGGTCAAAGAGAATAATGAAAGCACTACTTCATCGTCACATGGTACAACCATATGCTCGCCTAATGCAGTGGACAATTGATGGCCAAGCGGAATATGATTCCAAGTATGCAATACATTTCCTTCCAAGTCAGTTATTTCGACTGTCGAATGGCTGAATCTATCAAAACTCGACTGAATATTTTTGACACCTAATTGCGTATCTAAAGAATAATCTGTGGCAACTGCGCCAATTGTTATTGTCATATTTGTTGCATCCGCATTACTTGAGTAGTGGACTACTAAATCTTGCCCCCAGTTAACATCGATGCCGGTGATTCGTGGGTCGTCTTGCCATGTCAATTCCTCTTTGTAGTTAAATTCCCAAAACCATTGTTTTCCAATTACTTCCATGTTGAATGATTCATCTTCATCTGGAATTACCCACACTTGTGTGTTAGATGATAATGATAGTACAACCAACCAAACAACCAAAATTGTTGGAACAACATAGAACAAAACTTCTAGTCTAGTATTGTGTCTTTCCACTGGAAAAGAGCCAACAACAATGTGGTCTAAATCAGTTGTATCTGGTACTATGTTTTGGCGATATCGTGCCATAGCGTAAAACATCCACGCAAAGGTTAGAATTCCAACTAAAATACTCCAAAACATAAACTTGTCATAAAGCACAGAAAAAACGGTGTCGTCTGCTGGCATGATGTTGACCAATTGCACCGTCCAAGTAGCACCCCTTAAGGATTTATGGGGAATTGACAATACCAAATATATTACCGAACTTTTGGATGGTTCGCAGCATCACATTATGACTAAAAATATGGAAATTTTAATTTCCATTCACCAAGCGCGCCGAGCGTGTAAAATAAGTCCACTTTATGGAAGTAATATCGAACGCCCAAAATGGTGAAATTATGGAGTTTTTCTCTTGCATACAAAATACCCTTGATGGGCACATTCTAATCGATATTGAAGTTCAACCCGAATCGAAAAGGTCTGGAATAACTGGATTTAACAAGTGGCGTAATAGGCTAAGCATAGCAGTTACTGCACAAGCCAAGGATGGAAAAGCAAATCAGGCTGTGATGTATGTTTTATCCAAAATATTTGAACTTGAAAAATCCTCAATTGAAATAGTAAGTGGCCATACATCTCGTATGAAAAAAGTAAAAATCATAAAAAAAGATTCTAAGCAAATCATAGATTCTATCATGGCAGAACTGGGTGAATAACATGCATTCTAAAGGACGTACTAATGGTTCGAATGACCCAAATAAAAGATTCATGGTCGCTGGTCAATCCATTGGTGAAGAAAGGAGACGTAATCGTGAACTGGATTGTCCAATTTTAGTCGAAGGAAAAAAGGATAGAATAGCCCTTGAAAGTTTGGGTTTCACTGGAAAAATTGAGATTCTAAACCGAGGATGGAGTATTGAAAGGGTTGTGACATATCTATTTGAAACCTATGGCACTAGAAACCAAATTGATGGAGGGGCCGCAATATCAGTACTAATGGATTGGGACCGAACTGGTGGTAGACTACAAAGGAAAATTGTTGAGTTGCTGGAAAGTTTTGATCTGAAAGTCAGCCAAGAAACTCGTAATGTACTGATGAAGGCACTAAAACCCGAAACAAGGGTTGTTGAAAGTTTGAAAGGACTAAGTTATGCACTTCTGCCTTACATAGATGATTTTGATTCACAAAATTAGTCTTTTTCACGCCAGTTGCCAGAAATTATTTCTTCTCCATCTGAGCCGTTGAATAAATATGTCCAAGCCCAAACAGATTCTCCTTTTATCTCGACTTTTGAAATTATTCTGATAAACAGTGAATCTTCATACTCATAACCGTAAAATCCCTCAATTCTATCGATTTCCGCGAGAGTTTGCGAGGCCTCTTTGCATCGATATAGTTCCCCGATTACATTAGAATTCGCATCATATATCAGCCCTGGGAAGTCCGAAATATGCAATAATCTGCCTTTAGATGATGCGACTTCAAGAAATTTTACATTATTATTTATCATTAGGGGGTGGCGAGATTCTCCTTTCATCAAAGTCCCATAAACAAATATTTCATTCAATTCTCCTGATGTTATATTCGGGTCTATTGCTGCTTCGAGAAACATAGTTGGTAGGCCACGCTTTTCAAGGCCGTTTCGAATAAGTTCAGCATAATGTAACGTTGGTTCTACGAATTGATTTTGAATGCGTTCTTGACAAACTACGTAAGTTAATGCCTCGATAATCCGACCATCTAATGTCAAAACATAGACTTGTTTACGACGATATGACTTGCTTTTTACTCCTTCTTTGCGGTCCATTAAACCGAGTGTATAATCATCCAATTCAAATAGAACTCCCGGCACTACATTTCCTGAATTAGCCTCAACAATATCAGCAGCGCCTCCTTCTCGGCCACCTGAGTAATAATGGAATTTCAAGCAATGCTCTGGGAGAAAGGCTGATTCGACTTCGATAAGGCCAGAAGGGTCCTTGTCTCTGTCAACACACCATTTGGACCAATCCCCATAATCGAGATTAGAACCATAAGCAAAGTACAATGTTTTTTGGGAATTCATAAAATCAACGTTCGACAATTGTCTCGAGATTACTTAAATAATTCATACGCCGCCAAAGGCAACGGATAATACTATTATAATCATCCAAAAGAAAAGGCCTACTGCAAATAATCCAATATTTATCCAGCCGAGGATAAATGCTGCCTTAGCAGTCCCAGCATCCGGATGGTTAGGGTTTTGGTCTGTAATTTCTAGTGCTCCTTTTGCAACTATTACCGCTGGAATCGCAGTTATAATGCCACACATAACATATGATAAAGCGGCAAGAACAATGGCTGTAACTGCTGAGGTCTGTGGATAATAGCCTACAGCAATACCTTGCGAGATAGGAATCGTTGATGGTTGGCCATGTATTTGACTGGGCATTGCTTGTTGTTGGTTATTGTAATACTGTTGTGATGGTGAATTTTGAGTTGGCATCCCTTGCTGATTATTATGATATTGTGGCTGCGATAATTCTTGATTAATGTTTATCTGTTCAGGAGGGGCTTGTTGAGTCGTAACATCTGGTTTAGCCGAACCATTCAAATCACCAGATATTGCACTGTCTTGAATGTTATAAGTTATATTTTGAATAATATTTGCCTCTTTGGCGTCGGCTTGGCTCCAAAAATCATCGTTTCCATTAGTCATTGGATTCTCGCCTATTCTCTGCTACTGCCTTTTTTAGTAAAAACTCTATCTGTGCATTGATAGAACGAAAATCGTCATCAGCCCATTTTCTTAACTCATCATGGAGTTTCGGGTCAATTCTCAAGAGGAGTTTCTTTTTTGACATCTTTGCCCTCCTTTCTTTCCTGTATTCTGATGATGGTGAGTTTCTTGAATTACTGGTCAAATTTCATCCCTCATCTGTTGTAATAAGTGTACAATCTAAAGATGATGGATGCGAGTGAAAATAGAGAAATAATAATCATTATTCCAAGTGTGAAATAGTATGATTTCGGATAATCTGTCTTACTCTTCCAACCTATTCCTCTAACATGAGTTCCTTGTCTAAGAAAGGTGTATACTGCATATCCTCCGCAAAACACCAGCCCAATTAGATTGCCCAAGATTGACCAAAGTACTCCATTGTCTAAGTTAGCGAACACTCAAATCACCTCACTGGTACAAAGAGCCAGTGTTGACTACTGGCGTAGTGTCTGTTTCTGAACATAGAACCACTAATAAGTTACTAACCATAGTCGCTTTCTTATCTTCATCAAGTTCGATGATTCCTTTGACGCTTAGTTGGTCCAAAGCGAGTTCAACCATGCCAACTGCACCATCAACAATCTCTCTTCTTGCTGCTACAACTGCACTTGCTTGTTGTCTTCGTAGCATTGCTTGAGCGACTTCAGGGGCATATGCCAAGTGGCTGATTCTTGCCTCTAATACTTCAATTCCTGCACGAGTTAGTCTTGCTTGAACCGATTCTCTAAGTTCTGTTGCAACTACTTCTTGATGGCTTGAAAGGGCAACTCCACCGAGATCTTTCTCTTCGATAATGTCGTAAGGATACTTTGTTGCCATTGCCCTAAGAGCGGCCTCACTTTGGATTTGAACATAGTTTTCATAATCATCAACTTCAAACAATGCTTCCGCAGCATCAAAGACTCGCCAGACAACTACTGCAGCAATATCGATTGGGTTGGCGTTAACATCGTTGACCTTTAGCCTAGCAGATTCAAAATTTCTAATTCTAAAAATGACCTTTGTTTTCTCATACAGCGGATTTACGAACCAACGGAATCCTTCCGTCTTTACTGAGCCCACGTACTTACCAAAAAACTGACAAACAGCTGACTCATTTGGATTAATTACAACATATGAATTCCACATAACACACCAAAGTAAGCCGATAACTAGTTGTAATAATCCTCCTAAAGCAATACCTGCACCACCAAATGCATAAAGTACAAAACTACCTAAAAATAACACTGGGACTATGATTAAATGGACAAATATTCCAAGCCAACCGCTCAGTGATTTGATTTCTATGTCTTTAAATTGTATTTCATTCATTGCTGCGCTTTGTGATTCCATTCCTTCACCAGTTAGCCCCAGCAACCACAGTATTATAACAATATCTATATGATATCATAATAATATCCAATAGAAACAATACTTCTTACATCAAATCTAAGATTCGGATTGAGAATAGGACCACAGTTTAGTAGTGATAAAAGCCATTACTACTATTTTTGCAAAATCCCAAATCAAAAAGGGTTCAACGCCCCACTCAAAGGCTTGGGCGAAATCAACTCCATATGATTCTGCCAACCAAACTGTACCGATTAAGTAAACTGGGATCATTGCTAAAGACCAACAAATAATTTGTGCTTTAATATCTGCCACTCCAGCATTCCTTGAGCGGTCTAATCCTTCCGCGACAAGTGCAGAAGCAATCGGGAAAGAAATCAGATAGCCGCCACTGGCAATCAATTTACCACTATCAAATAGCATATCTCCTCCTTGAGCAAAAACTGGGGCGCCAATGGCTCCTGCAAGCACATATACACACCCAGAAACAAAGGCATCATTTCGCCTAAGGTAAACACCAGTAGCTAAAACTGCGAAAGTTTGCAAGGTATAAGGCACTGGAGTCCAAGGTACACTAAATGCAATTTGAGCACAAAGTGCTGTCAATCCGGCAAAAAAGGCCATGGTGATTGCCCTTTCGAGGTAATTCAAATTATTTGAACTAAGGTCATGATGCCATCGAGTCGGTTTATTCCATGCTACGTCATTGAACATGAGTAATGCTTTAATTGGCGGTTTTTAGTGATTCAGTAATTCTTTGTTCATTTTTCAAAGAAAATTTACTATTTGGTATGGGGGGGCTCCAATTACCTTTTTTCCTTCCATGGTCAAGTATGTGCCAATATACAGTTGTAAGTTTAAATTCTGGTTCACTGGGGGCATTATGGGCCTGTTTTATGTTCAAAACAGGGGGCAGTTTCTTCCAAGCAATCTTAGCAATAATTGATAGCGGGAATATCGATAATGCTGGACCATTTACTGGTAAGCCCCACTTGTTCAACCACTCTCGTTCAATTATTTTGTCAGCAACAAAAGATTGTCTGACTTTATCCCAATTATTTGCTTTGCCTGTTTTTTTCTTTAACAACCATGAGGGGTTAATTGAACTATCAACAGTAAACCCATTTTCTGCAATCACTTTAGCCATCCATGGGGCAATATATCCACCAGGTGCTCTAAACCATGGTCTCCAATTTTTACCAACATTTGTCTGTAAAATTGATGATGCTTGCCTCAATGCAGTTGAAAAACCTGTAATATCTTCAGGCCATGCTGACCATGAACGATGAGTTAATCCATGACAACCCACAGTAATTCTATCACTGAATTTGTTAAGAATTAATTCTATCCACTCGGAAAATTCTTTTGATTCAAACATATCTGCTATGATGAATAAAGTAACAGGAGATTGGTGTGTTTCCATCCAATTCTCAAAGCCAATCATTCCACTGCGAAATTGTTGTGATAGTTGTTCTCTAGTCCCCTCAACATCAAAATTACTTCTAGTCGGGTGTCCTTGATTTTTAGGCACGTGCCTAATATCATCACAGTCGATTGTCAACCATGTATTATACAATTGATTCACTCCTGCTTGATATCTATGATATGGATGCGGTGTGGGACTGTTCTATTGCCAATTTCAATTCCAATGAATTCATCAACTAATTCGCCTTGCCATTTTTTACAGATTGCCTGTGCCGTGGCTAAGCCTGCTTCATTGTGAGGATGTACAGTAATTTCAATACGGAAAAATTCATTTCGGGATTTCAACCATGATAAAATTTCATTAACGCATCTAATAGCAATGTTTTGGCGGCGAAAACCAAGTCTTACCCAATATCCAAGATTATAATTTGAATGTAATAATTGTAATTCATCGCCAAGGCCTATCAGTCCAGCAAATTCTTTTTTTGGCCCTAAAATAATGCTCCAAAAATGTAGTTGGTCTCCATCTGATTGAGATTCAACATCGAATAACATATCTCTTAATTGGGTTCGAATATCTACATGATTATTTAACCACGGAAGGGCAACTAAAGCAGATTCTGGATCTTCATTATATGCCTCGAGAACTGAAGAAAGAATTGATTTATTTACTGGAATTAATGATAATCCCTCATCAATTTTCAGCGCAGGAGTTAATACCATTCTATCCCTCTAATTCGTCAAATGAGCAATTGCTGAAGTGACCCTATCGTCATCAGGATATACAGTTTGTGCCATTTTCAGCATCCATTGTAAGTGCTCTTCTCTTCCCAAATAACGCATAACTGTACCAATATGAATCAGCATTTCGAGATTTATGCTTAGATGAGGCCCTAGATTATCCAATGTTTGGGCTGTTTGAACAAGTTTACCAGACTTAACTAACTCCAAAATCGAGACTACTTCCCTGTAGACTTGCCTTTCGTCCCAAGATTGTTTTGCAGGCCATGGCCAAATTCTATCATTATGTTGTGGGGCTGGAGCCGGTGATTGTTTAGGTTGCTTCTCTATTATTGTTTTAGCAACTTCCTGTTTAGGAACATCGGGGGCCGAAATTGTTTCTGATTCTTCGGGCACATCGGGCACATCGGGTACTGAAGGTGTCTCTAAAGGCACATCGGGTACATCGGGCACAATTGGGGGTTGAATGGCTGGTTGGGATTCAGGTATTTCGGGAATATTTGGCGTATCTATTTCACCGTCAACTGCGATAGAGGTCAAATCAACCTTGGAATCTTCAGTCATTTCATTGATTATTTGTGGATCCATATTTGTCTTCCCAGGTTCAACCATGGCTGAATTTTGAACCTCTTCCATGCTAAAATCAGATTCGGATGAAACCGAGAATAGTGAGCCTTGACCAGTGTGTACTGGTTCTGCTACTTCTTCCAATGGATTTGAGTCGGGAACTATGAAATCAACATCCTTAGTTGGGGCGTCTGATTTTTCAAGTTGGACATCTTGTGGTTTTTGGTAATCCTTAGTTTCTGAGAGAGTAGGCCCGGAACTATCAATGAATTGAAAATCACTATTTTCATCGCTTGAAACTTCAAATTGATCTACTTCGACAGTAATATCGTCTAAAGTTAATACTGCTTCTACTGCACTTTCTTCCTCGAACTCGTCGAACTCTTCATTGAGTAGAGTCGACATTATTTCCGAATCGCTTGAAGAAGGTGGAGCCATTGGTTGATCTCGAGCTGAACGACTCAATTCATAATAGCACAAAGAGCATTGTTCTGCATCAGATGAATTTGGCGAATTACAATACGGGCACAGGTTTCCCTCATTTGATGCGCCCTTCTTGCGCCACCCGAACACCTAACCCACCAATTAACGGGCCTTGCAAAGAGGGTTTAAGTGATAGGGTCTCGCGGACAATATATACTTCAATTGACGAATGATATCATGAAGCGTCGCGGTGGGAATTAGAAATGGGAAAAAGGGGCTCTATCAGGCGAATGAATAGTGCTCAAGATAATATTCCGGAGCAAAAAATCTCTTTGGATGATGAAATGCCACATATATGGAAAAGGGGGCAGGATCACTTTTCCAGATTTACCAAACTGATTAAAATCGAATTGGATGATGAAACAGCGATGGTTGAAGAAAGGTGGAAAAAGTGGAATAAACAAAGACTTCTTGCTGCTGGATTAACTTTATTTGAACTCAGTGCTAGAACTCAAGGTCGGTTTTTTGGTGACCCTATTGTCGTTTTTGAGCAACCAGATAGAACAAGAATGCCTTCCCACCGATTCGGACATGGAGATATAGTTTTGATTTCACGAACCAAACCTTGGGGAGAAAAAATCTACGAAGGGATTGTTTTAGATCGTGGGCCTACTAGGATTAGGGTTGTAGTAAATGAAAAGCCCAAAGACCTCAAAAAGGGTAGATGGAGGATTGACCGGGGGGCTAATCGTGTCGCCCATGACAGAATGCATGATGCTCTAATCTCATTTCATTCAACTGAAGGTGAAGGGGGAACTCCGCTTCGAGACTTACTTCTTGGCTCGTTACATGATTGCGCTTCCTCAGCTGAGCGCCCCCCCGAAATAAAGGGTAAAAAGAAAATATATAGTCTAAAGAAAAAGGATTCTCTTAATGACTCGCAACAAAAAGCAGTAGAACTCTCTATGCAAAGAAGACTTACTCTAATCCAAGGACCCCCTGGCACTGGCAAAACTCACACTGCAGTACATCTTTTGAAAGAATTGGCCAACAAAGGCCAAGGCTCTATTCTAGCCAGTGCTGAATCAAATGTGGCTGTTGACAACCTACTAGAAGGGTTACTTGATTTGGGAGTCAAAGCAGTAAGAATTGGTCGCCCAGTAAAAGTTAGAGAAAATCTTCGTAATGCAACCTTAGATGCTTTATTGGAACATCATCCGCTTCAAGATGAACTGAATTTTATTAGAGATGAGAATGATGAATTAAGAAGAGGGTTATCAAAATTAAAAGGCAAGGAAAAGGGGCTAGCTCACAGGGATATCAAACATAATTTCAAAGAGATGAGACGAATTGAAGGTGAAATGACTGCTTCGGTTTTAGATGAGGCTGAAGTTGTTTGTGCAACAACGATTGGTTCGGGCCACCAAATATTAGGCAATAGAAAATTTCCAATAGTATTGATAGATGAGGCGACTCAAGCAAGCGAACCAAGTGCCATGGTGCCGATTAACAGGGGATGCAGACAATTGATTCTCGTAGGAGACCACAAACAACTCCCTCCAACTGTAATTAGCGAAACTGCGGAGATTGGGGGCCTTGGCCAATCTCTGTTTGAGCGCCTGCACAAATGTGAAATCCCCGCTCAGATGCTAACTACTCAATATAGAATGCATCCATCTATTCGAGAATTTCCTAGTGCAAGATTCTATGAAAATCAACTAGAAGATGGTTGTACAAAAAAGCAAAGGCCTGCTCCTGCTGGTTTATTGTGGCCAGATTGGGACCATCCAGTAGCATTTATTCCAGTAGAAGGTACAGAAGAATTAGATGAAGAAGGCAGTAGCCGTTCTAATTTTTCTGAAGCCGCAAAAGTTCTCTCTATCGTAGATGGATTGCTTCAAATTGGAGATATTCAAACGAACGATATAGGGATAATAACGCCATATAATGGACAAGTTAGGGTTTTGAGTGACCTCTTTGAACAAGCAGGCGGCCGGGAAATTGGGGAAAAGTATAGTGGCTTGGAGATAAAAAGTGTTGATGGATACCAAGGTAGGGAGAAAGAAGTTATTGTTTTTTCAACAGTCAGGGCTAATGAAAATGGCGAGGTTGGATTCCTTAAGGATAAACGTCGTCTAAATGTCGCACTAACACGAGCCAAACGTGGATTGATTGTTATTGGCAATCTAGCCACATTAAGGCATGACCCGACATGGAAATCTTGGCTAGATTGGGTTGAAGAGCGCGGTTGTTTAGCATGGCATCTTTCCAATGATTAAATGCGTATATTGACAAACTAACCACCCTACCGTCACACATGGCCGATAAGTTGGTGGAGGTTTACCAAGGAGGAGGTACTTTGGCCCAGGCTGTTCTTGGAAGTGCACCTGAGGGCATGCTGATCGCTCCTGTTTGGAAAAGAATCTGTGCCTTTATGCTCGATGTTGTTATGGTCACTTTAGTTCTAGAAGTTATTACAAGATTTCAGTTCCTTAGCGTTCTTATTAGTTGGAATTATCTTACAGAATCTGTAGACTATATGTTCCCGTTCCTTGTCACATGGCTTATCTTTTTCATGTCATTCTACCTTTACTGGAAATATTCTGGAAGAAGTCTTGGACGTTCTTTTGGACAAAGGGCATTTAGAATAGCAATAGTTCATGATAATGGGACTGCACTTGAATTACACCATTGGGGACCTCGGGCCTTTGGTAAACTAGCCTATTTATTACCAATAATTGGCCCTCTGTGGTTTGGGCTTCGTGATTCATTATCAGCACGCTCAAAAAATTCAGAACATCGTACTTCACTGGATAAGAAAAATCATACTGTCGCCGCAGTTGACTGGTCTTTACCACTTGAGACTAGACAAAAATTGCGTTGAGTGCTAGTTCATCAAAACATGTATTTCAAGTACAACTGCCTCTAGTGGTGGTTAGGCGGGAGACATGTCAGATGAACATATTCAACGAGTTGCGCCTTTAGAATGTCGTCTATTATTAGCCAAAATGGAAATTGATGATGATGACCAAGATGTTGTTTTTGCATCATTAGAAATTTCAAATGAAGCGTCCATTCCAGTTGGCGGGCTTGATATTTTCATCCAAACAAGTGATAAGAGAAAAGTCGATTCCGATGAAGGCATTTCGTCTATTGGCCCTGGCCTAACACGAAAATTCTCTTTTGAGTTTCCTTTGGAAAAGGGTGATTGGACTTTCATGATTAGGTCAAATAACGTCAGCCTTGACTTAGGACCTTATGATTCCGATTTTACATTTGAAGCAGATAAGAACAGGGTTACTGAAAATTCGATTGGAGCGGGTATGTTCTCTAACGCGTTTGTGTCCGACCTTGATGACTTTGGCAATGTTGAAGAGCGAGGGATAATTGATGCTTCTGAGGTGAAAATGACCGAGTACTTTGGAGAAAATTCGGCAGGAGGTGCAACTGCAATTTCAGTTGGAAACTCCCCTGAAGAGGACGATGACTCGCCTAGAGTCCCGCCATGGCAATCAAAAGATCCATTGCTTTCAGCCCCTATTTCTGCGGCGAAAGAAGAACTTGCTCCATTGACGGCCCCTGTTGAACAAGAAAATGTTGAAGCAACAGAAACAGAGGATGTTCAAACTCAATCTGATTCAAGTAACTTGTTGGCTTTTTCTAAATCCCTTGACCAAGAACCTAGCGAATCGGGTCCAGAAGAAGAAGTTGCATCTGTATTAACAGCGGCATCTCCTCCACCCTTGCCTTCAAAAGCTCCTAAGGCAGCAGAAGACCCTTTGTTGAGTCAATCAGTACCTGAGGCTGAGCAAACAGCATCTCCACCTTCTGCTCCTCCATCTGGCCCTCCTTCTGGCCCTCCTTCTGGCCCTCCTTCTGGCCCTCCTTCTGCTCCTCCTTCTGGTCCTCCTTCTGCTCCTCCTTCTGGTCCTCCTTCTGGTCCTCCTTCTGGTCCTCCTTCTGGCCCTCCT
>Ga0208639_1000117_pt1 | contig 59641 bp, 66 predicted proteins | sample ETNtaG_33_FD_185772 | JGI IMG/M metagenome (GOLD analysis project Ga0208639, IMG submission 185772) | Marine microbial and viral communities from oxygen minimum zone, Eastern Pacific Ocean - ETNP201310SV76 (SPAdes) (version 2) | ecosystem: Environmental > Aquatic > Marine > Oceanic ...
TAAATAAAAAGCTAATAAAATAAAGCATTATGTTTTGATTGGTGGATCTTCTGATTAAAAATTAGAACCCCCTACTCCCTAAGTTTATCTTCCTCCATAAGTATGTAAAGGAGGGACAATGAAACATCAACTTAAAGAAAGTAAAAGAGTTTGGTATGTCTCCGTCATTTTATAAACACTACATAAGCGGCAAGCAAAAGCATGATGGATGTTATCGGACCCCACAAGAGTCTCTCTTTTTGAGATGGCGTAATCCAATTTAAAGACGTGCTTAACGCTTGCATCGCGATAGCTGCATACGCTGTCCAGCCAGCCCAATTAGGTACTAGTCCGGCTGCTGATGTAATGCTCGCTCCCATACAGATTAATATTGGAACGGACAACAAGGCTGCTACTCGCCCAGTAACCGGTAGAGGCCCTTCATAGCGTCCGCCTTGGGTAACTTGTCCCCAAGGTGCGCCAAAGATCAAGCAGAACTGAAAAAGGACTACGGGTGCAATGATTAAGGCATACAAAATAGCCGCCATTTGTTCTAATTCCATAGACAGCACCCTAACCCATGTTGGCGTTTACAAGCCAGTTAAAAAAGGGATATGGTGGGCCCGGGAGGACTCGAACCTCCGACCAATGGATTATGAGTCCACTGCTCTAACCAACTGAGCTACAGGCCCAAGTAAGAAAACCTACTCGTCAAGAAAACCTTTCAGATGAGAAGAACGAGTAGGATGTCTAAGCTTCCTTAAAGCCTTTGCTTCAATTTGTCTTATCCTTTCTCTCGTCACATCAAATTGTTTCCCAACTTCTTCCAATGTATGGTCAGTATTCATTCCAATACCAAATCTCATTCTTAGAACTTTCGCTTCCCTCGCAGTCAAACTGCCTAAAATATCGTCAGTAGCTTCTTGAAGATTCTCCTCAGTAGCGGCCTCGTCTGGCGAATCTATTGCGGTATCTTCGATAAAGTCCCCTAAAGTAGTATCTTCTTCATCTCCAATAGGAGTTTCAGTGGATATAGGCTCTTTGGCTATCTTAAGAACTCTTCTGACCTTATCTTCCGGCAATTCCATCCTTTCTCCAAGCTCTTCCGGAGTGGGTTCTCTTCCCATCTCTTGAACCATCTGACGAGATACTCTGTTTAGCTTATTGATTGTCTCTATCATATGAACAGGTATTCTAATGGTCCTTGCTTGGTCTGCTATAGATCTTGTTATGGCCTGACGTATCCACCAAGTAGCATAAGTGGAGAATTTATAACCTCTTCTGTATTCGAACTTATCAACTGCCTTCATAAGGCCTATATTGCCTTCTTGTATTAAATCTAAGAATTGCAAACCTCTGTTTGTATATTTTTTTGCAATTGATATGACCAATCTTAAGTTCGCCTCGACCATATCTTTCTTGGCTCTTCTTATCTTTGCTTCTCCAATAGACATCTTTCTATTGATATCTTTTATATCTGCGATTGGTAGCTGTATTATCTTTTCTAATTTCGATAATTTATTTTGTAAACGGACAATTTCATCTAAGTTCTCTTTAACTACTTTAGTCCATGGTTTCCTTGATTTAGCAATCTTCTCCGACCAACTAGAATTTGCTTCATTGCCTGTAAAGTTCTTTATGAAATCTTTTCTAGGCATTTTTCCTCTTTTAACCATTATCGTAAAAATGTACTTTTCGCACTCTCTAATTATTTCCAATGCATCCCTTGCCGGATTAGCAATTATTTCAAACTGAGTAGGAGATAATTTTAAGAATTGAAATATATTTCCTAATTTTTCTTGTTCAAGGATAGCGGCTTTGCTGGTTCGAGATCTTACACAAGCTTTTTCTGTTTTATTAAACTGCCTTTTTAAGGAACTAAAGCGTTTCTTTACTTCAACTGGATCTGGTCCAGTATGTTCTTCTTCGTCAGTTTCGCCTTTTTCTTCTTTTTCTTTCTTTTGAGCTAAAGCAGGTGGCGGAATTCCTTCTTCTATATCCATAAATCCAACTAAAACTTCAGATAATCTTTTTTCTTCTATAACCACTTCCTGATATTCATCCAGTATGCGATCTACTATTCCTGGATAAAAACAACAAGCAAAAAGTAATTCTCTCGCACCTTCCTCTATTCTTTTTGCAATTGCAATTTCGCCTTCTCTAGTCAAAAGGTCAACCGTTCCCATTTCTCTCATATAAAGCCTTACAGGATCAGTGGTTCTTCCAACTTCAGACTCCACAGTAGTAAGAGTAGTTCGAGTGTCTGCAATAGTTTCTGGGGCAGCATCAGAATTATCGTCACTAGAAGTAGCCGTTGCTTCTAAAACTTCAATGCCTATATCCATAAGCATCTGTATAGTCTCTTCTACTTGATCGGGATCAGAAATATCTTCGGGTAGCATCGAGTTAATATCTTGATAGGTTAAGAACCCTTGGTCCTTTCCTTTATCAAGTAACTCTCTTAAACCTGAATTCTCAAGATCTTCTTCTCCAAATAAGACTTCTTCAGAATCCTCAGGTGCGTCTACTTCCTTTTCTTTTACTTCTACTTTGGGGTTTTTTGCTTTTCTGGCCATAACTAAATTCTAAGGGTGCGCAATTATATAGTTTTTTTGCATTAATTCCTTATTTTAAAAAAAAATTATAAATTCAAGTACCCTTTTGGCTTAAAGTTCTTAGAAGCTTCTTTTCAGGATCTTCAAGCTTTTCTAGGTTAGATAATAAATGTTGCTGTAATTCAAAAGTTTCATCATCACTTAATTTTCCGTCTTCATAAATCTCCTTTAGTTCTATGATTCTAGAAATTGAATCCGTTTTCCTTAAAAGTGATAAACAATCTAACAGATAAGGTAGAGAGTTTTTTTCTTCAATTGGAGCAGAAGTAGCCAATAAAGTTCCTATAAAAGAAGATGAATCCGATTCCAGATTGCTTAAAAGATCAGATACTCCTTGTTTAGGGTTGGAAAGAAAAAACCTTATTACTTCAACCATCAGTCTTACCTCTGGTTCGTTAAAGTTCTCGAATCTATCTAAGTCTTTAACTTCACTGGATAAATTTGGGTAAGAAAGAATAACAGAGAGAGCTTTAGAACCTAACCCAGTTTGCTCAAAAGTTCTTTCAGGTAGGTTTTTAGAGGCTTCGTTCTTGTTTGAAACCCGTCTTCTTTGATAATTTCTTTTCTCATTGTGAGTATTGATATCTTCCTTCTTAAGTCCAGTTATTCTTGCCACTTCTACCTCTAGAAGCTTCTTAATTGAGCTTTCTTGCATAGAAGTTAATAATTCCATTGCCTTAGAGGCTAAAGATGCTTTCTTTTCTAGAGAAGTGAGGCCAACCGCCTGGGTAAGCCTTTCAATAAAATACTCTGAAAGCAGCTTAGCTTCTTGTACTCTTTTTTTAAATTCCTTTTCGCTTTCCTTCTCTAACAAGCTTGCAGGGTCTTCACTCTCAGGTAAAAAAAGAAATTTAACTTCTGTTCCATCTACAATTGCGGGTAATACATTCTTAAGAGCACCCCATGCCGCCCCCCTTCCTGCATCATCTCCATCGAAACAAAAAATAATAACATTAACTATTTGCAATAATTTTTGAACATGAAACCTATTGGTCGCTATACCTAAGGTAGCCACAGAATTATTCATATTGTGCTCAGCCATAGCCACTGTGTCCATATAACCTTCAACCACAAAGATTTCATTAAGGTCTTTTCGATTTTCTAAAGCTTCATACAACCCATACAGCTCTTTTCCTTTCTGAAAGATTGGCGTGTCCCCTGTATTTAGATATTTTGGTTGGTCGTCAGGATTCATTACTCTGCCACCAAATCCAACTACCCTGCCTTTTCTATCCTTAATAGGGAACATTAGCCTATCTCTAAAAACATCAAATAATTTTCCCTCTTTATTTTTCTTTGCCAAACCAGACTTAATAATTACACCTTCATCAAACCCTTCTTGTAATAATTTCTTATAGAGAGAATCCCATGAGTTTAAGGAATATCCAATAGAGTATTTCTTACAAATTTCAGGCGAAATCTTTCTTTCTTTTTTGATATATTTTCTAACCTTTTCAGCAGAATCATCTTTAGATAAATTTACTTCATAGATATCGGATGCCACTTTCATGCACTCTAAAAGTGGGTCTTTTTCTTGACTAAAGCTCTTGCTTGATTCGTACGGAACCTCTAAACCCGCTTTTGCCGCCAATGCCTCTATAGATTCAACAAAATCATAGCCTTGATGTGACTGTAAAAAACCAATTACATTCCCCGTTGCTCTGCATTTAAAGCAATAAAAGAATTGCTTTTGTTCGCTTACACTAAAAGAGGGGTTTTTCCCATCGTCACAAAAAGGGCAAATTCCCCAATGATCTTTGCCTTTTCTCTTTAAAGGAAGGTACCCATCAATCAAAGAAACTATATCTGTTATATCAACGATTTCTCTTATGAAGTCTTGGGGAATGGATCCAGCCATTATCCAAAACTCCTAAACCAATCTTCTAAGATGATCTGAGCTGAAATACTATGCATATTTGTGGCTTCTTTTAAACCAGTGGATGGGCTCTTAATCCTTTCAGCAGCCTCTTTTGTGGTTAACCTTTCATCCATAAGATGTAAATCAATTCCATATCTATTTTTTAAAGAAGCAGCAAATTTATCACTCCTCTTCTTAATATTACTACCAGTCCCATCCATATTTAATGGGTCTCCTACCACTAACAAATTCGGATTCCATTCTTCAATTATGATATCAAGTTCTTTCCAATCGGGCTCTCCTTCTTTTGCCTTGATAACGTAAAAAGTTGATGCGCTCTTAGTGACTTCTTGTCCTATTGCTACCCCTATATTTCTCAATCCAAAATCAAACGCAATAACTACTCGTGGAGAATTAACCATCTTGTAATTGACTCTCAACTGATTCTAGAAATTTCTTTGCAACGTCTATATCACAAAGACTTTCATACTCTTTAAAGCATGTTGGACTAGTTACATTTATTTCTGTTAAGTAATCTCCAATTACATCTAGCCCAACTAAGGTTAAACCTAATTCGCTAAGTTGTGGCCCCACTTGGTCGCATATCCAAATGTCTCTCTCTGTTAAAGATCTTGCTACAGCGGTTGCGCCAGCAGCCAAATTTCCTCTCAATTCACCTTCAGCAGGAACTCTAGCAATTGCGGCATTCATTGCTTTTCCGTTAATTAGCAATATTCTTTTATCTCCTTCTACTATCTCAGGGATATATTTCTGAATCATTACTTTCGTACTAAAGAAATTGGTAATAGTTTCTAAAATTACATTTAAATTCGGATCGTTAACCTTCACTCTGAAGATCGAAGAACCGCCCATACCATCTAGCGGTTTTACCACAGTATCCATATTTTCAGATATAAACTTCTTAAGCAATAGCTCCTCACTACTAACCAAAAAAGAGGTGCAGCATTGAGGAAACTCAGTAGCAAAAACTTTTTCATTGCAGCTTCTGAGGCTGTTAGGTTTGTTTATTACTAATACTCCTTCCTTTTCTGCCGACTCTAAAACATAAGTGTTATAAATATAATTTGAATTAAATGGAGGGTCTTGCCTCATAAATATAACGTCTAATTCAGTTAACTTAACCTCTTCTTCTTGTTCGTACGAAAACCAATTCTCAGGATCACTTTTTACCTCAATTCTTCTGGTAATTGCATGCGCCCCAGTTTCTTTAATAAATAAACAGTTTGGGGTCATATAAAACAATGAATGACTTCTAGATTGGGCTTCGAGCATGATTGCCAAGGTGCTATCTTTTTTAAAATTTATGGATTCAATCGGATCCATTACGATGCCTATTTTCATCTAATCTAAAAAATAAAATTCTTAAAATTCATTGGCTGCAAATCTTAAAACACTTAAGGCAGAGACGGTTGCGGTTTCTGCCCTTAAAATTCTCTTACCTATAGTAACAGGAATAAATCCTATACCTGTTAAAGAATCTATCTCCATTTTAGTAAAATCTCCTTCAGGCCCAACGGCTAATGAAACTGAGCTCCCAATATCTATATCAGATATTTTCATTTCGGATTCAGGGTATAGAACTATTTTTGTATCTGACCTGCTCTTCTCCGCCCACGTCTTTAGATCCATAGGTTTTTCAATAATTGGTAGCCAATTCTCTCCACATTGCTCACAAGCGCCTCGAGCAATTAAGTTCCATTTATTCATCTTGTTTGTTATCGAATTTTCTTTGAGCCTTATAACGGACCTCTCCGAAAAAAGAGGAGAAAAGAATTTCACTCCTAGTTCAGTTGCTTTTTGAAGAGTCCAATTAAAAGGGTCATTTTTTATTAACGACTGCCCTAAATCTATGCTTATTCCAGATCTAGGATCTTCTTCTAGTAAAGAAATAACTTTTAATTCCATTTCTGATTTATGGATCTTAGATATTAAAGCTATGCAAGATTTCCCTTGACCATCAAAGAATTCAACCTCGTCCCCTTCTTTTTTTCTTAGGACCTTAAGAAGGTGATGAGATGAGGCCTTGTCCAAATAAATACTTTTATCCAGAGAGAAGTTTTGATTTAAAAAATTTCTTTTATAGTTCATTCTTACTTATATTGAATATTTTAAAACATCTAATTGAATAGAGGCAGTCATGAATCCAAATGAAGAAGAAATAAATATATACTTAATTAGACACGGAGAGGCTGGCAAGTCGTGGGATGAAGATCCCGATCCTGGCTTGAGTGACAGAGGAAAATCTCAATCAAAACTACTAGTAACGAAATTCAAAGAAGAATTGGCAAATAAATCTTTTAATGTTCTGTCTAGCCCTTTGTTAAGAGCTCAACAAACCGCAGAACCTCTCCAACGAGAGCTTGGCTTTAATATTGAAATTAATAACATCTTTGCCGAGATACCTTCTCCCGGTATTCCTCTTGCTGAAAGAAAAGAATGGTTAAAGAAAATCTTTGTTACTAAGCTTGCAGATCTAGAAGCTCCTCAAATGGCATGGAGAGATAAAATTATAGAATCTATAAATGATCTAAATAAGCATACACTAATTTTTTCTCACTTCATGGTGATTAATTGTGTGGTTGGCTGGCTAAAACAGGAGGAAATAGTTGTTAATTTCTACCCTGATAATTGCTCAGTCACAAAATTATCTAAGACGGGAAATGAACTCAAACTAAACAAGTTGGGTGATGAGCTAACTACTGTTGTTCAGTAAATTTAAGTTAGTGCGTTAAATACCTTGAAAGAAATATTAAGTTGGGTATCATCATTTGTCCAAATCAAGAAACTTATAAAGATCAATTTTTTTAATAAATGGCTATTCAAAAAAAGAAAAAATTTAACGGCGAAGGCAAAGAACTTAGCCATCAAGTTTCAAAAAGTATGCACAAATATTTTCATGAGCTAGACGGAGAGAAACCAAACGATGTCTACAGCATGGTTCTAAAAGAAGTTGAACTACCTCTTCTAGAAATTGTGATGAAAGAATGCAATAACAACCAAAGTAAAGCCAGCGAGATATTAGGAATAAATAGAGGCACTCTGAGAACAAAGCTTAAAGAATATAAATTACTTTAATAAATAGATGGCTCAAGTCGCCAATCCAATCATTAAAAGAGCACTAGTAAGTGTTTCAAACAAGGACGGTATAGTTGAGCTATGCTCTATACTTACAACAGAATTTGGCATTGAGATAATATCTACAGGCGGTACTTTAAGCACTTTAAAGGATTCTAATGTTAAAGCTAAAGATATAACTGAGTTTACGGGCTTTCCAGAAATGATGGATGGCAGGGTAAAAACACTTCATCCTAAGGTCCATGGAGGTATTCTGGCAAGAAGAGGATTAGATGAAGAGGTGATGGATGCAAACGATATCCTGCCTATAGATCTTGTGATAGTAAATCTTTACCCTTTTGCTGAAACCATCGCAAAAAAAGATGTGACGATGGAAATTGCAATAGAAAATATTGATATAGGGGGGCCAAGCATGGTTCGTTCTTCAGCAAAAAATAACAAACACGTAACTGTAATTGTTGACCCAGGTGATTATTCTTTACTTCTAGAAGAAATGCGAAATAACGAAGGCTTTGTTGCACATGAGAAAAGGCTGTCGTTAGCTCAGAAAGCCTTTACCCATACGGCAAATTACGATACTACTATCTCAGGTTATTTGTCTTCAATAACAGGAGAAGATTTTCCAGATCGTATTTTTGCTAAATACCAAAAAAGAGAAGAAATGAGATACGGAGAAAACCCACATCAAAAAGCAGCATTTTATATTGATGAAACTAAGCCAGTTAATGGATTAGGAAATGCAATCCAGCTGCAAGGAAAACAACTCTCTTATAATAATATCGCCGATACTGATGCAGCCTACGAATGTGTTAAAAGTTTTCAAGAACCTACGTGCGTGATAGTTAAGCACGCCAACCCTTGTGGTATAGCTACAGACAAAAATCTAACGGAAGCTTATGAAAAAGCTTTTAAAGGAGATGAGACATCTGCTTTTGGAGGAATCATAGCTCTGAATAGACCTTTAGATGAAACCACTGCTAAAAGGATAGTAGATAATCAATTTGTAGAAGTAATAATTGCTCCCGGTGTCTTAGACGCTGCCTTAGAGATAACGAAATCAAAGGAGAATGTTAGGGTCCTGGATACAAAAGAACTTGGCTCCCCTGAAGTAGGTAATAAGATCCTTAGTGTTACTGGAGGGTTGCTAATTCAAAACACTGATAATGCCTCCATTAGCTTAGAAGATCTAAAGATTGTTTCTAAAAGAAAACCCACTGATGAAGAAATAAACGATTGCTTATTCGCCTGGAAGGTATGTAAGTTTGTTAAATCTAATGCAATAGTTTATGCAAAAAATAATCAAACAATTGGTATTGGAGCTGGACAGATGAGTCGAATAGATAGTGCTAAGATTGCGGCCTCTAAAGCTGATGAAAGAGGGTTCATCACTAAGGGTTGCTCAATGGCTTCTGATGCGTTCTTTCCTTTTAGAGATGGAATTGATGCAGCGGCAAAAATTGGTATAAGCTCTGTTATCCAACCTGGTGGCTCTATGCGAGATGAAGAAGTTATTCAAGCGGCAGATGAAGCTGATATGGCTATGATTTTTACTGGCGTAAGACATTTTAGACATTAAAGTGGTTCATGAAAGTTCTTGTTATTGGTAGTGGCGGTAGAGAACACGCACTAGCTTGGAAGATTTCTAAAAGCAGTCAAGTCTCTAGCGTATTTGTTGCTCCAGGAAATGGTGGGACAGAAATTGAGGAAGCAATTAATAACGTAGACATATCTTCAAATGATATAGAGGCACTAATAAAGTTTGCGTTGAGTCAGAAAATTGATTTAACCATTGTTGGACCTGAAGACCCTTTAGTAGAAGGAATAACTGATAAATTCCAGGAATCAGGTTTATTGTGCTTTGGGCCTTCTAAGGATGCGGCTCGATTAGAGGGCTCTAAGGAGTACATGAAAGATTTTTTAATTAGGCACAATATACCAACTGCCGGTTATAAAACTTTTACAAATTCTGATGAGGCCATAGAACATGTATACCGACAAGATTATCCCATAGTGATAAAAGCAGATGGGTTAGCTGCTGGAAAAGGGGTAACTGTTGCTCTAAGTCAGGCACAAGCTATTGAGGCCATCAATCAATCTCTTAACTCCAAGGCTTTTGGAGAGGCGGGTTCAAAGATTGTTGTAGAAGAATTTCTGGAAGGAGAAGAAGCAAGCTTTATTGTTTTAACAGATGGAGACACTGTTATTCCCTTTGCATCCTCACAAGACCATAAGGCTAGAGATGATGGAGATCTTGGCCCTAATACAGGAGGAATGGGAGCTTATTCGCCAGCACCTGTAGTCACCCAATCTATTCATGAGAAGATCTTAAAACAAGTTATTTACCCAACTATAGAAGGATTAAAAGCTGAAGGATCTAATTATTGTGGTTTCCTTTATGCCGGGATCATGGTTGATTCTGATGAAAACATTAAAGTTCTAGAGTTCAACTGTAGATTTGGTGACCCAGAAACACAACCTATCATGATGAGATTAAAATCAGATCTTGCTGATCTTTGTTTTAAAGCCTGCAGGCAAGAATTATCTGATGAGATACTAGACTGGGATGATAGAAAAGCTTTAGGCGTAGTAATGGCATCTGGTGGATATCCTTTTGAGTATGAGAAAGGAAACGTTATAAAGGATTTAAATAAAGAATCCGAAGACTTGAAAATATTTCATGCGGGTACGATCTATGAGGATCATCAAATAAAATCAAATGGGGGGAGGGTCTTATGTGTAACAGCTTTAGGTCAATCAGTGTCGTTAGCACAAGAAAAAGCTTATGATGCAATCTCAGATATAAAATGGAAGGACTGCTTCTACAGAAACGATATAGGGTATAGAGCCGTAAAGAGAGAAAAAAATTGAGTTTAGTTGATTTATTTATTGATGAGATTGATAAAGGTTTGAAATATTCAATTCAGAATTATCAAACAGAATTAAGGCCCTATCCTGCTAACAACCTTGATTCGAGTTCTTTAACTGAATTTGAAAAGAATCATTCAGCTGGCCTCATGCGCGTCAATCATTCAGGGGAGGTTTGTGCTCAAGCTCTGTATAGAGGACAGGCTCTAACAGCTAAGTTAGGTGAAACAAGAGAAAAGATGGAAAAAGCTGCATCTGAAGAACTTGACCATTTATCTTGGTGCAATAAAAGACTCGAAGAGCTTAATAACAAACCCAGCATCCTTAACCCTCTTTGGTATGGGATGTCATTTGGCTTAGGGGCAATAGCTGGATTAATTGGAGATAAGTGGAGCCTAGGCTTTGTTCATGAGACAGAAGAACAAGTAATAAATCACCTAGATGGGCATTTAGAAAAACTATCCAAAGAAGATAATAGAACTAAGGCTGTTGTAGAACAAATGAGGATAGATGAAGAGCAGCACAGCAAAGATGCTTTAGAAGCTGGCGCAGAAATCTTACCTACTGAAATAAAAGAGATAATGTCTGCCTTTGCTAAAGTAATGACTAGAACAAGTTATCATATCTAAAGGCGTAATAATTTTATTAATTATCTGTTGATAATTAAACTAACATAAGTATAGTGGCGCGCGTAGCTGTTAAGTTACGTCAATTATAAAAGGAAAAATTAATGAATTTATACGTTGGAAACATTCCCTGGAGCACATCTGAGGAAGATTTGGAATCTCATTTTGCCCAGTACGGAAACGTAAGCGCAGTAAGGATAATCACAGAAGGTCATTCTGGAAGATCAAAGGGTTTTGGTTTCGTTGAAATGGAATCTAAAGAAGCTGGTGAAGCTGCTATAGAAGCATTAGATGGAAACGACTTTGGCGGAAGAGACCTCAGAGTTAACGAAGCTAAGCCCAGAGACTAACCACTCTTCTCAATCTTTAATTTCACTATATATCATCAATATATAGGGATATTTAACGCAAGAAATTTAGTTAATATTTGTTATAACTTAATATTTACCTTAGATATCTTCCACAATTACAGCAGTTCCAAAGGCCATTAATTCTGCTGCGCCTTGAGACATCACTGAAGTAGAAAAGGATACACCTACGACAGCATCTGCACCTATTTTCTCTGCATCTTCAATCATCCTGTCAAGGGCCTGTTCTCTGCTTTCAGCCAATAGCTTTGTGTATTCATGTAACTCACCTCCAACTATTCCTCTAAGGCCAGCCATTATGTCTCTGCCAATATGCCTTGCTCTGATAGTATTTCCTTTAACCAAACCTAAGGTTTTTACTATTTTCTTATCAGCAATATCAAATGTACTAGTTATCAACACAACTATTTCTCCACATCTTTATATTTATCATTTTTGTATTCTCTGATTCTTTGAAAAAGAACATAGAAAAAGAGAGATCCTCCGATAAGAAATAATAAAAGAACAAATCCTTCTTCCATGACTATATCTTAGCAGGAAGCAAATAAATCTCTTAATTCTTCACCAGGATTAGTAGCTCTCATAAAAGATTCACCAACCAAGAAGGTTTTCACTCCAGCAGACAATATTTTATTAACGTCTTCTTTAGTTTTAATTCCACTCTCAGAAACAATTATCTTATCTCCTGAGTTGCTAGATAATTCTACGGTGGTATTTAAATTTACTTCAAAAGTCTTAAGATCTCTGTTGTTGATTCCAATTAAAGAAAACTCTAATTTGCATGCCCTATCCATCTCCGACTTATCATGCACTTCAATCAACACATCGAGTTCTAATTCTTGGGCAATCTCTTTAAACTCTTTTAATTGAGCATCCGTCAAAATAGAAGCTATTAATAAAATGCAATCAGCTCCGTAAAATCTGCTTTGGTAAATTTGGTACTCATCAACAATAAAATCTTTTCTTAACAATGGAAGGTCTACAACTTCTCTAACTGAAACCAAATCTCCCAAAGAACCTTGAAAAAAAGGCGTATCTGTTAAAACACTCAAACAAGTAGCCTTATGTTCTTCGTAACTTTGAGCTATTTCTTGAGGATTGAAATTTTCTCTGATAAGTCCTTGGCTTGGAGAAGCTCTTTTAATTTCAGCAATTACTGAAACAAGACCTTTATCATGCCTTGTTTTGATAGCTTCTATGAAATTTTTTGTGTTATTTAAATCAGAAAGATAAGATTTTAATTCTTGCAAAGGAACTTCTTGTTTATGAGTTTCAACATTGGATGTTGTTTGGTCAATTATTGTGTCTAAATAAGAATTCATTAAAAGGATTGTGAATATTCTGATAGTTCTTGAAGCTTATCTAGCCCTTTTTTTTGTTTTATTCCTTCTTTAGCTCTATCTATACCTTCGGCTAAAGAATTCTCTACACCTGACACATATAATGCAGCTCCAGCATTTAATGCAACCATAGAACTAGCTCCTGAATGCTCTCCTGTTAAAGCTTTCTTTGCCATAGATAAACTTTCTTCCGGGGAATTAACCTTAAGTTCATCTAACGAATGTAATTCAAAGCCAAATTCTTCAGGCGAAATTATATATTCTGATATTTTATCTTCTCTTAATTCAACAACTTTGGTTTTAGAGGCTATACTAATTTCATCTAGATTATCTTCAGAATGAACTACCATAACATTATTACTTCCAAGAGATTTGTGAACCTCAGCTACGGGCTTCATCCATTTTTTGTCATACACTCCCATTACCTGATTGGGTGGAGATGCAGGATTTGTTAAAGGGCCCAATATATTAAATATACTCTTATGTGCTATTTCCTTTCTTGGGCCTATTACATGTTTCATAGCACTATGGTGGCCTGGCGCAAACATAAACCCCAAACCAACGTTATCTATACATTCTGCAACCTGAGAAGGTTCTAATTCTAAACAGACTCCAGCTGCTTCTAATAAATCTGCGCTTCCACTTTTTCTTGTAGCAGATCTATTCCCATGTTTTGCAACTCTAGCACCACAAGCACAAGCAACGAAAGCTGCTGTCGTAGACACATTAAAAATACCAATCCCAACACCGCCTGTTCCACAGGTATCAACTAATCTTTCCTTATTAACTTCGACTTTAGAAGAGAGTTGCCTCATGATCTTCGCAGCCCCTAAAACCTCTTCTACGGACTCGCCCTTCATATTTAGGGCAATTAAAAAAGCACCTATCTGTGCATCAGTTGTCCTTCCTTCAAGCAAATCTAACATCACTTCAGCCATTTCGTTTTCTTTAAGGCCTGATCCTGAAGTTATCTTCGAAATGGCATGAGCTATGTTCATTTACCCTCCAAAAAATTTTGCAAAAGAACTTTTCCGTTTTCAGTAGCAATAGATTCAGGATGAAACTGTATTCCTGTAACTGGAAGAGTATTATGCTGTATAGCCATTAAAGTACCATCGTCTGATCTTGCACTTATCTCAAACTCTTTGCCAAGACTACCCTCATCTATTACTAACGAGTGGTATCTTGTAGCAATAAAATTATTATCTATTGAAGAAAAAATACCAGATTGATTGTGACTTATCTTCGATAACTTTCCGTGCATTATTTTCTTTGCTTTAATGATATTAGCTCCATAGGCAGCCCCAATCGACTGGTGCCCTAAGCAGACTCCCAAAATAGGCATTTTCCCAGAGAAATGAGAAATAGCACTCACAGATATTCCGGCCTCTTTAGGTGTGCAAGGTCCAGGTGAAATAACTAGAAAGTCTGGAGATTTTTTTTCAATTTCTTCAATGCTTATCTGATCATTCCTAAAAACTTCTACTTTTTGTCCTAATTCAAAGAAATACTGCACCAAGTTGTAAGTAAAAGAATCATAATTATCAATCATCAACAACATATCAGCCTTCCAACTTCTCTTGAACCATTTCAGCTGCTTTAAATATAGCCCTTCCTTTATTCAGAGATTCCTTCCACTCAAGATCCGGCAGAGAATCAGCTACCCATCCTCCTCCTGCTTGAATATATAAGACTTCATCCTTAATGATGGCTGTTCTTATTGCAATGGCCATGTCCATATTGCCCTGCCAAGAAAGATAGCCAACTGCTCCTCCGTAAATTCCTCTTTTAACTGGTTCAAATTCATCGATAATTTCCATAGCCCTAACCTTGGGTGCGCCCGAAACAGTGCCGGCAGGGAAAGTTGCTTTAAAAAGATCTATTGCGCTTAAGTTTTCATCCAAATCAGCTTCAACATTAGACACCATGTGCATAACGTGACTATATCTTTCAACGCCAAATTGTTCTGTGACCTTCACTGTGCCTGGCTTAGCCACCCTTCCCACATCATTTCTTCCTAAGTCTATTAACATTAAATGTTCGGCAATCTCTTTTGGGTCGTTAACCATATCTTCTTCCATGGCTACATCATCAGCTTCGTCTTTCCCTCTTCTGCGAGTTCCTGCTATGGGCCTTACTGTAATTTTTCCATCCTCAAGTCTTGCAAGAATCTCTGGAGAAGAACCCACAATATGAAATTCTTTCAAATTTAAATAATACATATAAGGAGAAGGATTTAATTGCCTTATTGACCTATACAAGGCTACAGGATCTGCATTAAATGGAATAGACATTCTTTGGGAACAAACAACCTGCATAATATCGCCACTTTCTATATATTCTTTAGCCTTATTTACTGAATGCTTAAATTCCTCTTCACCGAAACCAGACACAAAATCTGTCTCCTCAATGCTCTTAACTGGCTTATTAAAACCTTCGAAAGGTAAACTTTCTTTTAATTTATCTTCAAGTTCATCTAGACGGGCATTAGCTTTCTCTTCTTCTTCTTCTGAATCAATCAATACAATTAGATGAAGTTTATTCTTAAGATTGTCAAAAACTGCCACTTCCTCTGAAACCATAAACAAGGCATCTGGTGTGCCAATTAAATCTGGAGGTTCAGAATCAATTAATCTATTTTCAATATATCTAACGCAATCATATCCAAAGTAACCAACTAAACCTCCATTAAAGATGGGTAGTTCATCGTTTTGCTTTAGTTCGAAGCTCTTTTGAAGCTCATCGATATAGCCCAAAGGGTCATCAGAGAAGAAATTTTCAATAATCTCTCCATTATGATGAATCTCTATTTGGTTCTTTTTAAGAAAAATAATCTTCGAAGCTTCTAGGCCTATCAAAGAGTATCTAGCCCAATTTTCTCCTCCCTCAACTGATTCAAAAAGATAACTATAAGGGCCATTTGCAAGTTTTCTATAAACACTTAATGGTGTTTCCATATCTACTAGAATCTCTCTAGAAACAGGTATCTTCGTTTTAACTTTCACTAATCACTCAACCTTAAGAGAGTCTCGCATCTTTTGTATTATTTCGAAATAATCAGGTTCACCAAAGATAGCTGAACCAGAAACAAAAGTATCAGCTCCTGCATCAGCCACATCTTTTATATTCTCTAACTTAATTCCACCATCTACTTCTAATCTTATTTCAAGATTATTTTCATTAATGACTGACCTCATTTTGGTGGCCTTTTCTAATACTGAATCGATAAATTCTTGCCCTGCAAAACCAGGAAAAACAGACATCAACAGGACTATATCTAATTTGTCTAAATAACCTTCCAAGACATCAATAGAGATATCAGGATTTAGAACAAGCCCTGCTTTGCAACCATTATCTCTTATTAGCCCGATGGATCTATTTACATCACCTGAAGCTTCAGGATGGAAAGTTATATAAGTTGCCCCTGCTTTTGAAAAGCTTTTAATCAATTCGTCCACCGGTTCTACCATGAGGTGAACATCAATAGGTGCACTAATTCCATAATCTCTTAATGAGCGACAGACCATGGGTCCTATTGTTAAATTTGGAACATAGTGATTATCCATTACATCAAAATGTACCCAATCTGCTCCAGCTTCAATTACTGAATTTACTTCTTCACCTAAACGGGAAAAGTCTGCAGAAAGAATTGATGGAGCAATTATGTAGTCTTTTGTTGCCATATAAGCGGCAAGTTTACTCTCCGGTTAATAATGCGTCTAATTTTTCAGCCTCTTCAACAGTATTTAGATTATCTAGCAGACCATTATAAAGTTCTCCAGAAACAAGGTTATTTCTTGATGCCGGTAAAAGAATCTCTTCCCAAAGTCCATAGTTACGGATTTCTTTATTATAAAAAAGTTCAGGAGATAAGAGAGAAATACCTGAATAAGTTAAAGTAGAGCCTTCTCCTTTTGTTTCTACTAGATTGTCTTTAAGATAAACATCTCCTTTCTTATTAGATATAGGATTCTTGATCAAGACCATATGAGCCAATCTCCCCTCCTCTATCTTTAAAGTTGAAAAATCAAAATCTGTCCAAACATCTCCGCTCAATACTATGAAAGACTCCTCGAAGAAGTGAATGGCATTTGTGATTCCTCCTCCCGTACCAAGTAGTTCGTTCTCAATTGAATAAGAAATCTTTAATCCATATTTAGAACCATCTCCTAGTGAATCAATAATTTTCTCTCCTAAATGAAATACATTTATCACAACTTCGTCTACGCCACAGTTCTTCAAATTATTTAGATTGTTTTCAATGAGGGACACGTCACCAATTTTAAATAGCGGTTTAGGTTTTCGTTTAGAAAAAGGCAAAAACCTTTTTCCTTGACCTGCTGCCAACACAAAAGCTTTAGTCACTTATCTTCTCCAAGACGCTCAGTTAAAGCAGGTTCAACTTTAGATTCTAGATATTGAGAAAACTCTTTAAGTTCTTCGTACTTCTGACTTGCTTCAATCGTATACAATAAGGTTTGTTTCAAATCGGGTAACCTAAATGACTTTCCATCTCTAATATGAAGTCGAGACAAGGTCCCTAAAATTCTTAATTGTCTTTGCAGCCCAGCAAAATCCAGATCCTCTCGGACGAGAGTCAAGTCATCCTCTATATCAATACCTGACTCGTTTGCCAAAGAAATATAAGCTTTCAAGTAATATTCGATCTCTTTATCAGAAATAGGATTATCTATATCCTTAATTAAGGAGACTAGGTCTAAACTAAATGGGCCATAGGTAAGATCTTGGAAATCCAATACACCTACACTTCCATCTTCTTTTAACATAAGGTTTCTTAATTCAAAATCAAAATGGCATAAAACCTTTTTTTGACCTAAAAATTTTCTTGATATATAAACATATGCATCGTTAATAACACACTTCTCCAAGTCACTAACTTCTAATTCTAAATAACCTGTTAAAAACCATTCTTCAAACAACTCCATTTGTTCTTTAACTGAGTTGTTATTTAGTTTCTGAATTTCAGTGTTTGTTTCTACAGATTGCAACTTAACAATCTCTTCAATAGCTAATAAATATAACTCCCTTCGATTGTTTGTGTTTATCTCATCCTGAAAGACTTTGTCTCCAAAATCTTCAATCAACATAAATCCAAATTCAGAATCAAAGGCTTCTACTTTTGGTACAGAAACGTTATTTCTTATTAGAAAATCTGAAAATTTTATAAATTCATCATTTAATTCTTTTTTAGGATCAGAAAAAGCAAGTATAAAGCTTTTACCTGACGAAAGTGCTCGATAATATTCTCTAGAACTTGCCTGCTCTCTTAAGGGTACCATGGGCCCAAGATCAGTAATCTGAGATTTTGCCCATTCATATAATTGTCTTCGTATATCTGGCATATTATTGTTCTTATCGAGTCATTTCTCTATTCTAACTAAGCTCAGGTTGCTTTATGATCTATTTATGCAAATTTATGGAACGATCTAGAGTATTTAAGTTCTAAAGATGTTCATGTTTAAACAATATACATTCCTTAAGCTTTTTAGTCTTTGTTTTATGCTTATGTCATTTAGTGTGGATACATATAGCAAAGAAAATGAAATAAAAATAGATTCTATCAATGCTCAGCTAGTCACAAGCATTGATACTGATACCCTCTCCTTTGAAGGCAATGTAGTTATCAAAACACAGTTAATTGAATTTTGGAGCGACAAAGCTGTCTTTAATAAAAATAATAAATCGTTAAGCTTAGAGGGGTCAGTAAAAGCTCTATCTAAGAATCTTGATATAAATGCACAAAGACTAGAAGCAAATCTTTCGGATAGAACCTTTTATATGACCGAGAGTACTTTCTCTTTTATGGATAAAACTTTTGGTGAAGCAAAAGCTCTAAAAATATATACAAATGAGAAAGTTGAACTTCTGAACACATCCATTAATAACTGCTCTCAAGAAGACCCTTTGTGGCAAGTAAATGCAGAAAAAATTACCTTACTTGAAACAGGAAAAAATGCTGTTATCAGAGGCCTGAGTTTAGAAATACAAAACACTCCTTTAATTTATATTCCGTATATCAGAACCGCAGTCGGAAAAGAAAAATTTTCTGGCTTCTTACCTCCCTCTCTTAAGCAAGGAAAAGATGGGCTTGATATATCTATACCTTACTTTCTTAATCTTGCGCCAAACTATGATCTAACTCTTTCTCCTAGATTTATTGAAGAAAGAGGAACGGGCTTCTCAACAGAATTCAGGTATTTGAGCCCTAAATCATCTGGCAGTATTAACGCCTCTAACCTATTTAAAGATAGGAAGTTCAGAGATAAAACAAATTATCATGGCAATAGGTGGATGGCTCAATGGTTAAATAAATCTCAATTTGGTAATAACTTATTTATAGACATTCAAGCTGAAGATATAAGCGATGATTTCTACTTTGAAGATCTTAACAGAGATATATTAGGAACAAGTCAAAAGAATTTTCTAACCAAAAAATTTAAGGCTAGATGGTTAAGTAAATCAGTATCTTTAGAAGCTGAAATTAGAGAAGTAAACAATCTTAATCCTTTTTCATCTGAAGAATACGAAACAAAGCCAAAGATAAACCTAAATGTTCATAAAAAAATTAACAATCTTAATTTTGAATTATTTTCTAACTTCACAAAATTTGAATTTGAGAATGACATAAACCCTTTCAATAAGGAGGAGCAAATAAAAAGGACGTTAGTTGAACCTTCATTAACCTATAAAAGACACTTCCCAAACTCTAGCTTTATGATGGGATCAGGAAGTAAAAAACTAAAATATGAATCCACAAGTGAATCCCATGACTCTTCTTCTTTGTGGTTTGAGTCTGAATACAAGATTCATTTCGAAAAGCAAACTAAAGACTTCTATAAATCTCTGAACCCCACTATCAAATTTATCCAGCTTGAAGAGAAAACGCCATACATTAGCTCAATAGATTCTAGATTAATGGGATTAGATTTTAATAATCTTTTCAGAAAAAATTGGTATTCCGGTCCAGATAAGTTTCTTAACCAAGACCGAATAATTCTTGGGGTTGAGCATAGTATTTTTAACAAGGAAACGGGCTCTAAGCTGTTCTTCTCATTAGGAAAAGCGTATTTTTTAGATGATGAATATATTGTAAATGATAGAGATCTAAGGTCCTCCCCGGTGATTATGGAATACAGATACGCCCTTAGCAGATCTCTCTATTCTTCAAGTATCATGGAAATGCACCCGGACCTAAATAAAGTAATCTCAGGTTCTTTTAGCCTAATCTATCAAGGAGAAGAAGATAAGAGTTTTGAATTAAGATCAATCTACCAAAACGAAAAGTATCCAATCAACAAAGTTCCGTGGAAGGATGCTGGTTTACCTATCTCTCAAGTAGAAATACTCTACCAGTGGCCTTTAGTTAATAACTTTTCAATTTTTGGGAAGGCCAGAAAAGATTTAAAGATAAATAAATCAAATGATCTGCTGTACGGATTTCAATATTCTAGTTGCTGTATGAAGTTTGGTTTAATGAAAAGAAAATGGATCGATCAAGATTATTATCCTTGGTATTCGAATCCATCAAAAGCTTTTGCCGATCTCTCTGAAGGAGTAGTTCCTCAAAGAAGCAGGAACAACTTATATGTCTTCTTTGAATTAAAGGATCTTGGAAGAATTGGAAAAGAAATATCAAAAGTTATCTCATCAACACGGCTTGAATAATTGCAAGAAACCTAAAAAAGAAGACAATAGCGTCCATGAACAAATATAGATCACTAAAAAACTTTCAATTATCTTGCAAAACCATTGTAGTTATTCTCCTTTCTTTGTTTTTTTCAATAAATATACATGCGAAGATTGAGCTATTAGATAAAGTGATAGCTGTTGTCGATTCTGGTGTGATTATGGAATCGGAGTTAAATGCTAGAATTGAAGATATCTTATTAAGGATAAAAAGTGATCAAGGTGAACTTCCGCCATTAGATCTTTTAGAAGAACAAGTACTTGAAAAACTAATAATTGAAGAAATACAAATGCAAATTGCTGAACGAGCAGGCATAAAGATAAGTGACTCAGAATTGAACCAAACTCTTGCTAGGGTAGCTGCTCAAAATAATGTAAGCCTAGAAGAGTTTAGAATTAAATTTGAGGAAGACGGGAGTTCATATAGAGACTTTAGGAATACCATCAGAAAGGAACTAATAATACAAAGGGTCCAAAGAGGCAAAGTAGGTTCGAAGGTAGATATCTCAGAGCAAGAAATAGAAAATTTTCTTAATTCTGAAGAAGGAAAAACGCAGCTTGCGGAACAATATAATGTTCAACATATTCTTATCGCAGTTAAAAGTGGCTTAACGGAAACTGAGACCAGAGAACTGGAATCTAAAGCAAGCGATATACTTAATAGAGTCTCCCAAGGGGAGAGTTTTGAAAAACTGGCTGCCTCCTATTCTTCTGGACAAAATGCTCTGGAAGGCGGGAGTCTTGGCTGGAGAACTTCTTCTGAATTGCCTTCTCTATTTGCGGAGAGTGTGGTGACACTTAAAGTTGGAGAAGCCTCTGAACTGATTAGAAGTGGTGCAGGCTTTCATATTCTTAAACTCAAGGAAAAAAGGGGGAATACGGTAAAGTTCCAAGATCAAACTCTATCAAGGCATATTCTCATCCAACCTTCAGAAATCAGAACAGAGAATCAAGCTGAACTGTTAATAAATGATATCTATAAAAGGTTAATTAAAGGAGAAGATTTTAAACAACTTGCCAGACAATATTCTGAAGATCCTGGAACTAAGATGGACGGAGGAGATCTTGGATGGAGTAATCCTGGAGATTTTGATCCAGCATTTGAAAAAACATTAGACGCTACAAAAATAGGTTCAATAGCTAAACCTATTCAATCTTCATTTGGGTGGCACATCATAGAGGTTTTGGATAGAAGAAATGAAGATGTAAGTGAAGAAGAACAAAAAAATAGAGCTTATCAAATAATTTATAGAAGAAAGTTTGAACAAGAGCTTGAAAGTACTCTTATAGAATTAAGAGCAGAGGCCTACGTGGATATAAAACTCACGACATGAATAAGATAGCAGTCTCTTCTGGAGACCCAGCTGGAATAGGCCCCGATATATGCATAAAAGCTTTTGGTCAAAAAAAGGCCTATGACTTTTTTCCTGTAATATTTGGAGACAAAGAAATTTTCGTTAGTAGGGCTAAACAGCTAGGTATAAAAGTAGACATACAAAAATACAATGGGGAAGGTAAAGAAAACTTATCAAAAAACTGCTTATGGATAGACGATCATTTCTGCAATTCTGAAGTTAAAACAGGCGTTGCCGATTCCAGTCATGCTAACTATATAGTTTCTACCTTTAAAGAATGTGCTCTAAGAACCCTAGCATCAGAATTTGAGGCTATCGTAACTTGTCCTATCAATAAAGAAATAATAAACAAAGGAGGTATAAGCTTTACAGGTCACACTGAAGAACTTGCAAAATTATCTAAAACTGAAAAAGTTGTAATGATGTTAGCTTCAAAAGATTTGAAGGTTGCACTTGCTTCAACGCATATACCTCTTAAACAAGTTGCAGAAAGAATTACTTTTTCGCACCTTGAAGATATTTTATTAATTATTAATAGGGAATTAAAAGAAAAATGGCTTATTCAAGATCCTCATATTAAGGTGCTAGGATTAAACCCTCATGCTGGGGATGGTGGATATATCGGCAAAGAAGAAGAAGAAGTAATAATTCCTGTAATAGAAAAATTAAAAAAACTTAACCTAAATATATCGGGACCCCATTCAGCAGATACGGCCTTCATTTCAAATGATAAGGGACCTAATGTTGATGCTATCTTAGCTATGTATCATGACCAAGGCTTACCTGTGATAAAAAGTCTGGGCTTTGGTGAAATTGTTAACATAACTCTTGGCCTTCCTTTTATAAGAACATCTGTAGACCATGGAACAGCCTACGATATGGCAGGAAATATTGATGTAAATGATAAAAGCTTAATTACAGCAGCCAATATTGCCTCTCAAATTAGTGATTATTAATGCTTAAGGCTAAGAAGAACTTAGGTCAAAATTTCTTAATTGATCAGTATGTTCTTAACCAAATAATAGAATTTATAAACCCAAATATTGATCAGAATATTCTGGAAATAGGTCCTGGACATGGTGCACTAACTGAGCTTCTTATTGGCAAAGTAAAGAGACTTGATGTCGTTGAATTAGACAAAGAATTATTACTTGGCTTAAAACTCATAAATGATAATAAATTACATATCCACAACAAAAATATTCTTAATTTTGATATTTCAGGTATTTACGAAGAACAAAAAATAAGAGCGGTTGGTAACCTTCCTTATAATATCTCTACACCAATAATGTTATGGGCTTTCAAGTATCTTGATTGCTTAAAAGACATGCACTTTATGTTTCAAAAAGAATTTGGTGAAAGGCTTTGCTCTGAACCGGACAAAAAGAGCTACGGGAGAATCTCTGTACTTACTCAGTATTTAACTAAAGCAGATATACTTATGCACATTGAACCAGAATGCTTTAAACCTCAACCAAGCATAGATAGTATTCTAATTAAATTTATGCCAATTCCAGGAAGAAGCATCAATTCTGCTAGAGCATTAAAAATACAAGAAGTTACCAAGGCCGCTTTCATGCATCGCAGGAAAATGATAGGGAAATCCTTAAAGAGACTTTTGTCTATAGAGGAACTCCAGAACCTTGGAATAGATCCGAAGGCAAGACCCGAGAATATATCAGTCGAGGACTATTCTACAATTGCTGAAACTTTAATCTAAATGTCTAGTTACGCTATCGGAGATATTCAAGGTTGTTACGATGAACTTAAATCCTTGCTTAATGAGGTAAATTTTCAAACTGATAAGGATGAATTGTGGATATGTGGTGATTTAATTAATAGAGGGCCGAAATCGCTTGAGTGCATAAACTTCCTTTATTCAATTCGAGAAAATTGCCATATAACTCTTGGCAATCATGATTTGCACTTTATTGCTGTAGCAAAAAAAATCAGAGATAAATCTAATTCTGATACTTTTCAAGATATCTTAAAAGACCCTTTAATAGAAAAATACGTAGATTGGTTATTAAACCTAAGCTTTCATCATATAGATAAAATAAAGATTAATGGTGAGGTTAAGACCTTTCTATTGACTCATGCTGGAGTCCCTCCACACTGGACGAAGGAAGATCTAATAAACAATTCATTAGAATTAAGTGAAATCCTGAAAGGGCCAAACTCTGAGAAACTTCTAAGAAATATGTATGGAGACAAGCCCAACCACCCTTCTGAATACAATTCAAATCAGGAGAGATTACGCTTAAACATCAATTACTTTACACGTATGAGATTCTGTAAAAAGGATGGCTCTCTTAATCTTAAATACAAGGGAAAAGCAAACGATGCTCCTAAAGGATTTATGCCTTGGTTTGAGCACGACTTGAAAATTTTTGAAAATCCAATCCATATACTATTTGGCCACTGGGCTGCCTTGGAAGGCCTAACTGGAAAAAGAAACGTTACAGCATTGGATACTGGATGTGTTTGGGGAAATAAATTAAGTGCTTTAAGGCTAGAAGATAATCGAATCTTTTCTTGTAATAAGATAAATTAGCAATATGAAAGTTTATTTAGTTGGAGGAGCGGTAAGGGACTCGTTACTAAAATTACCAGTCGAGGAAAAAGACTGGGTGGTTGTAGGGACTACAAGAGAAGAACTTATAAGCAAGGGGTACAAGCAGATTGGGAAAGACTTCCCTGTGTTTTTACATCCAGAAACTAAAGAAGAATACGCCTTAGCAAGAAAAGAAAGGAAAACTGGAAAAGGACATAAAGCATTTAACTTCGAATTTGATAAGGATGTTAGCTTAGAAGAAGATCTTGAAAGAAGAGATATTACAATCAATGCAATAGCGCAAGACGAAGAGGGAAATCTTATTGACCCTTATCATGGCCAACAAGATCTAAAAAATAAAATAATCAGAAGAGTTTCAGATGCTTTTAAAGAGGACCCTTTAAGAGTTTTAAGAGTTGCTAGATTTGCAGCAAAATTAAAGGGGCATGGATTTACAATAGATGATGATACGAAGACAGAGATTCAGAAAATTGTTAGTTCTGGTGAATTAACAACTTTAAGTAAAGAAAGGATATGGATGGAAACCCATAAAGCATTAGGCACAGATAACCCGGAAACTTACTTTGAAGTAATGGAGGAATGTGGAGCCCTAAACCAGATATGCCCTTTAAGCAATCTTGATTCAAGCTTTCTCTCGAAAGTTAGTAAAGTAGAAATAGAAGCTTCTATTAGGTGGGCCTGTGTGGTAGCTCCAAGTTCAGCAATAAAGGAAATGAATAATTCTTTCAATGCTCCGAAAGAATATAAAGAAATCTCAGTAGTATGTAGTCAAATAATTGATTTTAAGAAGTTAGAGTCTATAAATGCTGAAGACATAATTGAACTGGCAGAAAAAACAGATCTATACAGAAAAGAGGAAAGATTCCTAAAAGCTGAAGAAGCCTCTATCTTTTGTATAAACAATAATTTTAAAGATGAATTGAATTGGAAGGAGTTAGCAAAACGTATTAACGATATCAAAGCTTCTTCTGATCTTAAAGAAGGTAACTTAATAGCTAAAAAACTAAGAAAAGACCGACTTGAGGCAGTTCAACTTTACTTATCTAAGACATGAATGAGAAATTTGCTTTAATAACTGGCGGAGCGAAAAGAATTGGGGAAACTACTTCGAGGTACCTCCATGAAAAAGGCTTCAACATAATTCTGCATTATAATAACTCTGAAGCAGAAGCAGAGAATATTGGGGAAGAACTAAATAGAATTCGAAAAAATTCTTGTTCAACCGTTAAAGCAAACTTTAACTCGGAAGCTTCAATCAATGAGGTGGTTGCTAAGCTTAATCAAATAACCAAAAGCTTAGATGTTTTAGTTAATAATGCATCAAGCTTCTATTCAACTCCAATAGATAAAGCATCATTGAAAGAATGGAAAGACCTAACAGACACTAACGTAACTACACCCCTATTCTTAATCCAAGCTTTAGCACCCCACCTCAAAGAAGCAAAAGGATGTGTGGTTAATATCTCAGATACTCTAGTGAAAAATGGCATTAAAGAATACAGCCTGTATTCAGGAGCTAAGTCAGCCTTAGAAAGTATAACAAAATCATTGGCAAAGGAGCTTGCTCCAGAAGTTCGAATTAATGGAATTGCTCCTGGTGCTATTCTTTGGCCAGATGATAAAGATTTATCTGATGAAGAAAAAAGTTCTGTTTTAAACAAGGTGGCCTTGGGGAGAATAGGAAGACCAGAAGACGTAGCCTCAACAATTTTTTTTCTAACTCAATCAAAATATATAACTGGCCAGATAATTAATGTAGATGGCGGTAGATTTTCTTTTTAAAAATATTCATTTAATTCTTTAAATTAACCTTTAACTGGTTTAACTTATCCATCTATGGAATTCAAAGAAAATGAGAACACAGGAACTATGAGAGTGCTGGAAAAGCACGCCATAGACTCAGTTGCACTTCAAAAATACATGCATACAAATGTTCCAGGATTTGGAGGTGAAATTTCAGTTGAAGAATTTAAAGGAGGACAATCTAATCCTACTTATAAAATTACTACTCCCTCTAAATCTTATGTTTTAAGAAGAAAACCTCCTGGAAAACTATTAAAGTCAGCCCATGCTGTTGATAGAGAATACAGAGTTATAACTGCTTTAAACCAAACGGAAGTACCTGTCCCAACCAGTTATGCACTTTGTGAAGATGACAGCATCATTGGGACAGCCTTTTACTTAATGGAATATATGGATGGAAGAGTTCTATGGGATGCGTCTATGAATGACCACTCCAAAGAAGAGTCCCTTGGAATTTATTCGTCAATGAACTCCACTATGGCCGCTCTTCATTCTGTAGATCCTTATGAAATAGGGTTAGAAACTTTTGGAAAACCGGGTAATTATGTTGGAAGACAAGTCTCTATATGGAGCAAGCAATATCAAGATTCAGAAACTGAAGAAATAGAAGATATGAATAAATTAATTGAATGGTTGCCTAATAACCTACCATCAGATAAGCCTTTAAAAATTGTTCATGGAGATTTCAGTCTAACAAACCTTATGTTTCATAAAGAAAAACCAGAAGTAATAGCTATTTTAGATTGGGAATTATCTACTTTAGGAGATCCTTGTGCTGATTTTAGCTACCATTGCATGCAATACAGACTTAACCCCTTATTAGCAGATGAAAAATACTGCTTAGAAAAAGGAATACCTACTGAGAAAGAATATGTATCTATGTATATAGAGGCAAGTGGATTTGATCTTGAAGAAGAATGGGAACTTTACATGGCCTATAACTTGTTCAAATCTGCTGGAATATTACAAGGTATACTTGGAAGGGTAAGAGATGGCACTGCGGCAAACAAGAATGCTGAAGAAATGAGAGCCAGGGTTAGGCCGCTAGCTGAAGGTGCTTGGAAATTAATAGAAGAAAATTTTTAAACTAATATATAGGGAGAAAACATGGCTATAGATAAATTTTTAGTAGAAGCAAGCCACATAATGATGTTTGCAAGATCAGTTGGAGATGCGAATCCTATTTACCACGATGAAGAATATGCAAAAAAAACTGATTTAGGCGCAATAATTGCCCCTCCAACTTTTGCACAATCGAGTGCTCAATTTGATCCTAACTACTTCTTAAGACCAAAGATAGGTGGAGAAGGATGGTTTGGCTCAGGCAAAGAAGCCTCTGGCGCTATACCCTCTTCAGGTTCTGGAGAAAGTGGAGGCGGTGGTGCAGCTATGGGCCTTCATGCGGAACAACATTTTGAATATCACCTACCTGTAAAAGCTGGTGACATATTAAATGCTACTACTAAGCCTGGAAATACATGGGAGAAAGAAAGTAAGAGGGCAGGAAAACTTAAATTTAGCGAAAGTGTAACCGAATATAGGAACCAAAACGGTGATTTAGTAATCACAGCAACTGGGGTGGGAGTTCAAACTGAAAGAGCTGTCGACAGTTAAGGAGAATAATATGTTAAAAGAAAATGAAATTACAATAGGTGATACTCATACAGCTACACTAGTTGAAGACCTTAAACGAACGCAAATAGTTCAATATGCGGGTGCTTCAGGGGATTATAACCCTCTACATACTGATGAGATATTTACAACCCAAGTAGCAGGATATCCAAGCGTATTTGCTCATGGAATGCTTTCAATGGGCTTAACAGGGACAATGCTTACTAACTATGTAGGTGATGGAGCACTTAAAAAGTATGGGGTAAGATTTACGAACCAGGTATGGCCTGGAGATACCCTGACAAGTACTGCAACAATTATTGATATAAGAGATCAAGAGGGTGAGAGAGTAGTTGACCTCCAGATCGAAACAACCAATCAAAATGATGTTGCTGTGATTACAGGAAATGCTACTGCAAAAATAGAATCTTAATTCTAAAAACTTAACAAAGAAAAACCGTGTCAGATAAAGAAAATTCTGCCGTAGGTGGGCGACACGCGAAAATCGCTTTAAGCCTCTTGGTTATTGTTTATATTTTTAACTTTGTTGATAGGCAAATTCTTTCAATCCTCGCTGAAGACATAAAAGCTGATTTAGGAATATCTAACAGCGATATAGGCTTCTTATACGGTACCGCTTTCGGTGTGTTCTATTCTGTTGTAGGCATACCAATGGGAAAATTAGCAGATACCTGGAACAGAAAAAACCTAATAAGTGTTGGATTAGCCTTTTGGAGTTTAATGACTGCCCTCTCTGGGACCGCTAAATCCTTTCTAAGTTTATCTATTTACAGATTTGGAGTTGGTATAGGAGAATCAACTGCCACCCCTTCAGCCTATTCACTATTATCAGATTATTTTTCCCCTAAAGTAAGAGCAACTGTTCTGTCAATTTACTCTAGTGGGCTATACATAGGAGCAGCAATAGGATTATTCCTAGGGGGCTGGATTTTAGACACTTGGAACTCAACCTATCCAGATATCTCTCAAGCCCCTTTTGGTTTAAAAGGCTGGCAGGCAGCTTTCATGGGAGTTGGTCTACCGGGGATTGTATTGTCTTTAATTACCTTCACATTTATTAAAGAGCCAGTTAGAGGGATGAGTGAAGGTATTGTTACCGAACAAAGTAAAGAGCCCTTTAAAGAAGCCCTCAATGAATTCATAGGACTTACGCCTTTGTCCTTAATTAATTCTAAAGACTCATTTAAAACTCTATCTATTAACCTGCTAATCGCTTCTATCATTTTTATAATTTGTTTTTCTCTATATAAATTAACTGGAGACTTCTTGCAGTGGGTAGCTTGGGGAATAGGAGCCTATTTAGTCTGTACGTGGATACAAAGCCTGGGTAAACGAGACGTTGTAGCTTTCAATTTAATGTTTAGAAGCAAGGCTATAGTTTATTCCTTTATATCTTTCCCGTGTATTCCTTTTGTGGGTTATGCCTATTCTGCATTTACTCCATCTTTTTATATTAACTACCATGGAATGACTGCTTTAGAAATAGGAACTTTAATTGGCTTAGTTACCGCCATTGGTTCTTTTATAGGAGTAATAGGAGGAGGTTATTTTGGAGATAAATTAAAAGAAAAGTATGTTGGCGGAAGATTATATGTAATCTTCGTAGGAGGCATACTGATAACTTCTATCGGCTGCTTAGGAATGATCCTTACAGAATCAAAGAATATTTCTATAGCCTTTAATTTCCTTTATCACATTGGAAGCTCTGTATATGTAGGATGTGCTGCAACTACAGTTACTAATCTTGTTCTTCCTAGAATGAGGGCGATGTCAGGAGCTTTCTTCATTCTAACTCTTAGCATGATTGGGCTTGCATTAGGGCCTTACATTTTAGGCAGAATTAGTGACCTCTTTGAGTATCAAGGTTATACAGCAGGAGACGCTATGCAGACCTCAATGGCATTAATCTTATTAATCTTATTAATACCTTGTGTAACGCTTTTCATGGCCGTTAAACATCTAAAGAAAGATGAAGAATCCGTTACTGAAAGAGCTAGAGCGCTTGGTGAAAAGATTTAATAAGTTTTTAAATCTTCCAATAGTTCAAGAAAAGTTCTTTTAGACACAGGGTGATGAAGTTCACCAGCTATTTCGGCTAATGGCTCTAGAACAAAAAGATAGTCTTCTATATCTTTACTGGGTATATCAAAGTCATCTTCGCGAATAACTAAATCCCCATAAAGAATTATATCCAGATCAATAACCCTGCTAGACATACCTTTCTGGCTTTCTGTTCTACCTATCTTATTCTCAATCTGCTTAAGATTCTCTCTTAATTCGTTTGGTTGTAGGTTTGTTTTAAACCCAACTACACAGTTAATAAAATCATCCCCTTCAAAACCTTCTGCGATAGTTTCATACGCCCCAGAGAAGGTACAATCAAAAAGACCATTTAAGAAATCCTTAGCTACCTCTAGATTTTTTATAGAATCTATGTTGCTGCCAATACTGACAAATACTTGATGCATTAGGGTCTAGTAATTCTTATGCCGACTGATTCTGAGCCTCTCATGGCACCGGGTTTGGTTACAGAAACTGTTAAGCTAGAAACAGGAAACTCTCTTAAAACTAATTTTGCTATTTGTTCAGCAAGACTTTCAACCAATTTATATTTAGACCTTTCAACATAAGCCGTAACTCTTTTTCCTACCTTCTTATAATCAAGCGCATCATTAATATCATCAGATTTGGCTGCTATTTTGTTATCAAATTCCATTTCAAGGTTAATTGAAATTATCTGCCTGACTTCCCTCTCCCAATCAAAGATGCCAATAATTGCTTCTACTTCAAGGTTATTTATAAATACTTTATCCATCTTATAATTCTGATAAAGGCCATTTAGGCCTGACTTGATCATTTTTATTTTTCTTATTATTGCTTAAATAAAAACTCCCAGCAAAAGCGATCATTGCACCGTTGTCAGTACAACGCTCAAGAGGTGGAAAATATATTTGGCTATCTTTGAGGCCTTTTATTAACTTATTTCTTATGTATTTATTTGAAGCCACTCCTCCTCCAACAACTAGCTCATTTTGTTTTGTTTTTTCTAATGCTTTTTTTGATTTGATTAAAAGAGTGTCGGCAACGGCGTCTTGAAAGGATGCAGCTATATTAGCTTTAATTCTGTTGTCTAACGCAGTTATGTCTTTGAGTGTATAAAACACAGCTGTCTTTAGACCGCTGAAGCTAAAATCTAAATTATCTTTATTTATCATGGGTCTGGGAAATTTAAAGGCGGACGAATCTCCAGATTTAGCAAGTTTCTCTATTAAAGGTCCTCCGGGGTATCCAAGTTCTAAAAGTTTAGACACTTTATCAAAAGCTTCTCCAACAGCATCATCAATGGTTTGGCCTATTATTTCGTAAGAACCTATCTCTTTTGTATTTATTAAAAGGCAGTGACCTCCTGAAATAAGTAAAGTAAGAAAAGGAAACTTAGGAGCAGGTTTCTCTAAAAGATTGATCAACAAATGGGCTTCCATATGATGAATGCCTACTGAAGGTATCTTCAAGCTATAAGCAAGTGATTTTGCCATCGAGGCTCCTATTAAAAGTGGACCTCTTAAACCGGGTCCTGCTGTATAGGCTATTCCTTCTAGATCAATAAATTCCAACTTGGCTTCTTCTAAGGCCATTCTAATTAAAGGTATTATTTTTATTAAGTGTTCTCTAGAAGCAAGCTCAGGAACTACACCTCCATATTCTGCGTGTTTTGAGGCTTGGCTAAATAATTGCTCTGAAATAATTGATTGCTTTTCAGTGTCATAAATAGCAATACCTGTTTCATCACAAGAAGTTTCAATTCCTAATATATTCATTTTTGTTTAATTAAAGCTATTCTCGTTAAAAATTAAAAAAAAGAAAGGCTTTCCAAAATAAAATTGGTTCTATAGAATTGCGCATCCCATAAGGGAGTTTATATGCCTTCAGTAAAAATAAGACCAAATGAATCTTTCGATGTAGGACTTCGAAAGTTCAAACGTGCGTGTGAGAAAGCTGGAGTAATCCCTGAAGTCAGAAAACGTGAGTTCTACGAAAAACCAACTTCTGTTTTAAAAAGGAAGAAAGCAGCTGCTGTTAAGAGAGAACAGAAAAATCAAAGAAAGAATAGATTGGGCAGACCACCTCGTTTCTAAAAACCAAGGAGCCAATATGGCAAACCAAACCATCAGACCTCTTATAGAAGAAGCTGTTAAGTTTTCTATGAAGAATAAAGACAAAGAGACTACTTCTACTCTAAGAATGGCCATTTCTGAATTACAGAAAGAAGAAATTGATAAAAGAACTGAACTTGAGGACGAGCAAGTAATTCAAATCCTCCAAAGAATGATAAAACAGAGAAAAGATTCTTACTCTCAATTCTCGGACGCGGGCAGAAATGAGCTAGCTGAAAGAGAAGAGAATGAAATAAAGATACTTAATGAGTTCTTACCCGAACAATTGAATGAAGAAGAGATAAAAGTCTTCATTAATGAATCCTTAAAAGAAACTCATGCAGAAGGGCCACAAGACATGGGTAAAGTAATGGGTTCGCTTAAAAGCAAGATCCAAGGCAACGCAGATATGGGCTTAGTTAGCAAGCTAGTTAAAGAAAGTCTTTCTAACTAATCTATATTTAAATATCTATCTTTCAATAATTTAGATCTTGTTTGTGTAGACATTAGCTTACCTGATATATATACCTTCTCTGCAAATGCGGTAACCTCTAAGGGGTCTGAATCCCAAACCACTAAATCAGCAATATTTCCTGTACTTATCGATCCTCTATTCGGAATATCAAAAATGTCAGCAACGTTTAGAGTTAATGCCTTTAAGGCTTCATGCCAAGGTAATCCGTAAGCAACAGCAATTCCAGCTCCCTGCCTACTAAGGTAAGCATTATGTGTCTCCCATCTATCAGATGAAATTAATATCCTGACTCCTGCTTTGTTTAATAGTGAAGCATTTTCTAGTCGAGACCCCAACCTATCAAAAGAACTGGGCAGATTATTTATAGGGGAGAGGATAACTGGAATGTCAGATTCAGACAATTGCTTTGAAACCATCCATCCTTCAGAAGCACCTTTTAGAATCAACTCAATATCTTGTTCTTGTGCAAACCTTATCAAGGTTAATATATCCGAAGCTCTGTCTGCAGAAATAACCAAGGGTATTTCTTTATCAATAACTCTCTTTACTGCAAGGAGGTCTCTTTTAGAATATTTAATTGAATTGGGAAGAGAATAATTTTGCAACTCATTTGAATTAGGGTCGTATTTTCGAGCCAACTCAAAAGTGTCTTCCATTAAAAGTAGATTAGCCGCCTTAGATCCTTCGCCTGCTCCTAAAGACGCGTAAAGAGCTAAATCTTTAGTAATCAAACTATTATTTTCGCCGGAAAGGGAAAAACTGGAGCCTAATCCAGAAAAGAGGCCAGAACCGCTTGGTGCAGAAATTGAAGAGGTCACGCCACCATTTAAATTATAGGGTATTAAGGTAGATGAAGGATTAAATGCTTGTGTGATACTAAATCCAGCAGAGTATAAATCGGAGTTATCATCTCTTGTTTCCTGAATCATGCCTATCTCAACCAATCCCATCTGCGAAAATGGAGCAATTAAGCCTGCTGTTATTATCTTTTCTTCTAGATTGGTCGTTACATCTGCAGATTCAGTTACTTCTTCTTTTATTGAGACAATTATCCCGTTATCAATCAATATATCGTAGCCCTGTAAAGCGCTATCCGATTCACCTGTATAGATAGTTGCATTCTTCAAGAGGAGAGTCTCGGCACTTAAATTGTTGAAAGCGAGCAAAATAAATATTACTAAATGCTTTATCATAATCTGCTCTTAGTTGGTTCAATAATACCTAACTCAAAATCAGTTGCCTTAGGAGAATTGGGGTCAAGATGATCATATTTAATTAGCCCATCTACAAATACCATTTCTGTTTTTGCATAAACACTGAAAGGATTTAGATCCCAAATCACAAGATCTGCCATTTTCCCTTTTTCTATAGTGCCTGTTTTGTCTAAAATCCCTAAAGCTTTTGCAGGGTTTTTAGTAATCCATTGGATCGCTCTCTTCCTTGGTATTTCGAAACCTGCTCTCCTTCCAGCCGCCATAGCTTTTGCGGCTTCCTGATTTAATCTTTGTATACCTACAGCAGAATCGGAATGTACTATAGCGCAACCTTGTCCTCCTTTTGCCTGATCAACTATTGCAACATTCTCCCAAACCATATCAAAAGCTTCATGCTTAAAACCCCACCAATCGGCCCACATTGCTGCACACACATTATTCTCGGCTAAGATGTCTGCAACTTTATAAGCTTCGATTGCATGATGAAAAGTAGTTACTTTATACTCAAACTCTTCTGCTATATCTAACATAACTGCCATTTCTTCACCCCGATAGCAGTGATTCTGTATTAAGATTTCTCCATCTAGGACCCCTTTAAGGGTATCTAATTTTAGATCTCTTGGAGAACCTCCTTTGTCTTTATACTCCTTGGCCTTTATCCAAGCAGAACGATATCCGGCTACATTTCCCATTCTGGTTGAAGGTTCTTGGCTAGACCCATAAACCCTTTTTGGGTTTTCTCCACAAGCCATCTTTAAGGTATACGGCGCTTCGGGAAACTTCATCCCCTGCACAGTCCTTGACCAAACATTCTTTAAGGTAACACCCCTTCCACCGAATAAATTCGCGGAACCAGGAAGTACATGAAAAGTTGTGATCCCCCCTTTTAGGGCTAATGGCATTTGAGCGTCTTGAGTCCATACCGAATGTTCAGCCCATACGTGAGGAGTTACAGGGCTTGTTGCTTCGTTACCATCAGAATTAGATCTTAAACTTGGAGAAGAATAAACACCCATGTGAGAGTGGATATCTATAATTCCAGGTGTAATCCATTTTCCTTCAGCATTGATTACTCTAGCGTCTTCAGGTACATCAATAGAATCTGAAATCTGCTCAAATACGTTATTTTTTATTAGAATGTCTGCCCTTTCTAACTCTTCTCCCGAACCCGTAAGTACTCTGCCGTCTTTTATGAGAACAACCCCACTATCAATAGGACTATAGGTAGACACGTATACATCTTTCCTTTCTACATTATCAGATAGATCTGAACAGGCAGCTAGCAATACTATTATTAGGGAAGATATAAATCTAAACACAGCCATATCAGGATAAAGAGAAGATTAACATTGAGCAAGTTCTGTTTTACTTGCTTTATCTGTTGAATAAACGCTCTGATCTACTTCAATATTTAACATACTAGTTTCATTCACTTCAGATAGATTTGTTGCTCCTAAAGTCTCAGGAATTAGAAATACCGAAAAACTATTCTTTTCTTTCTTCGCAACCGTAAGGCTGGCTCCATTAATTGCCACAAAGCCTTTAAGGTAAATATAGTCTAGCCATTTAGGAGGGCATTCTATTCTTAACTCAACTTCTCCATCATTTTTAAGAATTTCTGATTTGCCTTTACAAGATACGTGACCAGAGACTATATGACCTCCTATTTCATCACCATATTTTAGAGATCTTTCAAGATTAACCTTGGCTCCGGGTTTTATCTCATCTAAGTTAGTTACTCTAAGTGTCTCTTTAATAACATCAAAAAACATAATATTTTTGTTAGATCCAACAGCTGTTAAGCAAACACCATTGACAGAGACACTTGCTCCGTCTAAAAGATTGGCTGTAAAAGATTCCTTTACTGACACTTCAATAGATAGGCCGGTTTGGGTTTCTTCCGCGCTCCTAATCTCACCAACTTCTTGTATTATTCCTGTGAACATTACTGTTTAGATAGGTACTCTTTTATTAATTCAGCTTCATGGGCTTTATTTGATTGGTAAAAGAAATCAACCAAATGAGATATGGTTGCTAATGACCTTACATCCGAACTGGTCCTTTCTCTTATTAAGTCTCTTGCTAGCTTTCCTTCTACAGCTTCTTCTCTATCAAGTGCTACAACTGAAGAAACTACCTGTCCACCATACTCTTTCACCAAATCTATTGATTGATTTAATGCAGTACCTGCCGTTAACACATCATCTAATATCAATACTTTTTTTCCTTTTACATTACCTACTATCTTCCCGCCCTCTCCGTGATCTTTTTCTTCCTTTCTATCAAAGCAAATAGAAATTGGTTCAGAAGTCCTATGGGTCAACGTAGAGGCTACTGCAGCCGCAAGGGGAATGCCTTTATATGCAGGGCCAAAGATTACTTCAAATTCTAATTCTTCTTCATCAATCAGGTCAGCATACAAATTAGACAATTCGTTTATAAATCCAAGGTCAAACAAGGCACTAATATTAAAGAAATAGGGACTTTTCCTACCGGACTTTAAAGTAAAGTCTCCTAAAAGTAATGCTTCCGCTTTTAAGGCAAGCTTAAAAAAACTATTTTCTCTTTCGTTCATAAAAAGTTGTTAAAAACTTCATTATTTTAAATACATTTATCCTACAATAAACTTCTTTTTAACTTATGGCTCATTTATTTGTTATTTCAGCTCCCTCAGGTACAGGGAAGACTTCATTAATTCATGCAATTTTGAATGATGAAATGTCTGAAAAAACTAAATTAGGAATTTCTTGTACAACTAGGAAAATAAGAGACGATGAAGAGAATGGAGTTTCTTATTTCTTTTTAAAAGAAGATGAATTCTCTCAAAAAATTAATGATGATGAATTCTTAGAATTTGCAGAAGTCTTTGGAAACTTCTACGGTACTCCTAAAGCTTGGGTTCTTTCAACACTATCTGAAGGATACAATGTTATCTTGGAACTAGATGTCCAGGGTGCCATTCAGGTCAAGAAAGCTTTTCCAGAAGCAACTACTATTTTTATTATTCCACCGTCTTACGCTGATTTAGAAAATAGACTAAGCAAAAGGAATCAAGATTCACAAGCTGAAATAAAGAAAAGACTTTCAAAGGCAAAAGAAGAAATAAAGTCCGGAGAAGATTTTGAATATTTAGTGACTAATGATAATTTTGATAGTGCTTTTGCCGATCTAGCTTCTATCGTTTTCTCAAACAAAGGCATCAGCTCGGAAAGAAAAAATCTAGCTAGCAAATGTTTAGATCATTTGCTGGATCATTAGGTTAGTTTCCTTTAGAATGCCCCACCTTAATTAAGAGTGACCGAATTATGGCTAGAATTACTGTAGAAGATTGTTTAGATAAAGTTTCAACAAGATATGAACTTATCGTGCTGGCTGCAAAAAGAGCCCGCCAATTAGCTACTGGCGGCAGAAGGCCCACTCTAGAATGGGAAGACGATAAGCCCACTGTAATGGCCCTTAGAGAAATAGAAGCAGGCACCGTAACTACGGATAATATCAATGAACTTAAGGTTGATATAGCTGATTTAGAACAAGAATTCTCAGAAGGACTTTCTGCAGAAGACCTACCACAAACTTAAAACAATCCTATAATATTAGCCTTAGGGCAAAAAAATAGAGATACTTTGTCTTTATTATTATAGTTTTATGGAATCTATCGCCGCACTATCAAAAAAGCTTGAAGATTATCTGAACCCCGCAGAGGTTAAACAGGTGAATAAAGCTTATGACTTTGCTTGTGAAGCACATTCAGGACAATATAGATCCAGTGGAGACCCTTACGTCTCTCACCCTGTTGCAGTAGCAAGCATACTAAGCACTCTCAGAATGGACGAAGATAGTCTTTCAGCTGCTATGTTGCATGATGTTATGGAAGACACAGGTATTCCTAAGACAGTTATTGAAAAGAAATTTAATAAGAATGTAGCAAACTTAGTAGACGGAGTAAGTAAATTAGACAAGCTTTCAATTGTAAAAGGAACTGAAACCGAAGCAGAAAACCTTCAAAAGATGGTGTTGGCGATGTCTAAAGATATAAGAGTTATAGTGGTCAAGCTTGCAGATAGATTGCATAACATGCGCACTCTTATGTACGTAGATAGAGAAAAACAATTAAGAATTGCCAAAGAAACTTTAGAAATATATGCGCCTATAGCTCATAGAATAGGAATGAATAGCTTATACAGGGAGCTTGAAGATTTAGCTTTCAAAACCGTCTACCCTACTAGATACGAAAGACTCAAAGCTGCCGTTAAAAAAAACAGAGGCGGTCAAAAGAGGGTTCTTAACAAAATTCAAAAAGATATAAGCAGTAGACTGCTGAAAGGAGGTATAGCTGCTATTGTGGAAGGCAGAGAAAAACATATTTATAGCATCTACAGAAAGATGAAAGAAAGAAGAAGATCTTTTGAAGAGATTATGGATGTTTATGCTATTAAAATTGTAGTTGATTCTGCTGAAAACTGTTATCGATCCCTTGGCCATATTCACAGTTTGTACAAGCCAGTTGAAGGTAGATTTAAGGACTATATAGCCATACCAAAGTCTAATGGTTACCAGTCGATACACACAGGGGTTATTGGATTAAAAGGAATCCCCGTAGAGATACAAATAAAGACTCAAGAAATGAACGATATGGCGGAGAATGGCATCGCTTCTCATTGGCTATACAAATCAGGGGATAGGTCTGATTCCAGTCCACAAATTAAAGCTAGACGATGGGTAGCAGGATTATTAGAAATGAGAGAGAGCTACGAAACGACAGAAGAATTCATAGAATCTGTTAAAACAGATATTTTTCCAGACGAAATTTATGTCTTTACGCCTCAAGGAGAGATAATTGAAATGTCAGCAGGTTCAACAGCAATAGATTTTGCTTATGCTGTTCATACTGATATTGGACACCACTGCAGAGCTTGTAGAATAAATAAAAAACTGGCCCCTCTGAGCGTTCCATTAGAAAGCGGTCAAACAGTAGAGATTCTTAGAGAAAAAGTTCCTCAAACTTCTCCTGCATGGCTTAACTTCGCAACAACTCCTAGAGCTAGAAGCAGCATTAGGCATTATCTAAGCAATCTAAAGACTTCTGAAGCGAGAAAATTTGGCAAGAAGTTATTAGACCAATCCTTAGCTAGCCTGAATATTAAACTAAGAGATATAGATAAAGATGATCTAAGGGGAGCATTGGATAGTATTGGAGGCAGAAGTCTTAACAGAATATTAAAAGAAATAGGGTTGGGCTTGAGGGTTGCTAATATTGTAGCTCAACAAATTGCTGGATTTGTGAACCAAGATAGTGAATTAAGATCTAACTCGGCAGTGCCTTTAGAAATAACTGGATCTGAAGGTCTAATTGTGAATTATGCTACGTGTTGCAAGCCCATTCCCGGAGATTCTGTAATAGGACACTTTACTGCTGATAAAGGTCTGGTTGTGCATCAAGAAAGATGTAAAAATATTTTGTCATTTAGAGAGGATCCTCAGCAGTGCTTCCCTATAAATTGGGGTGAGCGCTCTGGTAGAGTGTTTACTGCTCAGATTAAGATTGTTGCAAATGATGAGCCTGGTCTCTTAGCTAATATAGCTTCGGCAATTACTGATGAAGAAACTAACATTTGCTCTATACAAACAACAGAATTAATTCCTGGTACTCACGATTTCGTGCTTGACCTTGAGGTTTCTGATAGATTACATCTTTCTAAAATAATAAGAAAAATTAAAAATCTAAAATCAGTAGTGTCAATATCAAGAATTCACGACCAAGAAATGAGGCAAGCAAAAGTCTTACATTAATTATGAAAAAAAAAATTGAAACAACAAAAGCTCCAAGTGCAATTGGCCCTTATTCTCAAGCAATTGAGTCAGGAAATCAGATTTATCTTTCAGGTCAGATTCCATTAGATCCAGAAACCATGGAGTTAGTAAAAGGTGAAGAGAATCAGATAAGACAAGTATTTGCTAATATTTCCGCTATATGCGAAGAAGCTAATTGTTCTATCAATGACATAGTTAAACTCAACGTTTCTTTACAAGATCTTTCTATGTTTGCTTTAGTCAATCAAATAATGTCTGAATTATTCTCAGAACCTTACCCCGCTAGAGCGGCACTACAAGTGGCTAGATTGCCCTTGGACTCTTTGATAGAAGTTGAAGCTATAGTAATAAGAAATACTTAATTCCTTATGGTTGAAGACAATAAAGATCTTCATTCAGTAGAGAATCTAAAAGGAGTTGGCCCAAAGATTTCTCAATCTTTGAAATCATTAGGTATTACTTATATACAAGACGCCATGTTTCATCTTCCCTTTAGGTATGAAGATAGGACTGTCTTAACACCCATAGGCGAAGCCTCATATGAAAAATCAGTCCTAATTCAGGGAGAAATAGTTAAATCTACAGTTGTCTTTAGAGGCAGAAGAATGCTGTTTACAGAAATATATGATGGAACAGGTCGAATAACTATGCGCATGTTTAACTTTGCAATGGCTCAGCACAAAGCCCTTAAAGAAGGCTTAATGGTTAGATGCTATGGGTCAGTAACTCCAGGGCCAAATGGCAAACAAATGATTCATCCCCAGTATCAGATATTCAATAAATCTGAAGACTTAGAGGTGGATAATTCACTTACGCCTGTCTATCCAACAACCTCTGGTTTACAACAGGGGAGGATAAGAAAAGTTATAAAAGATTCAATTGATTATTGTGATAATCATAACCTGCTAAAAGAGACTTCTTCGGCGAGTATGGATTCCGGTTTTAATAATTTATGGGAAAATTTAAAATTTATTCATCATCCTCCTGCCCACATAGATATACAAACTCTTATTGAAGGACAACACCCTGCCCAAAGGGCCTTAATTAAAGAAGAATTAGTTGCTCACATGTTATGTGCAGGAATTTTAAAGAATGAGCTTGAAGGAAGATCAGGTCCGGCCATGGAAAAGATTACCAATACTCAAAATAAATTCACTTCCTCTTTGGCATTTAAATTAACTAATGCTCAAAAAAGGACCTGGAATGAAATTAGATCAGATATGACGGGCAAAACTCCTATGAGGAGACTCTTGCAAGGAGATGTAGGTTCAGGGAAGACTTTAGTTGGTGCTTTAAGTGCCTTACATGCTCATGAGAATGGATGGCAAACTGCCTTCATGTGCCCGACAGAAATATTAGCAGAACAGCACCACTTATCACTTACAGAATGGTTCTCACCTCATGACCTTAAAATAGAACTTCTAACTGGGTCAACAAACTCATCAAATAGGAAAGAAATAGTTACTAAACTCCAGACGGGAGAAATTAATATACTAGTAGGTACCCACGCCTTATTTCAAGAAGACGTTATCTTTAATCGTTTAGGTTTAACTGTAATAGATGAACAACACAGATTTGGTGTTCATCAAAGATTCTCGATGCTTGAAAAAGGAGGGACTAAGCAATTAAGCCCTCATCAATTAATTATGACAGCAACCCCTATTCCCAGAACTCTGGCCATGACGGTTTACGGGTCTTTAGAGACTTCAATCATTGACGAGCTCCCACCCGGAAGAAAACCAGTAGAAACATCGGCTAGACCAAATTCTATGAGAAAAAAGGTTATTAAAAGGATTGAAGAAGTGTGTTTGACGGGTCAAAGAGTCTATTGGGTATGTACTCTAATTGAAGACTCTGAAGAGCTTGAAGCCCAGTCAGCAGAAGAGCTCTTCAAGGAAATATCAGAATCTTTGCCGAACATAGATGTTGGTCTCGTACACGGGAGATTGAAAAAGAAAGCAAAAGATCAAGTAATTAAAAAATTTAGAGAAGGAAAAATACAATTACTTGTATGCACTACAGTAATAGAAGTAGGTGTAGATGTACCTGAAGCAACCCTCATGATTATAGAAAACCCTGAAAGATTAGGCCTTTCACAACTTCATCAACTTAGAGGCAGAGTTGGAAGAAAAGCCGACTCTGATTCACACTGTTTGTTATTGTATAAAGAACCTTTAACCGCTTTGGCTGAAGAAAGAATAAAAACCATGCAAAAAACAAATGATGGGTTTGAGATAGCAGAAAAGGATCTTGAGTTAAGAGGAGCAGGAGATATTTTTGGAGTAAGGCAATCAGGTTTGATGGACCTAAAAATTGCAAATCCAATCAGAGATTCGGACTTACTAGAAGAGGCCCAAAATGAAGCGATTATAATTGCAAAAGATAACGATTCCTTTGCAAAAGTAATCGTTAGAAGATGGATTGGAGACAGAGCTGACTATTCTGAATCTTAATTTCTTCCTTCTAGAATATAAAACTTTCTTTTAGGGGCTGGAAAATTTTCTACCGTTAAATCATGATCGTCTTTTAAAACAGCTGATTCATATGACTTAAAAGGCATCCATCTTGTTTGCCTTTGCTCTCTAAAAGTAGTCTTAGTCTCTTCAGAAGAATCTATAACTGACAAATTCTCGTTTTCAATTAATTCTCTAAAACCTTTATCTGTATGAACATAATATACGTTTGGCATTGAAGCATAAGGCCCTTTAGGCTGTAGATAATTCCCGTAATTACTTGGTGCAATAATTGTTTCTATAATTAACTTACCTTTCTTTTTCATTGCCCTCTTCAATGATCGAACATGCATTGAAGGGTCCCTTTGATGGTACAAAAGACCCATACTAAAAACTAAATCAAAATGAGTCTCCCGCAGGTTAAGATCTTCTATCCTTTCTGGTAGCATTCTTACTTTATTAGTTTTTAAGAAGTGGTTAATCGCTAGAAATTGAGAATAATGAGTTAGATTAGGCTCTAGGCATAAGATTGCTCCAGCCTGTTGACCCAGCATTCTAAAAGCATAATAACCGTTACCGGACCCTACATCTAAAATAGTTTTATTTCTAAGATCTAACTTTAAATCAAGAAATCTATCCCACTTTAGATTTGATCTCCATTCACTATCTATAAGAGTGCTATTGACTGTAAACGGACCTTTCCTCCAAGGCAAAAACTCTAATAACAAGCTGTCAATCACCTCTTCCTCTGATTGGCTACATTTTCCAAATATGTTTACCCCCGAAATTAGATCATTTTTAACATTATTGAGTTCAGGTAACTCTGATAATAAATTTAACCAATTCTTAATTCTTTTATCTTTCTTTTCTCCATATAAATTTTTTTCATATAGAGAAAGTATGTTTTCGCACTCTAAAGATATAAAAGTCATTGTTTCTCAAACTTATAAGTTAAGAAATTAAGATCAAACATTAATTTGATTGGATTTATAAACCCTACCTCTTCCAATCTTTTAATATGTTGTTTTTCTGTCTCTGTTATGAGAACCCCCTCTAAAGAATCTCTCTTACCTGAAATCTCTAATTCAGAATAGCCATTCTTAGATTTAAAAGAATGATGAATTTTTGATATCTCCGCAGTCTCTCTTTCAGATTCGAAATGAACCTTTTCAGATAACAACAGAATCCCATCGGGATTTAACCCTTCATATATCTTTTTCATTAATTTCTGTCTTTCACTAAGTTCAAGAAACTGAAGTACAAAATTTATTACTACAATAGAGGCATTCTGTATTACTGAATTACAAATATCTTCATTTAAGAATTCAACTACCCCTTCTTCAATTAGATTAGAAAATTTAGTATTGCAAGACATAATCATAGATTCAGAGCTATCAATGCCAATAATCTTAGCTCTGCCTTCTACTCCATTAATAATAGAGGCTGTAGAGGCTCCAAGGGAACATCCTAAATCATAAATATTTGTATTTTCTCGAGAATGTTTTTTGCTTTGCTGCTCAATAATATTTAGGGTCGTAATGTACCCAGGAACAGATCTATCGATCATATCTTCAAAAACTTCCGTAACTTCTTGATTGAAAGAAAACGGCAAACAGCTTACATTACCTTCTTCAAAAATTTTGTCCTTCTTTGCCATGAGGTAATTGTAAAATTTAAAAGAAAAAAATGTTTAATTACTTTATCAAATCCCCTGAAACAGAAAAAGAATGGGAAGAATATCTTCTTTTCCGCTGGGAAATCTTAAGAAAACCTTTAGGCATGTCTAAAGAATCTCTTGAGGATTCGTTAGAAGACTCTAGCTTCCACTTAATGGGTATTGACGATGAGAATAGAGTTATAGCTTCAGGCAGAATACACTTTAACGAATCTGATGAAGCTCAAATAAGATACATGGCAGTTAAAGATAGCTTTAAAAGGAAAGGGGTTGGTTCTGAAATTGTTGCTAAACTTGAAAAATATGCAATTTCTAAAGGGGCAAAAATAATGGTGCTTAACGCTAGAGAAAATGCTCTCAGTTTTTATTTGTCTTTAGGCTATCAAGAGAAAGGCCCGTATCAATCTGATACAGGCATACCTCATAGTAAAATGGAAAAAAGCTTGATTAGTTAGCTTATAGCAAAGGGGCAATAACTAAACTCACTATAGCCATTACATTGATAAGAATATTCATGGAAGGGCCTGATGTGTCTTTAAAAGGATCTCCCACGGTATCACCCACAACTGTTGCTGAATGAGTATCTGTGCCCTTTCCTCCTAAGTTCCCTTTTTCTACATATTTCTTTGCGTTATCCCAAGCTCCACCTGCATTAGCCATAAAGAGAGCCATTAATACACAGACTAAGAGCCCTCCCGCAAGCATTCCTCCTAGTGCTTCTGCTCCTATGCCCATGCCAACCAAAGGAGGCGCAGAAACTGCAATTATTCCTGGTAAGAGCATTTTTTTAAGAGCTGCCGATGTAGCAATATCCACACATTTTTCTGTATCAGGTTCCGCGTTACCTTCTAGAAGTCCAGGTATCTCCTTAAACTGTCTTCTGATTTCATTAATCATTTCAAATGCAGCATCTCCAACGGCCGTCATAGTTATTGAAGCTATGAGGAAAGGAATAGCACCGCCAATAAAAATTCCTATTAAGACTGTAGGGTTGCTTAATAGAAGCTCAAGAGGTTCAGCTCTATTAGAAGATACTGCAGATACAAAAGCTGCTATTATTGCCAAAGCTGCTAAAGCTGCGGCACCAATAGCAAAACCCTTCCCTATTGCAGCAGTCGTATTGCCTTGCTCATCTAATTCATCAGTAATAATTCTTGTTTCTGATGGCATACCAGCCATCTCAGCTATACCGCCTGCATTGTCTGCTACAGGTCCATAGGCATCTATGGCCATAGTAATACCAACTGTGGAAAGCATCCCAACAGCAGCTATACCTACTCCATAAAGACCTGTTAACTGAGTAGAAATAAAGATAATCAACACTATACAAGCTATAGGAAGAACAACTGATTGCATGCCAACCGATAAACCAGTAATCATCACAGTTGCCGGTCCAGTCTGACCTGCCTCCGCTATTTTTACTACAGGTTTTGAGCCTGTGTAATATTCAGTAATAAGCCCTATAGCAATTCCGCCTACAGAACCACATACAACAGCTAGCCAAACATTAAGACCGTCTGCACCTATTAATTTCCCTGTTAAAAAGTAAGCAGCAATAATAAAAATTAGAGGAGCACCCATTGTTCCCCATCGCATGGCACTAGCGGGAGATGATTTTGAAAATAGCCTTACAATAATAATACCCAAGATAGAAGCAATAAGCCCTAAGGAGGCTAAAGCCAGAGGAAGAAACATCATCCCTTCTTTCTGATTTTGTGAAAACTCTGAAGAAATAACAAAAGTTGAGGCAATAGCTATGCAAGCAACCATAGATCCACAGTAAGATTCAAAGATATCTGAACCCATTCCAGCAATATCTCCAACGTTATCTCCAACATTATCCGCTATAACTCCTGGATTGCGAGGATCATCTTCAGGAATACCTGCTTCAATTTTTCCAACTAAATCTGCCCCAACATCAGCGCTTTTGGTGTAAATACCACCTCCAACTCTTGAAAAAAGAGCCACTATTGAAGCGCCCATAGCAAAACCTTCTATTGAATGCGCATTACCACTTAAAAAATAATAAAGAGAACCAAGCCCAATTAGACCTAAGGAGGCTACACAAAGACCCATGATAGAACCACCGTAGAAAGCAACAGTCAGAGCTGATTCAGCTCCAGATTCTGAAGCCGCAGTGGCTGTTCTTACATTTGCTTTAGTAGCTGAGTACATACCAATCCAACCTGCTATAGAAGACGATAAAGCTCCTGCTAAAACTGCTAAGGCGGTATCTTCTCCTAAAGACAACCAAACTAGTACAATTACAACCAAGGCAAAAACACTTAAATATGTATATTCGGTCTTCATAAAAGTCATAGCACCTAAATGGATCTGATCTCCTATTTTCTTTACCTTATCGTCCCCTTCTGGGAATTTATTTACTAAAAGGTAAATACCTAAGGCCACCAAAAGGCCTAAAATACCTAATGTTGGCGGTATAGCTAGATAACTGTCTATCATTGTTTCTCCTTAAAAATACTGGAATTTGTTATTAATAGCGCGTGAGTCTACAAGAATAATAAATTAATGAAAATATTAATTTTCTGATTCGAAAGTTTCTTGGTCAAATTCATTCTCAGATTTCGCAACTATGCAAGAAACGGCAGCGTCCCCACAAACATTAACTGCTGTACGTATCATGTCCAAGATTCTATCTACAGCTAAAATCAACCCTATCGCATCTAAAGGAAGCCCCAAAGAGCCAAGAATTAATGCCAAAGTTACTGTCCCTGCTGAAGGTACTGCAGCTGTCCCTATGGAAGTAACTATAGCCAACAAAACTATTTGTCCATACTGGATTAAAGTTAAATCTATCCCTACTGTGCTAGCAATAAACATAGTAGCCAAGCCCTGCATGATAGCCGTTCCGTCCATGTTGATTGTTGCGCCCACAGGAACTACAAAAGAAGAGACATCCTTCTTAACTCCAAGATCATCAGTCACAGTTTTTAATGTAACAGGTATAGTTGCTGCGCTAGATGAAGTAGAAAAGGCGAACAATGCAACATTCCTCATTTTCTTAAAAAATATAATAGGGTTTAGATTTGCAATAAATTTGAGTATGAGGGAATAAGTGAAAATAAGATGAAAAAACAATACAAATATTAGTAAAAGTACGTATTGGGCTAAGTCTCCAAATATGTTTAATCCCTTATCCATTACATAACTACCCATCAAACAAAATACTCCTATCGGAGCAAAGCTCATAATTAGTAGAACTATCTTCAGAAAAACAATATTAAGTCTTTCAAAGGCCTTAGATAAACCATCAGTTAAATCGTCGGTAAGGTTCAAAGCTATACCAAACAGAATGCTTATAAACACGATACCAAGCATATTATTTTCAATAAAAGCACCAAACATATTATTGGGGAATATCCTTAACACGGTGCCGTATAAGCTCGAATCTCCTGGTGGAGGAGTAAAAGAAACTATTGGCCCTTCGGCTCCTGAAAGATCAAAAACCCAGCCAAAAAATAAAGCTAAACTTACTGCTATAGCTGTAGTTATTAAATACAATCCTATTGTTTTAGTGGCAATCGATCCCAGCTTAACCATATTTGATAATGAAGAGATTCCTGAGACAAGAGAGAAAAAAACTAGAGGTACTACAACTAGCATTAACAGATTTTTAAAAATCTGCCCCCCTAAATTAAATATATATTTCTCTATACCAAGAGAAATGCTTTCCGAAAAAATATTTTGTGAATAATAAAAGACTGAAGCAATTAAAACCCCAAAGGCCATTCCTATTAGAACATTTCTAGTTAGGTTCTTTGGTGCAGTTAATGTATTCATATTTCTAACATCTCAAAATCTTCCTTACCCACTCCACAATCTGGGCATACCCAATCTTCAGGTATGTCTTCCCATTTGGTTCCAGGCTCTATACCATCATCAGGCCAACCCTCTTCTTCATCATAGACCAATCCACAGACAATACATTCCCATTTTTTCAATTTCTACTCCTTAAGCGATTAAAAAAACGTTATTCTAACTCAACTTTAGTGCTTACCTAGACTAAAGTAACAGCCTTTTTAAAGTTGTGTAATTGAGAATGAAACATAAAGACAAAGCATTAGGATTCTATAAGTTAATAAGAGCAGATAAGCCAATCGGAACATTATTACTACTTTGGCCTACTCTTTCAGCTTTTATTGTTCTAACTGAAAGCGAGCCAAATTTGTTCTTAATGTCCCTCTTTGTGTTTGGAACTTTCTTAATGCGGTCTGCTGGATGCGTTATAAACGATTATTTTGATATGGAATTTGATGGAAGTGTGGATAGAACGAAAAACCGACCTTTAGTTACTGGAGTCGTAAAGCCCTCAGAGGCATTAATATTGTTCTGCTTCCTAATATTGATCTCTTGCTGTTTATTGATATGGATGAATTGGTTAACTATTAAAGTAGCAGCCTTTGGATTGGCATTAGCAATTTTCTATCCTTTAACTAAACGTTTTTTTGCTATACCTCAATTATTCTTAGGACTGGCCTTCTCTTGGGGGATTCTTATGGTTTCTGCAGCAGAACTAAATAAAATAAATTACATCTCATTAATTTTATTTGCTTCATGTTTCTTTTGGATCCTTGCATACGATACTGCTTATGCGATGAGTGACAAAGAAGATGACCTTAAGGCTGGGCTACGCTCTTCCGCTCTCACTTTTGGAAATAAAGTAGTACATTTCTTTATATCTTTTCATCTTATTTCCTTAGGCATTTGGTCGTGGCTTGGATACGAATTAAAAATGCATCCATTATTTTATTTATCCAGCCTGTCTTGGTTGGTCTTAATTATTTATCAATATGAACTTATCCGAAATTACGATAGGCACCAATGCTTTTTAGCTTTTAAGAATAATAATTGGATAGGTTTTTCATTGCTTATTGGTTCTTTGCTAGGTACAAGCTTATGAAGGTAGAGTTTATTAATTCTATTAATGAAATTAATAAAGAAGAGTGGAATTCTATAATAAATTCTGACTATCCATTTCTAAAATATGAATTCCTTGAATCTCTTGAAAGATATAAATGCGTTTCTGAAGAAAGAGGATGGGGCCCATTTCATGCCATAGTATCTGAAAACAATAAAAAGCTTGCCATAATGCCGATGTATATTAAAACTGACTCTCAAGGAGAATTTATTTTTGATTGGTCGTGGGCTGACGCTTTTTACCGAAATGGAGTGAATTACTACCCTAAATTAGTATGCTCTATTCCATATACCCCCGCTAGCGGCCCAAGACTATCTGTTGTTGAAAAGAATAGGACTCAAGAAATCATAGAAAATTTATATGACGCTCTAAAGGAGATCTCAGAAGAATTCGATTTCTCAAGCGTTCATATTTTACTAGCTGAAGAAAAAGAAATCAGATTATTCTCTAATTCTGGCTTTAGTGTTCGAAGCAGTTATTCTTTCCACTGGTTTAATAACAAGTACAAAGATTTTAATCATTTCTTGCAAGATATGACTTCAAGGCAGAGAAAAAATATTAAGAAAGAAAGAGATAAAATATCTCAGCAAGGCATCTCTATGAAAAAAATTAAGGGAGAGGATATTACAAAGGAAATGCTGGTTGTTTTTTATCAATTCTACCAACTGACTTATCTAAAAAGAGGCATGCAAGGATATTTAAATTATGAGTTCTTCAAAGAAATTACGAAATTAATTCCAGAAAATATTTTATTAGTAATGGCCCAAGATAAAGAAGGGGGCTATGTAGCGGGTGCACTTAATTTTTACGATTCTAAAAAACTTTATGGGAGATATTGGGGTTGTTTTGAAGATTTTGATTCTCTACATTTTGAAACTTGTTATTACCAGGGGATTGAATTCTGTATAGATAATGAATTGATTTGTTTTGATCCTGGAGTTCAGGGTGAGCATAAAATAAAAAGAGGTTTTTGTCCTATTGAGACTTATTCAGCTCACTGGATAAAAGATGAAAGATTCAGAGAAGCTATAGACGATTTCCTTTTAAGGGAACAGGCACACGTAAAAAACTATAACGATGATCGAAAGGCATTGTTGCCTTTTAAGAAAGAAATTACAGCAAAACTATATGAAAGGTAGAGAGATACTAAACGACCGAAACATAAAGAAGGGCTTTGACCATTTGATTAAAAAAGAGCCATTATTTAAGGCAGTGCTTGAAGAGAAAAACTATAGGATAAGGCTTTTTAACAAGAGAAAGGGATTTGAAGGTCTAATTAGTTTGATAGTTGATCAACAGCTTTCAGTGGCATCCGCTAAAGCAATTTTTAATAGGATGAAAGAATTAATACAGCCCTTTACAGCTAAGAATTTTATCAAAGTTAGCGAAACCGACCTTAAAGGGGCGGGATTAAGCTCGCAAAAAATTAACTACTGCAAAGGAATTGCCAACAAAATAATTAGTGGAGACCTAAAATTAAAGAATCTGGAAAAGAAGAACGATTCTGAAGTAATTGAAGAATTAACCAAAATAAAAGGCATAGGGGAATGGACCGCTAAATGTTATTTGCTTGCCTGTCTAAAAAGAATTGATGTCTGGCCGGCGGCTGATTTGGGATTAATGATAGCAATACAAAAATTGAAAGGCATGGAAGAAAGACCAAAACAGTTGACAATAAAAGAAATAGCAGAACCTTGGTCTCCCTATAGATCTGTAGCTGCGTTATTATTATGGTCTACACATGATAAAGAATAGAAATTTAGCTCAAAAAAGATCTAGAAAAAATCTTAATGATTTAATAGGTCTATATGAAATTAATTACCTTAAAATTATTAAGCTTTTTCCTATACATAAAATGAACGAGGATTTTAATTTTCTTATTCCTGAAGGTGCAAATAATTCTGAAATTAAAATTTCTATAGATAGAAAATCTCGTCATACTTCTAAATTGACTTTATACAAATCAAATTTCTTTCAGAATATTGAAGATACCGAAATGGAAATATATGTTTACCATGATGCAAGGATGGCTGAGGTAAGAAGATTTAACGGTATGAGACAATTCTGGTTACGAAATAAATATCCCAATAAATATATGCTAGCAAAGGATGAAAAATTTCAATGGAATATCTTTCTTTCTGAATTTTTAAATCACTCTCAACTGCATGGATTAAGCATCATTAAAAATATGCACTAAAATAGTGCAATTGCACTTATTCAGTACTTTATTTAGAAAAAACTCTATTTTTTGCACAATTAATGTCCAAAAACGTATTTTTGCATGTTAATATAATTTTTATTTAATAAGAATGGAGAATATAAATGAATAAATATGAATATATATGGCTTGATGGATTTGAGCCAGAGCCAACCTTAAGAAGCAAAGTAAAAGTAACAGACGGGGAAGCACCTGAATGGTCTTTTGATGGATCTTCAACTCAGCAAGCTGAAGGCGGAAGCTCAGATTGCTTATTACTACCAGTGCAACAGTATGAAAACCCTACTAATGAAGGATCTTTAGTAATGTGCCAAGTACATACAGGTGAGCATGAAACGCATCCTTCAAACACTAGAGCAGCTGCTGAAGCTGTAGCAAGCGATGAATGGTGGTTTGGCTTTGAACAAGAGTATTTCTTTACTGACAATAACGGTAACCCTCTAGGGTGGGAAGAAGGGACGCCAAGACCACAAGGAGATTACTATTGTGGAGTTGGAAGCAATAACGTAGTAGGAAGAGAAATTGCTGACGCCCACTTAGATGCATGTCTTGATGCAGGAATAGAATTAACCGGAACAAACGCAGAAGTTGCTTTAGGCCAATGGGAATATCAATGCCTAGGAAAGGGGATAAAGGCTGGCGATGATCTTTGGGTAAGCAGATATTTACTACATAAAGTAGCAGAAGAATTTGGTGTTTGTGTAAATATTCACCCTAAACCCAAAACAGGAGACTGGAATGGTTCTGGAATGCACACAAACTTCTCTAATGAAGAAATGCGCTCTTCGGGATCAGAGGAGCTTTTTAATTCAATGTGCGAAAAGCTTGGAGCTGTCCATAAGGAAGGTATTGCTTCTTACGGGTCTGATAACGACATGAGATTAACGGGCTTACATGAGACTCAAAGCATAGATCAATTTTCGTACGGGGTTAGTGATAGAGGAGCAAGTATTAGAATCCCTATCTACACTGTAGAACATGATTGGAACGGCTATCTTGAGGACAGGAGGCCTGCTTCTAACGCAGACCCATATAAAATTATTGCTCATATAGTCGGAACCCTGACTTCGTAGTCTTGCATTATATTAGATAAAATATCTGGAGGGTTTAACCTCCAGACATTGGTCAATTGGATAAATTTAACGACAGATATATTTCGGAGCTAAATACTGGAATTATCATTCTTGATAAATCTTTAAGGATTGTTTTGATAAACTCGTCAGCTTTATCTTTTTTGGATACAAGTGAAATGACTTCTGTAGGAAGTAAAATTGACAGTATCTTTTATGAAGAACCAGATAACTCTAACAGTTTTAAAGATTCTTTGAAGGAGAATAGAAGCTTTACTAAAACAGATGCAGTGCTTTACCTAAAGAGAGGGAAAAAAGTCTTATGCAACTACAGCATTCATCCTATCTCAAAAGAATCTGAAGGGAGCTTATTAATTGAGATTATTAACAAAGAAGCGTCTTCAGAGTTAATTGAAAGGTATAGGATTCAAGCTAATCAACAAATATCCCAAGATTTTGTAAGGAACATGGCTCATGAAATTAAGAACCCTCTAAGCGGAATAAGAGGATCAGCACAACTCTTGAGCAATAAACTCAATGATGATAAACAAAAGGAATATACAGATATAATCATTAAACAAACTGATAGATTAACTGCGCTTGTAGATAATATTTTAGGCCCAAACAAGAAACCTGATTTTCAATGGCAGAACATCCATTACCCTATTGAGAATGTGATTAATTTAATTCAAAAAGAAGTGTCATTTAGTGGCATAAAGGTACTTAAAGATTTCGATCCAAGCATCCCTGAGCTCTTCATTGATAGTTATCTTATGGAAAACAGTATTCTAAATCTCGTTAAAAATGCTAGAGATGCATTATTAGAGTCGGATATAGCTTCTCCAAAAATAGAAATAATAACTAGAATATCTCATGGAGAAATAATTGAAAAAAATAAAACAGCTACTGTTTGCAAAATATCGGTTACAGATAACGGACCAGGTATTTCTGATGAAATAAGAGATTCTATATTTTTTCCTATGATTACTGGGAAAGATAAAGGAACTGGGCTAGGTCTTTCTATAACCCAAGGAATAATATCTCAACACAAAGGAAATATTCACTTCAACAGCAAGCCAAGTAAAACAGAATTTTTTATTAATATACCAATAATTGATTCAGATGATATAAACATAAAGATTGCAAATGGATAAAAGAAATATCTGGGTGGTTGACGATGATGAATCTATCAGATGGGTGCTAGAAAGGGGACTCTCAGAAAATGGAATTGATGTAGAAACTTTTGATTCGGCTAATAAAGTTATAAAAAAGCTAGAAACTGAGAATCCTCAATTAATTTTAACTGATATAAAAATGCCAGGAAAAAGTGGCATAGATCTTTTAGACGAGGTGAAAGAACTTAGGCCTGACATTCCAATTATCATAATGACAGCCCATTCAGATCTTGAAAGTGCCGTAGAGTCTTATGAACATGGGGCATGGGAATATCTTCCTAAACCATTTGACATTGAAGAAGCTATATCAATGGTCAAAAGAGCAACTTCTAGAGACTCTTTACAACCTGAAGAGCTTCAAGACTCTGAAGCAGAAGTTATTGGAGAAGCTCCGGCCATGCAAGAAGTATTTAGAGCAATTGGTAAATTATCCAACTCTAATTCGACTGTCCTCTTAATAGGTCAATCTGGAACTGGTAAAGAATTAGTTGCAAAAGCTTTGTTCCAACATAGCCCGAGAAAAGACAAACCATTTATTGCTTTGAACATGGCAGACATTCCTAAGGACCTTTTGGAATCAGAATTATTTGGACACGAAAAAGGTGCATTTACAGGGGCAGATGAAAGAAGGATTGGAAGATTTGAGCAAGCAAATGATGGTACTTTGTTTCTGGATGAAATAGGTGATATGCCGCTTGAAACTCAAACTAGGCTTTTAAGGGTCCTCTCTAATAGTGAGTTCTACAGAGTTGGCGGTACTGAACCTATAAGGGTTGATGTAAGAATCATAACCGCAACTCATCAAAATCTAGAAGATTTAGTCAAAAGAGGAGAGTTCCGGGAGGACTTATTTCACAGACTAAATGTAATAAAGTTATCATTGCCAAAACTAAATGAAAGAAAAGAAGATATACCTTCACTAGCAAAACATTTCTTTAAGAAGTCTTCAGAAGAACTGAAAGAAGAAAAAAAGTATCTATCTGAAGAGGTTGAAAACTATTTTATGACTCTCTCCTGGCCAGGAAATGTGAGGCAATTGGAAAATACCTGTAGGTGGTTAACAGTAATGTCGCCAAGTAAAGAAGTAAGATTAGAAGACTTGCCCGATGATCTAAAGATAGAAAATACTAAAGAAGAGAATAATTGGCAGAAAGTCCTTAAATCTTGGTCTGAAAATTATATAGAGAATGGTCATTCAAATATCCTCGAAGAGGTTTCTCCAGAGTTTGAAAGGACATTAATAAATGTTGCTTTAAACAAAACAAAGGGAAGAAAAAAAGAAGCAGCAGAATTGCTTGGATGGGGCAGAAACACTCTAGCGCGAAAAATCAAAGACCTTGGTATTGAGGATTAAGACTTAGCTCTGTTTCTTTGTTAATGGCATCCCGCTTTGGATCCAGCCCATTATACCTCCAGACAAAATACTTACGTTGATATACCCTCCTTTTTTTAGGTTATTAGCTGCCGAGTTGGAGCTACTTCCAGTCTTACAGATAAGAACTATATTATCTTCTTCCTTGGCTTTGAATTGTGCATTGCCTTTCATTAAATCACTGGGATTTATATTAACTGCTCCTGATATGGTTCCTAAATCATATTCAGAAGAGCTTCTTAGATCAAAAACATAAGGACTTTCTTTATTGATTAATCTAGTTAGCTCGTTAGCATCTATCTTTAAACCGCCCTTCCTTTTCTCATAAAGAAGTAAAGCTATAATTAATGTAAGCAAAAGAAGAACCACAAAGGAGTTATCAGCTATAAATAATGTAAATTTTTCCATCTTGGGACAGGATTATATAGATTCCTAAGTTAAAATAAGAACTAAAAATTAATAAATACAATGAAACCTTCTTTTTTAATACTAGTCAGGCACGGCCAAAGTGAATGGAACGAAAAAAATTTATTTACTGGCTGGAAAGATCCTAAATTAACCACCAAAGGAATTAATGAAGCTATCAAAGCAGGAAAAGAATTAAAAGAAACCGGTTATAGTTTCGACAAAATGTTTACTTCTGACCTTTTTAGGGCTCAAGAAACAGGAAGGATTATATTAGAGCAGATGGGAATTCCTTCAATTAAAGTTATAAAAACAAAAAATTTAAATGAGAGAAATTATGGTGATTTAGCGGGTCTAAACAAAGACGATGCAAGAAAAAAATGGGGGGAGGACCAGGTCCATATATGGAGAAGATCATTTGACGTTTCGCCTCCTAACGGAGAAAGCTTAAAAGATACTGCAGAAAGAGTCCTTCCTTATTTTAAAAAAAATATAGCCCCTGAATTAACCAAGGGTTTAAACATATTAGTTGCTGCTCACGGCAATTCTCTCAGGGCACTAGTCATGAAGCTGGAAAATATTAACACCGAAGAAATAGTTAAACTAGAAATAGCCACAGGAGTTCCTCTGGTTTATAAATTTGAAAAGGATAAGGTAGAAAGGTTGGATTAAATCCGAATCTCTAATCCAGATTCTCTTAGGGTTTGTTTAGCCTCTTGGATTGTATATTCAAAATAATGGAAGATGCTAGCTGCTAAAACAGCTTCTGCCCCTCCCTCTTTAATTCCATCAACTAAATGTTGGAGATTACCCGCACCTCCAGAAGCAATAACAGGTAGAGGAACAGATGAAGAAACAGCTTTTGTAAGTTTGTTATCAAACCCTTCTTTAGTACCATCTCTATCCATGCTAGTTAATAATATTTCCCCCGCTCCAAACTCTTTAACTTTGCTAACCCATTCAATTACATCTATCCCTGTTCTTTGTCTCCCTCCATAAGTTACTACTTCCCAAGAACTACATGTATTGTCTTTAGACTTTGCATCAACGGCAACTACTATGCACTGAGATCCAAACTTATCCGATGCTTCTTTTATAAAATCTGGATTCTCAATAGCAGCTGTATTTATACTTACTTTATCTGCACCTGATCTCAATAACCTTTTAATGTCTTCTATATTCCTGATCCCTCCTCCAACTGTTAAAGGAATAAATACCTGACCAGCTATACTTTCTAGAGTTTTATAAGTGATCTCTCTGGTTTCATTACTTGCAGTTATATCAAGCATAGTAATTTCATCCGCACCTTGTTCATCATATCTTCTTGATATTTCAACCGGATCTCCCGCATCCTTTATATTTAAAAAGTTTACGCCTTTAACTACTCGGCCCTTATTAACATCTAGACAAGGGATTACTCTCTTAGCAACCGTCATGATTATCTTCTAGCCACTTTCATGGCTTCTTTTAAGGTAAATTCTTCTTCATATAGCGCTCTACCACAAATTACTCCATGAATTCTTGCGGAAGAAGATAGCTCTTTAATGTGATCTAGATTAGAGACACCACCAGAAGCTATAACTGGAATGTCGGTCATATTGGCTAAAGCTAAAGTAGCTTCAATATTTGGTCCTAACATCATTCCGTCTCTTGAGATATCTGTATATATTAATCCAGCAAGTTTTATATTCTCGAATTTCTTGATTAATTCTTCTGGTTTTAATTTGCTTGATTGAATCCATCCATCAGTCTTAACGTAACCGTTTAAGCTATCCACACCAAGTATTAATTTACCGGGGTATTCATTGCAAAATTCTTTTAACATTTCTGGGTCTTTCACGGCGGCGGTTCCCATGATGACCTTAGAAATACCTTTATCTATGTAATTGGCTGCTGAAGAAAAATCTCTTATTCCTCCTCCTACTTGTATTTGTTTGTCAGAAAATTCTCTACTAATAGATAAAATGAATTTATCATTTATTGGTCTCCCCTTTATCGCCCCGTCTAGATCTACTATGTGAAGGACTTCAGCTCCTTGTGAGAACCAAGCTGCCGAAGTAAGAAGCGGATTATCAGAAAAGGTTGTTACTTCATCCATTTTCCCTTCTTTAAGCCGTACGCATTTCCCTTCTTTTAAATCAATTGCGGGTATAACAATCATCGCCTTAAATTCTCCAATCCAAAAAGTTTTTATATAACTGCAACCCAAGATCTTGGCTCTTCTCGGGGTGAAACTGAACAGAAAAGATATTTTCCTTGCCTAGCGAAGAAATAAAACTATTGCCATGATTTGTTTCTGAAATAGCGTCTGAGGAAGATAAGCAACAATAACTATGAACAAAGTAAAAGAAACTACAATCTGGAATATTGTTCCATAAGAAATGGTCTGATAAGAATTTAACTTTATTCCATCCCATATGAGGAATCTTAATGTCTTCTGAAGCAGGTATTTTAACTACCTTTCCATCAAGGACATTCAAGCATTTTACTCCACCATTTTCTTCACTGTTTTCTAATAGCATTTGCATTCCTACACATATAGCTAATGTGGGCTTATTTTTAATTTGCTCAACTACCTCATTTCTTAGTTCACCTGAAAACGCCTGAAGACAACCTTTAATTGCTCCAACTCCTGGGAGGACTATTTTATCTGAGCTTTTAATTAATTCGGGGTCGGAAGTAACCAATATCTTTTCTTTATCAGAAACTTCATCTAAGGCCTTGCTAACGGAATGTAAATTTCCCATGCCATAATCAATTACAGCTATCTTGGTCATAGTTTCTGTCTATAGAGGTTGTTATAAAGACCCTTTCGTAGAAGGTATTTCATTATCTTGTCTCGGATCAACCTCTAAAGCCATACGTAAAGCCCTTCCAAAAGCTTTAAAAATAGTTTCGATCTGGTGATGAACGTTATCTCCTTCAAAATTTTCTATATGAAGAGTTAAGAAAGCATGATTACATAAAGACTGAAAAAAATGCTCAAACATATTCACGTCTATATCGCCTACTGTGTCTTTAACAAAATCTACTTTCATAAACAGTCCGGGTCTTCCAGAAAAGTCCAAAACAACTCTTGAAAGTGCCTCATCAAGAGGTATGTAGGAGTGGCCATATCTATTAATTCCTTTTTTATCTCCTACAGCTTTATTCAGAGCTTCGCCTAAGGTTATACCTATATCTTCAACAGTATGGTGATCATCTATATGCAAATCTCCTTTCGCATCAATTTTTAAGTCGATCTTGCCATGTCTTCCAATTTGATCAAGCATATGCTCAAGAAAAGGTAATCCTGTAGAAAGGTCTGTCTTTCCAGAGCCATCTAAATTTAATTCAATATTAACTTCCGTCTCTGAAGTACTTCTTTTTACTGTTGCTTTTCTCATTATGTATATCGATTAGGGCGCGCATTATATCCAATATAGTTAACTTGTTCATCTTAGCTAGAACAAGCATAATATTTTCTATGTCTGCATTCAGTAAAAGACTTCTTGATTGGCACAAAGATAAGGGAAGAAAAGACTTACCTTGGCAGCAAAATATTACTCCTTACAAGGTCTGGATTTCAGAAATTATGTTACAGCAAACGCAAGTCTCTACTGCAATACCCTATTTCTTAAAATTTATTAAGAGATTCCCTAACGTAGATTCATTAGCAAACTCTACTGAAGATGAAGTTTTGAGTTACTGGTCGGGACTAGGCTACTACTCGAGAGCTAGGAATATTCTTAAATCTGCAAGGTTAATTAAATCTGAATTTAAATCTAAACTTCCAAAGTCGATAGAGGAATTAGTCTCTTTACCCGGGATAGGTATGTCTACAGCTGGAGCAATCCGATCAATAGGTTATGAGCTAAAAGCTCCTATTTTAGATGGAAATGTTAAGAGAGTTTTATCTAGATATTTCAAAATTGAGGAAGACTTATCTAAATCATCAACTCAAAAGGAGTTATGGTTATTAGCTGAAAAGGTATTACCAAAATCAAATTTCAATATCCATACACAAGCCATAATGGATTTAGGTGCGCTAGTTTGTAAGAAAAAAGATCCAACTTGCTTCTCTTGCCCACAGAGCAAACATTGTCTAGCTAATAAATATGCCCTAACGGAATCAATACCAGCAAAAATAAAGAGAAAAGAAAAGCCTCGAAAGACTCTCTACTGGCTAGTAGCCATGGACCAAGAAGGTAGATTCGCATTACAACAAAAAGATGAAAAAGGTGTTTGGCGTGGTCTTTGGACTTTCTTAGAATTTGAAGAAATTAGACTGAGGGAAGATTATTCTAAAAGCCTAATGAAGGAATCTGATCTAATTTCAAAAGAAAACCTAAAAATTAAACATAGCTTTAGCCACTACAACTTAGATATAGACAGTCTTATTTTAAAATTTGAATCTGACTTCTCAAAGAAATTAGGAAATAATCAAACGTGGTTTAATGTAAATGATTTAAAATCAGTAGGAACGCCAGCTCCTGTAGCTAAAATAATCGAGAAAGTGATATAAATGTCTAACAAAGTTATCTGTCGAAAGTATAAAGAAGAATTAGATGGAATGGATAAACCTCCTTTTCCTGGCCCTAAAGGAGAAGACCTATTTAATAATGTCTCTCAAAAGGCATGGGATGAATGGTTAGAACATCAAAAGATGTTGATAAACGAAGGGCAACTAAATCTAGCAGATAGAGAATCGAGGAATTGGTTGAATAAACAAATGGAATTATTTTTATCCGGTGAGGACTATGCAAAACCAAGTGGCTATAGACCGTCTGAATAAAACCTATTCTTTTGTTTCAATTATTTGTATACAATCCTCAAACCTTATAGCCCAGATAGCTCAGTCGGTAGAGCAAAGGACTGAAAA
>Ga0208639_1000118_pt1 | contig 59525 bp, 54 predicted proteins | sample ETNtaG_33_FD_185772 | JGI IMG/M metagenome (GOLD analysis project Ga0208639, IMG submission 185772) | Marine microbial and viral communities from oxygen minimum zone, Eastern Pacific Ocean - ETNP201310SV76 (SPAdes) (version 2) | ecosystem: Environmental > Aquatic > Marine > Oceanic ...
AAATCATAAGGACATGTATCACATCCATCTGCTATTCCATCTAAATCTGTATCTTCATTATCATTAAAACCAGGACATACATCTACATCACCACAAACACCATCACCATCACTATCATTTTCAAAATCATTAATACAAATATCTAAACAATCAGGAATTTCATCACTATCAGTATCTACGAAATCATCTTCTCCAGGACAAATATCATCACTATCACATGAGCTATCTCCATCTGAATCATCATTGAAATCATTAGGACACACATCTACATCACCACAAACACCATCACCATCACTATCATTATCAAAATCATTTGGACAAGTATCTAAGCAATCTACAATTTGGTCATTATCAGTATCTAAAAAATCATCCTCACCAGGACAAATATCATCACTATCACATGAGCCATCTCCATCAGTATCATTTGGATTATCAAATGGACATGAATCTGCATTATCACAAACCCCATCTCCATCCGTATCATTTTCTGGAATACAAGTTATTATATCACTAATTATTACATTAAAAGTTTCTTCAATCTGCAAATTACCCTGATCAATAGCTTGAATAGCAATCTGGGTAGATTCATAATCTGTAATTGTTTGATTGATATAAAAGCTTAATAATGGACTACCTAAAACATCTGAAACAAATACTATAAAATCTTCGTTTGAAGATGAAACCTCATATACCAAAGATTCTTCTGACATTATCAATTCATCAACATCAACGATATAATTACTTAAATCAACAAGGGTATAGTCTTGATTAAAATATAACTCCTCATTAAAATCAATATCATCAATTTGATTTAATAAAACTGGTGAATCATTGACAGAATTAACTTGCAAATCAAATAGAACAGTATCAATCAATGTATTGCTTTCATATAATTCATTATCATCATATGCAATTAAACTGATCTGATATAATCCAAAATAATTATCATCTGGAATTACAGTTAATTGATTATCAATAATATCACATGAAACAGGAGAATTATTAAGTACAGGCTCAGCGAAATAATTAATAACATCACCATCTATATCAATTGCAGCTGATGATAAATCAATTGAAAAAATACTATCCTCATCAATAACTGCACTTGAGATAATTTGAGATTCAAAATCATCTGTAAATTCTGGGGCATTACCTGCAAAAGTAAATGTATTTATAATTACTGATTCTGAGGGGTTAGATTCAGTCCAACCTCCAAGTATATTTAAAGCTGAAACCTGATAAGAATATTCCATTTCACTTTCCAATTCATTGTCAATATATGAAGTTGTCAATATATTATCTTCTAGTAATGAACCGTTTCTATATAGACTGTAAACATCTTCATTAACATTCAAATCAACAAATTCCAACCCTAAACCTTCAAAAATTAAATCAGATGTAGTAGTGGTGGTTAAAATTGTATTAGTTTCATAATTCCAAACCTTCATATACGCATAATTTCCTTCAGAAAATCCATTATCACTTCCATCATCTTTGCTCACAGTAAGGGCACCACCAGGCAGTGGCATTTGTCCTTTTCCTACACATTTCTCTCCATCAAAAACAGCAATAATCGAACCATCAGGAACATTGGAATCATTATATAAAATCTCATTAACAACTATTGTCATAGGCTGGTATGGATTTCCTTGATATGCTAATACAAATTCTTCATTTGCTTCACTCTCTGTAAATACTTTTGATGCCCAATTTATACTTGCCTCAGCATCTAAATATTCGCTTGCTCTAAAGGCATCAGGCAAATCAGCTAATAAATTTTCTGGAACATTTGCAGATAACAAATTAGATTGCTCTGTAGTGGTAGCTTCAACACTTTCTGAATTATTTGAAGAACCAATCTCATTTGATGCAACAATATAATAAGAATATGTTGTATTTTTTTGTAATCCTACATCTGAATAAGAAGTAGACGTTGTTTGACTTACATATTCTCCTGATCTATAAATTTGATAGAAAATAGTTGGAGAACCTTCAGATGAACTCCAGCTCAATAATACCTGTTGATTTTCACCAACCGCAATTACATCAGATGGCACGGAAGCTGCCAACTGAGACAATGTTCCACTACAAATAACATCTGATTTTTCTCCTTCAGAACCTTCACTATTTATACCAGTAACACTATAACAATAATAAATATTATCATCTAGATTAAAATCTATATAATTATTTTCATCTGCCATATCAAACAATGACATTGATTCTGTATCAATAAAATTTTCTAATTTTTCTTTGTATATGTTATATGAAACAGCCGCACCACCCACAGGATCACCATAACCAAGAACACTATCCCAACTTAAACTTAATTGATTCTGACCATCTTGAACATCAAGATTATCAGGAGCAGAAGGAAATAATTCTGGCAATGTTGTTATTTCAAATATACTTGAAGGAAAAGATTCTTGATCTAATGTAGTTGCTGTGATAACATATTGTTTAAATTCACTCGTTAATAAATCTGAATCAATATAGAATGTATCTACAGTTGAATCAATTAATAGATTCTTATCATATACGTTATATCCATCAGCATTATCAACTAAATCCCATTGTACTGTTATGATATTGTTAGGAGGTTCTAAAATTTGCTCTGATTGAGCTGAAATATTAGCAACTTGGTTTAGCCCAAGGTCTCCATCTAAAGTTTGGGTTTCTACATAGCTTGACCAATCTGATGAACCTGAAGTATTGAATGATTTAATTCTATAAGAAAAATATGAAGAATTCAATAATCCTATATCACTATAATTCTGCGCAGAATACTGGTCAGCTATTATATCATAATACTGCTCATCATCAACTGACCAAAATCTTTCTATTTTATAATCAATTGAATCGTCTGCACCCGTATTAACTGGATTTTCCCATGTTAAATTATTTTGATTTCTAAGTGGATTAACAGTTAATTCAGGAATACCTGGAATAGTAATTGAATCATAATCTAAACTAGTACTTGTCCCTGCTATAGATATAGCCTTAACAAAATATGAGTAATTAGTATTATAGTCTAAATTAGAATCTATAAAATTTTGAGAATCTAAATTTGAAGCTATATTAACATCACCATCTCTATAAATAGAAAAAACAACAGCAGAAGATGGATTATTATCTAAATCATAAACATTATAATCCCCAATCTCAGGTCTATCCCATGAAATGTTCATAGTTGTTTGCCCAGGCTCAAGATAAACATTGCTAACAATAGATGGTGAATAAACTTGAAGTTCTAATCTTGGAGTTGTTAATGCTTCAAACACTTGAATAGTTGTATTCCCAGATATATCTGTCCAACTATCAATAGTAGCATCTATATCAACTTGCAAAGATTCCTTCCATACCCTAAATGATATCGTATTAAATTCTATATACCCATTACCAGATCCATCATCTTTAGAAACTTTTATTTGATTATTTGAATCATTAATATTTCCATCGGATGTAACAACTCCAGAACCAACACATAAATCTCCATCAAAAACACCAATTTCATCCCCTTCTTCTAAAGTAACTCCACCCCATAAAAAACTATCAACTGTTATAGTCATTGGGTTAGAGGGGTTCCCATCCCAAACAGGATTAAAATGACCAGTCCTGTACATATTACCACTTTGTTCCTCAGTAAATAAAACATCACCAATTGGCTCGATAATATTTAAACTTACATCATCAAGTACTTTAATATAATATCCTTCATCTTTAAACATAGAACCAATAGAGTTTATAGGATCAGAACCTGTTATATATGAAGGAACATAAATATTTCCTGTTTCACTAAATACTGTATACAAATCTCCAGATATAATTATATCACTTAATACATTTTCAATCAAATCACCATTTTCTGATTGTACAGGATATGAAATAATATTCCATCCAGTATCTAAATCAATAGACAATGGTAAGCTAATTAATTTATCTGTTGTTAATTCTAAAGTTTGATCAGAATTAACTTTAATTAGATATCCTTCACTATTTTGCCATTGTCCTATATTATCAATCCACTGATCACTTTGATCTTTAAAAATACCACTTCCTGTTTCATCTAAAACAAGTGAAAATTCATCAGAAATAGGAGATAAAATATTAAATAGAGTAACATCATTTTCATTTGGTAATACACTTAATGAAAAAATATTCCAACCTGTTTGCAAATCAATATCTTGATAATAATAGCAAGGATCAAATGGATTGTAAATCTCAGCTGTATCATCATAATTAACTGCAAACTGTTCGATACAACCACCAGCCTCATAAATAGCATTAGTGCTACCTAGTAAATAATAAAATTCTAAATTACTCCAAGGATTAACTAATTGTTCATTAGCAAGAAGATAAATTTCTTGTGATGATGAATCAAAAATATAAAAACTAGGTATATCTCCTTCTTGACAATAATCTTGAGTTAGCTCTTGAAAATTAGGAGAATTATAATAACCTTGCACTTGGATAGTTGTTTGGGTAGTACCAGAAGAATCGACATAATTCCAACCAACGCATACTCCATCAATAAATGCTCCAACAACATCACAGGAATAAGGATTTTCAATACAATTGCCTGCATCAGAACCAGGAGCCCAATTCTCATCAGAACCTTCAGATGCCAAGCCATTAATTTGGATATCCTCAAATCCATAAAATGCTTGTAAAGGCGATTGATAGAAATACCAACCCGTTTCTTGATTTACATAGCCCTGAGTACTTGCATCGCAGGAAGAGTTATCTCCTCCACATACACCACATTCATCAAAATAATTTGTTCCTTCGCAAATTCCTGTGCAATCTTCAACAGCAGAACCACCACAAATTCCCAAACAATCATATATATTATTATCACAGTCACAAAAATCTTCTGTAATTCCATTACCACCACACACTCCACATTCATCTTCAATATTGCCATCACAATCACACTCTTCATCAGCTATTCCAGAACCATCACATACTCCACATTCATCTTCTAAAGATGTTCCACCACATACACCCGCACAATCTTCAACATTACCTGAACAATCACATTCATATTCAGCTATTCCTGGACCACCACATATGCCACACTCATCAAATTCTGATGCACCCCCACATACGTCAGCACAGTCTTCGATATTACCAAAACAATCACATTCACCATCAGCTATACCAGGACCATCACAAACACCACATTCATCTTCTATTGATGTCCCCTCGCAAATTCCTGCGCAATCATAAATCCCACTTTCACAATCATCACTACCAGAAAGAGGATCACCTAGAGTAAATACCTCAGCAGATGTAACACTACCAACTATCATATCAGATGTAAAATCATAAGATTCTAAAATATTATATATGGTATTTTCACTATCATCATAAACTTGGAAAGTTATTGCTTCTCCAGAACCAACATTACTATAAACTGAAATTAAAAAAATATGCCCACCTCCTAAAAAAGGAGGAACTTCCGATGCAATAGCAAAACCTCTTTGCTCTCCATCAACAAATGCAGCTAGAGCATCGCCACTTGATGTTATATCATTATTATTTAAATAAATTCTTGCAGTTATAGAACCATTATTTTGATAATCAGAAATATTATCAAATAAACCATCTCCATCTTGGTCCCATTCTGAGGGGATATCTCTTGTAGAGGGTGTGATAAATGAAGTTTCACTAGCATATATAGGGTTTACGCTAGTTACAATTGCTAAAATAGCTAAGACAAATGATATATGAATACGTGCTATCACATTTAACCTGTTTTATCTCGTAGAATATAACAATAAATTAATAGAAATTAATGTGATTTAGTTAACTTTTTCTGATTTTTTTTTAAAAAAACTTATTTTTCTAAGTAATTTAAGTATTTATTATCTGTGGATAATATAAAATAAGTTGAGGGATCTAAGGTTTTCTTATAAGTTTCAAGTGTTTTATGATAATTATAAAGTTCAGGTGACTTTCCATAAGTTTTTGCGTAGATTTCAGTAGCCTTAGCATCAGCTGCACCTTTTATTTTTTGTGATTTTAGATAAGCTCCAGATGAAATTTCTTTTTCTTTTTGAATTTGTTTTCCTAAAATTTCTTGTTTTTTACCTTCCCCTTGAGCTCTATATTTTTCCGCAATCATATTTTGTTCAGACACCATTCTATTAAACAATTTTGTTTGAACTTGCTTATTATATGAGACTCTTTTAATTTGAACATCTACAATTTTTATACCCATATTCAATTCTTCAAGCTTATAACTAACTTTATTTAATATAGATTTAATAATGTTTTTTCTTGCTCCTGATGATATATAATCACTATCAGAAGTTTCATCTGAACCCTTTACATCAGATATATATATTTCCATTTTTCTATCAGTTGAACGAACTATTTCTCCCATACTTCTATTTGAAATTTCATCTCTTACTGCACCATCAATTATATCATCTAATCGTGACTGTGCTAACATTTCATTTTTTGCTGATTTATAAAATTCTAAAGCATTAGAAATCTTCCACCTAGCAAAAGTATCAATTAATATATATTTATTATCTTTAGTTGGAATTTCATTAGCAATCCCATCCCATTCTAATATTCTCTTATCAAATTTAATTATGGTTTGAATTAATGGGATTTTGAAATATAAACCAGATTTTATTATTGGGCCACCAACAGGCTTTCCAAATTCAATCTTAATTGCTTGCTCTTTTTCAGTAACTATAAAAAATGAATTCATTATAACTATGATAGCTGCAACACCTATGATATTTAAATAATTTTTATTCAACTATTTTATTCCATTTAATTTTTGATTAAGAAAAGGAACAAGATTTTCAATATCTTTATCTACTATGATTTTATTTTTATTATTTGATAGTACGTACTCCATTGTTTCCAAATAAAGTCTATCCCTTGTGATTTGTGGAGCTTTATTATATTCCAATAAAATTGATTCAAATAAAGCAACATCTCCTTCAGCTTGATTAGTTCTTTCTATTGCATATCCATTAGCTTCTGTTATAGTTTTTTCAGCTTCACCTTCAACTAAAAATATTTTTTGATTATAAGCTTGTTTTGCTTCATTAATAAGCGTTTCTTGCTCTTGCTTTGCTCTATTTACTTCATTAAAAGAATCAGCTACTGGTTCTGGTGGAACAACACCCTGTAATTGAACAAGCTGTATTGAAACACCGCACTTATAACTATCTAATAATTCCTGCATATATGCTCTAGATTGAATTGCAACAGCCTCTCTCTCAGATTGCAATACTTCAATAAATGAACGATCACCTATCATTAACCTTACAGCTGCTTCAGAAACATCAAAAATTGTATTCTCTACATTTTTAACATTAAATAAATAATCCTTCGCATCTTTTATTTTATATTGTACAACCCACTTTACTTCAGCAATTTTTAAATCACCCGTAAGCATCCATGATTCTCCTTCATAACCTCTTGTAGAGTATTGGGTTTTGACTCCAGGACGCAAAGTTCTAAATCCAAATTCTTGCTTATATTGATAATCAACTTTGACTTTTTGTACCGTATCTAAAAAAGGAATTTTAAAATGTAATCCTGGTCCTTGTGTACTATTGTATTTACCAACTCTTAATATAACTGCGTTCTCATTAGCATCAACAGTATATATTGAACCTAACAATAAAAAAACAACAATAAATGGAACCAAAAAGCTCCTAATGTTTTTAATTGGTAAATTTTTCACGAAATCATTTATATTTATATCATTTGACATTATTTACATATATTAAGATTTAATTACTATTTAAATTTAAATCAATGTTTTCAAAATTACAACGTAGTTTTAATAAACTTTTTAAACTTGGGCCCAAAGCTTAGAAAGCTTGAGATATATTATTTTATATCCATGCCTATCAATTGATTTTGAAGTTTTAAATGATCCTTATCAATTGATTTATTATTGATAGAAGTATTATCAACAATATTATTATCTTCAACTTCTATTTTTAATAGAGTACTATACAAATTACCTTTCCAAGTAAAATTCTCACCAGAAACACTGCAAGCTCTATAATACTTAAATGCGCTAGAAAAATCTAATACATTAGTTTCATCTTCAGATAGATTACATTTAGAATCTTTACTTATTTCAACATCTTCAATTGAGATAGTAATATCTTCATTTATTAATTCTAAAGTTGGCTCTTCAATTACAACAATGTTTTCTTTTAGATTCTTATTATCAGCAATAATATCTACAGGACTAACAACTTTATAATAAAAAAATAATCCAAACACTAATCCAAGAGTTGAAAAAGCAATTAATTTATCTTTCATGATTTATTCTCCTTTTTTTGATTGAGGTTAACTATAAATATATACTTACAAGATTATATTTTGTTCCTAAATGAATATTATTTTGTTTAATAAAAAATCAATAATATATTAGACTGATGGTAGAATTCTTCTTATTTATGTTGTCTGCTTTTTTTAGCTTAGCTGGAATTAAATTAATCTTATTAAAAACAGGAAATCATGATACAGACTTATTCATGAAACTTATTGGTTTAATGCTATTTGTACCATCAATATATATTGTCCTTGAAACTTTAAAGATCATTAAATAATATGAATATACATATAGAGTATTGCTTAAAGTGAAATTATAAACCAGAATTTGACCGTGTGTCAAAGATAATAAAAAAAATTTCTTCTAATTTTAATATATCTAGCAATAAAGAATATCCAAGATCAGGAGCATTCGAAATTGAAATTGATGGAAAAATTATTTATTCTAAATTAAAAACATATCAATTCCCAACAGAAGAAGATATCAAGAAATTAATCAAATAAAAATTTAAATGAATATTGTATTAATCGAACCATTTTTTACTGGATCGCATAAGCAGTGGGCACAAGGCTATAAAAATCATAGCAAACATAACATACACATTATTTATTTAAAAGGCATTTACTGGAAATGGAGAATGCATGGGGGTGCAATCACACTTTCTAAAATATTTAATAATTATATAATAGAAAATGGGAAACCTGATTTAATATTAGTTACAGATATGTTAAATTTACCAGTTTTTACATCATTTTCAGATGTTGCAGGAATTCCTATTGTATCCTTTTTTCATGAGAATCAAATAACATATCCATGGTCAACCCAAGATAGAGATAAGGAAAAAAACAGAGACCATCATTATGGATTTATAAATTATACAACGGCATTAAGAAGTGATTTGATTATGTTTAATTCTAGTTTTCATAAAAATAGTTTTATTAAAGAACTTAAAAAATTTTTAAAAAAGTTTCCTGATCATAATGATTTATATAATGTTGATAAAATTGAAGATAAATCAATTGTATCGTATCTCGGGTTAGATTTAAAAAAATTTGATCAATATAAAGATGATACGCAAAATAAAATTCCAATAATACTCTGGAATCATAGATGGGAATATGATAAAAACCCTGATGAATTTTTTAATTGTTTAAAAAAAATAAAAAAAGATAAAATTAAATTCAAATTAATTATACTAGGAGAAGAGTTCCAAACAGAAATGGAAGTATTTACAAACGCAAGAAAGTATTTTTCAAATGAAATTATTCACATTGGTTATTGCAAATCATTTTCTGAATATGCTACTCTCCTAAACAAAGCTGATATTATTCCAGTAACAACAAATCAAGAATTTTTCGGTGTTAGTGTTATAGAAGCTATATATTGCGATGTATATCCGTTACTACCAAATAGATTAACATATCCTGAATTATTTAATAATAAAAAAAATCCAGAAAACTTTTATTTAAATTCTAATGAGTTATTTTTAAAATTAAAAGAATGTATAAAGAATAGAGATAAAAAATCATTAAAGAAATACTCAAAAGAATATGATTGGTCTACAGTTGCTAAAAATTATGATAACTTAATAAATAAAGTAATTAAATAAAAAATTATTTCGCCAATGCCCCCATAGGATCCCAGGGATTTAAAGAAATAGGCTTTTGATTAAAAAGCTTCAAAATATCTTTTGTTAAATATTTTTTATCAACAACAACTTCATAATTATATTCATCAAACCATTCATCAGACATCAAAAAATAACCTTTATCTCCACTTTTATTTCCCCAACTATTTTCTACTCTCCATTTAGTTGATTTATTTTTTTTCAAATCAACACCAGTAAATAACATCGCATGGGTCATTTGGCTATCTCCGTATTCTAAACGTGTTGCTTTATCCATATTTGAATCAACACCAAAAAATAACTCGTAATCATACAATTTATTATCCATAACACCCAGATCTCTATGGAACATTTTCCCTACATCACAACCAAACCAAACAGCTTCATTATCTTTAATAGATTTAATTGCTGCTTTTTTCATTTCATCAATTGAGACATTTAAATATTTTATAATCTGACCTTCAACAACATTACCTAAATACTTAACAGTATATAATTTATTAAATTTCTTATTAGACATTGGGCAGTGAATTAAACAAACTTTATCATTTAAATCAAACGGAACCATCTTATTATAAAAGTCAACTGGTGTAATATTTTTATGGCTAATAAATTTTTTCTTTTTATCTCTTACCTGCCAATCAAATTTCTCTGGAGGTTTACCAATAAATTCACAAAGTAATTTATAAATAGTTGACATCATTTCAACTTTCAACTTTCTTAATTCTTTTAAAGATACACCACTATTATAATCATCTCTTAATATACTGGCAAATTTTCTTAGTGTTCTAGTTATTAAAACATTCATTGATCTAGATGAACTTGTATGTAATGACTCTGGCATTGCACTTTGAGGAACAATGCCATATTTTTCCATTAAATTAACAAACATATCCCATTGACCACCATCTTGAATAGGACTATCTAATAAATACATAATAATTCTACTATCAAAATTTTCATCTAGGGTAGATAATATGTTTTCTAAAAAATAATTTGATTTTTCTAATTTATCAAAAAACATAAAATAACTTTGGGAAAATTCAAAATTAGATAAATTATATTTTTTTGAAAAATCTATTCTCATAAGATTTAATGCAGCAAAGCCCCAACATCTTCCACTAGCTTTTTGGTTCGTAACTTTAGGCATTTCATTTTTTACAACATCAGAATAATTATGATCAAAATTTCTATAAATTTCCCAATCCATTGTTACATCTTCTAACTTAGATCGAGTTAATGCATTCATAGTTATTTTACAATGATTACATGAATCAAATTCTTTTTCAAAAGATTCTAAATGTGATTTTGAGATATTTTTAGACATATATTTCCTTTATTCTAGTGCCCCCGGGAGGACTTGAACCCCCAACACCTGGAACCGAAATCCAGTGCTCTATCCAGTTGAGCTACAGAGGCAGTTATTATTGGGTGGCTGATGGGACTCGAACCCACGACATCCTGAACCACAATCAGGTGCTCTAACCAGCTGAACTACAGCCACCATTCCTTTATTCAGGGGGCCAATTTACTATATCAACTTCATAAGTATAATATTTTTCTTCAACCCCATTTTCATCTTTAGTTTTAAAAGTAGTTGGAAAATTATGAATTTGGACCAAAACTACTTTTTTGTTATTTTTTTTTACTATCATTTCAGTTCCAATAGGAACATCATTCATTGAATAATATGTCTTTTTTGCCATAATACTTATTAATTAATTTGATCTGGTGAAACTAGACCTAAATTTGGAATAGATATTTTAAAACAATTCCCCTTTTCATCTTTCATCATATAAAAACCCTTCATATAGCCAAATGAAGTATTAAGTGGACAGTAACTCTCATATTCAAAATTTGATCCTGGCTTTATAAATGGTTTTTCTCCAACTACACCCTCACCATCAACAACTTTATCTCTTCCTAATGCATCTTTTATATCCCAATGTCTACTTAATAATTGAACTTTACTTTGGCCACAATTATGAATATTTACTTTATAGGAGAAATAAAACAAAGAATCCTTTGTATTAGATAACTCAGGAATAAATTCCCCTTTAATTAAAACTTTAATATTATTTTGTTTTCTTTTCATTATTCCAATTACTACAATTTATTAATAAAGAATCATTATCAATTTTTGTAATCTTTAATGACTTATAAGAACAATTATTTTTTTTATTAAAAGCTCTATGTTGATTATCACAAAAAGGCATTTTTTTTGTTAATCCACATGTGCAAATACTATATCTTTCACCTTTATTTAATTCTAATTTAATGATATTAAAATTCCTTTAAAATTAATTTTTATATTTTATAGCTGTAAAATATAAATAACTATCACTATAATCCGGAAAATCTGTTTTATTTTTTTCAAAAATCAATGCATCAGCTCCTATATTATAAGTTCTATTTTCTAACATTGCCATAAAATTTTTATCAAAAAAGAATTGACCATAATGAAAATAATCAGTAGCTATAATATTAACTTCTTCAAATTCTTTTTCAATATCATTTTTTGAAAAATAAAGATCAAAATTATTAAAGCTATCCCCAGCGGTATCATACACATTATTGCTATTCAATTTTTCACCATGTATTGAATAAATAATAAAATGTTTATCTGTACAACTAATCAAAAAAAGGAAACCAAAAAGAATATATTTCATAATTAAAAATCTAAAATAATGTTTGTCATATAAATTACATCTAGTACATTTACATTTCCATCACTATTTAAATCAATTTGACATAACTCATAATTATCTAAATTTGATTCATCTAAAATTACATTAACAATAGATATAACATCTAAAATATTAATAATATTATTCTGGTCTAAATCACCTGCATAGCAGTCAAACTCATAATACCCAGTTCTTAAATTATTTCCTTTATACAAATACCAATATTCATTATTATTTCCATTCAATTTATAATCAATCGCATAAACTGAGTTAGTACTTCCACCAATAATTTCTAAATCAAAATCTTGATTAATATCATAAATTAAAGGCGAAGATGAATTAGAGAACTCATAAGTGATAGGAAAGTGTTGGAATATTTGACCATCAATATTAAATAAATAAATTTTACCAAGATCACTACTAACGACCATATCAGGATATGAATCATAATTCATATCAGAAAAAACAATAGAACCTACAACTCCACCATCAATAGAAAACTGATATAGAATATTTCCAGATAAGTCAAAACCATAAATGCTACCATCATTAAGCCCTACAAATACAATAAGCATATTATTATAGCTTAATACGCTCGGTGATGTTGTTACTCTGCTAGAAAAAGGTAATTCAAAAATAACTGAGCCTTCTTCAGAAATTGCATAAACAGTATTATTTTCTGATGGAGCTACAATAATTTTTTGATCTAAATATTCTACTATAATTGGAGATACTCTAAATCTGCCATCTGATTCAAATGGGAAGCCACTGGCAATAGTACCATCATCATATACAAGATATAAATTTTTAGAATCTGTACCAAAAACCAAATCATCTAAATTATTATTATTAAAATCTGCTACTGAAAAACCACTTTTATTTTTTTCATTTGAAGTAAAATTAAAGTCTATTAAAGATGTTCCATCATGATTTAACACCCATAAATTTTGTTGATTGTTTGTATAACCAGCAATAAGAATTTCAAGCTCAGAATCACTATCTAAATTACAAAGTGTAGGAGTTCCAATAAGTTGAGAATTTGTCTCAGTTATAAATTTGATTCCATTTTTATCTATAACAAAAATATTTTTACTCTTTGATGAAACTACAATATCATCAAAGCCATCATTATCGATATCTGCCATTGCTGGAGCTCCCCAAATCTGTCCTCCAGTATCAATTGGAAAAACATCTGTTAATACTGGAATACCATTTTTATTTATTGCATGAAGAAATCCAAAATGATCTCCAAATATCAATTCATACTCTCCATTTAAATCTAAATCAGAAATAATTGGTGATGATCTAACTTCGTTTAATGTTGAATAAGGGAACCCGTTTTGATTTAATGAAACTTCAATATCAAAATTAAACTGTTCATTATAAAATAAATTTTGGTCACCTTCAAAGTACTCAGCATCAATAGATACATTAAAATCAACATTGCCAAAAACATCTTGACCTAAATTAATTATTAAAGAGGTCACCTCTTGATTATTGAAATTTATATTTCCAAAATCAATATTTGGATTTACTATAGAAACATTTTCTGTACTAGTTGCAATACTTGCAATAATACTTTGAGCATTAATACCATTTGATAAATTTGATATAGAAAAATCATACAACACTTCTTCACCTGGATTTGCTACTCCATCTTGATCTAAATCAAATGTTAATCCTTCAAATTCTGCTAATAAAATCAAATTCACTAAATCAAAAGTCATTGTTTCGTTAGAATCGCCTATATTAGAAATATTAATTCCTCCAGGAGAACCATCAGACAAGAAACAGTTTGGATTTGTTCCATCATTAAATTCAGTTCTTTCTAAAGAGCTACTAAATGGAGCACCAGCAAAACTACCGCTTGAATTTAAAGTTCCATTAGGCCTATATAAATAAAGTTCATCTGGAGGACCATCAGCATTTCCATTCAAACTATCATTTACTCTATAAATCAACATTCCATTATCACCTCCAGGAGTATTAATTTCATATATTCCTTCTTTTACTCTATATTCAATTACAAAATATTCATTAGATGATGGTGAATTAACTCTATATATATTATTAAATGGGCTAGATAAAGGATTTATTTCATAAGTACCACCATCAGTTAAAATTGGCAAGTCTGTAATCCAATCTGTATATTTATATTTCATATATGCTGACATTGATTGAGGTGTATCAGATGAAGCATCCATAACATCCCATCCTCCAACAGCAACCGGAGCAACATCATCCCAGTAATGATAAAGATCTGGAGCACCTAAAGAATGAAAGAACTCATGACATAATGTTCCAACCGTAAAGTAACCACCCTGCTCTAAATTTAAATTATAATCATAGACTCTAGAGCCATTTATATAAGCTTCTTCACTATAAAGTGCCCATCGATGAGGCCATAATAAATCTGCCCATGCTCCAGGAATGCCTCTTACTAAAAATGTAACATTATCTACATAACCATCATTATTTGAGTCTATATCTAAATCCTCAGGAACATCTCCAGATATAAAATCAATAGCATTCTTTAATAAAATATGCTCTCTACTTCTTGATTGACTATCATTTTCATAGCCTATAGGATTTGTTTCTTCATTATATGGTTTATAGTAATCTCTCGGGTATTCATCTTGATATGAAACATTTATTGTTGGATCACAATCAGGATAATGGGATGTATTAACAGTCAAAAGATCATAAGAAACTTCTTTAAAATAATGAAGCATTGAGGGGCCATCAGAATCATTAAAAGGAATATCATAATATGAACGTGAATTTGGGAATTCTTCTTCACCATCAAATCGTATAAATACATTTAAATTATTGACTGTCCCTACTGTTGGAGCATCTCTATATTCAACATCTTCCCAATATAAATTCCTTCTAGTTTTATATTCATCATGTGATATCATAACCTTTTTTTCAAGTTCAAGATGTTCGGGGTTTATTGAATTAACTAAATAAATTGATGGAATTAAATTATTATTATTTTTAACCGCATAATAATAAAATCCATCTTCTTGATTTTGTAAAATTGTATATCCAACATTATCATGTAAATAATGATAAAATTCATCTCCTGAAGTTAAACAATTAATTATTGTTCCATCTGGCTGAGTTAGCTTCACAGGGATATTTTGAAGGTAAGCACAAATTATGAAATTAATACTTACTAAATATATACATATATATTTCATCGCATATTAATCCATTAAATGTTTTGACATAAATGCTTTAGAAAAATCAAATGCTTTTTCTCGAGTTAGAGGGTTTCCTCCTGCATTAGTTCCTCTTTTTACACAGAAAGAAAGTCCTATTTTTTGAAGAAAAGGAGAAGTCATTGGAATATTTAAATAATTCATTAAAATTGCTCCATCATCACTAATATCAAACATACAATCAGTAAAACTATAAGCATGTTCTATAAATATTATATCTTCTTCAGTATCAAATCCATGGTGAGAATTTTCATAAACTGTAATATCAATATTATCTTTAGATTTTTTTAATTCAGATACAAAATATTCACATGCATCTGCTGGTGTCCAATTATCTATTGCTCCAATTTGGATATGAATTGGTGCATCAGTAAACTCAATATTATCAGGTCTTATCATACATGGAGGATAAATGGGTAGATGAGCAGAAAAATTATTTTTTGGATTAATTGCTTTGACTAATGTTTCCCAAGCTGAAAATAAAGAAACTCCACCCCCTAAGCTCCATCCAGTTATAGCAACCTTATTATTATTTATATTTTTATGTTTAGATAATGTATCCAATGCTCTATATGCATCTAGAACCATCATAGCCATTGTAACATCAATCTGAGTACCAACAGTAGAACTGATATCCCTACTACTAAAACTTTTAAGTTCAAAAGTTGCTATACCCATTTCTCTATACATACTAAGATATTCATAATGATGACTTCCCCAACCGTTGCTTCCTGCTACCCCTATTATCAATGGATATTTCTTATTTTCTTTAATTACTTTATCAGGAAAAGTTAATATACCGTATACTTCTTGAGATTCTTGATTATCAAGATCTGTAATTATGTGTTTAAATGTAAATGGATTAGCGCTTTCAAAAATAATTTTTTCTTCTAGAAAAACTAGATTAAAAAGCAAAAATAAAAAACATATGTAATTTTTATTAATCATTATTTATATAATATTTTATTATTAATGTCATTTCTAATATATTGCATCATCTCCTAGTTCGCAATGTAAAAAATGATTATCAAATACTGTCCCTATTAATAATACATTGTTATAAAATGCAGCAACAGTAGAAGCTGAAAGATCATGACCATCACTTAAAAAAACTTCTTCAATTAAAGTGTAATCAGGTGATATTTTAAAAACTTGTGATGGAGATAAATGAGTTTTATCCTTAGCATGTTTAATAAAATCAAATAATTTAGGATGAGATCCAATATATAAATTACCAGCTATATCTATCTCAATATTATCAAGCCCACTATCTATTTCTATAGATTCTAGCAATGATAATGAATTATCCAATTGATTTCTTTTATATATATTCAACTTTTGACCAATAGTTTCAGCACAATAAACAATTTTTTTATCTCTACTAACATTAATACCATTTGCCATTTGCAAATCTGAAACTACTTCAATAAAACCTATACCATCATAAAATAATATATTAGATTTTGACATTTGTAGATAATCTTCAAATAATTTAAAAAATGGTTTACTAAAACCATGATCATTAGTTACATAAAATTGACTTTCATTAATTAAAACAATATCATTAGGGCTTACAAGCAAAGGACTTGAAATAGTTTTTAAATGCTTTAATTCAATATTATCATAATAAAAAATTTCTATAAAATCTCCTTTGGATGTATGATTAACAACTGATAAATGCAAACTGCCTTCATCATCTAAATAAGTAGATACTCCATGTGGATGAAATTCAAAATTTAAATTTTCAGTCATATTTAAAGGCAAAGAATTAATCTTATTTAAATCATAAAAATAAATATTTCCTTGTAAAGAATTTAAATCTTTATTTTCAATAGGATATAAATAACTAGATTTTTCAATCTTCCTTCTAAAATCTGATGATATAATTGCAAGACCATTATCTAGGATAGTAATATCTTCAGGGCCAGGAATATTTTCTATTTGTTTGCAAATTCCATTAAAATGAGGATTAATTTCTTTTAAATGGCCTGAATCAACCACTGTTTTAGCACTATATAAGGCAACAAGTAAAACAAAAACTTTAAACATGAAATTTAATTAAGAATTATATTAACTATTGTTACAATATCTAAGACATTAACCATTCCATCATCATTTACATCACCAGCCCACAATTGATATGGAGTAGGAGTTTGAGAAGATATTGCAAAACTAACTGCTAATACTATATCAGATACATTTACCTGACCATCTCCATTAATATCACCTACCATACCAACAAGAATGGAACCAGACTCTCCAGCTGAAGGAATTTCATTTCCAAATTGATCTGATACTATTGTATTACCAAACTCTAATGGAATATTTTGACCTAAATCAACTGATTCTGGAATATAATAGTTTATATTAGCTATATGGTTTTCTCCATTAGGAATCACACAAGCCTCAAGACTAAACATAATTACAATTAAAGTATTATCTATAATATTAAACTCAGAATTAAAACAATCATTTAATGAGACAACTGAATTTGGATTAACAAATGAACCAGTAGTACCACTATTAAGAGGCGATTGAATTTCAAATTGCAATCCTCCAATATTTTCATTTGAAATTATATATAAAGGAATAGAAATATCTGTATTAGGACTTGCTGAAACATTTCCTAAGCTTAACACTGCTTCAAAATCATCTTCGCCACATTCATCCATAGTAAAAGGTCCAACCCAACCATTTTCAGTACATTCTAAATAGTCACATTCATTTAAAAATAATTCACAACCATAACAAAACCATTCTCCATTTTCATAGCATCCTTCATTGGGGACATCACTTTCTTCACATCCTTCAAATTGACCTGCAGCATTATAATTTGGTTCACAACCTTCAGCATCAGCACATTCATCCATACTTAAATCAGAACAATCATCATCATTAAAAACATCCGAACAATCAAGAGTTGTATCACTTAAACATTCAAAACAGGCTTCAATAATTTCATAAATTTCTATTACTGTTTCTTCATCGCAATCATTAAAGCATGATGCAAATCCAGGATCATTTCCAAATGTTGAAATTACCCAATCACAGGCTTCATATGGATCTTCACTTGGATTAATATCCTCAATTCCAGGACAATCTAGAAGACAATCAGGAGGGCCATCATCATCATCATCACAAACACCAATTGGATCATCACAATTTTCTGGACCACATGTTGTTAGATACAATAATCCATCTACACATGTAAGTGCTTGTCCGCATATCATATCCGGATTACAATCATCATTCCAATCATAATCTTGACAACCTTGGTCAGTCCAAACACATTCATCATACCATTCACAATCTTCCTGATTAAAATCAGAACATGGATTCGGTCCTCCAGCATCTATACAAAATCCAGTATTATTTGGATTATCACTATCACTTATCCATTCACAAAAATCTAAATATTCACAATCTTCATAACTAAGACCTTCACATTCACTTTGCCATCCGCCATCATCATTCCAATCATTCACATCAATACACATTTCAAAAACACCATTTGGTGTTGTTACTATACTCCAATCACATTCAGGATTTTCTGTACATTCATCTTGAGATAATTCAGCGCAGCCTTCAAAATCTCCTCCATCATCCATAGTTCCTGGCTCAATACAGATACCAAAATCTCCAAAAGGAGTATTTGACATCCACTCACATCCAGCATTATAGCATTCATTAGAATTATCTATATCTGAACATTCCTGATTATTTCCATCATCTCCACCTTCACCACATTCGTCCATAGTAAAAGGTCCTATCCAACCATCTTCAGTACATTCTAAATAGTCACATTCATTAAAAAATAATTCACATCCTAGACAATAAAACTCACCATCTTCTAAACAGCCATCTTCTGCATCAATACAATATCCTTCACCTGTAACAATATTAAATTCCCAATTACATCCGCTACCATAACATTCAAAAGGATTATCTATATCAGAACATAAATTATTACTACCATCATCTCCTCCATCATCCATATTTTCAGAATCAATACATATTTCAAAAACACCATTTGGAGTTTGAACTATTGACCAAGCACAAAATTCACTATCTGCACACTCTTCTTGAGTTAAACCTTCACATCCATTTCCATCATTAAATACATCAGAACATTCAATATTATCACTCTGCAAACATTCATAACATGCCTCAAGAACTTCATAAATTTGATTTGTAGTTTCTTCATCACAATTACTAAAACATGAAACAAAGCCAGGGGCTACAAAACTTAATGTTGATACAACCCAATCACAAGTTTCATCTGGGTTTTCTTGAGGATTTATATCATTTACTCCTGGACAATCTTGAAGGCATTCTGGGATACCTTCATCACTAGGTCCATAGCAACCATCTTCTTCATCCCATAAACAATTTTCAGCTACAAAGCATTCATCTTCAGATAGACCTTCACATTCCCTATTTGAATTTATTAAAGAAAATATATTTTGATGACCTATTAAAAAAGAAAAAGATATTGTAAAAAATAAAACTAATTTATTGTATATATTCATTGATATTTCCTTTTATTTAAATTTATTATTAAAATTTATATATATTTCTATACTAAACAAATATATTAATCGAAAAAAAATGTAACATTACCATTTTGATGAAAATGATTTTTTAAAAAGTATAATATAAAGCCAATTCATAAACCATAAAAATAAAACATTTAAATAGCCTGACTTTCTATATCTTCTTGGAGATTCGAAGACATTAAGATTATTTATAATGGATGTCTTACCATGTATTCTAATCCTTCTAAATATATCAACATCTTCTCCAGCAACATAGCTTTCATTATATCCATTAACTAAATTGAAATATTTTGCATTTATAACCTGACAACCACCCCTTGCATATCCAAATCCTAAAGCGTTCATTCCTTTACTAATTAATAATATAATAGAATGAACAATTTTATCAATTAAATTTTCATTTAAAGGATTAACAGTTATCGATGGAGAAGCTGCGATTAAATCATTTTTTTTAAAATTAGCTGATAAAACATTAAAAAATAAATCAATATCAGGTATTACAATATCTGCATCTAAAAAAATTAAAAATGAATTTGATGAAAACTTTGCTCCAAAATTTCTTGCCTTAGATATATTACATTTATCATTTTTATTATAAATAATAACTTTATCAGCAATCTTTTCTGATAATGCCACAGTATTATCAATACTTCTTGAATCAGAAACAATAATTTCTAATTTATATTTATCTTTATAATTATCAAATTGTCGAATTGTATTAACAATATTATCCTTTTCATTTAATGTTGGAATAATAATTGAATACATATCAAAATGAGATGATTTTTTTCATTGAATCATCATCTATTTTAGAGGATTGTGTAAAAATATTAAAATTGTAATTAAATCCTATTGATATAGATGTTTTAGATACATCAATTAATGAATTTGCATAGTCATCTATTGTTTGGCCTACATCTAAAGCATAAAGTGGATCAAAGTTTCCATTTTCCCAATCAATCAAACCAATTCCAAAATGAATTTCAAATCCATTGTTCAATTCTTTACTCATTAATATTTTGAATATCTGTAATGACTCACTAATATTTGAAAATCTATTATAAACAATATTATCATATTGATCTTCAAGCATCTGATCTGTTAATTCGCCCCGTTTAGCATTAGAATAACTAATAGAAAATGTTGAATTAAATTTATTAAATGTATAATTAAAATATAATTCTTGAGAATGAGGACCAGCCCAAAAACCTAATGGATATCCATGACTATAGTAATCATTAATAGAATTTTGATGTCTATACAATCTATGATCCGTCCAATTATATTCTAAAATAAAATTATCATTTTCAAAAACTGTATTTTTTATATTAGTTCCAATTTGATATCCAAACCAATTCCTATTTGGTTTATCGAAGGTCATGCTCGGATCCCATTCATCCATCAAAAATGAAAAGTATAAATTATGATTATCATTAATATACCAATCTACATCTAATGACCACTGAATATTATCTAAATCACCTTTATACTGTTGTAATGATAGAAATGGAGCAAATGGAAGCAAATATAATAAATCAATATTTCTTACTCCATATACAATTGTTTCAGTAGCTCCAATTGTTAAATTTTCAGATAAATTCCAATTGATTCTATGCCCTACTACATAACGATTATATTCTGGCACTTCAGCTCCTATACCATCATAGATGCCACTATTAATATCATCTTCTATTAAGCTTCTTAAAGAACCATGAAAATATTCAAAATTTATTGCTGAACCAATATCCCACGTAAAACCAAATTGAGCAAAACTAGGAACCTTCGATGATAAAATCAATGAAGAATTACCTGGACCCCAATGCCTACTGTATTTTCCCATTTCAAAAACAATAGTCTTATAATTATATGATAATTTTATATTTGTTACATCAAAATCAAATTGTTCACCCTCAGGATCATTCCCAACCCATGATAGCCCCTGCTCATGTGAAAAATAATTTGGTTTATCTGTAAGGCCGAAAAACCTATTATTATATGCATCCATTGAAATATTGAAATTATCAACGTAGCCTTCCATTGTAAAACCCCATCCTCCTACTCCAATAGATTTTTCAACAGAGTTCCAAGTACCACCACCTGATTCGTAATTTGCATATATAATAGGAGCAATAACTAATTCATTAGCAAAAATACTGGAAAATAAAATATTTATTAATATATACTTTTTCATTTTAATTGAATATTTATAAAAAAAGCCTCAAAAGAGGCTTTTTCTATTTTAACTAAAAATTATTTTAGTTTTTGTACTATAGTCTGAACTAAGATTTATTTAGGAACTACATTCTTTGCAGCTGGACCTCTATCACTTTCGCCAACTTCATAGTCAACAGTTTGCCCATCTCTAAGTGTTTTAAATCCATCCATTTGGATAACACTCATATGTACAAATAAGTCTTTAGAACCATCGCCTGGATCTATAAATCCAAAACCTTTTTTATCGTTAAACCATTTAACAGTACCTGTTTTTACTTCACTCATTAATCGTATTCCTTATAACATTAAATAACAACCGCATAAATTAATGTATTATTATTAAAAATCTATACTTTTTTTAATTTTCTTTATATTCACCTAATTCTCTTGCTGAAGGATCTTTTACATCAGACCAATTTGGCATCCAATAATGAGGAATCAATCCCTCATGAGAAGAGAAATACTTATCAAATATTTTTCTATAGTAATAACTTTCTTTAGAATTAGGAGAACAATGTTTATATTTTTTTAAATATTTATTATATTCATCATCACTTACTTTTTGATCAAAGTATGATTTTATAATAGTATGCCATGAATTATTTTGATTACTTACCCCATCAGAAAAAGCACACTTATTACGCCATAAAATTTCCTCTGGTAATAAATTGTCATTTGCAAATGCTTGTCTTAATAAAAACTTTTCAATTTTATTGATACCATCAAATTTCTTTAATTCTGGCGAAATTGAAAAATAGTATTGAACAAACTGTTTATCTAAAAATGGTGTTCTTGGTTCTAGACCATTTGAACTAATACTCCTATCTGATCTAAGCACATCAAAAACATGAATTTCTTTAATAAGCTTTTCACTTTCATTTTGCAATGATAACATATCAGGAGCATTTTTTAAATAAAAATACCCACAACAAACCTCATCACTACCATCTCCATTAAATATAACCTTGCAATCTGAATTGTTTTTAATATACTTGGATACAAGATAATTCCCAACACTTGCTCTTACAGTGGTGATATCATAAGATTCAATTTTATATATAACTTCTTCAATAGAATTTAAAAAATTTTCGGCAGATATTTCTACATGATGATGATTAGAACCAATATGCTTGGCTACTATATTTGCATAATGAAGATCAATACTTCCTGGCATACCAATTGAAAAAGTATCTAGATTTTTGTTATCTCCATGCTTTGCTACTAATGCAGCAATTAAACTTGAATCTAACCCCCCAGAAAGCAAACAACCAATTTTCCTCTCAGACATTAATCTTTTTTTAACAGACTCCGTTAATATTATTTTTATATTATTATTAATATCAGATTCATTTGAAATGTTTTCAAAATTTAATTTATAAAAAGAATTAAATTTGTGAATATTATCTGAAGAAAACCAAGTCCCAGGTTTAAACGGAATTATTTTATCACAATGTTTCACAAGTGGCTTAGCTTCAGATGCTATATAAATATCGTTATCCTTATAACCTATAAAACCAGGCCTAACACCAAATGGGTCTCTAGCTGAATATAAAAAATTTTTTTTCTTATCAAATAAAACAAACATAAAAACACCATCTAACTCTTTAACTGTTTGTTCAATTCCAAATTCCTTATAAAGATGTAAAATAATTTCACAATCTGAACCACTTTGTAAATTAAAATTATATTTAATAGCTAAATTTTTAAAATTGTATATTTCTCCATTACAAATCAGAGATAAATTATTGTCCTTTGGATGAGATAAGGGTTGATTTCCACTTTCAGAAATTCCAACAATTGATAGTCTATGAAAACCAAATAATATATTATCTTCAAAACTTTTATATTTTGAATTATCAGGGCCTCTATATTGAATCAAATCAATAGAATCTTTAAGATTCTCTAATGATTTTTTTTTACCTTTATATGAAAAAATTCCGCACATATTCTTTTCACTAATTTTTAATTATATTAAGAAATAGGGGTGTAAGTTAAGGAAACTAGTCTTTAATTACTCAAAATTATATTTACCATTGAAATAACATCTGTAACATTCAAGGCACTATCATTATTTATATCAGCTAACTCATTATATCCTCCAGCTAATATAAGATTAACTACGCTTATAACATCTACAACATTTAATTCACCATCACCATTAATATCACCTGGGACAACAACTACCATCTCATCAATCAAAATTTGAATTTGGGCATATAATTCATTTAGCTGAGGATCAGATATAGATGAACCAGAATACACTCCAATATATCTTCTTTCAAGGCTAGAATCAACCAATACAACTTTTTTTCTAATTCCATCAGTTCCTTCTAAAAACTGATTCCATACACCCATGGTAAAATCTTGGACCCAAGGACCAGTGACATTCCATGAACTTATCGAGCCTGCACCAATACCAATACCAATTAATACAACCTTGTCTGTATCCCATGCTCCACTATCATTTAAATCACACAACTGCGTGAAAATTAAATGTCATCCACCTCAGGATTCCCATCCAAAATAATTAATTGTAATTTTATCCTCAAAATATGAAGGTCCAATAAAAGTCCCATTTAAATTACTATTTGGATTGATATCTTGGAGGGAATAATCATAATCCTGGGAAAAAGAAAAACCAATTAGAATAATGATTAATATTTGTTTTATTTTTTGGTGAATCATTAAATATAATTTATTAAAAAAAAATAAAAATTAACAATAATTATTTTCTAAGATTTGATTTTGAAAAAATAACTTCTGGTATTTCTTGATCAAACTGAATATCTCTTATAATCCACTCTGTTCCTCTACTATTTTTTTTAAGTTCATCTTTAAAAATAAATCTAGTAGGAAACCATCTATTCCCTATTTTTTTTACACCATCCATCGAAGTTGATTTTAATAATTTTCCACTTTTTGCATATAATTCTTCTTTTATAGGTAAAAAATATTCTACATCTACCCATTCACGTCTCTTTGGGTAAGAAATACCATCAGTTTTTGCTTCTAAAAATATAATGTAGCATTTTCGATTATTAATATATTCCTCTCCTTCTAAAACAGCTGAATATAATTGATCAAGTGGCTTATCTTCCATAACATCATTATAAGACATATCAGAGCCCATAATTGATTGCCTTAACATATGACCTGATATTTGAATAATTCTATCTGTTTGAGGAGAATAAGTGAGCAAAACATCATCCAGCTTTAACATTTTACTTCCTTGCTCCCTTGGAGGAGAAAGATATTCTGTAAAGGCTTTATCTGTACCAACTATCCAACTTTTTGAAACAATAGTTCTACTTGCTCTTCTTCCATGTACAATCATCTCACTTGTTATCACTCTATTATTTGAATTTAAATTAAAGTCAATTTTATTTATAATTTCATTAACAGTTAAATCGCTTGATATGATAGTACTTAATAAAATGAATATAAATTTATATTTCATGCTTCCAATTCCTTAAATAATTGCGCCATTTCTCTGCTATAAATTGCACGTCCTGCAAGCATAGTTCCAAATACTGTTGCTAATATACCAGGTATAAATCCAATATAAAATAATTCAGAAGTTACTTGAGGATAAAAAACATTTGGCATAGCAAAATTTGATGAATTCAAACTATCGATTGCTTTAGAATAATCAAGTCCTACCTTTTCTAAATAGGAAGTAACTGATATTCCAATCATTGTTCCAAATAAGCTCCCTAAAAATCCAATCATTGATGACTCAACTATCATTGATCTAAATACATGCCCCTTCGTCTCTCCAATAGCTAAACGCATTCCAATTTCTCCATATCTCCTAAGCCCATTCATTATTCCCATATTCCATAATACAAGAGTAACTACTATTAAAAATAATGCCATAATAATAAACATTATAACATTACTGAAATCAACTATTGTTGACATTTGATTAGAGTCTCTTAATGCAAGCATAAAAGGCCTATAAACATCCGTCGTATCAGAAAATTGAGTATTATATTCATTCCTCATCAAAACAGTTTCCTTGTCATCGAAAAACAAATCTTTTTCATAACCTAATATTTCTGATGATGCATTTTTCATATCCAAGGCAATTTCTGCTCCTTTAATATCTACAATCATCATATCTTTATCTATAGGTCCTAGATTTAAATTGAATATTCCTGAAACTAAAAAATTATAAGTTGAAAATGCCCCCTCCATTGTAGAACCAATAAAAGTAACAATATTTCCAGGGTTCACATTTAAACGTTCTGCTAATCTTTCACTTAATAAAATTTCATTTTCATTGGAAAAAATTTTACCTTTTGTAATTTTATCATCAAGATTCCAAATTTTAAGTTGCTTTGAATTATTTGATAAAAAATCTATTCCTAATGCAAAAACTGGACTTTGCATTAATGTCTCTCCATTACTATCTGGGACATCCAATAATCCAGCAAAAGTAATTCTTCGAGTCCATATATAATCTTGATATTTTTCATCTAAATCATTAATCAATTTATCAGAATCTAATAATGCTAAATCATTTGGTAATAACTGGTATTCTAAATTATAGGCATGTGTTACAATTTTAATATGTCCTGAATTAACTAATGCTGTATTAAAAAATAAGGAGTTGTAAATACCATTTAAAAAACCACTAAAAAAAATTATTATTGCAACAATTGATGTTATAATTATTAATGGAAAAAAACTACGAGATCTATCTCTTATCAATCCTCTAAATAAAAAGTTTATCATAACACCGTTTTCCCTCTTATTGCATCAACTGGATTCATTTTTGATATCCTTCTTGATGGAATATAACTTACAATAAGCAAAATAATAAAAACTATAATTGCTGTAGCAATTAAAAGTAGTGGAGAATATACTGGCATAAGGGTTTTCGAAATAATCAAACCCATATCAGAATAATCAATTGGTAAAGGAATTCCATTTATATTAAAATAATATAAAATAGGACCAAACAATATTACTGTTAAAAAAATTGCAAGTATTGCATTTAGTGCACCTTCTAAAGTAAACAATAAAATAACTCTTCCCTTCTTCATTCCAAGAGCCATTAACGTTCCAATTTCTTTCTTTCTTCTAAATATTGATAATGTTTGAGCATTAAATATTCCCATTGCTGCAAGTGCAAGTAAAATAATATAAATCATAATTGCATTAGGTCTATCTTGTTCAATAATAGCTTTCATATCTCTAACTAAGTATTCAACATCTCTTCTAATCCAATCTTCAGAACTATGGAGCTCTTTGATTCCTTCTTTATAAACAATATATGTTGACTCATTTGGCATAGATAAAATATCTCTTGCAATATTGATAGGAATCCAAATATGTCCTATATCAATTTTAAAATTACCAGAATCCATAATATGTATAATTTCACCTTCAGCTGCATCATAAGTTTTAGATGCATCCATCCATCTAAGTGTAAAAGTATCTCCTAATTCTAATTTTGAATATGCAGCCATTCCTTTCCCTATCATTATGGGAATATTAGTGCCATTATATTCCATTAATTTTTTTGTTGGGATATTTAAGATTGATTGATCTAATGTAATCCCTTTCATAATTACAGGAACAATTCTACCATTTGGATAAATAGCTGCCTGACTTACTAAAACCTCTAAAGCCTTTTTATCTTCAACTATAGATTTTAATAGTTCAGGTGTTTTAGAGTGTGAATATTCAAAAGTTATAGGATCATAAGGATCATATTCAGGATGCCAATATGCTCCTCCAGAAATCTCTGTATCAATTGATACATTCATAGCATGCTCCATCATTCCAGAATACATGCCTGAAGAAAATATAATCATAAAAATTGAAACAGATGTTACAAATACATTTAACCAAGTCCTTATACCAGCTCCTAATAAATTTTTTATAGCTATCTTAAATAACATAGAATTAATTCTTATTTTTATCTTCTGATATTTGGCCATCTTCTAAAGAAATTATCCTTTGCAAATAACTCATAATTTTTTCATCATGTGTTGAAAAAATAAAGGATGTTTTAAAATCCTTATTTAATTTTTTCATTATTTCCATAATATGAAAAGAATTTTCAGAATCAAGATTAGCTGTTGGTTCATCAGCTAAAACAATGGTTGGGTTATGTACAATTGCTCTTGCAATAGCTGTCCGTTGACATTGGCCTCCACTTAGCTGATTTGGCTTCGAATCTATTTTATCAATTAATCCTACAGATTCTACAGCACTACAAACCATCTCTTTCCTTTTATTTTTATCTATCTTATTTAAGATTAAAGGCAATTCCACATTTTCATAAACAGTATAAACAGGTAAAAGATTATAATTTTGAAAAATAAATCCCATATGCTTTCTTCTAATCAAAGCACGATCTTCATGAGAAGTCTTATTAATTAAATTATTCAAAACACTTACTTCTCCAGAAGTTGGTGAATCTAATCCACCTATTATATTTAATAGTGTCGTTTTACCTGAACCTGATGGACCAACTAAACCAGAAAATTCACCTTGTCTAACTGTCAAGTTGATATCATTCAAAGCAGTAAAAAAATCTCCACCTATAGGGAATTTTTTTATTAATAATTTTATTTTTATAATAACATCTTTTTCCATAAACCCTTTCTAATGATTATAAATAAACATTATTTTAAAATTATCTTGAAATTCTGAAGGATTAATTGATAACATACAATTAATACTAAAATAATCAAACGTAGTTGACCATCTTAAAAGATTATAATAATCTTTAGTCTCCCAATCTTTAATTGTTACAAACATTAAATCATTTAACATTCCAATAGGCATACTTGCTATTAATGAAGAAGTTGTTTGATGTAAAATCCAAGGATTTTGGTTAGTATCCTCAGTACTTTCTTCAGAAATAATTGAAAAATACATTGATTCAGAAGAAATTAAAAGACCATTTAAAAGAGGAAATGTATAATCTGTCCCTAATGTAAGCATATCGAAACGATTTAAATTTATATCCTTTGATGATGACAAAATACTTGCACCTTCAAACCACAATCCCACTAAACCATCATATCTATAATCTATTCCAATTCGATGATTTTTTCCTGGAAACTCTATAGATGGTTGGTTATCAATAATTTGAGGTGCTTTAAAAACTTCATGATTTGTATTATCCCTATCATTATGATAACTCAAACCAAAGCTTCCTAGGTTATTTAAAAATTCAATACGACTGCCACAAGAAATCGTTTTATCATCAACACACCACATCCAAAAAATTGAACTTTCAGATGGAAAAAATTGTGTTCTAATAGCCTCAACACCATCTGTTTGTCCAGTAGTTGAAGTAAAATCGATTGTATCGAACCAATTCAATGGTCTGAAAAGAGATGCTGTACCAAAAGATATTTTTTGCAAACCTATTCTAAAATCATATTTAGAACTAGAATATCGCATCCATAATCTATAATTTTGATTTGTATTATAAGTATCCGAATCAAAATACTCTGAAGTTAATTTTCTACTCCATTCAAAATCTAAATTATCATTCGCTTTTAATGAAAGCTCTGAAATATATCCAAAATATGATAAATCTTCAGAATTATTTATAAAATTAGCATCCAACCAAAGTTGCCCTTTATAAGAATAACTAAAAATAAAAGATAAAAAAATTATATAAATAAGATAATTAAAATAAACTTTTATGTTTTTATTATTCACTTTTTATTATTGTATTACATTAGATTAAAATAAACAGGAAGAATATCATTTAAATGTAAATACTCAATAGCTTTAATAACTCCAAATAGAAATAAAAAACCAAAAGATTCAGTTAATACTCTTTCTATTTTTTTTATATCAATATCCATTTTTTCATTTAAATCAAAAGATCTATACAAATTAATATTTGGGAATATTTTAGGTGTTCTATTATAATAATCCATGTATTCTTTATTGTGATTACTTATCAAATTTTTCTCTTCACTTAACATTGTATTTCTATAGATAAAAATCCAAATTAAAAAGAATACACTGAAAACTAGAATTGATTTAATAAAGAAACAAAACCCCATTAATAATATAAAACTAAAGAAGTAAAGAGGATTTCTCATTAATGAATAGGGTCCTTTAACAATTAGCTTCTGAGTTTTATTTCCTTCGATAAACAATGAAGACCAGATCCTACCAAATACACCTATTAAACCAAAAAGATATCCAAAAAATTCTAACCAATTATAAATTGGGCTCCAATCACTTACTTTATTATCTGAAAATAATAATACTACAATCATTATTAATAGAAATATTCTTGAAATTAATAACCTATATTTAGCAGCAGTAGTCTTTGGCATTATTTTATTCCTTATTACATATTTTTTTTATACTGTTATAAACTACTTGTATTCCAAACATATAATTTTCAATAGAAATTCTCTCATCAATTCCATGCATCGTTTGGATATCTGACTCATCAATAAGCACAGGTATTATACCATAACAATCAACTCCTTTTTCCTGAAAAAATTGAGAATCTGTCCCTCCAATAGTCATAAAAGGAATAACAACTGCATTTGGCTTTCTATTACCTAACTCTTTGGATACTACATTGAAAAATTTACTATCCCATTCTGATATAAAATTATTATCTGGTGTTCTTTTGGGAATAAAATTAACTCTCTTATCCTTAACAATCTTTTCCAAATCTAACAAAAAATCATCAGGATTAGTATCAGGTAATAATCTAATATCTAGTGTTGCATTTGCTTTTTCAGGAATAATATTTGTTTTATATCCTGAATTAATTTGAGTCAATGAAATTGTATTTCTAAGCATTGCATTAACAGTTGTTGATTTTTCAGAAACTGTACTTGAAAATAAATAATGTATAATAGGATTATTAATATTTTTCATAACAAATCCTTCCATACCACCTTTATTAGCACCTATTCTATAAAACATCTCTTCTATCACTGGATTAATTTCTATTGGAGTTTCCCAATTTACAATTTTTGATAATGCAGTTACTAAAACCTGATTAGGGTAGCCATCGAAAGGTCTGGATCCATGACCTGAAAGCCCTTTGACTTCAACTTCTACCCAAAATGATTTTTTTTGAGCCACAGCAATAGCAAAAACATCCATCCCTGGAAATGAATCAGTTGAACCTATGCCTCCCTCATCCCATACCCATTTTGGGTCTAATAAATCCCAATGATTCTCAATCATCCACTGTACTCCATACTCTCCTAAAATTTCTTCATCAGCAACAGCCAAAAATTTAACTGTTCTTTCAGGAACCCAGCCTTCTCTATTTAATAAAATCAAACTTATTAATTGCATCATCCCAAGCGATTTCATATCTAATGCACCTCTGCCATAAATAATACCATCTTTAATTTCTGCACCAAATGGGTTAGTACTCCAAGCATCTAAATCAGCGGGCACTACATCGACATGATTTAATAATAATAAGGGTTTAAGATTAGAATTTTTTCCTTTAATTTCAGCTAATAAATGCATCCTTCTTGGATCTTTATCAACAGTAAATGTCTGATATGATATCTCGTTTTTCTCACATAAATCAGCAAGCCAATTAATTGCTTTAGTTACATCTCCAGGAGGATTACTCGTATCAATTTGAATATATTTTTGTAATAGACTAACAGATTCTATCTGAACTTTTTCCCAATTAGGATTAGCAAAAATTGTTGAAAGGAATATTAATATATGAAAATAATATATTAATTTTGATTTTATAAACATATTAATCATGTAATAATTTATTAAAAAAAATACTCATTTTGAGCCTTTAATTTTTATTTATAAATTGTAAATTATTATATGGAATTAATCATATTAATAACCTCAGCTTTCGTAACATCATCTATATCTGCTGTCCTAGGAATGGGTGGAGGAATAATTTTACTTGGAGTTATGGCAATTATAATCCCAAATGGATATATGGTAATTGCATTACACGGCATCATACAATTAATTAGCAATACTACACGTACTTTTGTTTTTAGAAAATATCTTATAAAAGATTTAGTTAAAGAATTTTTAATAGGTGCAATAATAGGTGCTGGTCTTTCAGCCATAATAATATTTCTATTAATAAAAATTTTTGAAGTTAGTTCAGCAAGCGAAATAAAAGTTGATTTTTTAAAACCTCTGATTGGTATTTTTATTATTTGGTATCTTTTTTTAAAGGGACAAAAAAAAGGAAAAGAATCTAAATCATTTATTAAAGTAGGAAGTATTAGTGGTCTAGCCTCAATTTTTGTTGGAGCAACGGGACCGCTGATTGCACCATTTTTTCTAAATAGCAATTTAACTAAAGAAAATATAATAGCAAATAAGGCTGCATGTCAAATGATCACTCATTTAACAAAAATTCCATTATTTATATTTTTCTTTAATGTAAGCTATATTCAAGAATACAAGCTACTTTTACCACTAATAATAGCAGTATTTATAGGCACAAACTTTGGTAAAAAAATATTGGATATGATTCCTGAAAAACTATTTATTAAATTATTTAAAACAGCATTATTTATTATTGCTATTAAATTAATTTTTAGTTATTAATAATTATTAAGAAAGATTAAAATGAAAGTAAATAAAATTAATTTGAAAGAAAAATACTCGAAATTATCAAGATATTGGTCACCAAAAATAATTACTGAAATGAATGATTATCAGTTCAAAATTGCTAAAATAAAGGGAGAATTTGTTTGGCACAATCATAAGAATACAGATGAAACTTTTATAGTTATGGAAGGTAAGATGAATATGAAGTTTAGAGATAGAAATGTTATATTAACTGAAGGTGAAATTATCGTTGTTCCTAAAGGTGTTGAACATAAACCTTGCGCTGATAAGGAATGTAAAATACTAGTTATTGAACCAAGAGGTGTTATAAATACTGGTGATGAAATTAATGAATTAACGATAGATCAAGAAGAATGGATTTAATAATTATTTATTAATAAAGACTGGAAGTAAAGAAGAAAGTAATATGTAGGAACCAAACAAAATTGTCATCTCAAAACTCAAACCAAACCAACTTGCATTTTGATAAAATAATAAACTAAAAAATAAAACTAATTTTATTAATCCATAAATCTTAAATGATTTTTTGTTATCTAAAAATGAAGAATAAATAAAAATATATACAAAAATATAACCTGCATATAAATAATTCAAATTCAAAGATTGATTTTCAAATAGAATAAATAGATGAAACATCATAATAGATGCAAAAAAATATTCTACCCAAGAGAATATAACAAAATTCCTTGAATTATAAGGATTGTATTTTTTTTGATTATAGGGATTTAATATTTTTTTTATAGGATGTTTAAACTTAACATCATCAGGTCTCCATCCTGTTGGCATAAACCAAATTTTAATTTTATCTAAAATATTCTTAGTATTCCAAGAATCTTTTAACAATTGCCATAAATGTTTAAAATTAATAATTATAGGATTCCATGTTGAAGCAGGTGTCAATGTTCCATACACAGGTTTTACTTCAGATAGCTCCTTTTGAAATGTCCCAAATAACTTATCCCAAACAATAAATATTTGACTATAGTTTTTATCAATATATTCTGGATTTATAGCATGATGAACTCGATGATGTGATGGCGTTACCAGGACATATTCTAATACACCCATTTTATCAATAAGTCTGGTGTGATACCAAAATTGCATAAACAAATGTATAGGTCCTAAGATAGCAAAAATATAAGCGGGAATACCAAGCAATGCTGCAGGAATCATTAAAACGGCAGCATAATTAAATGTTTTTGAAATTGATTGCCTAAGTGCACATGATAGATTGAATTCTTCACTCGAATGATGAATTACATGTCTATTCCAAAAAATATTAACTCTATGATTTAATCTATGTAACCAATACCCCGTAAAATCCTGCACTACTAATGCACATAAAATAATTGCCCATAATTGATCTACTCTATATATAACAATTTTTTCAACTAGCCATGAATAACTAACTATAACAATACTTATATTAAGAACGTCCTTTATTAGGTTAGTTATACCAGAACTCAAGCTAGATATCATATCTGCACTTCGATTAACAACTACTCCTCTATATCTAGCAAATAATTCTTCAATTCCAATAAAAATCACAAACAAAGGGATGGCCACAAATAATGATGTTAAATAAAAATTCACTCCCTATCATCACCAATTATAATATTAACAATCAAAATAACATCCAAAATATTAAGAGTATTATCAGCATTAACATCAGCTATTGATATATATTCATTATTTATTACATAATCAACTATAACTATAATATCTAAAATATTTACTATTTGATCATTATTTATATCTCCAAGCAGTTCATTTGAACCAATATCTAAAAACTGATATAAGAAATTATATGAATCATTTTGAATTTGATCAAAATATTCATTGGGTCCTCCTGCCCAATTTCCATTTAATGTTCCCCAATATTCATGAGGCTCACCTTCTTCAAGGTAAATTTCATTTTGTATATTAAGTTCATCTAATTTCTCATGAATTTGATTTGAACCATAAACAATAGGTAAAGCTATATTTATTGTAAATGGCAACCCAGAATCATAAGGGACAACTAAGTCTGATGTCCCATGAAACATAATAGCGGGGATATTATCTTCTGTTTCTATCCAATCTAATTCACCTATAGCTCCCCAGCAACTTACAATAGCAGTTGGCTTATTACTGTGAGAAAAATTATTGCCAGAACAATTGATACATCCTAAATCAGGATCACCAAACCCTCCAAAAGTTGACTGTGGTCTCTCATCATCATCAGAATAAGCTAAATGCAAAGCAATAAGACTACCTGCACTACTACCCCATAAAAATATTTTATCTGAATCTATATTTAAATCCTCATGATATTCTCTCAAATATCTTATAACTGCACTAGCATCTTGTACGCCTCTATAAACAGCCCTCTCTCCACTGTAAGTACTTACAATATTAAGACCTAATCTATAATTAACATTGACGGCAACATATCCTCTTTTTGCAGCTGAAATAGATAAATCAACTACATCATCTAACTCATTATGCCCTGAGAAAAAAGATCCAGCATGTAAAAAAACAATAACTGGTCTATCTTCATGTGTATCACCAGCAGGTTCATAAATATCTATATCTAAATCAATATCGACAGTATTCCACTCAAATAAAAATAAGAAAGGTAAATCAGGAGCATTCCCATAAATAACATCTTCTGTTTTTTGATATTCTGTAAAAACCTCATCTAAATATCTTGTTTGAGGAAAAATTTGCAAACAAAATAATAAAACAAGTATATATATATTTTTATTCATATAATAAATATAATAGTTTTCTAACTACTTAGAATAATATTAATTAATTCAATAATATCTAAAACATTAATTGAGCCATCTTGATTTACATCTGAAGCAGCAAATTCTTCATTGCTAGGAACATATGTGTCAATAGAAATATTAATAATTAATATAATATCAATAACATCGATTGATCCATCAAAATTATTATCACCAACACTAAATTGCTCACTATAATAATAAGATTTTTCTTTTAAAGTAATTTGAACTTCTTCTAAATCAGATTTAATTTGATAATAATAATAATCATTGGGATATAAAACTTCATTTAAAGACCAATCCTCCCACTCTACAATACCGACATTATCAAAATATACCACAGACTCTAGAGAATCTGTAGGGAATGATACCATTCTTAAATCAACATATTTAGAATTTTCTGGAACAATAATATTTTCATAATATTCTAACCAATCAGTAGTACCATCAATATCATTAGTATATCGTGTTTCAATAGTGCCACTACATCTTGATTCATAAAACCTTACACCAATTTTAGCATCATTTGCATTTTCTGTTTTTATATATCCTCTTACTGAAATCTCACTAGGATCTGATACCAATGGATAGCAATAATAATTATCAACTAATGCATTATCAGCATTATCTGGAGTTCTAATCATTTTAATTGAAGAATTGCCATTCCAATAAGTAGAACTATCTAAGAAAGAAGTTCTCATATTCCAATAATAAGTATTTTTATTTACACAGGAATCAACAACTGGATTAAAATCAAAATCACCCATCCAAATAATTTCTCTGCCTAATCTAAATTCTATATCTTGTGAAGAAATAATATCTTCAATATGAAAGTTTTTATCTAATTTAATTGGTTTAGAAATAAAGCCACCGTTATCATCTTGCTCTAAAACTAAAGTTGTATCTTTAGAAAAAGAATAATATGGTTCCCCATATACTAACTTAGCAAAATTATTCTCTCTATCGACTTTCATATAAGTATTTAATTTTCTAGATTTCATAGATAAAAAATCAAGAATATAATTTCCTATTTTACCTGTTGCTAAGTTTGGTAAATAATAATTTAAATAAATTGGAATTGCTTTATATTCAATAAAACCATTTTCATTAAAACTTGTATTTAAAATTAATGAAGACCACGTTTCAGGAAAATTTTGATCAAATATAAAATTCCCAAGAGAGTGAGCAATAAGTTTATTATTATATAATTCAAAACCTTGAATAACATGAGGATGATGCTGAACAACAATATCAGCTCCAGCATCAACAGCATAATGTGCCATTTCAATTGTTCTATCAGTTAATGAGTTATAAAAAGGATTGTATCCATAAACTAAATCCATACGATTACTTGGTTCAAAGCTATATTCATAACCAGTATGCATTTGATATACAACAATGGAACTATCAAGATCAGAATCTAAATAATTCATCTGATTATCTATAGATTGCTCTGTCATTGAACAAAACCCAGGGGAATTTTCTCCAGCTATAAGAAGAGGTTCACAAAAATCACCTTCATCTTCACCATTTACACTGCTTGAACTAAGAAAAATTATTTCAATACCTTCATCATTTATTATTGAGGATGGTGCACATGCAGATAGACTATCAAGACCAGAACCACCATAAGAAATCTCAGCATCATTTAAATATAAGTTTGTAGATATAATACCATTTGACATATAATCTAGTACATGATTATTCCCTAGATTTAAAAAATCAAAATTTACATTAATAAGTTCAGGTACTATTTCAGGACATGAATGAAAAACAATCTTACAACTTTCATAACCAAGATGAGGAGTAGAAGTATCTAACGTAATTACAGATTCTAAATTCCCAACATTAATAAAATCTGAATTTTGAAAATAAGATTCAACCCCATTAAATAAAACACTTGCTCCACATTCTGGTATAATCCCAGGAGAACCAAAACCATCACAAAAATCATCTGGCATTAAACATAGATTATCTTCTAGTTCTTGATTGTTATTACTATAACTGTTTGCATTAGTACAATAATATCTTCTCCCAAGCATTATATCACCAACAAAATTCATCGAATTTTGTGCACTAATATCTACGAAAAATAATACAAATAAGAAAACTACTTTAGTCACAATCTTCATGTACTTCAGTTTTGAAAGGTTTAAAATGGACATGTTCATTAGGGATAAGAAAACTTGATAAAAGCTCAACAGATATAATATAACAACCAATACTAAAACCTACCCAATTTTGAACAACAAAATCTGAATATACATGACCTATATGAAAAAAACCATGAAAGCGAAGACTCCACCTTAAAATTTCTATAAAATATTTTTTTAACATTAATTCCCCAAAATTATATTTATAATTTCTGTAATATCTAAAACATTAACTAACCCATCATAATTTATATCTGAGATACTTAATTCTTGAAAATCTAATTGTGTCTCATTAAGTATAAATGAAACTATTAGTACAATATCTTGTACATTTAATATAAAATCATAATTAATATCTCCTATTACTGTACATTCTGAAGTATCTTGATACCAAAAATCTGATACTCCAATACATTCAGGATAAGGAGGACATAGTTTATTCCCAGATATATCGAATTCAAGATAGTCATTATGATTTGAATCTAATTCACATATTGATTCTGGAATAAATCCAGATAAATAATTATACTCTAATCTAAGAGTTGTAATGCTTGTTAATTCATTAATTTCTTCTGGTATAGAACCTGATAATTGACAATATATATATGCTCCACACATAAGACTTGTTAACCGCCCGTTTTCCCACTCTTGGATTCCAAGCTCAAGAGGATCTACAATACCATTGCCATCTGGACTCCAATTATAATTTTCTCCATCAACTAAAACCCACATCCAAGAGTCACTAGAATCCATAGATGGATTTGGTGAACCACAATAGTTATCCCAATCCTCACAGCCTAAATTAATTTCACTTTCATAACTATTATCAATCATTTTTTGAATAATACTTAAATCTCCATCATGGAAACAGACACCATTAATTTCTACATAACCTTCATCACAATTTTCTATATCAAATTCATCGCATTCAGGTATACCTTGCCATGAAGGTAAACTTGTACCTGGAATTTCATCTCCATTTTCATTAACACACCAACAATATCCAGTTGAACCCCAACATTGCATAGGCTCCCAATTACAATCATCGGTACATTGTGGAATAAAACATCCCATCATTCCATTACACTCATCAATAGCAGCTGTTTGCTGATCACAACAATCCTGAAGAAATACTATATTAGTAAAAATAAAAATAGTTATACCTAACTTAAATTTATTCATATAAATATGCTCCTTTTTTCATATTAAATAATATGATATTGATATATAAAATTTTAGTAAAATTTTGTAATAATTATTATAAAAGTTGATAATCATATAATAAAAAAGCCTCTAAAAGAGGCTTTTTTATTAATGTAGACTATATATTTACAAAAATTATTTAGGTACTACTTTAGTTGCGCAAGGCCCTTTTTCTCCAGATGATTCAGTGAATTCTACACTCTGACCATCTTTTAAAGTTTTATAACCTTCCATCTGTATTTCACTCATATGGACAAAAAGATCTTTTCCTCCATCTTCAGGCTCTATAAAACCAAACCCTTTTGAATTATTAAACCACTTTACTGTACCTTGCTTTACATCACTCATTTTTATATTCCTTTAATTAACTATATTAGTATGAGAAAATACAATTATTTCATATATATACAAAAGATAAAAAAATATTCATCATCATCTATTAAATATAGCATATCATGACAATTTTCACTAAATCCACAATTTTCACAAGAAGAATGACAGTTAATTACAATAACCTCTTCTTTACATAGAAGACACTGTTTCTTTTCTGTCATAAACAAAAATATTTATTTTTAAATTATCACCTATAAAAATTAATATAATTTTATAAAAAATGAAATTCTTAAAACCAAAAATAGTTATTAGTAAATGTCTAGAATTTGATGCATGTCGATATGATGGGCAAATTATTAATAATATTCATATTAAAAAATTAAAGGAGTATATTGATTTTTATCCAGTATGTCCAGAAGTAGAAATAGGAATGGGAGTTCCCAGAGAAACTATAAAAATTATAGAAAATAAAAGTAAAACATTGCTTTATCAGCCTGAAACAAAAAAAGATTTCAGTACTAAAATGAATAAATTTTCTAAAGACTATTTAAACGGTTTAAATGATATTGATGGATTTATTGTTAAATCAAAATCACCATCCTGTGGTTTTAAATCAGCAAAAGTTTATCAAAAAAAATCTGGGACACTACCCATTAAAAAAGATAATGGTTTATTTACTAGGAACATCTTGTCATTATTTCCTGATTATCCTATAGAAGAAGAAAAAAGATTAAATAATGTTCACATAAGAGAGCATTATTTTACCTGTATTTTTACTGTTGCTGACTTTAAAACAGTTAATAATTTCAATACACTTTATAAATATCATGCTAAAAATAAATATTTATTTATGTCATATAATCAAACACTTATGTCTAAAATGGGTAATATTGTAGCTAATGAAAAAAATAAAAATTTCAATTTAGTTAAAGATAAATATTTCAAATCTTTACTAATTTTATTATCAAAAAAATCTAAATACAAATCAAATATTAATACTCAAATGCATGTTATGGGATATTTTAAAAATTTATTAACATCAAAAGAAAAACAATATTTTCTAAATAAGTTGAAACTTTATAGGAAAAAGAAAATATCTATCTCATCAGTTAACAGTATATTGCAATCATGGATTTATAGGTTTGAAAATAAATATTTAATGGACCAAAGTTTCTTCAATCCCTTCCCTGAAGATCTTATATATAAAAATATATCTAGATTTGAATAATTAATTTAAAATAATACTAACTAATTCAATTATATCTAGAATATTTACAATACCATCAAGATTCATATCTGCTGAATCAAGGTATTGATTGTATAAAACGATACTAACAATCGAAACAATATCAATTACATTTAAAATCCCATCATTATTCATATCACCCAGAGGAATTTGTTCAACCGCTAATTTTAATGCAACAGGCCTATGATCTGATATGTTTTGATCATACTGACTAAATCCTCCATCCATAAAATCATCAATTCTAATTACTTCGACATACAAATTATTATCAAATAATTCATTTGTAATTAGAATATGATCAAGATGAGATGGCCAGCTAGGATATGACCATCCTGCACTATTACCTTGTGCTATTTCCATATCAGTGAAAAGATAATTTTCAAAATCATCTAAAATCATTTGAAAAACATTATCATTAGGATTATCAATCAATTCATCATTTAAATCACCAAGAATGATAACATTGCTGTTAGGGAAATAATTATCTACATATTCTTTTAGCAAATTTGAAGCAATGTATCTTCTAGTTTCTTCATCATCATCATCATTAAGATTCATATTGTCATCACCACAACATTTAAAATGATTATTAATAATAATATAATTTTCATTCATAAAATTCATATCCATAACCATAGGGGATCTAGGAAAAGGACTCCAATATGGTGACGAGGTGTAAATTTCATAAATATTATTGATTTCAACTGTCTCAGTATTATATATATAAGCCAATCCAGCAAACCAACTTGATTCTAGATATCCTTCATAATTATCTAATCCATTTATAACTTGATTAAATGATGATATATCATCAACCTCTTGTATTGCTAAAACATCTATGTCTAATGCCTCAATAATTTGTCCTACATAATCAATTGTAACTTGACCATTTTTGGGAAACCATTCAATATTCCAAGTCATGATATCTAAATCATTATCTGTCCCAAAGTATAACTCATCTAAATCTTGAGATAACGGAAAAGCTATAAAAGCAAATAATATTAAAATGTTTTTCATAGTTAAATATATTAATTATTTTTTAGAAAACTATTTATAGAAATTTAAGAAGTGAAAAAATTAGATAAATTTATTTAAAAGATTAATTAAATCTACAACTCTATTTGAATATCCCCATTCATTATCATACCAGTTTAATACTCTTAAATATTTACCATTAATTATATTTGTACCAGATGGATCATAAATTGATGATTTTGAATTACCTATAATATCTGTTGATACAATTGGATATTTAGAATATTCTAAAATATTTTTTAATCTGTCTGTTTTAGAAGCAGACTCAACAACACTATTAAATTCATCTACAGTGGTATCTTTTTCAAGCTCAACAAATAAATCTACTGCAGAACCATCAGACACTGGAACTCTAGATGCGATTCCATCTAATTTTCCATTTAATTCTGGTAATACTTTTCCAACAGCCCTCGCAGCCCCAGTTGATGTAGGTATAATATTTTCTGCAGCTGCCCTAGAACGTCTCAAATCTTTATGTGAAACATCTGCTAGCCTCTGATCATTAGTATATGCATGAATTGTATTAATCACACCTTTTACTATACCAAAATTCTCATAAATAATCTTTGCCATTGGTGCTAAACAGTTTGTTGTGCAACTTGCATTAGAAATTATACTATGATCTGAATTAATATCTTGCTCATTAACACCAAGAACTACTGTATAATCTATTTCATCTTTTGCAGGAACAGTCAATATTACTTTCTTTGCTCCAGCATTAAGATGCATATTTATTTGTTCTTTACTTCTAAATATTCCAGTTGCTTCAATCACGATATCAACATTACTTTTACCCCAAGGTAGTTTATTTGGGTTAGGTTCACTTATTATCTGTACTTCTTGATTAGGAGTAAATAATGTTTTATTCTTAATTTTGACATCACCATCAAAATTACCCATCACCGTGTCATACTTTAACAAATATGCAATACTTTCAACATCACTCAAATCATTAATAGCAACAATTTTATGATTCGTTCTTGATGTAATGATTCTATAAATAGACCTTCCAATTCTTCCAAAACCGTTTATAGCAATATTCATTATTTTAAACCCTCATATAATGAAATAACATCTAAAACTCTACTTGCATGATTATAACCATTATCATACCAGGCTAATGTTTTAATCATATTATTACCAACCTTTAAAGTTCCTAATCTATCAAACACTAAAGATTCTTTCATTCCTATAACATCCGAAGAAACTATTGGATCTGATATTACTTTAATAAAACGCGGAAACTTCAATGCTAATTTATCTATAGCCAAATTGACTTGCTCTTCATTTTCAAAATCATTTTTAAAAACTGTTGTCATATCTAATAGCGATCCAAATTGAACAGGGACATTCAGTGCAGTAGAGAAAATTTTATTTTTAAATTCTGGTAATATTTTTTCTATCCATCTTGAAGAGAAATTGTAATTTGGAATTATATTCTTTGCAGCAGAACGACTCCTTTTCAAATCAGTGTTTGCAATATCTAAAAGTGGTTGATCACTAGTATAAGAATGAATTGTTGTAAGTGAACAGCATTCGATTTCACTAAATTCATTTAATGCTTTTAACATTAAACCAAAAGCATTTGTTGTTGAAGAACCAGCTGAAATAATTTTATCATTTTCATTAATATCTAATTCATTCAAACCAGGTATTATCAAATTATCTAGCTCATTATTTGGTAAAGATGCTAAGATTACTCTATTAGCACCAGACTCAATATGCTTATCTAGAACTAACTTATCAAGAAACTTACCAGTTGCATCTATAACCCAATCAACATCATAGTCACCCCAATTTACATCTCCTGGAGAGATACCATTTACAAATTTTGTTTTTTCGCCATTATAAACAAAAGATTCGTCTTCAATGCTAACACCAATTTTTTTATTTCTAAGATTATTATTTAGTAAATAATTCAAAGAATTAATATCACCAATATCACTTATAACTTTAACTTGAAATAGATTAGAATTTAGAGTGTTTTCATAAAGGTATCTGCCTATATGACCAAAACCCATTATTCCTATATTAATCTTATCTGACATAGATTATAATCTAATTATATATATATATATGAAAGGAGTATTATTAATTGCCATTAATGATAATAGGATAACAATCAAACAATACAATTCTTCCATCTTCCCATTCTTGAGTGCATAATTCTAATGGTTCAATAATGCCATTATTATTTATATCAAGAATCATATTTATACTACCATTGCTATTTTCTATAAAGGCATCTAAAATATTAATATCTTCCTCAAAATAACACTGTTCATTTATTGGTAGAAAACCAGTTTCACAATCTTGACTAATAACCAATGAAAACATAAAAATTAATATAAAATAAATTCTATTCATATAATTTAAGGTAACCCACCTACTAAAATATTAATCATCACAACAACATCTAGTACATTAACGTAACCATCCTCATTAACATCTGCTATTACATTATAATCATTTAATAGAATAATATTAATCATCAATACTATATCTTGAACATTTAAAATACTATCTTGATTAATATCTCCCAGAATATCTAAATCATTTATTGATATAGTAAAATCTACTTCACTACTTTGAATATCATTATAATTTGAGGTAGCAATAAGAACATTATTATATTCAGCATTTAGATCTAAATCATAAGAATTATTGTTAGAATATAAAGAAATTATATCTAACATATTATCTTGATTTATTTCAATATGAGATAATTGGATATCATTTGAATAATCTGTAGAAACCATTAAATCCATATTTTCTGATGGTAACTCAATAAATAAACTTGCTCCTTTATTTGTTGATAAAGTAAAAGTATTCTCAAAATCAGATGAAGTTGAACCTGAACAATAATTTGATGATTCACTAAAAAAATTATCAGGGATACTTCTTTCACCAGTAAAATATCTCCAGGTTGCATAATCAACATATGCATCAGATAAAGATTTACTATCATTTGTTACATATTCAATAGCATCATTGTAAATAGGGAAAAGTGAAACGGGATTTCCACTTGCATATTCAGTCCCATAGTCTTCCCAAAAATATCTAACTATAGATGAATCACCTAATGATTCAACTAAAAATTTTTGCCATAAAGCACTTCTATATGGATAGATTTCAGCTGGATAATCTATCCCATATTCTGGATATGTTAAAGGTGTTACAACATCACAATTCCCAAGCATTGTTTGTAAATGAAAGCTACTAGGATAAATCACATTTTCCATATAAGTAGCTGATTGCTCAAAAAACCAACCATTATGCATATAATTTCCAGGTTCACCTGAAACAGAATAACCATATCTTAATTGAATTGAATGATGAAGTTCATGAGCAACAACATGATAGTTCCAAGATGGTAAACTTTGGTAACTATTTGATAAAGTTGAAATTTTCATATAGCTTGTATATCCCCCTAAATAAGGAGCAACAGGATATGGGTTATCAGGAACTACCATTCCAGGGCCTTCATTTGATATATATATATCATATTTAGAATTTCCACCAAAATGAATACAATGATCAGGAGATTCTATATCAGTTATTAATTCATCACAATCAGGAGGAATGTTTTCCCAACCATATTCTAAATATTTTATTAGTGCAGCTTCTGCATGATCAATAATTGATTGTGCATATCCATAGTTAGACTGCAAACTAATACACTCTCCATTAATTAATTGGCATTCAGTTTCAGATACTGTGAAATGAATTACAAAATTTTCACTTTCAATAATTTCGGGCTCGATAAAATCATTTCTAGCTATATCTCTTATATTATTATCAACAATGCATAATGTGTGATTTGATTCAGATAAAAGAAAACTAAAAGATATAGAAACTAGTAGTATAAATTTTCGATTAATAAATTTCATAATTAAATATACAAAACAAAGAAAACTCTATAAAAGAGGCATTTAAATAAATTATTTTTTCTTATTAAGAGAGATTCTTTTGTTTATGTCTAACTCCATTTTTCTAATTCTTAAATTTAGTGGAGTAATTTCAATCAATTCATCTTCTGCTATAAATTCAATACATTTATCTAATGACATTACTTGCGGTGGACGCAAAACAACTGTATTATCTTTACTTGCAGATCTCATATTTGTTAATTTTTTCTCTCTAACAATATTAACATCTAAATCCCCAGGTTTGTTTCTTTCTCCAACAACCATTCCTTTATATACTTCTACACCAATATCTACAAATAATTCTCCCCTATCTACCATAGCTAAAGAAGCATAAGGAGTTACTTTTCCTGGTCTATCAGCTACTATAACTCCAGAATTTCTTTGGGGGATATTACCAAACCATGGAGCATAAGAATCAAACAAAGTATTCAAAATCCCAGAACCTTTAGTATTTGTTAAAAATTGATTCCTAAATCCAATCATACCTCTTGAAGGAACCTTAAATTCTAAAGCTGTTCTTCCAAAACCATTATTATATAAATTAACCATTCTACCTTTTCTAGCTGATAGTTTTTCAGTTATAATTCCAACATGTTCTTCTTCAAGATCTAAAAAAACTGACTCTACAGGTTCTAGCGTAACTCCATTTTCTTCTTTAGTAATTACACGTGGTTTAGATGCCATAAATTCATATCCTTCTCTTCTCATTGTTTCAATAAGAATTGCCATCTGAAGTTCTCCACGTCCACAAACTTCAAATATATCTGTTTCACTTGTTTTATTTACTTTTAATGATACATTACTTAGAGTCTCTCGAAACAATCTCTCGCTTATATTCCGGGATGTTAAAAACTTTCCTTCTTTACCTGCAAAAGGACTATTGTTTACATGAAAAAACATAGAAACTGTAGGTTCATCTATTAATATTCTAGGCAGAGGCTTAGGATCTTCATTATCAGATATAGTATCACCGATTTTAATATCTTCAATACCTGCTACAGCAATTATATCTCCTGATTCCAACTCATCTACTTTAACCTTTTTTAATCCACTAAATGTATAACAAGCAGATAATTTCTGATCATATTTAATTTCATCTTTGCCACACAAACTATATCGATTATTTTTTTTAATCATTCCATTATTTAATCTACCAATAGCTATTTGACCTACATATGAATCATAATCAACATTTGTGATAAGAAATTGAGTATGTAAATCATCTTCAACTTCAGGCCCAGGAAATGTATCTATTATCAATTCAAATAGAGGCGTCAAATCTTTAGAATTATCAGTTAATTCCTTATGCGAAACTCCATCTTTTGCATTTGTATAAATTATTGGGAATTCAATTTGTTCATCATTTGCATCTAAATCAATAAATAAATCATATACTTCATTAACGACTTCATCAATACGAGCATCAGAACGATCTATTTTATTAATAACAAGTATAATAGGAAGATTTTTATTTAAAGCTTTCTGCAATACAAATCTTGTTTGAGGTAGCGGACCCTCGCTAGAATCAACTAGCAATAAAACACCATCAACTAGATTTAAGCTTCTTTCAACTTCACCTCCAAAATCAGCATGACCTGGTGTATCTACAATATTAATTTTTATATCATTATAAAATATAGAAGTGTTTTTTGCAGTTATAGTAATACCACGTTCTTTTTCAAGATCCATAGAATCCATGACTCTATCTGAAACAGTTTCATGAACTTCAAATGTTCCACTTTGCTTTAAAAGCTCATCAACTAAAGTAGTTTTACCGTGATCAACATGCGCAATGATTGCAATGTTTCTAAATTTGTTCTTTATCATCTAATCTAATCTACCATAAATAAACTCTATAAAAGATGCTATTCTAATTATTATTTTCTAAAATTTTATAAATAGCAGCTTCAGTTGAATCCTTATAATATTCTTTCCCAATATTTTTAACAAAGCCAACATTTTTAATGATTTGTTTTATATTTTTATTTGCACTAGATACAAAAACTAAAATATCCTTTGATTTTGCACTTTTTATAAGATCTTCTAATAAAAATATACCAGATAGATCAACCATTGTTACAAAACTCATATCGACAATTAATATTTTATGATTTTGAGCATTATTGTAAATATTTATCAAAGACTCTTTTGAACCAAAAAACAGTGGTCCTCCTGGTTGTAAAATACTAATTGATAACTTATTTAAATCTTTTTTTTGCTGCTCATTTAAATCAAGGTCTAAGTTTGAATGTTGAATAATTTTATGTTTATAATTTGATTTGAATATTAATTCATTTAATGACCTAATAATAGCTATGATAATACCTATAACAACTGCAATCATCAGATCTTCATAAACTGTCACAAATAGAACAATTATAAATATAAATAAATCTATAGTAGGAATTTTTCTAAGTATTGTCAGAATACGATAATCTAAAATATCAATTCCTACTTTAAATAAAATAGCAGCTAAACATGCGGTTGGAATAGTGGCAACTAAAAACCCTAATCCTAATAATATAGCTAATAATGTTAGACCATGAACAATAGAAGCTAAAGGTGTTTTACCACCAAATTTAATATTTGCAACAGTTCTCATAGTCGCTGTTGCAGTTGTTACGCCACCAACAAGCCCTGCAGCCATATTTGCCATTCCCTGCCCAAAAGTTTCGCGATCACTATTATGTCTTGTAGCTGTCATATTATCTGCAACAACACAACTTAATAAACTATCTAATACTGCTAAACCAGCTAAAGCTAAAGCAGGAATGATAAATTCACTTAATCTAGATAAATCTGGAAAATAAAATGAAAAAACTTGAGTTTCTGATGCATTACTCATTTTATCTCCGATATAAGGAATATCTAAATTCATAAAATAAGCAATACTGGTACCTGTGATTAATGCTAATAAAGGTGATGGAATATTTTCAATCAATTCAAATTTATTTTCAAAAAATTCCCATAAAAACAATATCAATAAACATGGAATAGCAACATATAATGCTTCAATATTAATATTTTGAATTGTATATCCAAAATTTCTAAATACATCATGTATATTTTTTTCTGCCTCTAAACCTAAGAATGAATTAATTTGGGTAAGAATCACAATAACACCAATTCCACACATAAAACCTGCTACAACAGAATAAGGAATATAATGAATAAATCGTGAAATTCTCATTATGGAAATTCCAACTAAAAATAGCCCACTTAAAAAAATGATAGAAAATGCAGCAACTAAATCTGGTTCATTTGTAGTTCCAATAACAAAAGCCCCCATAAAAGCAGCTATTTGAGCAGCTTTAGGTGCAGTAGGTCCACTCACTCCATACATACATCCACCAAACAGACCACCAATTATCCCTCCAGCTATAGCACCCCAGATACCAGCAACTGGTCCTAGCTGTGATATTTCTCCAAAGGCAAGAGCCAAAGGCAATGCTATAACTCCAACAGTTATACCTGCCAAAATATCATTTTTCACATTAGCATTAAGTACTTTTATATTTTTCCATGGATTTATTTCTTTAGCTGTACTTTTTATAAACCCAAACATAGAATTAAATAGATTTAAAAAAATATTATTAGTGGATTGCTTCATGCTATAATTTATAAAATAAAAAAGCCTCAATAAAAGAGGCTTTAAAATTAAAATCTATAAATAAAATAATATTTACAACTTTATATATAACTTTTAAGACTTATTAATAGTAAAGAAAATGTATTTACAATTGATTCATATTCTATTTTCAACATTTTCCTTTTATAATAGATTGATTCTTTATGAAATTTATTTCTAAAACCTTTACGTTTTATTCTTTTAAAATCAATTTCAAATTTAGTCCAATTTTTATAAGCTTCATTTGCTTTATTTTGTAATGAATCAATTTTTTGTTGGTATGTTTTTTTAATTTTTATAGGAGTTTTAGGTAAAAAAAAGTTTAATTTATTTTTTATAGTAGCAAATTGCGCATTCAAAATTTTATAATCAGAAACTGTCCTTATATCTTTTGTAAGTTTGAAAAATGATAGAGATTTAATCATCCACTTGCTAGGATCAAAATCATACCATCTAATACCATTTCGATAATCATTCTGAAACTTATGATGAAAATTATGAAAACCTTCACCAAATGTTAAATATGCAACCCACCATGAGTCTCTTGCGGAAGTATTAGAATCAAATGGACGTTTACCAGCATAATGACAAAGTGAATTAATAAAAAAAGTAAAATGATGTACTAAAGTTAATCTAAGAAAACCGCCCCATAATAAACCTCCTAAAGGACGACCATAATAAAATCCAATCAATAAAGGTAAAATAAATGAAAGACCAATTGCGATTGGCCAATAATATCTATATTGAAATTTAACAATGGAATTATTTTTTAAATCATTAACTCCTTTTACAATTTGAGGCTTATCTTCAATTATCCAACCTATATGTGCATGAAAAAAACCTTCTTTAATACTATAGGGGTCATCTTTTGTATCTAATTTCTTATGATGTAATCGATGATCAGAACACCATTTAATAATATTATTTTGGAGAGCTGCTGAACCACAAAGCATAGCTATAAACTGTATTAAAGGATGTGCTTTAAAACTTTTATGGGCAAATAATCTATGATAACCAAAAGTTATTCCCATACCTGATAATAACCAACCTACAACCATTAATGCAGGCTCTTGCCAAACCATGCCATAACAGTAAACATAAAGGCTTGTTCCAATAATTCCAATAAGTGGAATAATTGATAATGATATTACCATAAACCAACTGTACTTTTTCATAAATGTAATCTACAAATATAAAATATAAAATTATAATACATTAACTAAGAAAACAATCCACCAAACTACTAATACAAGCATTCCGAATGTAAAAACTTTGGCTCTATTTGGAACATAATTAGAATTTAATCTGATATAACAATGTAAATATCTAGATACCACAAATATCCAAGCAAATATAATATCTAATTGAGAAACTTTATCAAACGCTAATATAGTAGCTGTTAAAAAATAAAAGAAGATTGGTAATTCAAATTGATTCTTAAGTGTCTGCCTTGAAACAGTTACATGATTAGGGGCTTCACCTGTATATGTTTTAAAATAACTTAATTTTATAACTTTTTCTTTTGCTGCCTTCATATTATCAAAATAATTTTTAACATATAAAAATAATGTTAAAATCATCATAGCAATAGCTGGTAATAATATTAAATTTTTTTCCATTTCTTAATTACTCCATTCCTTAATTTAAAAAAACTATCTAAATAATAATTTAACAAGCTTTTCAAGTGCTTTTTCAACAATCTTTGGACGTCCCCACCAACCAATTTCATCTATAAAATTAAATCTATTTACAACTATACTTTTAACCCTACAAAAAGATCTTAATCCTTCTACTCCATGTTGTTTACCTATTCCACTTATTCCTTCCCCTCCATATGGAAGCGTTGGAATAATATAACTTGTCATAGCATCATTAACATTAACATTCCCAGTTTTCATCCTTCTAATTATTCTATTAATTCTTGTATTATTTTTACTAAAAATACTAGAAGAAAGACCATATCCTGTTTTGTGAATTTTTTCAATTAGCTCATCTTCAGTCTTAAATGGTCTAATTGACATTACTGGACCAAATGTTTCTTCATTTACTATTCTTGATGAATCAGGAGGATCTATTACAATAGTTGGTGCAATATATTTTTCTCCCCCATTATTAATACCTGAATAAATCTGACAAGAATCTTTTACTTCATCAATATGCTCATTAATTTTTTGTTTAGTCTCAGGTGTAATTATTGGTCCTAAATCATCATTAACATCATCTCCTGATTTAATATCCTTAATTCTAACAGATAACTTAGAAACAAACTCATCAACTATATCTTCTTCAACATAAATTTCTTCAGTAGAAATGCATGTTTGTCCAGCATTAAATAACCCCGCATATAATGCTGATTCTACAGATCTTTTTATTGAAGCATCTTTTAAAATAATCATAGGATCTTTACCACCTAATTCTAAAATACAGGGCTTTAAAGTTGAAGAACAAATTTTAGCAATTTGAAGTCCCACTTTTGTGCTTCCTGTAAAACTAATGACATCTGTAGAATTAGATTGAACTAATATTGAACCGATATCACCTAGACCATTTATAATTTGAAATGCATTTTTGTATTCTATGTTTTCATCCCATAATTTTTTTATAATTTTCATTGTAAGCGGAGTAAACTCTGATGGTTTTAAAACAATATTATTGCCTGCAAGCAACCCTTCAATCGTGCCTTTCATTGGAGTAGCGAGAGGATAATTCCATGGAGAAATAATACCAACAACTCCCATTGGTTCATATTGAACATAGGCTTTTTTATTTTTAAATAAAATACCAGGTTTTCTTTTACTTTTTTTCAAAGCTGATTTAGCAATTTTAGACATTGTTTTTGTGTGATCCAAAAATGATAGAAGCTCTGCAAAAACAACAAAATCTTTTTTCCCTGTTTCATCTTTTATTGTTTTTTTTATTAAATCACTATTTTTTAAAACAATTTTTCTAAACTTATTTATAATAGCACATCTTTTATTTAGTGATAAAGAAGACCATTCTTTATACTCCTGAGCTATATCAAGACATGTATTTACATCTTGTTGACTAGATATATTTACTTTTCCTACTTCCTTTAAAGTAGCTGGATTTAATATAGTAATTTGATTATTTTCTATAGTTACAGGCATAACTTAATTGATCTCCTATTTATAAACTAATTGCAGAGTAGTCAAGCAATTATTTTTATAAAAAATATTAAAACGCAAATCCAAATTTTAATAATTCAAATTGAAAAAAACCTGAATCTCCTCTATCCTTTTCTCCAAAATAATATTTACCTAAGTATAAACTAGTGCCCCAATACCATCCTTTTTCACTAAATATTCTCGTCCCAATTCCAAAGGAAATACCTCCTTTATTATAAGAGCCTTGATTATCTTCATCAAAACAATATCTTACACCCGCACCTATCCATCGTCCTATTCTATGTTTACCTAAAAAAAATCTATATTGTGCATCTAAGTAAGTTAAATATCTTTCTTCTCTCTCTCCTAAATCATTATTTCTTTGATATGTACGATAAGAAAAAGGGAATGTTATTTCAGCTACATCAGATAAACTAAAATTAGAAAAACTTCCAGATATACCATCATGCACAAACATTAAATATAAAGGACTTAATTCTATCCCAAATTTTTTATCTACTAATGGATTTATATAGACTTCTTCAAGTATTAAATCTGTTCTTTCTTTTATGACAACAGATAGAGAATCATTCGAAATATCTTGAGGAAAAATCATTGAGAGTAAAAGTAAAATTATAGGCATAATAAAATTTACAATAAAAAAAACCTCTATAAAAGAGGCTTCCTAATAAAAAAATCTATGATAACCTTAATGCTTAGCTTAAAATTATATTTACTAACTGTACTATATCTAGAATATTAACAATTCCATCTTCATTTAAATCACTACTTTCTTCATATTCGCTTGCTAAAATTAAACTTACTGTTTGAACTATATCTAAAACATTAATAATGCCATCATTATTAACATCTCCAGTAATTGTAAAATCATTTTCTTCAGCAAAATTGAATACAGCACTTTCTATTTCAATCATTGCATTATGGTTATTTGAATTTGTTAATAATACTACACCTAGATTATCTGAAAATGATATAAACATATCGGTAGAGCTCCCTATATCTCCTCCATTATGACCGAATAATGTTCTTCCATTTTGATTTTTATAATACCACATCAAACCTTGCATTGAATTTACTAATGGATAATGGATAATTTTAATTAGTTCAATTGTTTCTGATTCTAAAATTCTTACATCATTATAAATCCCATCATTCATATAAATACTCATAAATTTAGCTAAATTATTTGATGTTGTCCTAAGCTGACCTGATGGATAATCAGAGTAACCATAATGTTCATACTCTATTAAATTTCCTGGACTACTCCCCGTTCCATCTTCTCCACAAACTTCTTCATAATCCAAACAACAATCTTCATAATCAATACAAGCAAAATCACAAAAGCATGGATTACTTTCATCATAAATTCCACAACCAATTATATAACAAGAATCTCCAGCACCACCAGCTACTTGATATGGTGAAGCAACTTGATTAAGATTATTGATTTCTGATAAAAACCAAAAAGCATTATCCATTTCAAGTGGTTCAAAAATATTTTCATTACAATATTCATTAAATGATTGATTTGAGATCTTTTCAACTAGATATCCTATTAATGCTGCTCCAATATTGCTATAACTATAATTTGTGCCAGGCATTGAATTTGTAAAATTTGAATTACTCCCATAAAATTCTCCCCCAGGAGATAAATATTCCTCAAGGTAATATCCTAATTCTAATTCTGAATCTCCATCATAATATGACATGACACTCCAATTATCTTTTATTCCTGATACATGAGTTAAAAGCATTTTAAAAGTAATAGGAGCTAGTGGATAATCTGGATGATTAACATCAAATGGTAAATAATTATCAATATCATCATCAATGTCAAATAAACCATCTTCAAATAATTGTAATAAAGCTGTTGCTGTTATAGTCTTTGAAATAGATGATAAAATGAACATAGTATTTTCATCTACAAGGACATTATTCATAATATTTGCATAACCTAGTTGTTTCTCCCAAACAATATCATTGTTTTTTACAATTGAAATTGATAATCCAGGAATAAGATGAGTTTCCATAGTTGATTCAATAAATTCTAAAAGTTCATTCTCATCACGATAACTATTTAAATCTCTATAATTTTCACGTGAATTAAAATCATATCGTATTCTATTAATAACATGGCTATCAGGAGTTACTGATAACAAATTATTTAAAAATAATAATATAATTAGATATTTATTCATTATTTAATTAAATCAAATTTAGTATTTATTTTATCTATATCTCCAATTTGAATATCAATATAAACATCACTAAGCAAGCATCCGACTATAATAGTACATAAAACACCAATTATAATTCCTATTAAAATATTTTTAAAATCTAATTTCATCTTCATCTCCTTTTAGTTGTTTAAAATTATATTTATGGAAGAGCAGGTGATTCTTTCCCAAATGAAGGATCTCAAACACCAAATGTGCAAGGGGAAAAGAATGTTATTATTTTGATATATTTCATCTTTATAATCTACAAATTAATCTTATTTTGGTGCTTTATATACAAACCAATCATTACTTGTTATCTCATGCATATAATCTGATTTATCAATTAGAATTTTAGCAGTTGTTTCTTTTACTGCTGCAATTTCAACTCGTACTCCCTCTCCTTTTAAATGTGTAACAAGTTCAACATAATCAGAATCTCCTGACATTATAATTATTGTATCAACTTTAGAAGCTAATTGAGTAGCTTTAATTGTTAAAGGAATATCTGCAGATTTATGACAAGGAATTACAGAACCATAAAAATTCTCATGTAATCTATCTGCAAATTTTGATGATATAGATTTCCCCTCTCTAAAATATATCATTCTATTTAGACCTCTTCCATTCAAGAGCTTAGGGATTAAGGTATCAAAGTTAATCATAGCATTTTTATTTCTTGAAATATTATGAATACTTTTTTCAATATTATTACCATCACATAATATTGCAACAGATTGATTAATTAAAATTTGACTCATTATACTAATCCTTTAAATTTTAGTATAATCTACAAAATAAAAAAACCTTTATAAAAGAGACTTTCTAATTTAATACTGAGTTGAGAGTGTATAAATCTACAGTTCCCTACTCCCAAATCAAGATGGCTTAACTTAATAAGTTATCAACTAACTCTACTATAGTTCCAAATACTATCCAAACAGGAAAATGAACATAACTCACAATTCCTTTCCAGTGCATATTATTAGATAAATACCTATAATCCCATATTCTAATTCCTATTTTGCTCGCCGGATAACCTACTAAGATTTCAACCAACCATATCCATAGTGGATATGATAAATATCTTATAAAATCATTAGAGATAAAATACTGTACTAAATCAAAACCATAGGTTAATCCTAGCGAATATACTGGAAACATCCATAGTGATGTATGCCCCATTAAATTAAAATTTCTTTTTGAATATAAATCTGCAGTAGCAGTAAAAAGTATTTCAAAACAAAGTCCAAACATTCCCCAAAATAATAAATGATCTATTTCTATCATATTTTAATCTAATAACAAAAAAACCTCTATAAAAGAGGCTTTCTAATTTCTTGTTGAGACAGTAAAATCAGAACCTTCCCCCTCTGGATCACTACAGTATGTACACACATACAAATATATTTACTATGTTGATTCCATATATAAATATCTAAATTGTTAATTGTAATTGTCCATATTATTACTGTTTATCTAAATAATCTTATTAGGGAAGACCTCGTACACTATTTAAATAATTTACCACTATTTTTTCCGTTCCAATTGGAATAAGGATGGATTCAATCAGTAAATTAATGCCATTGTATAAGATGAAAAAATAAATAATAAAATTATAATTAAATATCTTATACTTTACCTTATTGGTTTAATTGTTCGCTTAGCAGGTGCTTTACTACTAATAGGATTTAGTAAACGTTTTGTTACTTTATTGACTTTTTTTGAATTTATATTTATATTTCTTTGACTTAATGCCCAAACTTTAACTGACTTAATAACATGCCCATCTATTTTCTCTTTAAAATAATCATTATTATATCTTTTTAACCACGATACATATCTATCCAACTCATTTTTTCTACCTTTTTTAACAACCCTGCTAAAAAACTTTCTCCAAAATTGGTTATGGTCATGCCATAGTATGGGATATTCAAGGCTATTTAAAATTGGGACATCTCCAGTATATGGATTTATAACATCACCATTAGATAATGTTGCCTCAACTATTATTGTTTTATCACTGGCTAACACTGTTGGTGCAAACATATTCCATTTTTGTATCATTCGCGGATAATATGCGATTTTTTTCATTGTAGGTTTATGTTTAAAATATTTTTTTCCATATCCATAATTTTCCATTAAATCATTAACACCTTCATTCGCAGATAAACCATAATTAATACTTGAACGTAAAATTATAAGTAATAGAGAACATACAAAAACTTTTTTAGTATAAAACAAAATATTAGAATAACCAGCAATGTTTATTTTTTGTGTATCGACTTCAAAATTATCTTTAGTTTTTATACCACATGCAGGTTGTCCAAAGAAGGCACTAATTTGGGACCGGTTTTCAGCAATCAAGTTATAAATATATTCAAAAATCTTAGATATACCTGGAATGAAGAGTATCCAACCAATTATAAATCCAAATGGAATTAATAATAATACTTTTCCAAATGCTTCATGTTTAAGCCACAATTTATCTTTTTTTGGATCATATAATATTGCTGATTGAATTAATAATTCTTTATAATCTAAAGGAATTTTTTCTTTATACGTTGAATCAGCAAATGTTAGCCTAGAAAATATATCTAACCTTTTAATAATTCTAACAATATAATGACAAAAGCCACAATCCGAATCATAAAACAATATGTATTGATTTTTTTTATACCTGTTTAAAAACCATAATTTTATTTTATCCAAAGTTTTTCTATCTATTAATAGTATATAAGTACTCATCATTATATATGAAAAAAGACCTACTTTTACAGCTAGCCGTATAATTGAATGAAACATAATATAGCAGAACATAAAAATACAGCGCAGAATTCTACTATAAAATGGGATAAAAAGTAAAAATGGAGCTAAATCTTGAATTCCCATAGTAGTATAGGTAAAAAATTGTGATATGGGTAACGTGACATAGTCACGTAAGAAGTATCCAACTGGTGTCAGGAAGGTATCTAATTGAAACATTTTATATACAGCTGTTCCATTTGACCAGTCATATCCAGTTTTATTCCTTCCTGCAAGAAAATAAATTGCAGACAATTGATATAAAATACAAAAAAAAGCAAAAGAATATATAGTAGTAGATTGATTCATTCCTCGATCTCTATTGTTTAAATCTTCAACAGAATTTTCCTTAAAGTTATTTAAAGATTTTTTTAATGAATCAACACTATAACTAATCCCAAGTGGAAGAAAAATTGTCCAAACTAACATACAATTCATGAAGAAATCACCGGCATTTTCGAGCATGATTGCTCGATTATGTATACTTAAAATAATTATAGCACACATGATTTGAGATAATTTAGTTTTATAGCCTATTATTAGTAATATTGAAAACAATATTCCTAAAATAAAAAAAAAATGTACTTCCACTGATGAGGTAAATGTACTTAATAAAGTAAAATTCTTATAAGCACTTGAAGTAAGGGAAGCCTTAATAATTGAACCTTGAGTATAAAATATATCAATAAACTCCCATCTTCTTAAAATATCAGCTAAACATATCAATCCAAATACAATTCTATATAAACCTAAAGCCCTAGAATCAACTGCAAACCAAGGTTTAAAAATATTTAATATATTTAAAAAATAATTTTTCATGTTTACTTTAAATATGTTTTAAATATATAATCCCATATTATAAATGTAGAAGCATAATTGTAATTGTATTTTTCATGATGTAAATCATGATGCTTATTATTCCCTGCAAATCGAATTATTTTATATAAAAAAGAAGATGAGTTGATTCCTGAGTGAATAAAAATTTCATGCATATTTCTAATTATAAGATATAACCAGAAGGTGTATATTGATATTCCCCCATATAATAATATCCCAATAAATGGTCCAATATATCCAACCATCCATTCTAATGGATGCGCATATATATAATCAATAGCAATAGGCATATTAGCTTCATGATGAATTCTATGAATCTTTTTGTAAAGAAATTTATTTACATGTATCAATCTATGTACAAAATAAAAGAAAATATCATCAACAATAAAAATAATGAAAACTGGTATAACTATATGCGCAATGGAGGTTTTACTTATATCAATAATATAATCATAAAAAAAATAAAGCCCAGCCCCACTTAATAGTATTAAACTAATTACATTTACTAAAAATATAGGAAGGTGACTTTTTAGATATCTTAAATCAGGTCTTTGAAATTTCTTTTGTATCCTTTTTCTATGTTTAATTCTACCAGTTACAAAAAAATATGAGTGCAGAAGTGCAAACACATTTATTAATATTATAAATATAGTGGTTATAACTATATGACTATTTATTGAATCCATCTTTTTCTCCTTTTTATAATGTCAACTTTTATCTATAGAATTAATTAATTCATCAAAGCAATTATAAAGTTGATGTTTATCTTTTAATAAAAATAATTTCTTTTGCATTTGATCTATTCTAAAATCTTGATTTATAATAGTATTTATATCAAAATCAATAATTTCAGGTTTAGAACTAAGAGCGAATTCACATTCTCCTATTGACGATGCAATCCCAGCTCCAAATATGCGTGGCCCATTATTTGTCTTAATAAGACCAAATTCAATGGTGAACCAAAAAAAACGTTCAAACTTATGAAATTTCTCATCATCATCAATGAATTTGCAT
>Ga0208639_1000120_pt1 | contig 59132 bp, 56 predicted proteins | sample ETNtaG_33_FD_185772 | JGI IMG/M metagenome (GOLD analysis project Ga0208639, IMG submission 185772) | Marine microbial and viral communities from oxygen minimum zone, Eastern Pacific Ocean - ETNP201310SV76 (SPAdes) (version 2) | ecosystem: Environmental > Aquatic > Marine > Oceanic ...
TTTTAATATGTTTTGTTTTTTTTATGGTTGTTAAACATAGGTATTATTGGAGTGTAGCAGGAAGTAGAAGGTTTAACGACCCAACACCATTTTTCATATCCCACAGGGGTTATAAAAAAGAAAATCCAGAAAATACAATAGGTGCATTTATCGATGCTGAAGAAAATGAATTTAATTGGATAGAGCTTGATGTTGTTTCAACAAAAGACGGTAAGGTTGTATGTTCTCATAATTTTGACCTCGAAAGGGAAACCGACGGAAGAGGGTATATATCAGACTTACCTTTATTCGCTCTAAATTCTATTAATACGGGAGTTAATACTTTAAAAACCAAGACTTCACACATACCAACACTAGTAGATGTATTTAAAAATATACGTAACAATACCAAAGTTAATATTGAGGTCAAGGCACCAAGGGTTCTAGACCTATCAACTGCCCGGGCCCTAGGAAAAATTATTGGTAAACTCCCTATTGATAGGATTATCATATCATCATTCAATCCATTTGTTATTTTATATTTTAAATTATTTTACAGGAATATCATCACAGGGTTTTTATATCAAAATATAGAATATTTTTGGATTGTCAATTGGGTTCACCCATCATATATACACCCAAGAGCCGACCTAATAAATGATGAGCTCATCAGTTTTGCAGAACAAAAAAATATGGGTATAAACGTTTGGACGATCAACAACAAAACCGCCTTTTGGTGGTGTAAAGAGAAAAACATTGATGGAATCATTACAGACAGGAGACCAGATTCATGGTAAATAATATATCTGTTAAACAGTTAAAAGAACGCATAGATGCAAAAACCATAATACTAATTGATGTAAGAGAAAGATTTGAATTGGAGATATGCAAGATAAAAGGCTCGATAAATATTACAATGGAGGACATACCCAACACCATTGACAAAATGGATAAAAACCAGGAATACGCTATTATCTGTCATTCAGGCACGAGGTCCTTCAATATTTCATTTTTTCTAGTTAATAGAGGTTTTTCAGCCTATAATGTAAAAGGAGGGATAGATGCATGGGCTAAAGAAATTGACCACCTAATGGATACCTATTAGGATCAATAATAATAATTGGTTAGGTCACATATTATTTTATAAATAAATATACTAATATTTTTAACAAAACATATGTTGAACACATAGTTTAATCTTTTGTATATAATTTACAAATATAAAAAAAATCACAAAGTTTTACACTGGAAGTAATTTATAAGGAATTTTTTACATTATAGGGATTTATATTTGTTATTTTATTCTAAGGAATTATATCTATAATAAATTAATAATATGAATAGTCTCTACTTTTATAAATATAATACTCATTTATTAAATTATTTATCCTTTTAAATGAGGTCATAATTTAAAGGTTTGATGAATCACACAATTAATATAAACGGTGTATAATTATAATAAAATTAACAACCTATATTACTGTTATATATTAATTTAAATAATATTATATATAATAATAATTTCATAATAATTTTTGTTCCATCCCCTACAGTAACTAGGTATATACAACGGCTCCTACCCAATAATATGATACTAACTAAAAAACTATTAAAAAAAATTGATAAATATTTTATACAATAAATACTGAGTGAAGTGTAGTCTTATAAATTGAAATTCAATTTAAAAAATCCAAAAAATTTTATAATATAATCAATCTAAAATATTATTATTTTTCAATAATTTTCACTTCATAAAATTCATCAAATCAAATTATTTCATATACAAATAAAATCAATAATAACAAATACATAAACCTTATAATTAATAAATTTTACTATTAAAATATACCCAAAAAACCACCTTAATAATAGATTATATAAATAACTATATCTAAAACAAAAAATATATCTTAATTTTATTTATGATCATTTACAATCGCACTGAATACAAAAAACTATCACCAAAACAATACAAAAAAGAAAAAAAGCGTTTACAAGTTGAGCTCCTTAAACTTCAACAATGGACTGTAAAAAAACAAAAAAGAGTTGCCATTGTTCTAGAAGGTCGAGATGCTGCTGGGAAGGGGTCGACCATAAAACGTTTCATTGAAAACATGATGCCAAACAGTTTTGATGTAAAAGAAATGGGTGTCCCAACAAAATATCAAAGAAAAAACTGGTTTAAGACCTGGAACAGGTTGCTCCCCAAGCCGGGCAACATAACTTTCTTCGATAGAAGCTGGTATTCTCGTGCCACCATACAACCCGTTATGGGATATTGCACCGAAAGACAATATCTTAACTTTATGTCCAAGGTAATTACCTGGGAACAGGGACACATAGATGGTGGATTAATTTTAATCAAACTTTACCTATCAATTTCTAAAGAAAATCAAGAAATTCGATTTCATCTTAGGGAAATGAATCCGCTAAAGTATTGGAAACTTTCTCCAAATGATTGGAAGGCACATAAAAAGTGGCAATTTTTCACCAAATTTAAAGAACACATGTTCAACCATACATCAACAGAGTTATCACCCTGGGTGATCATTAATTCTAATATTAAAATGATAGCAAGAGTAAATGCCATGCGCTATGTGCTTTCAGTTATTGACTATGATGGGAAAGAAAGTTTAAAGGCAAAAAAATGGAACCGCGACGACCCAGAATATGAAATTACCATAAACAATATACTTTTCGAGAATCTTAATAAAGACCAATATGATTTTTTGTTTAATCTAAAATCAAATGAAGGTTAATAATATTCTAACACTTCATCTATAAGTTTTAATTGGACCTTTGATAAAAAAATCATCCTTTCATTTAAAGATTCTGGTAATTGATTATAAAAGGATTATTTCTTTAACGAAAAACCATAAAAGGTGACATAATGAAAAATAAATCAGGACCTTTGCTGATTTATTTGTGTTTCAATGTTCTTTTATTTTCCGAAACACAAACAAGTGCTACGGTGTTCTATAACTACACTAGAAATCTTAATGATGGTAACAACGCCTTTAACCTAAAAAGGGGGTATTTATCTTTCGCAAACGACGTCAGTGAGACTGTCTCATACAAAATAACCTACGATGTAGGATCCAATGATGCAGGTAGTGCCTATACTGCATTTTTAAAAGTGGCCATGATAAAATTAAAAACAAAAATATGCGATGTTTCTATTGGCATGCAAGGCATGAACATGTACAAGACCACAGAAAACACATGGGGACATCGTTTTATAGCAAAAGGTAGCATGGGGGCCTATGGCTTTTCTCCATCAGCAGATGTGGGATTAGGGTTTACCCGGAGCTTTGGTCTAGTTACAACTAGCGCCCTGGTCACAAACGGTGGCGGATACAAAAAACCCGAAACTGATGCACATAAAAAAACATCCCTTCACTTGGTCTATGGTCAACCCAAACTAAACAATGAAAATGGTTTTAACCTTGGTGGTAGCTTTTCAGTGGAGCCGTATGATATAAATGAAAATAAAACCGAGACAGTAAACGTAATGGGACTCTTTGGTGGATATGCAGGCTTTGGTTTTCGGGGCGGAATAGAACTTGATACAAAAAAAATAGATGCAGACATTATGGGAAAAATACTCTCTCTTTATGGTACCTACTCAATATCTGAAAGCCTCTCCATTTTGGCAAGATACGATCAAGTGGACATAGACACCTCTAGCTCTGGAGATGGAATTCAGGCTATCATATTAGGGCTCCATTATCGTCTTGGCCAAGGAATGATAGTAGCCCCAACACTTAGAACGACAACACCAGAAAATGGAGAATCAGTCAACACATTTATCCTAAATTTTGAATTCAACTTTTAGGTAGGCCAAAATTGAAAAATTGTTGACCTATGATTTTCTAGTCCATTGTTCTAGGGAGACATATATATAAAGCGGCACCTAACACACAGGCAAGAACGCCCTTACCCCAGCCCATTTCAGATGGTAAAAGTCCCCCCTCCTGAAACCAAGAAAGAATTGCAAACATTATACCAAATGATGAAAGCGAAAGCCACATGATCTTTTTCATTACTTTTTATAGCCAACTGCCTCAAATGGATTGACAAGGATCGTAGATATGTTTTTAAGGTGAGCGGCTATCCTTTTGAGGTATCTAGCATATAAAGCCAGAGCGACAGATTTTGACTCACTTCCTTGAGATAATTCACCAGATATGCATCCATTCACTATCTTATCTGAGCTGGACACAACATCCTTATAGGTTGACATGAGCGAACGAGCGACCTCCTCATCCTGAGAGTTAATTGCCGCAATGGTCTTTTCAAAACGCGAGATGACCTCACTCTCTATTTCTGCGAGTTCATTAGAAAAATCCTCAGCCAGCATTGTATCAGGGTAGTTCAATGCTAGGTCTAAGATATTTTTAGTATAGTCTCCAACTCTTTCTACGTCAATTACCATGTTCAAAAGAACGAGGCCATTTGGTAGGTCCTCAATATCTTGACTAATGGAGTAGTGCGTTACAACCTTACGCCGAACATCTTTTTGAAATAGATTAATCTCTGTGTCGCGTTTTTTCAAGGCCTTAATTGTATCAAAGTCCTCATTTTCTCGTAAATATTTTATGGCCTTATTAAATATCTGGTTAGATAATACCATCATCTCATAAGACTCATCCCAAGCCTGAGACAAAAGGTCATCCGATTTCCAAAGTGCTACAACATCTTTAAATAATGACATGTCTATTCCTATTTTCTTTTTTTGTTTAACGACCCAAAACAATAATGGTTAGTGGTAATCCCACAAAAATAAAAAGCAGATACATTACTGGAATCAATTTATTATTTACCGCACGGTCAGCAATCCACTCTGCGCAATTTAAAGGAACGACCCTCAAAAACGGTAGCCCATAAATAATGATAATTCCAAATATGTTGAAAAGTAAATGACTGATTGCAGCAATTAGGGCCGCCACTGTTCCAGTTATGGAGGCCAACAGGGCTGTTACCGTTGTTCCAATGTTTGCGCCAAGGGTGAATGGAAATATCTGACGCAAGGTTAAAACACCCGCACCCGCAAGCGGGACAACTAGAGACGTGGTTATTGAAGAACTCTGTACCATGACTGTCAAGATCATTCCAAAACCAATAGCCCTTAGTGGTGTTTTAAAAATATACTCATCAAAAAAGACCTCAACCTTTTTAAGTACAAGACTCCGCAAAATTTTAACGAGCACATATAGCATTGCAAATGTTATCAGAACGCTAAGGATGAGATATATAACGTCATTGTCAAATGCGAATTTTTCTACAAATTTTCCACCAGATTTTATGGCAACCTTAATGGGACTCTTTGCTTTTAATATTTCAACATTTTGTATTTTGCCAAACATGAGAGATGAAATCCACTCCGCAGACCTTTGTATTCCATGAAAGGCCATTTCCAACGGAAAAAGAATCATGACGCACATTATGTTAAAAAAATCATGAACGGTTGAAGCAGCAAAGGCCCTTCTAAATTCATTTCCTCTGTTAAGATGGCCAATTGAGACAATCGTATTTGTAACTGTTGTGCCAATATTTGCCCCCATGATCATTGGTACTGCACCAGCCAGTCCCAGTGCGCCACTGCTTACCATCCCAACGATCAACGATGTTGTTGTAGATGAACTTTGAAAAAGAACCGTGGCGAAGACACCAATAAAAAGAGCAATTACGGGATCACTTGTTGTTGTGAATATTGAGTCAGCAACATCTGACCCCATATTTTTTATTGCCGAGGACATTCCATTGATACCTACAAGAAAAACATATAAGGCGCTTATAATGCCCAGGGTCTTAAGACCCATGTTTTTTGATTCAGTATTCACAGATTCTTTTCAGTTTATGTTTTTTAAATATTAGAGAGGGCAAATTATGAAAGAACATTTATAATTATGAAATGGTGTTTTCACCTAATGTGGATGATCAATGTTTAAAGCACCGGGTATTTGTAAAGACCATGGCAAACCCATGTTCATTACATGCGTCAATGATCTCCTGATCTCGAATTGAGCCCCCGGGCTGCATTATGGTTCCGATCCCTGAATCTTTTATTGTATCAATGCTATCTCTAAATGGAAAGAATGCGTCCGAGGCAAGAACCCCCCCTTTGACATTTTCTCCGCCCTTTTTTAGCGCCATATGAACTGCATCAACTCGGCTTACCTGCCCGGCACCTAGACCAACGGTTGTACCATCTTTAGCTATTAGAATTCCATTTGATTTGGCATGCCTCAAAACTTTCCATGTAAACAGGGCGGTACGAACATCTTGGTCAGATGGTTGTTTTTTTGTTACAACGGTGAGATCATTCCTTGTCAATATCTTCGTGTCTGTATCTTGAACGAGAATACCACCGTCTATATTGCGTACCTCAATCCTCTTTTCTCTTCTTTCAAATTCACCTATCTCCAAAACCCTTAGGTTCTTCTTCTTTTTAAAGATCTTCAGTGCTTCAGGGTCAAAACTTGGCGCAAGAACGATCTCCACGAATACACCCGTTATGGATTCTGCAACTTCCTTTGTGCATCTGCGATTGAATGCTATGATCCCTCCAAACGCAGAAAGAGAATCTGCGTTAAATGCTCTTTCGTATACATCAAGTATGTCATCTCCAATGGCAACCCCACAGGGGTTTGCATGTTTGACCACCACGCATGCTGTCTCATCAAATTCACGCACACACGCCAAGGCACCATCGGCATCCATTATATTATTGTACGATAGTTTTTTCCCCTGGTGTATGGTTGCATTTAAGACATTAGGCTCATTGTTACCAGGAACAACATAAGATGAAGCTGCCTGGTGAGGGTTTTCTCCGTAGCGCATATCAGAATACTTATTGAAAGTAAGGGACAGGTCTTGTGATAGTTCATCATCTTTAACGTAGTTATGAATTATCGTATCGTACTGAGCTGTATGACCAAACGCCTTTGCAGATAAACACTTTCTAGTGTCGAATGATATTTGACCGGTCTCTTTGATCTCGTCCTGTATCGTTGAATAATCATTTGGGTCGACCAGAACCGTTACCCACCCTAGGTTCTTTGCAGCAGAACGAATCATTGTCGGGCCACCGATATCAACATTCTCAAGGGCCAGTGCAAGGTCACACTCTTCTTTTGAGATGGTCTTGGAGAATGGATATAGATTACACACAACCAGGTCTATCCAATCGATTTTATTATTGATGGCATCATCTTCGTGTTGGTCTCTTAGTCCAAGTATTCCTCCTTCAACAAGAGGGTTGATGGTCTTTACTCGGCCATCCATTATTTCTGGAAAATTCGTATAATCACTTACGTCAGTAACACTTAATCCTGCCTCTCTCAATGCTCTTGCTGTGCCGCCGGTTGACATGATCTCAACATCAAACTCCCCTAATCCTTGAGCAAGATCTAATAGACCCGTTTTATCAAACACCGATATTAGCGCACGACCAACCCGCACCGGTTCCTTATTTAGTGATGGGTTATTTATCATTGTTTTTTATCACGGCCAAGGTTAAACGGCTCTTGCACACGGCCTCATCCTTTTCGTTTTTTATGTTTATGTTCCAAACTTGAATGGTTCTTCCAATTCTTATTGGTGTGGCTTTCCCAAAGACCCAGCCGCCCCTTACAGCCCTTAGGTGGCTGGAGTTTATCTCGATGCCGACCACAGAAAATTCATCTAGGTCAATCTGATTTCCAGCGCCCATGCTTCCAAGTGTCTCTGCAAATGCAACACTTGCCCCGCCATGCAAAAGACCAAAAGGTTGCCTCGTTCGATCATCAACGGGCATCTTTCCAGAAATATGCCTATCTCCAAAGTCTGTTATCTCAATTCCAAGTGTAGAGACCATTGTATCCTTGATCCTCTCATTGACCATTTTTAAAATGTCTTTATTACCCATTGTTTACAAACAGTGGAATGGCCTCTAAGAATGCAGAGCCCTCTAGTTCTTGTACCTTTGTCTTAAGAGACTCGATCGTATCATTGTGTGCAACAGGACATCTTTTTTGTATTAGAATGGGACCTCCGTCAACCTCATCGGTCACAAAGTGTATCGTACACCCGGTCTCCTTGTCATCATTTTTCAACACCTTTTCATGGACATTGGTGTCCATACCGCCAGCATATTTTGGCAGAAGGGAGGGGTGAACATTTAATATTTTCCCACTCCACTCACTGCAAAACCCCGTGGATAGAATTCGCATGAACCCGATCAGTAGGATAAGCTCCACTCCGTGGTCCTTTAAAACCTGGGTCATTTCAAGATCAAACTCCTCTCGGTTTTTTTTCTTATGATCAATGAAAACCGATTGGGCATTATGTGCCTGAGCCCTCTTTAAAATGTATGCATCGCTTTTGTTGGAGATAACAACAGATATGTTGGCGTCCAGATCACCTGATTGGATAGCGTCTAATATAACCTGAAGGTCTGTTCCGTTTGTGGATCCGAGAATCCCAATGTTGATCATCTTAGTGACCTCATATGGTCGACACGTTTTTGCACAACATCATTCGTACCAATATCTGTTCTATGAAAAAGGGGACCCTCCACCCGGGATATCTCTGCCTCTGCGATCTTCTCTGCCTCTGTGATCGAGTCACCCACACCAACAACCGCGACGGTTCTACTACCTGCCTCAATAAATTTTCCATCTCTTATATCAACAGATGCGAAGAACAGCGAATCGGGATCGGACACAGATGAAACATCGATCACCTCTCCCTTTAGTGGATTATCTGGATATCCCTCAGGTACCGCATACTTACAGACAGTGGCCTTGTTTTTAAATTCGACATTCGTGTTTCCAAGGGTTCCCATTGCAATCGCATCACATATCTCAACAATATCACTATCTAATAGAGAGAGGACATTCATTGCCTCAGGGTCACCAAACCTGGCATTATATTCAATCAGTTTGACCCCGTTTGATGTTACCATGAAACCACCATAGAGTACGCCCTTGTACCCCTCACCAAATTTATTTCTAAGAGCATCTGCTGTTTTCAGGTTTATGGAACGGGCCTCCTCGACCTCACCTTCCCTCAAGAAGGGAAGTGAGTGGTCGACATCAGAATAGGTTCCCATCCCGCCCGTATTAGGTCCTGTGTCACCATCATGAGCTCTCTTGTGGTCCTGAACAACAGGCATGTGTTTTAGCGTGGTGCCATCGCAAAAACTCATCAGAGAGAACTCCTGCCCGATAAATTTCTCCTCGATCACAAATTGACCACCCGAATCCACCAACTCTTGACAATAAGATATAGCCTCCTCATTTGAGTGCAAATGTTCACCCGATACCTTGACACCTTTTCCGCCTGCAAGGCCATCGTACTTTACAACAAAATCATCTCCCAGGTCATTTATGAAGCCTCCAACGCCCTCCATCGAGTCAAAGGTCTCATACTGAGGCCCTCCAGGAATACCAAATTCAACGAGGAGGTCTCTTGCAAAGGATTTTGATGTTTCTATCTGTGCGAGTCTTTTTTTTGGCCCGACCACTTTTATGCCTGCATCATCTAAGACATCTGACACCCCTTCGCTCAAAGGATTCTCGGGCCCCACCACCGCGAGGGATGAATTAAATTGTTTTGCGTATTGCAGAACGGTATTGGGGTCGTTGATATTATCTACAACGATCTCTGTAGATAGCCGAGCTATTCCGGGATTCATATTTGATGCTATGCAGTGGAGTTTTCCACCACTACATGACCTGCTTATGGATTTGGCAAGTGCGTGTTCCCTAGCACCTGAACCAATAAGTAATATGTTCATTTTAGCTTTGAGCGCTCATTCAATCGTTGAGATTCCAGATCATCCATCTTCTTCTCATTGATTCCACCATTAACATACCAACCGTCAAGACACGCCATACAGGGCCTGTCTATATTATGATCACCTTTTCTCGTCACTGCTTCTTTTAGGCCATCAATGTCTTGATACATTAGAACATCAACCTTCATGAATTCCCTTATTTCCTCAACGGATTGATTTGCTGCTGTAAGTTCATCTCTGGTTGGCATGTCCACGCCATAATAGCATGGAAATTTTACTGGTGGGCATGCGGAAATGAAATATACCCTTTTTGCGCCAAACTCTCTGACCATTCTTACGATCTCACGGCTGGTATTTCCTCTTACAATACTATCATCCATGATCAGCACATTTTTATCACGTATCTCAAACTCTTGAGGGACCAACTTATATCGGACGGACTTCTTTCGTTCTTCGTTTCCGGGCATTATGAATGTTCGACCAATAAATGGGTTTTTATAAAGACCCTCTGAGTAACGTACCCCAAGCTCATTGGCAAAACTAAGCGCAGAGGTGTTGGCTGTGGACGGTGCTGGGATGACAATATCTGGTACAATGTCAGGATATTCATTCTTCCATTTTTCTGCCAGATTCTGTCCCATGCGAAGTCTTGATCTGTAGACGCTTACATCATTTTGTATACAGTCGGGCCTAGCAAAATATACATATTCAAAAACACATGGCGTGAACTGCTCTTTTGTAAGGACGCGGCTGTGTGTTGTCCCGTCTTCCTCAACCCATATGACCTCACCAGGTTCAACATTTCCAATCGGTGTAAACCCCAAAGAGTAGAACATGGTCGTCTCTGAGGCAAATATGTGATCTACCGTTCCATCATTATTCTCTCGTTTTCCCTTTACAAGTGGTCGAATTCCATTCGGGTCACGAAAGACGAACATCCCCCTGTTCATTATCGATCCAACAACAGAATATGCACCATCGACCCGGTCGAAGACTGTCTTTACCCCATTACATATCTCGTCAAAGAATGTTAACTCATTCGACTGTGTTTTTCTCTGGTCCAGTGCATGTGCAAAGATATGGAGGATCACTTCGATATCAACCGAAGAGTTTATGTGTCGCCTGTCCTTCTCAACGACCTCCTTTGATAATTCGGTATAGTTGACAAGGTTTCCATTGTGTGCCATTGCAATGCCATGGGGTACGTGGGTAAATACCGGTTGCGCTTCTTCTATGCTAAACCCACCAACAGTTGGATACCTGGTGTGTCCAATCCCTACCCGACCCAAGAGACGAGACATGTTTTGTTCATCAAAGATGTCGCGAATCAGACCGGTTCCCTTTTTTATGTGGAACCTTTCATTGTAGGTCATTATACCCGCCGCATCTTGACCTCGATGTTGAAGATGGATCAGACTATCATAGATCTCACCCGCAACAGATTTTTGACCAGATATGATTCCCACAACTCCACACATTATATTTGCTCAACTATCTTTGACGCTTCGCCAATATACGATTCTGGACTTAGCCCCAAGAGAGTCTCCTTGTCATCGGCTGATATTTTTAATGATCTTATAAAGTTTCCCATAGATTTTCGGTCTATCCTTTCACCTCTGGTCATATCCTTGAGCTTCTCATACGCATCTTGCCGTCCCTCTTTCCGAAGAATCGTTTGTACGGCCTCAGCCACAACCTCCCAATGGTCATTCAGCTCTTGTCTCATTTTATTTTTGTTTAGAGTGACCCTAGACAATCCTTTTGATATGTTCTTTAGGGCAAGGTATGAGTATCCCAGAGCCACTCCTTGATTTCTCAATACCGTGGAGTCAGTGAGGTCTCTCTGCATTCTAGAGATTGGTAGCTTTTGCGCAAGGTGATTCAATAACGCATTTGCAATCCCTATATTTCCCTCAGCGTTCTCAAATTGAATTGGGTTGATCTTGTGTGGCATGGTAGAAGAGCCCACCTCACCAGCGACCTTTTTCTGAGAAAGGATTCCACGACTTATATACATCCACATATCCTGACAAAGGTCTTTCAGGATCGAGTTCACACGAACGACATTGTGGAAGCTCTCCGCCATACTGTCATGGGGCTCTATTTGGGTAGTGAGCATATTTGGACCAAGGCCTAGAGACCTTATGAATCTTGACGTGAACCGAGGCCAATTGACCGTTGGGTAGGCGCTTACATGAGCAGACCAGGTTCCTGTGGCACCACTCAACTTTCCCAATGATACATGTGTCTTTAATTGGCCGATCTGTCTTTCCAGTCTCTTACAGAAGACAGCAAGTTCCTTCCCAAATGTGGTGGGGGTCGCGGGTTGACCATGGGTCATTGACAACATGGATACTGATCTATTTTTCTTGGCCAATCTCTTTAGGTCCCTGTGAAGGTTCACCAACATTGGTGTATACACCTGTTTTATAGCATGACACCACATTAGGGTGTAGGATATGTTGTTGACATCTTCTGATGTGAGCGCAAAATGAATCCATGGATGGAGGGACCTTTTACAATTCTTTTGGATGTAATACTCTATTGCTTTCACATCGTGGTTTGTCTCTGACTCTATGTCCTTGACCATCTGCGCTGAATCTAGATCGAAGTTCTGATAGGTTTTTCTTAGTCTTTCTTGTTGTCTATCGCTCAGTGGTGAGAGCTTATCTATCTTTTTTTCACGACTCAGAGCTATCAAATATTCAACCTCTACATATATCCTATACCGCATGAGAGCAGCCTCAGAAAAATATGCATTCAGTTCTTTAACGCTACGACTGTAGCGACCATCTAAGGGAGAGAGAGCACCAAGTGGGTTATGCACCCAGTATCCGCTTTGCAGCTAGGGCGCAATTACCAGGGTCGATCACAGTAAGCACCGGAGTGTTGCTGGGCATTTGTAGGGTAGAGTGTATGTTTACCAACATATCAGATTTATCTGAAAAAGGTGGACAACCCAGTGTTGGAAACTCAGAGTTTGCAGCCACGAATCCTGATAGGGCATTTGATCTTCCTGCAATGGTGACATATACGATATTTTCCTTGTTCCTGTTCATCTTTAGTATGTCCAACACCTTCAAAGGTTCTTTATGGGCAGATGCCGCATGCTGCTCCCACACTATTCCATACTTGTCAAGGTGTTCAGTTATCTTTTTTGCATGGGGTTCATCTGATGTAGACCCCATTATTATCACAACCTTCATGATAGGTTCTCCATGTTTTCATTGATCCTTCTCTGAATGGACCTTCCTGTATCGGGGAAGGGGAAGAGCCCCCCTGTTATGGTCTCATATAAATAAATGTATCTACTAGACAGTTCCGTCACCAGATTCCTAGGTGCATCCGGCAAGACCGCGTCATTGTAAGGGTCACAATTATCAACAAACCACAGACGAAGAAATTCTTTGTCAATATTTTGAGGTTCAAGTCCTGAGTCCATACGCTCGTGGTATGTCTCTGCGACCCAATATCGGCTAGAGTCTGGAGTGTGTATTTCGTCGATCAGAACAATGTTGCCGCCTGAATCACGACCCATCTCATATTTGGTATCCACCAAGATCATTCCATTTTCAGCTGCCTTCTTTTGTCCAAATGAGAAAAGCTCCAGCGCCTTATTGCTACAATATTCCCAATCTTCTTCGTTCATCCAACCCTCTTTCACAATGTTTTGTGGAGATATTGGTCTGTCGTGGTCCTCTTCTTTTGTGGTGGGTGTGATCATGTTCTCATCAAGCTTCTGGTTTTTTATAAGTCCTTCAGGTAGTTTGTTTCCACAGTACTCTCGATCTCCATTATTATATACGGTCCAGAGAGATGTGCTGGTGCTTCCGGTGATATAACCCCTCACTACAAACTCAATTGGGAAAACCTTACACTTTTTTGCTAGGGTCACGTTTGGGTCTGGAATGTCAATCACATGATTTTTGATGATGTCTTTTGTTTGGTCAAACCACCATGCGCTGGTAAGGTTTAGCACTTGCCCCTTGAAGGGAATAGACGCCAACACCCTATCAAACGCACTCTGTCGATCAGTGGTGATCAGAGCGATCTTATCACCCAGGTCATATTGATCCCGAACCTTTCCGGTATTTTTCATGCCATTGGCAAGCGAGGTCTCGGTTAGTGTGTTATTTAGTTCTACCTCAATGCGGTCTTTGTAGTGTTCAGTTGATTTGATAGCATTCATGCGATAATGGATTAAATAGTATGTTTGTCTCTAAAATATCGTTTATAACGGTGTGGATATTACCGCCATTAATTGTGAGATTCCATATTACACCACGCCTTAATCTCTCTAGGCCTTGAATTTCAAACCTTTGAGTTAGAGACTCGTGTTTTAACCGCCCATGCATATCTTCCTTTTGACGTACAAGAACGGATATGGTGTCATCACCTGATTCGAGTTCACCAATGAATTCCTTGTTCGAGTTATATAATTCTCCGGTGGATTCTATTTCATTCAAGATGCTCTTTTTCTCTCCGCTTGTTGTTATTTCCCAATGGGTCTGCCGAGTTATTGATATATCGTAACCAAGGTGTCTCAGGGTGTTTTGTACGGAAGAGGCCTCATTATCTGTGATGATCATATTGATCACCCATTGTGTAGTAGAACCATCAGTAGAATAGTCTTTTATTTGGTATTTCTCTTGAACGTGTGTCAGCGAGTGGTTGGTCACTGGGTTGTTCACCTGAATGAATTCTCTCATTGATGAAAATATAGCATCACCCTTTTTTGTTCTCTCTGGATGGGGCATCATCGCCATGACGTTCCCAACAGAATTGCAGACAGCGGCAAGGTTGTGCATGGATCCATTTGGATTGATAGGGAACTCATCCAAGACCTTTCCATTCCCGTCACAGTAGCGGTAAACATCTTGTTTGTTTGATATGATCATTTCTAACAGAGGGTCAGGCACTATAAAGCGCCCCTCTCCGTGGGCCAGGGGAATATTGATCACTTCTTCTGTTTTTAGGTGTCTTGAGAACGCGCACCTGTTTGACGGGACCGACATCTTGAGGTTTGCCCAGGTGTTATAATAACCAACACCCACAACGTGTCCCCGCCTTATTCTCTTGTTGTCTGTCAGCGCCATTCCAACCCGATTATCGTCCAGGCCTGGAACGAGACCACTCTCTACCAGAATTTGAGCTCCATTACATATACCTAGAACGGGTTTCCCCTTTTCTGACTCAAGCCTTATCTGATCCATGATGGGGTCAAGTGCAGCGATCACGCCAGCCCTTGACCTGTCTTCATAGGAAAACCCCCCAACTATGATGTAACCATCAAGCTCTGATAGCTTTTCTGGTTCATCATTCCACAGGAACTCTATTGGATCCATACCAACTCGATCACAGGCAGTGAGAGTCTCTCGTTCCGTATTTGATCCAGGAAATTGTATAATACCTATCTGAGGTTTCGCAGTCGTCATTCTACAACGACCTCTCCATCTCCGGCGACTATACCACCTATCTTATAAACAGGTGATAGACCCTCTAGGGCGCTTACAACTCTCATCGTGTCCGATGGCCGTACAACAAAGACCATTCCTATTCCCATATTAAATGCTCGAAACATCTCTCGTTCATCAATGCTGCCGATCGATTGCATTACACTAAAAACATCCAACGGTGGCCAGGAGGACTTTTGTATGGATGCAGTACAATCCCCTGGTAAAATTCTTGGAATATTCTCAACGAGTCCTCCACCTGTAATATGCGCAATTCCCTTTATGTCAACGTCCTCTTTTAAGATTGACGATACATGGTTTGTATAGTTTATGTGTGGCTCCAAAAGGGTCATCCCAACAGACCTATCTAGTTCTGGAATTTTATCTTCAACGCTGTGGCCCCCGATATCAAAGAAGATCTTTCTGGCCAAGGAATACCCATTGGTATGTAGACCGCTTGATGGAACCCCAAGGATAACGTCTCCCACTTTTATACGGTCACCCGTTATGATCTTCTCTTTTTCTACGACCCCGGTTATTATACCCACAAGATCATGTTCCCCTGGGAGATATGTGTCTGGCATTTCTGCGGTCTCACCACCAACAAGCGAGACCCCGGTATCTTTACATGCGGCTACCATACCAGAAACGATCTCTTCAACGACCTGAGGTTTTAGATGGTCATTTGCAATGTAGTCAAGAAAGGTTAGAGGTTTCGCACCCATGACAAGAATATCATTGGCACACGCGCTCAACAGGTCAACGCCGATCGTATCAAACTTATTGAGCTTTCTTGCGATGATGGTCTTGGTTCCTACCCCATCTATACTTTGTACCATGACAGGTTCTTTATATTGATCGAGTATGGGTCTTAGATCAAACAGAGAGCCAAAACTACCTAATCCGGTCAGCACATTTTTGGTGAAGGTCGAGCGTACACTTTCCTTTATGAGATCAACCGCTTCGTTACCCGCGTCGATGTCCACCCCAGCCGATCTGTAATCTACTTTTGTCATTTATGTTTGCACTCCTGTCTCAAGCAGTTTTCTATAGTTTGTCTCTAAGTCCGTTTTTCCACCTATCCCTTGCTTCGGTCACTGTAATGTTTATGGAGTCGTTAAGTTGAATATCATTTCCGCCAGTTTCTCCAATTAAAAACGCCTTCAAGCCATATTGGTCAAATATGCCCCTCACATCCTCCGAGTTCTTTTTGTTAATCTCCAATATAAATCCACCGGTCTCAGAAAACAAGATCTTGTGGGTTTTGAGTTGCCCCCCGATCACCGCTGAGCACCCTATCTCATTGCCAAATGTCATTTCTGATATCGATACGGCGACCCCACCATCTGATATGTCGTGGCAGGCAAGCAGCAATTCCCTGTCAGCGCAATCCGTGATTGCAAATATTTGGTCTCTTGACTCATTTAGGTCGGGCTTTGGAACATTTGCCCCAAGCTCTCCATGTGTTTGGTAGTAGATAGACCCACCCAATTCATCCTTTCGCTCACCCACCAACAATAGATCTGACCCAGAAGATTGAAAATGCATTGGCACAGCCTTTCGAACATCTTTTAGTCGACCAAGACAACTTACAATTGGGCTCGGAGGGATCGATCCGTTTTTGGATTCATTGTAAAAGCTCACATTGCCCGCAATAATTGGAGTTGGGTGTTCGGGGTTTTCTTTCAGGGTCATTGCATGGCAGGCGTCAGATACACCACGGGTACCCTCAACAAACTCCCACATTTGATTTGGTTTTTCTGGGTTACCGAAGCACAGGCAATCAGTCACAGCATGTGGCGTGGCGCCTACGGCCGCGATGTTTCGCATTGCCTCAACCACGGCATTTACTCCTCCCCAGTATGGACTTATCATAGAATACCTTGGGTTGTGATCTGTTGAAAGCGCTATCCCAACCCTACGGATCTCTTTAGGATATTTTTTAGAGTTGAAGGGCGTCATTATTCCTGAATCGGAGATCCCGGTCTCTGTATGGACCCTTCCTTGTACCTGTTTATCATATTTCTCAAATATAGGTTCTCTGCTTGCCATGTTCTCGTGTCCAAGGATCTCCAACAGAACCTGTCCAAGGTCACCAGGCTCTGAGATCTCTGGTTCAGAGGTAGTGCTGTCTGGACACTCAAAGGGCCTGTCATACAAAAACCCCTTTGTCACTTCCTTTGCCGACGCGTTGACTATCTCTTCTTTTCCATTGTGTACTATATATTGACCATCATCTCGTATCTTTCCAATGACAGATGCCTTGGCTCCCTCACTAACCTCAGGCAATGCAAACACCTTATTATAGTGGTCTAGGATCATTGGTGTTACCTCAGGCGGGCTAACCCACATGAATCGTTCTTGTGTTTCACTGCATAGGTAGACCGAGGGGTGTAGGTCTTCCATGCTTATGTGAATATTGTCCATCCACACCTCAGACCCATAGCCCGATGTCTCTGCCAGTTCCACACTTGCACAGGCAACGCCTCCTGCACCCAGATCTTTGAATCCGACCTTGTCAACGAGTTCCTTTTTCTTTAGTATTTCAAATAGCGCATATGTTGATTTTAATAGATGTCTTTCCAGGAAGGCGTTAGGCTCTTGCACGGCCCCCTTGTTCTGGTCCTTTTTCTCCTCTTCTAGTTCCAGAGAGGCAAAGCTTGCACCTCCGAATCCACTATTATCTGTGGGCTTTCCTATGAGTATAAGGTCATGACCGTTTGCATTTTCTGGTGCGTAGGAATGAATGATCTGATCTTCTCTCACAACACCAAGGGTCACCAATGTCACTAGACAATTCTCATTGTATCCCTCATTATAATAAAGGTCTCCGCCAATGTTGGGGATTCCCAGAGGGTTTCCATAGCCAGCTATGCCTGAGACAACACCTTCGTGTATCCACTTGGTCTTGTTACTGGTGATGTCACCAAATCGAAATGAGTCTGTGCACGCGATCACCTCTGCGCCCATGCACATCACATCGCGAACATTGCCCCCAACGCCAGTTGCCGCCCCTTCATAGGGTACGATCTGGGATGGGTGATTGTGTGATTCGTGGCTCATCACGATACACCAACGCACCCCCTCAGAATCCTTGGCAACCGAGATGACACCCGCATCTTCTTTTGCGCCTAGTACAACGTCAGGTCCCTCTGTTGTGAATTGTTTTAAATGCGGTCGACTGCTCTTGTAACTGCAGTGCTCGGACCCTTGTATAGAGAATAGAACAAGTTCTGCGATGGAGGGGGCTCTGCCAAGCATCTCGCTCTGGATCTTTATTGCCTCACCTGGCGTTATGGAAATGTTCAACTCTAGAAGCTTGGCCCTGACCTGGTCATCAGACAACCCAGAAAAATCGACTATTTCCTTTGTGAAGGCCACTATCTTATGATGGTCTCATGGCGTTGCGGACCAACCGACACGATCTTTACTGGACAATCAACTTGTTCCTCTATAAATGCTATGTATTCCTTTAGTGTTGTAGGGAGAGCGTCAAAGCCTTTGTTCCAGATCTCATCAGGCAGGCTTTGCCAACCCGGAAGAGAGGTATAGACGGGTTTTGCATTTCTATATTGAGTCAGACTAGCGGGCATCTCTGTGACCTGATTCCCATCAATATCGTAAGCGACACAGACCCTTATCGTTTCAAACCCATTCAAAACATCTAACTTGGTCAGCGCTATCTCGGTCAATCCGTTTACCCTTACTGCCTGCCTAACTTGGATAAGGTCTAGCCAACCCACTCTCCGCGGTCTGCCTGTTGTTGTTCCATACTCACCACCCTTCTCCCGTAGTGACTCAGCCTCATCACCGTGCATCTCAGAGGGCAACGGACTTTCGCCAACGCGACTTAGATATGCTTTTACCACACCAATAATTCTTCCAATATCTCTAAAACTTACCCCGGTCCCTGTTGAAATATGTCCCGCAGCCGTATTGGATGAAGTTGTGTAGGGGTATATGCCATGGTCAACATCAAGGCTAATTCCCTGCGCACCCTCGAACAAGATGGACCTATCATTTTTAAGTGCATTATAGAGTTCCACAGATGTGTCACTGATATATGGTCTTAGTTTTTCACCATACTCACAATAGGACTCAAAGATTTCCTCAAGGGAAGCTTCCAACGTCTGGGACAGGGCCCGCTCAATGATTCCCCTTGTAAAATCATATCCCTTTGTTAGTTTTTCCATCAGGACATCAGGCTCAAGCAGGTCGATCATGCGAATACCATTTCTAAACATCTTATCAGCATATACAGGTGCTATTCCGCGGCGAGTACTACCAGCGGCGAGGTTGCCCTGGTGATTGGACAGTGCCCCATCAAGCTCAATATGATATGGCATGATAACATGGGCTCGGTCGCTTACCATCAGCCTTGGATCGATGCCTTTTTCTTTTATGTATTCGATCTCATCCAGCAGGGCCTTTGGGTCTACAACCACACCGTTACCAATGATGGACATCGGTCCGCCATATATTATGCCAGAGGGTATAAGGTGCAACTTGAAGGTGTTTCCGTCAACTATGACAGTGTGGCCCGCGTTGTTTCCACCGTGAAACCTGACAACATAGTCTGATTCTCCTGCAAAAAAATCAGTGATCTTCCCCTTGCCCTCATCGCCCCACTGGGCTCCGACAATTGCTGTGATCTTGGATGGTTTTTTAGACACTAATTGAAAAGGGAATAGGGTTCAATATTCTAATTATGTACACTAAATCTGGTGAAATTCGCTAGAAAGGTTACACCAAAAACCAGTGAAACCAAAAGCGAGAAAATGGAAAATTGAAGATTTTGATAGTTTTATTTTAGATGCGTCGATCAAGGGGTCTTTATTTAGCGCAACTATTTATAGTTCTTGCCACCATATCTCGATTTGGCCCAGTCCAACAGTCTCTTTATTGGTGGAAAGTAGTCTGCTAGAATGATCAGCCCAGGGATTCCAAACACCCATCCCTGGAAAACAGGTATCAGGCCTCCGATCAGCCCAATGATGACCAAGACAAATCCCAATGTGATCCTAGCGGTGTGTCGTACCATTTAAATACGAATGATGAGCTTGTTTTTTAATGCTTGATCAAGAGCTCCGTTGTCTCTTTGTAGCAAGTGCCACTCTAAAAACCCATGCGAAAGTTCATTGATCAGTGAGAGGCTTGTTCCGGGGTTAAGGCTTCCAACATCCATCACATATTTGATCAAGGGTGACATCAGGGGAATATCTGTATAATCAAGGTGGAGTGTCTCCCTAATGCGCAACTGGTATTTACTATTGGAAGAATGGGCCATCAGGTCATCAAGCCTTTCATAATTAGTTGGGTAGTCAGAGCTGTTCCAGTCCGGTCTTCCCATGAATAATAAAGGAACCCCAAGACCCGCAGACACCACCGAATCTGGGACGGGGCTTATCCAACCGTCCAAGACCAAGCACGCCTTGATTCTTTTGTCATTGTGGGATGCAAGGACAGTGGTGGCTCCACCATAGGAGTGGCCACCCGATGCGATATTGTTCAGGTCAAGTCGACCATTCAAATTCGACAAAATGAGTCCCCTGTCGATCTTTTCGACCTGATCAAGAATGAAGCCAATGTCCAGGGCCCGGGTCCTGATCTGTTTTTCTCGAATGATCACACTATCGGGGTGTCCCGTTATCTCGGATCTGTAGTCAGCGATTCTCCCATCTGGGAATATGGTAAGGTTTGAGTCAAAGCTGTGGTCAGGTGCAATTATAACATATCCACGACTTGCCAGATATTCAAAAAGCACCTGGTGTAGGTGTCGAGACCCTGTTATTCCATGAGAAAATATGAATACCGGGTACCTCACACTTTTCTTTGCACAATCAATTCCTGGATAGCTATTCGTTCTGATCATATCAAGATGGCCAGGTAGGAAGGCTGGGATCTTGCCAGCAGACGCAAGGGTTCTGGATCTGAGGTCCATGAAATCCATATATCTATTAGGCTCGGTCTCGGTTGTGTTTTTTCCAGGATACCATACCTGTACCATTATCTCTCTGACATCAGTATCTTTTTCATCTGTAAACCATTCGAGTCTTGAACTGTCCACCCAGTGAAATGTCTCTGTTCCAACATCATATTCCCCCTCTGGTGGTGGTAGCACAAACAAAGGAACGGCCCACGGCAACACAGCCGACAGGACCAACCAGACAGTGAGTAGGACACCAGCGGACGGACCGGTCTTTTTAAACTTGTATGTAATGAACATGGCCGGAAGGAGATAGAGAGTGGGTAAGAATTGCCACCTTAAACCCTCAATCAGATATTGCAATATTGTTCCAACGATCGATGCAAGAAGTAGGTATAGAAAGGAGGTTCGGTCCCGGTCTATCAAAAGACTGGTCAGAGATCCCGCTACAAGCAAAAGGGTGATTATTTCAAAAGGGCGCACAGACAGTTTGTAAATTTAACGCAGAAAATACAATGGGAATGAATAGTATGGCATTTCAAAAATTAGAATTCGAACGATTATCTGAGGCTGAGATGATTGCCCGGTCAATCTCTTTCCATGAGAATATCATAAAAAGACGAACGGTCAGAGATTTTTCAAGTGAGAATGTTTCTATTGAGATCATTACAAATGCCATCAAGAGCGCGTCTTCTGCACCCTCCGGGGCGAACAAACAGCCATGGCACTTTGTTGTGGTGAAAGATCTGGCGGTGAAAAAAGAAATTCGTGATGCAGCAGAGCTTGAAGAAAGGGAGTTCTATGATCATCGTGCCCCCGAAGACTGGTTAGAGGACCTCAATCAATTTGGGACGGACTGGAGAAAGCCCTTTCTGGAGACGGCTCCTTATCTTATTGTTGTTTTCAAGAAGAACTACGATCTGGATGGTGAGGAGCGAAAGAAAAATTATTATGTAAACGAATCAGTGGGCATCGCATCTGGGTTCTTGTTGACCGCGCTTCACAGGTCTGGGCTTGCCACGCTGACACATACTCCATCACCAATGGGATTTCTCGAGAAGATCTTGGGTCGTCCAAAGAATGAGAGAGCGGTGCTCCTTATCCCAGTTGGCCATCCAGCAAAAGATGCAACGGTTCCCAAATTAGAAAAGAAAGATCTGGATTCAATATGTACAACAGTCTGAGAAATAGATGTCAGTGAGAATATTGATAACCGGTGGGACCTTTGACAAGGAGTATGACGAGATCAGGGGGCAATTATATTTCAAGGACACTCACATGCGTGAGATACTAGAGTTGGGCAGGTCGAGACTGGATGTGAAGATCAGGACCCTCATGCTTGTTGATAGTCTTGAGATGACTGACGCTGATAGGCACCTCGTATTGGAGAATTGTAGGTCTGTAGACGAGGACCAGATTGTGATCACCCATGGGACAGATACAATGACAGAGACCGGCGAGGTATTGGCAGAGGCAAGGCTTGAAAAGACCATCGTTCTCACCGGTGCAATGATCCCCTATAAGTTTGGTAGCAGTGACGGCCTTTTCAACTTTGGAGGTGCCCTTGCCTATGCACAGGCCCTGCCCCACGGGGTATATGTGGCTATGAATGGACGCTATTTCAATTGGGATGAGGTCCAAAAAAACAAGAAGACAGGAATCTTTGAGGAAATAACCAGATAGTTTCTTTTTCTGGCCACTGGTGTTAGATTTAAAAATGAGGCCAGCTCGAGTCCATAGTTGGAATATTAGCCCAGATGAGGCAACAGCGATCCAGAACAATCTCAGAGAGAAGGTCGTTGTGTCTCCGATCAACAAGGACATTCACCACATTGGCGGGACCGCGGTCACCTTCAACACGACCAACAACACCATTCACGCTGCCTTGTCTGTCCTAAGTTACCCAGATATGACACTCGTAGAACAGAGGGGTGTTTCGCAGGAGATAAGATTTGATTACATCTCAGGCCTCTTGGCCTTTAGAGAGGGGGCACCACTCATGTCTCTTTTTAGAAAGACAGATCAAGATATGGACGTTGTCCTTTTTCATTCTCACGGACAGGCTCACCCAAGAAGATTTGGACTCGCAAGCCACCTAGGTGTTCTTCTTGATGTTCCTTCCATTGGCGTGTCAAACAAGATCCTTGTTGGGCATCACGAACATTTATCTGAAGAACAATACTCAGAGAGTCACATCGTGTACGACAATGAAAGGATAGGGGCTGCCCTAAGGTCCAAGGAAAACACAAAGCCGATCTACATATCTGTTGGTCACAAGGCCGACCTTTCATCATCCACAGAGCTTATAAAAAAACTGGTCAAAAAATACAGACTACCTGAACCGATTCGCCTATCACAGTTGGCAGCTGATCAACAAAAGGAAGGGAAGCAGGTAGACATGAAAAAGAAAAGAGGGCAGACATCGCTCTTTTAATGTTCTTCGATCTTTATATCATAACATATGAAAAAAATGATCTATAAATTCAGATATTGGGATGTCCCTATATAATAAGGAGTGAAAATGTCGGATAATTTATTATACCATAACCCTAGGTGAAGTAAAAGTCGTGAGGCCGTGATGCTTCTAAAAGAAAACAATATAGACTTTGTGACCATAGAGTACTTAAAGACACCGCCATCCAAAGAGGATATCCTCCTACTTGCAAACAAGTTAGGCAAAAGGCCAAAGGAGTTCGTAAGGCGCTCAGAAACAGACTTCAAAGAAAACAATATCGCATCCCACCTTGAGGATGACCAAAAGTTGTCCAGCAGTATGGAGGAATTTCCCAAGATAATGGAGAGGCCTATTTTTGTGAGTGGTGAAAGCGCCATTGTCGGTCGCCCACCTGAAAAGGTTTTGGAGCTATTGGACCTATAGTCCCTCTATGAGATATTATTTTACCCTATTGTCTTTCCTTTTGATCGGTGGCTGTGAACCATTTGTCACTGAATTTTCTGATTCGGCAACTCCCCTGAGGTTCGAAGCGTCAAACATCGACGCAGGTTCAAGCGCGTATCAGGGTGGTGGAGTAAAAGTACTTACCTGGAACATGCGTTTTGGTATTGGGCGATTTCCATTCTTTGGAGATTCGTGCGGGGAGGGGGTCATCGCAGATGAGGAAACCGTGGCCAATACGATGGAGGCAATAGCCGAGACCCTCAATGTCATAGGCGCAGACATTGTCTTTCTTCAGGAAGTTGATCTTGAATCAAAGAGGACTGGATATTGGAATCAGATACAATACCTATTGAACAATACCTACCTTAACTATGGCGTGTACGCCTCCACGTGGGAAGCAGACTTCATCCCTAGTGATGGATTGGGAAGGGTCAACACCGGCAACGCCATACTGTCTAGATATGAGCTTGGACCCGCTGAGCGCATTCAACTTAGGCTAAGGACAGACCAGTCGGACCTTGTCCAATATTTTTATCTCAGGAGAAATATCCTAAAGGCCGAGATCCCAGAATTAAAGGTAGGACAAAAACAGTTCTTTGCGGTCAACATACACGCCACGGCATTTGCAACAGATGATACCAAGCAGCGGCACGTAGATAAATACGTTGAGACCTTAGGGCAGATTCATTCAGACGGAAATATGTTCGTATCTGGTGGCGACCTGAACGCAGTTCCGCCTGGTGCCGTAACTGATTATTGTCAAAATGATATGTGTGATGGAGAGGACTATCACACCGATGGGGCAGAGCACTTTCACAAGGAGGGTAGTTACTTTGAGAATTTTGCTGGTGAGCCCGATATATTGGCCCCGCTCTATGAGGCATACCAACCGGCCATCAGAGAGGGTCTCATTAATCTTCCTGAGCATTTCACACATGCACCAACAACGAGTATGGTCGACGCAAATACAATTAGAAGGCATGATCGAAAAATCGATTATCTTTTCACAAATATGGAGTGGGAAGATCAGTCAGGTTTTACGCATCAAGAGTGTTGGGAGTTAAGTGACCACATGCCAGTAAGCGCGACCGCCCAACTGCCAACGGGTAATTAGGCCTTATGACCAGATCCTTAATGATATTAATTCTTCTTGTGGGGTCGATTGCGCCTGGGCAAGCAAGGGCCTGGGACTCTCATTCGGCATACATCATCAAAGAACAAAGATGGGAGATGGGGGTCTTTCAACCTTTTCGCTATGGCCTAAGTGAGAGTCTGGAATATAGCGTCCACCCTGTTTTATTTTTTGTTATGCCAAACATCTCTTTCAAAAGGTCTCAGGCAGACCTGGGGACATTCAAGACAGCCACTCGATATAGTATGATATACCCAACCCCCCTATTGAACATGTTGTCTAAAGACAATATTGGAGGATTGATAGATCCAAACATTACCATGCCCCCGATGTTGGGACTATCGGGTTCATATCTTATGTCTAAAGACATTTTTGGCATAAACACCACCTCCAAGATCGGCATCGACATCGGACTGGCTCTTGGAGAGTTGGATACCCGGTCAAACATAGACCTCCCCCTAGTTTACCACAGGCTTGAGGTTTTCCATAACAAGTGGGGTGTCCACGCCGGCGTGGATCTTACAAAGGAGATCACAAGGCGGGTTAAACTTTTCATGGACATAGACATGAGATTGCTACCTGACCCCGATAAAGATAGGGGGGGGCAAGAGTATTCGATGCACTCAGGGGACTACTCCATAGAGCACAAGATGCTTCTTGTTTGGAGTAGGTCACCACGGTTCAGGGTTCTTGTGGGCTACAAGCTGGTCACTGGAGACTACCCCTATGGTAGGGATACCCGCCTGCTTCCTTATCTGCCCATGATGGAGAAATGGGTTCCCCTTATCGAGTTTCAATGGGCAAAGTAGAACACGGAACCCTCAAAACAGCAAAATATCACATAACTATAATAATATTGTATTAATATAAGATTAATGTTAGTTTTATCTACTGCTGGTAATATATACTGGCCTTGGGATGTATGATAAGATAGTAGTAATCCAATATTGCGCCGATCCTCTGATTGGGCGCAGGTCCTTGCTTATGTCCCCATTGAAAAAGAATTTATAATAATAAACAAATAACAAATCACTCTCAATATGGAGGATAAACAATGAAGCAAATATTGCGAATATCAGTTGTCGCTTTTCTGGTTTCAACTGTATGGTCCCAAACCACAGGAAAGATAAGTGGTACCGTAACAGGCGATGACGGCACACCCTTGGCTGGTGCAAATGTCGTTGTTCTTGGTACTGGATCTGGGGCCTCATCTAATGCAGACGGTGCTTTTCAGATCATCAACGTTCCTGCGGGTTCCTATGTTGTCAAGGCAACTTATATTGGATATACATCACAAGAAGTAAGTGGTGTCCGCGTAATATCCGGGCTAAACACTGCCGTGAACCTTTCACTGTCAACATCAACGATCGAAGGAGATGTTGTACAGGTCACCGCAGAGAAGCCGTTGATACAGAAGGATGAGACATCATCCGTGAACGTTGTCACTGGAGACCAGCTGGAGAATATGCCCATCAGAACTCTTGACGGTGTCCTTGCGACCATGCCAGGTGTTGTTGTCCAAAATGGAGATGTTCACATCAGGGGCGGAAGAAATAATGAGGTTGCGTACTATTTGAATGGTGCGTCAACAACAAACCTTGGCAACAGAGAAAACCTGGTCTACGTCCCTCAGGAGGCGATCGAAGAACTACAGGTTCAGGTTGGCGGATATGACGCAGAGGTCAGTGGCGCAAACTCTGGTGTTGTCAAGAGGTCACTCAAGACTGGTACAGACAGCTTCAGCGGTTCCTTCTCGCTTCAGAGCGATGGAAGTGGTGCGGGTGAGTCTGCACTTTTGGGAGATGGTTATTCCTATGGACATCAGACCGTGCTAGCCTCGGTCAGTGGTCCAGTGATGCCGGGCCTTAAGTTCTTTGCAACTCTGGAACAGTCCAAGAAGGAAGACCCCTATGTAAAGGTCTCAAATGCATTTGAATTTTTAGGTCAGGTAGATGAACAACCATCCAATGCTTCCTACCCTGACATGTTCGATCTTTCATGGAAAGATGGTGTGACACCAGGAAGTGATGATGAGTTTACAAATATCACAGGTACGGTTACATATGACGCTGGTCCGTTGAGAGCTACTCTGGGACTGGTGAACAACAGCAGTACAAATAATTATGGTGGAGGTATCTTGAGCCAACTCCGTTGGGGTGGTGCAACGATCAACACCCTCGATGATACTGGCGCATACACGGTCGGTTACGATGTTCCATCGAGATATGCATATCAAGACGCTGGTTCCAACCTCATGACAGGTGAATTGACCTACGCACTGAGCTCAAACACTGTTCTCAGGGCAAGTGTTAGTTCCTATAGTGAAGAGAGAGAGACCAAGGACAGTTGGTTTGGAGATGAGTGGCAGAAATGGCACGACTCCACAGAGGTGGCAAACTATCTTGGCTATACCGCAATCAATGATTCGACTCCCGCATGGTCTCCTTTCAAGAGTCAATTCTCACAGAAATCAAGCTATATGGTCAACGGTATGTCCTTTGCAAGACCCGGAACAAGGCCCGCGAGTTACAGCAAGAGCGCTTACGAGAAGACAGGATTCTCTGCTAGTATACAGCATGTCATGGGAGCGCACGACATCAAAGCAGGTATGGACTACAATCAACATACCATGAGAAGCTACTCTGCAACTCCAAGCATCATGAAATATGCACTTGATGAAGACGTTGCTCTGAATCGATATGGACATATGGGGTATGGTTCCTTTGACGCTATTCCAGCATACGAATGGAGAACCTATATTGACGGTTATGGATATGACCACACTGGTTCCGAGTCGGATGAAAGAAAATTTTACTATAGTGAAGTACCGGGTGTGGCTGGTATGGATACCACGTACCTCGATGGTGCAAAGAACCCAACTGAAATGGGCTTCTACGTCCAAGACAAGATGGAGTTTGATGACCTGGTCGTTAACGTTGGTTTGAGGATAGATAAATTGGATCCGTCCGAAACTGCCCCCGACAACGCGAACGATCTTCAATTTTATGATGTCTCGAAGTATGTAGATCCTCAGTCATGGAAAGAGGTTGAGGCCTTCACAGAGATTCAGCCACGTATTGGAATATCGTTCCCATTCACGGACAGGACCAATGTCTATGGATACTACGGTACATTCTCTCAGTTGGTGGACCTTAACTCTATGTACTTTACCGCCATGGACTACAGACAACAGATGAACACAGGTGGATACTTTTACATCACCCCTGTTGGGTTTGGTCTAGAGCCGGTTCGCACAACACAGTATGAGATAGGCTTCAAGCAGGCCATCTCGAATGATGCTGCGCTAAAGGCCACATGGTTCTATAAGAATCAAAAAGGTTTGATACAGGCTGACAGGGTGGAAGAATACTTAGGTGACCTGGATGGAGCATATAACTATGTTCGCAACGGTGACTTTGCTACGACCAAGGGTCTTGAACTTTCTCTTGGGATACGCAGGACCAATGGTCTGGCCGTTAATATGAACTATACCATATCACAGGCCGAGGGTACCGGTTCCGGACGATCCAGTTATTTGGCTGCCCTAGACAGACAGTCCGAGCCTCCACTGATGATCAATCCACTTGACTTTAACCAGGCACACTCTGGTTCTGTGAATTTGGATTATCGCGTGAGTGGCACCAACAGCCAACTTGATGGCTTGGGTTCAAACCTACTGTTCACTTTTAATAGTGGTCATGCATTCACATATGTATATAGACCGATTGGTGGGCAGGTAAGCGCATTTGATGCGGGTGTGGACTATATGAATGACACTCGATCAAGACAGGCGCTTGAGCCTATTGGCTCTTCGACCACTCCTTGGGTATACAATCTTGATCTCAAGATGGACAAGAGATTTGATATTGGCGGATATGGATTGACTGTTTTTGCAAGGGTCAACAATCTTCTTGATAGAAGAAATTCTTTGAATGTCTATCAGGCAACAGGTTCTGCCTCTGATGATGGATTCTATGGAAATGCGGTCTATTCAGCATCCTTCATAGAACTATACGGCCAAGACCCAGATGGGGATGGCGTTACTGATTACGAAGAGATGTATCGAGCTATTAACATAGACAATGACGAATCATATAGAACAGAGGTGGGCGGAAGACTTATCAGCGCACCTCGTCAAGTGTTCTTGGGATTTTCAGTTGATTTCTAAATAATAATTAAAAGGATAGGAATAATATGAAATATCTTCAATATGTGGTGATCGGGGCATTGGCCATGACCAGCGTCTTTGCGGAAAAACTTCCAGAGGATCAATCCTGGAATAATTTCCAATTTGCACCAAAGCTGGCCGGTGACGCACCTGCTTACTCATTGATCAACATAGGTAACTTTGGTTATTGGCAGAAGTACGACGCTACCTCTGCACACACCCCCTCTGGCAACAGTGGAGGTATCTACCCAAGAGGCACAGCGGCCAATATTTATTTGGATGGTGTCCTCGTAGGTGGCTACACGGGTGGGAACCTTCTACACGTTTCTGGTACCATATACTCTAACGGCCTAGTATCTGGCTATGTAGATGATGCTGGTAACCTCCAGCAAGGCGGAGACGTAAGGCTATACAGGATCAGAAAGGGTTGGGAAACCCTGACGGTTGATCAGGTAAGGCAAGATGCAGCAGAGATATATGAGACATCGGTCTCAGGCGTGTCTGATGCACAGATACAGGCAGTTCTAGACCAATACGAAGAGGACTGGAACAATTGGCCAACGCACCTTGGCGCACCATTCTACGATCTTGACAATGATGGTGTCTATGACCCAGCAGATGGTGAGACCCCTGGTGTTGCCAATGCTGATCAGGTGATCTGGTATGTTGCCTCCGATGCAGACGTGGGAACCACATCTGCCTTGTATGGATGTACCCCCATTGGTGTTGAGATTCAATATACCCTATGGGGATATAACCAGCCTGGAGCGGCACTTGGACAGATAGTGTTCAAGAATGTCAGGGTCATCAATAAGGGTGGCGCTGACCTGACGGATGCCTACATATCACTCTGGTCAGACCCAGATGTCGGCGACTACACAAATGACTTTGTTGGTGTTGATACGACACTCAGTCTCATGTTCTCTTACAACGGAGTTGCAGACGATGGTGACTATGCCGCATACGGTCTAGCTCCAGCTGCGGTTGGATATGACTTTTTTGCTGGTCCCATTGTCGAGAGTCCTGGTGATACAGCAATATTTGATTTGAAGAAGAAGCCTGGTTATAGAAACCTACCAGCATCAAGTTTCGGTTACTTCGTGGCGGGTGGTGTCTACTCTGACCCTGGCCCCTATGGTGACACCGAGGCTGCAAGAGAGTACTATAATCTAATGAAAGGTTTCGCGCCAACGGACGACCTTGATAATCCAACTGCATGGATCGACTCCTCAAGTGGAACCGCGGTAACTACGAAGTTCCCACTAGCAGGTGATCCAGTGACTGGAGAAGGTGACTTGGATGCAAACCCTGCAGATAGGCGGATGCTTATTAACGCAGGACCATTTACCTTGGCCGTGGGCGACACTCAGGATGTTGTTACTGCTGTCATTGGAGGTATTGGTGATAGTTATTTAACATCTGTTACGGATGTCAAGAACACGGACGCGGTTGCTCAGACATTGTTTGACGATCTTTTCCAGTCTGTGCCTTCTTCTCCTCCAGCGCCGGTTGTTGAGGCAACACCATTCGAGGATCAGGTTCTACTTGACTGGTCTGGCCTTGCTTCCGTTTCCGCGACAGAAAGTTCAAACATATCAGGTTACGCATTTGAGGGATATAATGTATATCAACTTCCTAGTGCAACCTCAACAGCTGGTGAGGCTGTTAGGATTGGTACATATGACCTGAACAATGGTGTGCAGACCATCATGGGAAATATTTTTGTTCCTGAATATGGAACCACTGTTGAGATCCCTGTACAGTATGGTCTGGATAAAGGTGTAAAGAGACAATTACTCATATCTGAAGATCATTTAACAGGCGGTCCGCTCTATCCGGGGTCTGAATATTATTATGCTGTGACAGCGTACAACCACAATGCCGAACCCCCTCTGATCGAGGACAAGGCACTGGAGACAGCTCTCACTCCTATATATGTAAGGCTTCAGCCTGCTGATTTTGGAACGCGCTACTCATCCACTGCGGGTGATGGACTAGAGATAACTCACACTGGCCCTGGTCAGGGAGAGGCCTCTGCCACGGTCACAAATCCAGCGGCATTGACCGGCGATACATATAGAGTAGGTTTTGTTGCAGACACATCCTATGCGCATCTCTCAGGAGATACCATTAGCGGAGTCTTGTGGACATTGGACAATACGACAACAGGAGAAAAGGTTGTCAATCTATTCAAACAAGGATCAAACCAACTGGACTCAGACCAGCCCATCGTTGATGGTGTTCAGGTCATAGTCAGTGGTCCTTTACCTAATACTATAATCGAGATCGATGAATATGCGTCATGGCCGAGCAATGCAACGCTTGTCGATGGTAGCACCGATTCTCATCTAGCACCAAGTCTTTCCCAGACAGGTAACATATGGGATAACAGAGCAGGCGCTGTCAATCAAGCTCCTTATGCAAGGGACTATGACAGATTCGGTTTTTGGGGCTTTGATGATGTCGTCCTTGATTTTGGAGACTCTTCTCTTAGTTGGGAATACTACAGTGGTTGGATGCATATCGACTCTACAGAGGGATCTGCAACATTTGGGGATCCCGTCTATCAGCCTTTTGCGGCCTATAGGGTCAAGCCATTTGGTGGAGACACCATTAGGTTGTTCGCTGGATTCTGGGATTCAAACCATGATGGTAAATGGAGTTGTAACTCTGAGGTTGATGAGACCGGTGAGACCGTATTCGATTGGGTCTGCCCAACGTATGGTACAGAGGCTTGGGAGCCGATCTATTTGATCCAGGGCTATGATACAGATGGAAATGAGGTCAGTTATGATCCGGCTCAAGAGGCCACTTACATCCAGATGGCGTTAAACCCAACGGCAGACCAAGAAGGCTACGATGGTCTTAATCTGGCATCAAACTCAACCTGGGGTAACGCAGCAGGTGATATTAATTACCCATTCATGACGGCCGCACTTCTTGGTGCCTACTATGGTCCAAATGAGGCTGGAAGTTATGTTGAGGGTTCACCTGAGGGTGGAGCCGCGGCACTACCACAGGCTGGTAATTATGATAAGTATGGTACCGTCCTTACGGTAAGCCACTACTACATATTCCAGACAGCAAAGGGTAACACGACCGATGACATATTTGAGTTTACGACAACAGCAAACACATCAAATGATAGTCTAGTGACAGCAGATCTAGAGAGGATCAATGTTTTCCCAAATCCATACTATGCTTCTAATAGTCAGGAGACGAATAGATTTGATCATTTCGTGACATTCAATCATCTACCAGATGACCAAACAGATGTTTCGATCAAGATCTATAGTATAGATGGTGTGTTGGTAAGAACACTTGAGTCCGTGGCAAATGAAAATCAATATCTGCAGTGGGACCTTAGAAACAACAGCGACCTTCCAGTTGCAAGTGGTCCCTATGTAGCACATGTGAATACTGCACATGGCGAGAGGATATTGAAGTTGTTCATTGTTCAAAGAAATCAAGTTGTTCAATACTATTAATCAAATTTGATAACGGAGATAAAAATGATGAAAACACTTAAAATAGTTTTAACATCTGTTACAACAATTGCTGTTCTGGTCGGTGGTGATGAATCACGGATCGGGACCAGTGGTGGGAATCAGGTTTTGGTTCCAGTTGGGGCCAGGGGCATTGCGTTGGCAGGTTCTGAGCGTGTTTATTCAAGCGGTCTGGAGTCTATCTATTGGAATCCTGCTGGTCTGGCTAGAAGCCAAAGTCCAACGGTGATTGCGAGTAGCATGGACCTGTTCAATGATGTAGGTGTCAATTACTTTGGCGCCTCTGGAAACTTCGACAAGCTTGGAATGTTGGGAGTTACCGTCAAGTCAATTGACATGGGTGATATTCCTGTCACGACCGTTGAGGATATGGATGGTCTAGGAGGTGGTACCTTCAAGCCTACTTTGACAACAATGGGACTGACCTATGCGAACTCCTTCTCTGATAGAGCATTCTTCGGAGTTACAGGTAAGATCGTATATGAGAGCATTCCTAGGGCGACCGCAAGTGCCTATGCATTGGACATTGGTGTTCAATATACTGGCGTTGCTGGTGTTGATGGTCTTGGACTTGCTCTGGTGCTTAACAACCTAGGTACAGACATGCATTACTCAGGTAGTGGTCTTACCAGTCAAGCAACCAGCGGAGATGGCATATCGGACTTTCTGAATAGAGAGGCATCGTATGACAAGCTTCCATCGACATACAACATGGCTCTTTCATACAATGTTGCTGGTGCGATTTTGGGAATGACCTACACAAGCCACAACTTTTCCTATGATGAATTGAACATGGGTGGAGAATATACATTGAACGATATGTTTCACGTGCGAGCCGGAGTTACTACGCCGATGTTGGAAGAGGATTCAGCCAACGATGGTGAAACCCTGTACAGCATGAACTTTGGCGCTGGCTTGAAATATAGTCTCTATGGTGTCAACCTAGTTGTAGACTACACAATGAGAAATCAGAGTGATTCATTCAATACAAGCAATGTATTTAGCCTAGGTCTAGTATTCTAAAGACAAAAAAATGATAAAAAGAAAAGGGCATATTTTTTATGCCCTTTTTTTTATTCAAAAATATTGGTAAGCATTTGGTAGAGCTCTGGGTTCGGCATGTTCTTACCCAGATATATCTCATTTTCACCTCTTTGCAATATCATTTCCCAGTGTAGGTGTGATCCTGCCCTGGAACCGAGTGTGCTCTCTCTCATTCCCGTATTACCAGACTTGCCGATCAATTGTCCTCCTTTGATCACGGAGCCAGACCTAAGGTCCTTTTCAATATGTGAGAGGTGGGCATAGATGGTGATGGTCCTGAACCCTGGAACAAGCTCAAATCCATGGTCCAAAAACACAGCCTTACCCAGAAGAATACTATTAAATATATCGGATGGCGTGTTACCAACCTTCGCACTGGTCTCAAGAAGATTTTCCCTGAAGTCAGCAGGCACCTCCTCATAATGTTGATCTGAGCGAATGACGATCCCATCAGCCACTGCATTTACAGGTGTTCCCCAATTGGCAAAAAAATCAATGCCTCTGTGTGTCCCACTTCTATAGTCTCTGGGTGCATTCGGGAGACGCATTGTGCGCTTTGGAACGGGTACACTCTCACACGGTAGGGTCAGCCTCAATGAGTCCACCCACTCTGGGTCAAAGTCGCTCAGGGTCTGGGTTGTTTCAACGCCTGAACTTTTTATCGATGATAATACCGCTATAGGAGAGTTCTTTGGAAGGTCTGCTATCTGGCCATTCATAAGCCCAATTACAGACAAAAGAAAAAAATTGAATTTCATTTATTTAGTAAATATTCAAGCCCCTTGACAGAGGCCTCTACAGGCGCGCCTGTAAAATCCTTTATATTATCTGCGATCATGATCGAATCCTTTGCATCTGTTCCAAAAGAATAGCCACTGTCGAAGTATATTGCGGCTGTCTTGATATCGATGAGCTTGATCGTCTCCAAGATCGTATGATCGCTTCTTCCCCACGATGTTGGAGTGAACAGTATTCCATCTGCCCAGTTTCGATTTCTCTGTAAAACATTGATAGCTTGAAACTGCTTATGAGTTTGAAAGGTCTTAATGTTAATATCCTGTGTTCTTGAAAAGTTTCTTATCTCCCTGTTCAATTTGTCCAGTGTAAGGCGATCATTGTTCTTTGAGGACCTGAGGCCTAGGAGGTTCAGGTTTGGACCCTGTAAAATTAAAATGTTCATTGTAGCGGAATTAGGTTTCCAATAATATAACCAATGATCATTCCAATAAGAAGCGCTAGCGTCATTATGCGTCCCTTGGCCAGTTGTGTGGCATAGCCCTTTTTTATTGCGATACCAGACACCAGTGTTCCCAATGCGTTCAAGACCCAGAATATTGGAATAGAGACAATTTTAATGATCATTGGTCCTATCACGGGAATCGTTGCTATCAAGATACCAAGTCCTGCAAATATCTCTGTGAAAATGCCAATGATAAATGCGGCAAAGACTATTAATTTTTTATCTATTCCATAGTAGAGGGCCAGAAAGATCAGAGCAACTATGAACATCCATATGAATATTTTATTTCTGTATGTTGATAGTATGGATATTTTGCTCATATTGTTTTGAATCTTATGTGGTAAACTATACAGGACAAGGATTTTCCGATACTACCCGTTGCCCCACTAACCAGATACACTGTCTATTGTCTCGAATACTTTAGAATTGTACTGTATCCGTAGAATTGATCAGATTCGTCCTTACTGGTTATTATCGTTAAAGAACCATCATCTACTTCAATGGTCCCGTAGGTGGTGTCAGACTCTACGATTATTGTTACATATGCTTCGTCCGAGTACCATACGCCGCGTCCAGTTTTTTTGATTCCATCATTTGTCACATTATAAACGATGGCCCCAGATTCGTCAAAGGTTAGGGTTTCGATATTTTTTTCATCTTTATATACGATGGTTATCTCTTCTCTAGCGGCCTTTGTTATGGTCGTCATGGATTGAAAGATCCACTCTCCCATTAGAGTTGAATTATTTATCTGGGGGTACGAGACCGTGATAAAAACCAGGAAGAGGGGAGCAATAACTTTATTCATAATTTGTTTTTTTAGAATATTGATGATCATCAATTTAAAAAAACTATGATTATTTGTCTATTTGAATCCTTGCCCAGACCGGAATGGGACCCACGGTGACCTTTGCCAACATTATTTTCTTGGTTTTAGATCTGGTTACCCATAATTCTCTTGTGGTTCCTGTGGCAATTATGTTATTCATGAAATGATCATTGGTCTTTATGTATCGAGTAGAATCCATAATATCAATATCAAATCTATAATGATCACATAATATGGAATCTTCTCCATTCCATTTGTTTGACGAATCAGCCCAAATAAATCTCGCACGTCCCAGGCTTCCCTCATGTTCATAATCAAACCATTTTGTATCTAATTGTTCTTTGTCATGTGTTCTCACCATTTCCAATAATGTAAAAATAGTATATGTATTGTTTGGTATTTTGATCTTATCATTATTGCTGTATGTGATATATCCCTCAGGATCCACAGTTCCAGATAAAGTTTCCTTGTATGAGCCCTGCCTTATGTTCTTCTCCCAGCTCTGTATTGAGAGATCTTTTTGGTCAAACGTTGTCATATATTGGTTGTTTGTAGGCCATATCATATCAAAGATACCACGATTCTGTGTTTGGAAATCTATGCTTGTAGAATCGCCTATGAGGTTCACATCTGCTGCATGAAAGCCCCATATTGAAACTGAATATTGCTGACCAAAGGCTTTATAAAATAAAAACAAAAATAATAAGATCCTTCTCACGGTTTCCATGAGAATTTTCCTAGAATGCCCAAGACCCCGATCAGCGGAATATAGACCGGCTGTAACACTGCCCAAGAACAATATGCAAGGATGTCCATCTCCCTCTCAAATAATTTGCCCCCAAGAAAGATCACGAGAGCATCTAAAAACAACTTGATGGAAAAAAGGATCACCCATGCCTTTCCCAGTAAGAATGAGGACAGGATCAATAGATTATAAATCATCATCGTCAGTAAAAATCCAAAAAAAAGCGGAGCATCATAAAAGTTCATTTTCGCATTTGATGACCACCTCACTCTTTGATGGAAAAAAGAACTCACACTTTTCATTGGTGATGTCTTCACAAATGAATTTGGATCTATATGAACATAACCATTTTTCAATTTAGATATGGTCTGAACTAGATACATATCATCCCCAGATATTCTGTTACTGACACTTTGAAAACCGTTGATCGCTTCAAAATCATTTTTATAAAGAGCCAGGTTTTGACCTGTTCCAGACCAGAAGGAGCCCCATCCAGCCACCCCAGCATTTGCAATGATGATACTAAGAAAGTCCATCCTTTGGTATCGGTCAAATAATGAAGGATTTTCCTGGTCAATCTCTGAAAATCCAATAGAAATACAATTCTTATTCATTACACTATATGCCATGCTAGAAACCCAAAGCTTACCAACACGACAATCAGCATCAGTCAAAACAATGATATCTCCTAATGCAGTTTCTATCCCTTTGGTCAATGCATTCTTTTTTGGGGTCATTTCTTTAGATCTTTCGTTTATTGAGACAATTTTTATGAATGCATAATTGTCACTTGACTCATTTAAGATATCCAAGGTTGAGTCAGTTGACCGGTCATTGACAATGATGACCTCCAATTTATCAAGGGGATATTCCTGAGCGACCAGGTCACTGATCAAGGCTGGAATTTGATCCTCTTCGTTGCGCGCTGCAATTACGACCGAGACCTTGGGAAGCGTATCATAGGACTCAACCTCCATTACCTTATGTCTAAATAGTCCTGATAGTATGATCATGATGAATAGCGCATAGCATGTGATGCATATCAGAATGAAATAAGACATTATCTATATGTTCAGGAGAAGACCCGCTATGACAAAGTAAAGCAGAACACCGAGTATGTCTATGCTTGTTGTCACAAATGGGCCGGTCGCGACCGCCGGATCTATATCTAGTTTTCGGAGGATAAGGGGGGTAAAAGACCCAACGGCAACAGCAATGAGCATTGAGAAGGTAATACTTAATCCGACCACCAGACCAAGCATTGGGTCGGTATCCATGAATCTAAGATTTGCAAAAAGTCCAAGCATCACACCATAAAGCACTCCCAAGATCAACCCAACCCTTAGCTCCTTTATCAATATCCTAAGCTCATTTCCAACTTCTATTCTACCGGTGGCCATTCCCCGTACTATTATCGTTGAGGACTGGGTACCAATATTGCCACCCATTCCAATTATTACAGGTATAAATGCAGCGAGGGCAATAATGCTCTCAAGCATGTGTTCGTAGGAACCAATAACGGATGCTGCAACAACACCACCTATCCAGCTTGCGAAAAGCCAAGGCAGGCGAACCTTTGCGTTTTCCCAACTTGATTTTAATAGGATCTCCCTATCTTTACCTGCTCCAGCCATTTGGAGGAAATCTTCTGTAGCCTCTTCTCTTATCACATCAACAACATCATCAACGGTGACTATTCCAAGAAGTTGATCGTGACCATCCACAACCGGTACTGCTAGGTAATTGTATTGTGCCACAATTTGAGCTACATCCTCTTGATCTGTTTCTGGCCTTACAGAATGAACGCGTCTTACCATGAGGTCTTTTAGCATTGTATTGGCGGGTGTTGTTGCCAGAGTTCGAAGAGAGGCAACACCAACAAGTGAGTTATCCTCATTTGTTATGTAGAGATAGAATACCATTTCAGCATCTTGTTGATCCTGGAGAGTGCGTAGCGCCTCCCCACAGGTAGTCTCCTGGTATAGGGTAAACACATCTGTGGCCATCATCGCCCCGGCTGAATCCTCGGGGTACCCCATGATCTCCTCAATTTCTTCCTGCTCTTCCTTTTTTAGTAGATCAATGACTGATTTTGCCTGCGACTCTTCGAGTATCCCCAAAATATAACTTTGATCATTGGTAGACGCGTTTTGTATCAAGTCAACAATACGGTCTGGGTTCTCGACATTTAATAATTTTTCAATGATCGTATCGTCTAACTCAACTAGGAACTCTAGTGTATGATCAACTCCCTGCATAAGACTGAAGACCTGTACTTGTTCATCATCGTTAAAGTGTCTAAAGACAACCGCTAGATCAGCGGGGTGTGTCTTGCCAATAAGCTTTAAGAGGTTGGTCTCAGCATGACGACGCAAAAGGCGTCCAAAGGTGTCTCTGAGTATGGTTATCTCATGTTTGAACAATTCTTTTCTCATTAGCTCTATTCCCTACCTCTGTTGACCCCCTTGAAACCTATGACCACTGCATATACTGCTAATAAAATGAACCAGGGTGCCACATGCCCATGAAATAGATAAAACGTATTATGTTCTATATCAACAAACGAAAAGAACATGGCCATGGTATTATTAATGCTGTGGAGAACTAACGAAGGGATCACAGACCCGGTCCTCCAAGCAAGAAAACCCAAAAGAATTCCTAAGATATAAATTTGTATGAACCAGTATGGATTCATGTGGATCATCGCAAAAAATAAAGCAGTCACAAGAACAGCGCGTGTCACATCCTTCCAGTGTTCTTCAAGAACCTGTTGAAAAAATCCTCTAAAAAGCAATTCCTCACCTAGTGGAGCTATAATAGAGACCGCAATAAACAATAAGACAAATCCCATTAGACTCTCAGGTTGTAGTAGACCATTAAGGTCTAAAATATATTCAGGCGCAGGTAGGAAGCTGTTAATGATCCTATCTAGTTCATCAGATATAATGATGATCCCTAGTGATAAATATATAGTTGAGGTCAAAAGACTGGCCTTGATCGGTCTTAATCTCAGTCTTTTAGCTATTGGTTCCTTTCGTGATCTGAGAAACAATAAAAGGGGTACAAGCATAAAACCCTGACCAACAATAAAAGAGATAAAGGTATATGGTTGTTGTGGTAGGTCTGGATTAGAGAGGCCAATTCCTAAGACCAATGCTCCTGCAAAAAATGCGGAAAAAAGTGAAGCAATGACAATGCCGAAGGCTGCTCTTGTGCTCAGTGTATTGTTCATAATGGTCAGGCTCTTTGTGTTCCATTTTTAGAAATTACAGTATTCATTTCAAATTAAGAAAAGTTTCATTTGGTCAGGGTTTTGAATTTATATCTCCAACGGGAATTATTGATCTTTGGTCATCACATATATTAAGATGGAAGCCGCAGACGCCAGGTTTAGTGATTCACCCTCTCCTAATCGTTTGATAGTTATATGGTGTTGAACCATTTCGTTTGTTTCTCTTGAGATTCCATGAGCCTCATTGCCCAAGACAACAATATATTTTTTTGGAAATTCAAATTTTGAAACATCTTCACCTTCTTTAGAACCTGCGAGTATGGAATGGGTTTTGAGAAATTGTTTTAATTGTACATTATTATGTATCTTTAATCCAAAGTGTGCACCCATTCCCGCGCGAACTGTTTTGGGGTTATATGGATCAACCGATTCGGGGGAAACGGCTATGTTATTTATGCCAAACCAAGATGCTGTTCTTAAGATGGTCCCTAGATTACCAGGGTCACTGATCTTATCCAGATATATCCAAAAAGGTTGGTCTAGGTCCGGCTCACCTTGCTCAACTATGTTACATTTTGCAGCAATTCCTGATGGTGTTGAAGTGGAGGATATCCTTTTGAATTGTGATTCAGTTATAATGTTGATCATTGATTTTTCAATACCAACAAACCCTCTCCAATCATCTATGTTTTTGGCGTAGAACCTTTCAGTACAATATATTGATTCGATCGAAGAGCTCCAATCCAGCGCTGCCTCTATTAGCCGTTTCCCTTCAGCAAGGAATTTATTTTGAGATCTTCTGTGTTTTACTTGTTTGAGTAACTGTAATTCTTTGATGGTTTTATTGATCATTTGGGAGCAGAGTGTTATTCTTTGATACTAAAATCTGTATATGATTGAAATTCATTCAAAGTGTAGATTTAACAATAATTCTGACTTGGTACACCCGATCATGGCAGGTAATTTTTAATCTAATCTTCCAGTATATTATTTTATGAGTAAAGGACTACCAGATCGATCAAATGACTTCTCAGCTTGGTACACTCAAGTAGTTAACCGAGCGGGGCTTGCTGATCATGGCCCAGTAAAAGGCACCATGGTTATCAAGCCATATGGTTTTCAATTATGGGAAAACATAAAGGAAACATTTGACAAGATGATCAAGGAGACTGGACATGTCAACGCATACTTTCCTTTATTTATTCCGAAATCCTTCTTGGCCAAGGAGGCAGAGCATGTTGAGGGCTTTGCAAAAGAATGTGCTGTTGTTACTCACACAAGATTAAAATCTGACCCTGATAAGGGTGTGGTAGTTGATCCTGAATCAAAACTGGAAGAAGAGATCATTGTGCGTCCAACATCAGAAACGGTCATCTGGTCCATGTATAAAAAATGGATACAGTCATACAGAGACCTACCGGTTTTGATCAATCAATGGGCAAATGTTGTTAGATGGGAGATGCGAACAAGGCTATTCCTTCGTACCAGCGAATTTCTTTGGCAAGAGGGCCACACCGCTCACTCAACACCAGAAGAAGCAGAAAAGGAAACACTGGACATATTGGAACTATATAGGCAGCTGGCTGAAGACCATCTGGCGGTTCCGGTCTACACAGGATTAAAAACAGATTCAGAAAAATTTGCTGGTGCAGAGAGGACCTACTGCATAGAGGCAATGATGGGTGACAAACGGGCGCTCCAGGCGGGAACCTCACACAACCTAGGACAAAATTTTGCAAAGGCCTTTGGTGTCACCTTTCAAACAAAGGACAACAAAGAAGAGTTGGTGTGGGCCACGAGTTGGGGCGTTAGCACTCGTTTGATAGGTGCGGTTATTTTAACCCATGGAGATGATAAGGGGCTACGACTTCCACCAAGAATTGCACCAATTCAGGTGGTCATTATTCCAATCACTAAAAATGAAGATCAGGCCAATCAATTAAAAACCTACCTGAACCCCATGACAGAAGCATTAAGGTCCTCTGGTATAAGAATATTTGAGGACTGGACCAATAATTCTCCAGGTTTCAAATTCAATGAATGGGAGATGAAGGGTGTCCCCCTACGAATGGAAGTGGGCCCCAGGGATATTAAAGAAGAAAAGGTTGTTTTGGTAAGACGTGACAGTAAAGAAAAATTATTCATATCAAAAGATAGTGTGTTAGAAAATATTCAAGAACTTCTAGAGGATATTCAGGAGAACCTATTAAGACAGGCACGCAATTTCCGTGATGAGAACACCCATGCTGTTCAAGATTACACTGAATTCAAAGAGGTCATAAAACAAGGTGGATTCGTTCGTTGTGGTTGGAATGGAGATTCAAAGGTTGAAGCGAAGATAAAGGAAGAGACAAAGGCAACCGTCCGGTGCATACCATTCAATGAGAACCCTCAGGGTCTCACTTGTATAAAGACAGGTGAGGAAGCCAAACATGAGGTGATCTTTGCCAAGGCATATTAAAAGACGAACCCCATGATCGTTCATACGTCTGCAATTGTATTAAAATCATTTCCATATGGAGACACCTCATTGATAGCACGATGTTTTTCGAAAGATCAAGGCAAGATAAGTTTAATTATCAAGGGAGCCAGAAGTAAAAAAAAACCTAAAGCAGCTTTTTTTGAACCCCTAAGCCACGTTGATCTTATTTATAATTATAAACCAAACAGAGAACTTCAGATCGTATCAAAGGTCTCTTTCATAAACTATTGGTCTAGTATTTTGAGTAATTTGCGATCGATCACCTTGTCCATGGCCATGCTGGAATTAACAGAAAAGACCCTGTCTGTTGAAGACCCACATCCGAATTTATTTAAAATGTTAAAAGATGTTTTAAGTGCGATAAATGAAAAAGAATCAGACCCCAATTTGTTATTTTGGTTTTATGAATGTATTTTATTATCCCATCTTGGATTTAGACCAAACTTGGAACAAAATGACCTGCCTGGACTAAACCTTCCAGACCTAGACAATGGTCCAAATAGTCGACTTATATTAGCGAGTCTATTGGCCGAGAGGTTGGACGATCTTCCCACTGATCCCATTACTGAAGAGGATCGAAAGACCATCAGCAAATATCTTTGGATATCGCTTTGCTATCATTTTGAGGGGCTTAGTAAGGTAAAATCCTTTCAGGTTGCTAGAAAGATACTATCATGATGATTCAAATATCTTAATGAGGTTGGATAGCTATTGGAATTAGTATGAAATACGTATATTTGATAGAAAAATGAAATATCAATTTCAATCAAACCCTGGTGAATTTTCTTATAAACCCACATTGTTCACAAATGCGATCAAGGTTCTGATATCCATCAATTTTGGTATCTTTATCTTGCAAACACTTTCAGGTTCAGAAACATTGTTCTTTCCTCTTTTTGGATTAGTTCCAAAACTGGTCTGGTCAGAGAAAATGATCTGGCAACCATTCACATATATGTTTTTTCATGGAGGGGTGTGGCATGTTTTGATAAATATGTTTGTTTTGTGGATGTTTGGAAGTGAGTTAGAACGACTCTGGGGAAGGAGCCAATTTCTAAGGTTTTATTTTATCACAGGTGTGGGATCGGGACTGGTAACAATGCTATTTGGTCTTCAGTCAATGACTCCAGTAGTGGGTGCGAGTGGAGCTGTCTACGGTGTTCTATTAGGATATGGATTAACCTATCCAAACCGCACCATATATCTTTATGGTATTATACCAGTTAAATCAATTTGGTTTGTTCTGGGCATAGGGCTCATAGCCTTTATGTCATCATTTGAAAATATGAGTCCCATTAGTCACATAACTCATTTATCTGGGATGATCATAGGTTATTTTATGTTAAAAAACCCCATTAACTGGGGTGGATTATTGTTCCAAATAAGAAAGAAAACGCTTGAGTATAAAATTCAAAAAGAAGAAAAGAGAATATCTCAGCAATTTTTAGTCGAGCGTGATATCAATCAAATACTTGACAAGATCAACCATCAAGGGTTTGATAGTTTAACCCAAGAGGAACAAGACCGACTGTATAAAGGTAGTCATTCTTTGTCTAAAGATAAAAAAAAGGATTAATCCTATAAATTGTCTTATTATAATTTTTATTAACAATACAAATAAAACATGGAAAACAACGAAAGTAAAACTGATTTTGGTACCCTCATTGGCCTATTAACCGGTGTAGGGATTATTGTCCTTGGCATTATAACAGGAGGCGGAGAGTTATATTGGTTTGTCAATCTTAATTCTATATTGATCGTTATTGGTGGCACATTTGCTGCGACCATGGTAAATCTACCCATGAAGGCCGTTACCAATACATTTAGTATTGTCAAGAATGTATTCGAAGGTGAGGATTATGATTATGGTCGTGTCATAGATGAGATTGTCCAAAAGGCAACTAAGGCAAGAAAAGATGGCCTATTATCACTAGAGGCAGATCTTGGAAAGATGCGTGAAGGATTCTTTAAGAACGGAATTGAGCTTGCTATCAATGAGAGGGATGCAAAGCGCCTCCGTACTTTTTTAAACCTTGAAATGAACAATATCCACAGTCGCCATCATGCGGGCCAAGAACTCTTTTTATATATGGCATCCTATGCTCCGGCCTTTGGTATGCTGGGAACCGTACTTGGACTGATCATAATGATGAATAACTTTTCAGCTGGAGACGATACTGCCACCGCCAGCTTTAGCGTTGCAGAAAGATTTGCAGAATTATTGGCGGGTATGGGCCTTGCTCTCATAACAACATTCTATGGTGTCTTTTTTGCAAATATGATATTTCTCCCAATTGGTGGAAAGTTAAAAAGAAGATCTGAAAACGAACTAATGTTAAAGAGTATTGTTGTGGAGGGGATAATCAGTATTCATGCAAGAGAGCATCCAATGTTGATCAGAGAGAAGTTGATGACATTTGTTCCTTCACAGTATAGATATAATGACAAAGACTAGAATGCACAATAGATCATTAGGATAGCAGAGTAGGTAGTAGATTGGATAGTTCTCAACGACAGTCAATGAGTCTCGATGAGCGCCGAGCAAAGTCTACAGCGTGGGCCCTTACGTTTGCCGATGTTGTAACACTTCTGCTAACCTTTTTTGTGCTATTACTTGTAATGCTAAGTGACGCAGAAAAACGATTGAGTACCCTGATAGAAAACCTGCTTGATGAAACATATGAGGAGATGACAACAGGACTATCGTATGATAATATTGCCGTTGATAGAGAGACAAAGGGAATCAAAATAACAATAACGGGTAATTTATTTCAGTCTACATCTGCAGATATAGACCCTTCATATTATAGCGTAGTACATCAGATTGGTCAATTGATCGCAGATTCAGATCTTATGAATATAAATACTAGAGAGGAACATAAGGCCTTGTTGGGCATAATTGATCAACACAACGCAGAACTTAATGTAGAGATACGATGCGAGGGACACACAGATGATGCTAAACTTCCTCAACATGCAGAATACCCCAGTAATTGGGAGCTATCTTCCGCTAGGTCCCTAAACCTGGTACGATTAATGAATAAACATGCTGGTATGCCAGAAAAATACTTTTCTGCTCTTGGCTATGGCGAATTTCGTCCCGTAGTTGATGTGACCTTAATCACTGATTTTGAAGATAAACAAGAAGCTCGTGCAAGGAATAGACGGGTCGAGATCTATTTAGATGCATTTTTGAAGGACAAGACCTATATCGAAACCAAGATAAATATTTAATTATTTTTTATCATTTCCATTTTTAGGGACGACCTTAAATACCTTTTCACCTGGCTTTGCCATTCTATATCTTTCACGAGCTAATTTTTCAATATATTTCAAATCATTTTCTAATTTATTTTTTTCTGACAAAAGTATCTCTCGATCTTTCCTTAATTGTGAAATATAATTTTGAATCTCAGATCGTTCTTTCTTTAGTTTGTATAATTGAAGAACACCGTGGTCACCAAAAATAAATATTATTAGAAGCGCAGTGATGATCAACAACAAAACACCTCTTACAAATTTTTTTTGTGTATCAGCAACATATCTTTTTGTTGAGGTTCTTTCAGCTGGCCTTTTCATAAAACCATATTTGCTCATTTTATATGCCCCAACACAGATCTATTTGCCAGTTTTGCATCAACCCCCAACTCTTCTTCAATCCTTAATAGTTGATTATATTTGCATATTCGATCAGTGCGAGAGGCTGATCCAGTTTTTATCTGCCCCATGCCCATACCAACTGCAAGGTCTGCAATAGTGGTATCTTCTGTCTCACCTGATCGATGTGAGATAATTGCTCCGAATCCAGCATCCCTTGCTAGGTCAATTGCTTGAATGGTCTCTGTGACCGTACCAATTTGATTTAATTTGATTAAAATGGCATTCATACTCTTCTCGTCTATTGAACGTTGTAGTCTGTTCATATTGGTTACCGTTAGGTCGTCACCGACAATTTGCACATTGGCACCTATCTCAGATGTAAGTTTGTTCCATCCATCCCAATCATCTTCGTGCAAACCGTCTTCTATGGATATGATCGGATAATTTTTCACAAGTGTACTTAAATAATTGACCATTCCATCAGTTTCAAGTTTTTTCTCCTCTGAAATAAGATTGTATAGACCATTTTCATATAATTCACTTGCTGCAACATCCAGTGCGATAAATATATCTGTTCCTGTTTTTAACCCAGCCTTTAATATTGATTCGAGAATGATCTCTATTGCCTCTTCATTCGAATTGAGATTAGGAGCAAAACCGCCTTCGTCTCCAACAGCCGTTGTCATCTTTTTAACATTTAAAACTGATTTCAAGTGATGAAAGACCTCGGTACCCATTTGCAAAGCCTCAGAAAATGTATTGGCACCAAAAGGTACGATCATAAATTCTTGAATATCGACAGAGTTATTTGCATGGCTACCACCATTTAAAATATTCATCATGGGCATTGGAAGTAGGAATTCATTGTTCTTCGAAAAAATTTCATATAAAGATTTTTTGGATACTTTAGCATTTGCATGTGCGACCGCCATTGAAACGCCTAAGATAGCATTGGCTCCAAGGTTGGACTTGTTATCAGTTCCGTCCAATGAAATCATCATATGGTCAATTTCGGTTTGTTTTTTTGCATCAAAACCGACAAGCGCTTCTGCAATCAAGGTGTTAATATTATTTACTGCTTTTCTCACTCCTTTTCCGAAGTAGCGATCATTATCCATATCACGTAATTCTATGGCCTCATATTCTCCAGTAGATGCGCCCGATGGTACAGCTGCCCGTCCAATATGCCCAGATCGAGTGAGTACGTCTACCTCGATGGTTGGATTCCCTCTAGAGTCTAGAATCTCTCTAGCATATATTTTTTCAATAGCAGAATTCAATTTTTACTCCCGTAAATTAGATAATCAAATTAGATTTGAGTTCAAGAACCATCCAATATCTTTAATATGGAATTTATATATTGGAACAATTAAGAGTTCAATAAAATAATTAGTCTAATGTTTGAAATATATCGATATACAAGATCAAACCAGAGTTTGTGGGATGATTTTGTTCCACTTGGTAATAATGGAACTCTTTTTCATTTACGTTCTTTTTTGAACTATCATCCACGAGGTCGCTTTGTAGACCATAGTCTAATGATATACAAAAAAGGAAAATTATTTTCAGTATTTCCAGCTGCTGAAAAAATAATAGATGATCGTAAATATCTTATTTCTCATCCTGGGTCTTCTGTTGGCTCATTTGTGGTTCCAGAAAACCTGTCAATAGCAGATTCTCTTGCCTTGGTAAAATGTCTCGTCGCCTATGCAGAAGATGAAAAGTTCGGGGGGATACGTATTGCTCTACCCCCAAATCTATATCAACGTCGTCTATCCAATTATATGGATTTTTCTTTTTTTAAAAACAACTTTAATTATTTGAAAAGAGACATAACCAGCATTTTATTCTTAGAAAGATCTTTAGACCAAACCGTTGCGAAGTTTCGACCATCTCATCAAAGATCCATTAAAAAAGCAAAAAATAAAGGCGTTGTTATTCATAGATCTGATGATTTTAGATCATTTTATAGTATCCTAGAGAAAAACTTAAAGATTCGTCATAATGTAGATCCGACCCATAGCATAGAAGAATTGAAAAAGATACATGATTTATTTCCCGATAGATGCAATTTATTTGCGGCCTTCATTGATGGTGAAATGATCGCAGGCATAGTGAATTTCATTGTTAATGAAGATGTTGTTCTTGCTTTTTATATCAGTCACAATGAGAACTATAAAGAATATAGAGCTGTTAATCTACTTTTCTATACCATCTTTGATTGGGCAATAGAATCTAATTTTAAAATATATGATTTTGGAATCTTCACGGTCAATGAAAATCCAAATATGGGACTTGGTCGATTTAAAGAGAACTTTGGTGCAAGTGGTATCTTTCGCGATACCATTGAACTCATACTCTAATTATCAATGTCAATTAAGGACCTAGGAAAACAATCAATGATCTATGGTATTGGCCATGTTATGGCCAGGTTGATCACATTTTTATTACTTCCATTATATACTCATACATTCACACAGGATGAATATGGAGCGCTGTCATTGGCCTATGCGTTTATGGGTTTTGCATTGATCATCTATAGATACGGAATGGACACTGCTCTGATGAAATATTCAGTGCAAAAATCAGGTCAAGAACGGAATAAATACATAACGATTATCATTGGCTCTCAATTAATTACCGGTATTTTATTCACATCCATACTTTATGCGACCAGAGAATACACAGCGGAGTATGTACTTGGAGTAGATAGACCAGATTGGATGGTTTATTTATCAGTGATTCTCTTTTTTGATTCAATGTGGAATCTTCCACTTCTTATATTGAGATCAGAAGAGAAAGCGGGCCCATATATTGGTTTCAGTCTTTTAAATGTTTTTTTGACCATGTTTTTGAATATCATTTTTGTTGTTTATTGGGGCCAAGGAATAGAGGGCGTTTTCAAAGCAAACATCATTGCCTCGAGTTTTGTTTTTTTTGTTTCTCTACCCATCATATTGAAGCGGATAGAATTACATTTTTTTGAAGAAGAGATATTTGTCAAGGTATTCAAATTTGCATTGCCCTTCCTACCAGCTGGAATATTTACAATGATAATGGAATTGTCAGATAGGTATCTTTTGGAGTTCTACCTTGGGGCAGCAGATGTGGGTCTTTATTCTGCTGGTAAAAAGATGGGCATGCTTGGTCTTACTGTTGTGATGGGGTTTAATATGGGATGGACTCCATACTTTTTAAAACGTGGGAAGGAAATGGGTGCAAAAACCGAATTTTCAAAAATTACGACACTGTTTCTGGGTATTATGGGTTATGTGACGCTACTTGTCAGTATTTGGATATCCCACATAATGAGGATGTCTATTGGCGGTAAGACATTGATAGGTTCTGAGTTTTGGGGTTGTGAGCCTGTTGTCAGTACTATCCTTGTAGGCTATTTCTTTTTTGGTACCTATGTAATACAATTACCGGGAGTGTATATTAAAGAAATCACTACCTGGGTCCCACTTTTTCGAATCAGTGGAGCATTATCTTTGATAGTGTGTAGTGTGATTTTAATACCACAGGTTGGATTTATGGGCGCTGCCCACGCTGTAGTTTTGGCATTTATTGTCATGAGTCTAGCAATTTATTTCAAAACACATAGAGTGTACCCAATATCGTATAACTGGAGAGGTGTTTTTTATCCAATTTTTTTTCTATTATTAATTCAATTTGATATTGATGGTTTAACTCCAAAGCTTTTCATTTCTATATTATATCCGATACTTTGGTATGGGATTGCCATTACCAAAGACGAAAAAGATGGATTAAAAAGGCTGATCAAGTGGTAGTCATCGTTTCTTGCCATCATTTTCCCGATGATGAGAGGATTTACCATAAACAAATCAAATCACTTTTGGATGCGGATTTTAGTGTTTTATACTTTACCAGATCTAGCTCTAGCGTTAATCTATCTGATAGAGCACTTATCCATCAAAATTTAAGCATTAACACCGATTTAAACACTTTCATTAAAGGGGTTTTTGACTTTCTAAGATTGCGATCAGATATTAAATATGTCCAAATTCATGAAACGGATCTACTGCCCCTGCTAAAGAAAATAAAAGAGTTTTTTCCAGGTATCTACAGTGTTTATGATGTGCATGAAAACATGGAGGCTTTATATAGAACCTTCTCAAATCGAATTAAACCCATAAAAGAGATTTTAATTAAAGTGCGCAATTTCAATGAAAATCGATATTTGAAATATGTGGATCAAATTATTATTGCCAATCCACCTATGTATAATGATCCATATGAAAATAAGCCGACCAGAATAGTTGAAAATTTTCCAAAGATAGGCTATCTAGATACATCAATAAACAACAAGGATAGGAAAAAGGATTCAATTATATACCATGGCCACCTTGCATCGGAAAGAGGGATAAAAGACCTCATAAATGCAATGAAATATGTTAAGTCTTCAATACCCTCGGCATCTCTTAGTCTTGTAGGCACGTTTAGGACAAAGGAATTTGAAAATGAGATCAATGATTTAATTAAAGAATTAGCTCTAAATAGTTCAATCCATGTTCTAGGTCAGGTTCCACACTCTGAAATATGGGAGATCATAAAGAGTCACAGTATTGGAGTGATCCCATTTCGAAGGACGCCCCTAACAGAAGAGAATACCCCAACAAAACTTTTTGAAATGATGATCTGTGGATTAGAGATCGTTATAACAAAATTGCCCCCAGCACAATACTTTTTAGAAGATTCTGTCCACTGGTGTGAGCCCAATAATATCCAGTCTATTGCAAGTTCAATTATAGACGCATATAATACTCAAGATGATTTAACAAATATCCAAAAAAATCAAGATTTGATTGAAAAAAAATATAATTGGGAAATAAGGCAAGATAACTACCTTGCTATATTTAGAGCCCAATGAAAATATTATACATATCTCCAGAGAATACTGTTGGGACACTGACCCTATGGAAAAAGGAACATATTTCACGAGGGAATCAATGTCGTACGATCACCTTTTTTCGTTCTCCAAAAAATTTTGAGGAAGATATTTGTTTGGACTTGCCATTTAATTTCACTAACCCAACAATGTCCAAAATTAGAAATCTGATATATAGGTCATATCGTGGAAGTGATGGATATTTTAAAGTAAAGGAAGGATATCCTCCATGTTGGAAGCCTGAGGGCCTATTGGACCATGCCTTCTTAAGGTTCAAAGATTGGATATGGAAGTCTACAATTGATAGTACTATCAAGGAATACAATCTGTTTGATTTTGATGTATATCATTTTGAAAGTGGAATGGATTTTTTAAAAAATGAAGATTTTGTGAAAAAGTTAGATCAATTGGGCAAAAAGATCATATGTCATTATCATGGTGAGGACTTGAGGAGTCGTGGGGTAATGCCAGTTATAGATAAGGTCTCTGATCTTAATCTTACAAATGAGGTTGACCTATTAAAGAAACATCCAAACATTGAATATCTCTTTTTACCATACGACACATCTATTTTTAATCCAAAAGATGGTCTTAATGACCTACTAACCATATCACACGCACCCACCAACAGGTTCTATAAGGGCAGTGAGAAAATAATTAGTATATGTAAAAAGTTTCAAGAACAGGGCAAAATAAAGTTTGACCTAATTGAGAATCAACCTCACTCATTGGCACTAGAACGAAAATCAAGATCTGACATATTCATTGACCAAATTGGGAATAAGGGTGGATGGGGGTATGGTATGAACTCTGTTGAGTCACTATCTATGGGTATTTGTACCCTAACTGAAATGAATGATGTATATAGTGCTTTTGTTCCAGATCATCCATTTGTTAATGTGAATGAGCATACATTAGAAAATGAAATCAATGAATTAATAACGAATCGTGATTCAATACTAAAGAAAAATCAAGAAGGTAGGCAGTGGGTGCAGAAACACCATGATATAAAGCAGGTATCTGATGTGCTTTATGATTATTATGAAAAAATTGGACTTTCGTGCTAGTCCAAGGGGTATATAATAAAAAAATTATTTTTTGGTCTCAGATATTTAGTTCTCTGTTTTACCCTTATTTTAAAATAATTAATTATTTTAGACCGATTTTTGATTTAGACAGCCTTGAAATCAAGACAATTCTTGTTACTGAATACCATAGGATTGGGGATGTATTAATTATTGAACCAGTTTTAAGAAGTATTAAAAAAAAATATCCCAATGCTCACTTAATTCTTATCTGTAATGAAAATGTGGAAAACCTAGCTAGGTACCTTGGCCTTGCGGATGAGGTTATCCCAATTAACGCCCCATGGACCAACTGGAGTTGGTCCGTTTTAAAATGGTGGAGAGTACGTTCTTTCGCTAAACAACTGTCCAGTCGACAAATTGATCTAGCTTTTGATTTTAAGGGAGACCTTAGAAATGGATGGTTTTTATGGTTAACCTATCCAAAGGTGAGTTTTGGTTATGATACTACAGGTGGAGGTTATTTTTTTACAAATCCTATAAAAATGAACCAAGGCCTGCACCAACTTGATCGCGCAGAAAAAATGGTATCCAAGATTGGTTGCCAATTAGTTGACCGACAAAACACTCCACAAGGTTTGAATGATAATGGTGCAGTGGTTTTACATGTTGGAGCAACAGACCAAAGGAGATCGTGGCCAACAAAAAACTGGATCACATTAGTTGATATGCTTTCAAATAAATTTAAAACCTCCATAGTTGAGACAAATGAATCGAAACAATTAATAGAGCAACTAAAAAAAACAAATTCACAGGTAGAATATTTTAAAGGAGACCTGATCGAATTCACAGGTTGGTTAGCCCAACAAAAGTGTCTTGTCTGTCCTGATTCTATGGCTGGTCATTTAGCTGCATATGTCCAAATACCTGTTGTTTCATTATTCGGTTCTCAAGCACCAGAATTAACATCTCCTGTTACTAATTTAGGTGTTGTAGTTAAGCCTGAAAGGCCCTGCGACCATAAAAGTAATCATTGGAGACTTTGTAGAAAGTGTATGGAATCCATATCGCCATTAACAGTATATGGTGTCATTTACAATCATATTGACAAAGAAATTGATAAATAAATATAAATATTGTAAATAACTGCATTATTAGTAAATTCGGTCAATGAAAAAGATTAGCCCTGATTTTCACAGTAGACTATCATTCGCTAATCGGGTTTCATTGATAAAAGGGTCTGGATATAATCTGGAACCCTAACCAAAGAACCAAACCAAGGAGGTATCGGCATGGCTGATGTCAACTCAACCGTACAAAACGCAGCATCTGGAGTAGTTGGAGTAATTAAAGCACTCATAGTTCTGTTTGTTTTCGTTAATATAGTATATTCCACGGGTTTTGACCCAATTGGTGGGATTGTAGATCTAGTAAATACATTTCTAGATGGCGGATTTGCGGGCCTACTCGCTTTGCTGGTTTTTCTCTCGTTTCTGGGCTAATAATACAGGATACAGTAGAAAGGTCAATAAATGACCTTTCTTTTCCTGACAACAGGAGGAAACTATGCTGAAAGGCTTGCAACAACTAAATGAATGGCTAGGACAACTGACAGATCTTGCCAAGATGTTGGTCGTCATTGGTATAATTGTGGGAATCCTATTCGATGACTTTTTTGGGGTCATCGCTGGATTGGGACGAATAATGTCACAATTTGGAGATGCAGGATTCGCTGGGATTTTGTCATTGGCGATTCTAGTAATGTGGTACGACAAAAAATAGTACGAAATTAAAATCCGGGATTACGCCCCAGAAATGGGGCGTAATCGTTTTTAGTGCCAATAGAAAATTGCCATGCTTTTATAAGTGTGGTATTTTTTTATTATAATTATTGACCCGATATATGAATTATAAGATCTTCCTTTTTTTTCTATTTACAATTGTTTATGGAGATATCCATGTTTTTAATAGAAGCGCAGGTACAGAATCAGAGGTAAAAACATTATCAAATGCTGGGCCGATATACATTTCTGCTAAGGATCTAGCAGGGTCTTTCACCTCTAAGATCTATGAAAATACTGAGAGAAAGAAACTTGTTCTCTATATTTCAGGTGTCAAAGTAAAAATTTCTGGTAATAGCAGTTATATAATCATTGATGATGATGCATATCAAATGCCTCAGGTCACAATAGTTGCGGAAAATGACCTTTACATTCCAGCCGAGTATTTTCTTGATATTTTAAAAGCTACGATACTTCCTGGTATCAACTTTGATTCAAAAAAAGAATTACTAGAGATTGATGTTATCCGATTCAACATTACCGATATAAAGATTGATGTTAAATCAAATGGTACAATTATTCATCTAAATACAAAAAAACCTTTTTCTGAAAGAAACATAAGTTCATTTATTAATAAACACGGGTGGTACTATTTAACGATAGCTGGCGCAATTATTGATACTACAAATATAAATGCAGGATTAACTCGTGGAGTTGTTCGCCAAATTGAATCAGATCAAATAGGAAACACTGCACAAGTTGCATTTAAGCTCGGATCAAAAGTGATTAGCCATGAATGGTACCAAAGCCTTGACCCAAATGAGATTGTGATCACACTACGTACCCCACTAGGGCAAATTGATAGACACATAGAAGATGTTAAAGATAGATGGAGGCTTGATACTGTCGTATTAGATGCTGGGCACGGAGGGAAGGACCCAGGATCTCAAGGTAAGTACGGAACTAAAGAGAAGGATGTGGTGCTAGACATTACAAAGCGCATTGGCAGGTTATTAGAAAAAGCAGGTATTAAAGTTATTTATACAAGAGACGAAGATGTATTTATACCACTTATCGAACGAACCAAAATAGCGAATGATGCCAATGGTAAACTTTTCGTAAGTGTACACGCCAATTCAAATAAAAATAGAAAGATACAAGGGTTTGAAACTTATTTGCTTCGTCCTGGTAAGAGTGAAGATGCGATAGAAGTTGCATCTAGGGAAAATGCGGTCATAAAGCTTGAAGAAAAGACAAGGCAGTATGAAAAATTGACTGGTGAAAATTTAATTATGGCTACAATGGCACAGAGTATGTTTATGAAAGAAAGTGAGGATTTGGCCTCTATTATACAGATGGAGTTAGATAAAAGATTAAATACTCCTAATCGCGGTGTCAAACAAGCCGGATTCTATGTATTAATTGGGGCATCGATGCCCAATGTGCTAGTTGAAGTTGGATATATATCCAATCCCTCCGAAGAAAAAAAATTAAAGCAAACCAGTCACAAGCAACAAGTTGCTGAAGCAATCTTTCAGGGTATAAAACATTTTAAACATACAAGAGAAAAAATTCTTTCTGGAGAATGATTTATGGACAATAGACCCATAGGTGTTTTTGACTCAGGCGTTGGTGGACTAACCGTTGTTAATGCACTGATGCAGAGCATCTCTAACGAAACCATTTATTATGTAGGTGATACTGCTAGGGTACCATATGGTAATAAAAGTAAAGAACGAGTCCAGCAATACTCAGAGGAGATCATAGAATGGCTAATTCAAAAAGATTGTAAAATGATAATCATTGCATGTAATACCGCATCTTCTTTAGCCATAGATTATTTAAATAGTAAATTTTCACTGCCTATTATTGGAGTCATTGACCCTGGGGTTAGTTGTGCTATTAATACAACCAAAAACCAATCCATAGGTATTATAGGAACACACGCAACCATTCAATCCGATTCATATGGTAGCAGATTAAAATCTCTTAACCCCAAATTACAGATTATGAATCAAGCCTGTCCTTTGTTTGTTCCTCTGGTTGAAGAGGGCCTGATCGAGGGAAAGATACCTACATTAATTGCCAGGTCTTATCTGGCTCGTTTTACAAACACAGATGTTGATACGATTATTATGGGATGTACACACTACCCAATACTAGAAAAGATAATTCGCAATGTATTGGGCGATGAGATCAAGCTTGTCGATTCTGGAAAGGTAACAGCTGAGGTTGTGTCAAACAACTTAAAAGAAAATGGATTATTATCAGACTTGGATCATGGTGAAGTACATTCTTTTGTTACGGATTCAAAAGAATCCTTTGAGAAGATTGTCACTAGGTCTTTGTCGCCGATCTTTGATATTGCCATAAGCTCAACCAATCGAATTGATATCAACTGACCTTTCGCAGACCTTACGCGCTCTCTATTCTTTACAGAGACGTGGGATAAAAATGGGTCTTGAACACACGTTTAGCCTTTTAGAATTTTTAAAGAACCCACAAAATAATCTCAAAATAATTCATATAGCAGGGACCAATGGGAAAGGCTCAACTGCAGCTGTAATATATAGCGTACTTAAGGCACGAGGCTACAAAGTTGGTCTTTATACATCTCCACATCTAATAAGTTTCAGTGAACGAATAAGAGTCAATGGTCTGCCAATATCCGACCAAGAAATATTAAGATTTATGAGAAAAATAGAACCGGCGATTAAAGATATTAAATCTACATTTTTTGAAGTTACAACTTCAATGGCCCTAAATCACTTCAATGACCACAATGTAGATGTTGCAGTAATAGAGACGGGTCTCGGGGGGAGATTGGATTCTACAAATGTGGTTGATTCTTCCTTAACCGTTATGACACCTATATCAATCGATCATATTGATATACTTGGAAACACAATTGAAAAAATAGCCGTAGAAAAAGCAGGCATTATTAAAAAGAAAGTACCTTTAATTACGGCAATGCAACAAAAAACAGTTTTTGAAATTCTAAAAAAAACAGCGAATGAAAACGAATCTCCTTTTTATACCTCTACCAATCCAATAAATGTAGAAATAATGCCTGAGGGTACAAAATTCGAACTTTCAAACAAAAAATTTACCACATCGATGATAGGAGAACATCAAGCAAGCAATGCTGCATTGGCAATTAATGCCTTAATACATTTTGATGACAAAATACCATATGAAACTATATGTGAAGGAATTAACAATGTATGCTGGCCCGGTAGGCTCCAACCTGTCTCAGATAGAATATACTATGATGTTGCACATAATGAAGAAGGGATAAGGTCAGTACTGGGAACTCTAAAAACAATTTTTCCAGAATCTGAAATTTTCGGATTGTTCTGTCTCAAAGGAGATAAAGACATTGAGCATATTGCCAAATATATCAATTCACAATTTAAAACCCTTTTTATAACAACCAGTAAAGATGGGCTATTGTTAAGGCCAAGGGAGTTATCTGAAAAATTAAATATATTAGGGATTAATAATTCTCCTGTAGACTGTATCAGTATTGGAATAAATAAAATTAAAAAATTAATGAAACCAAAGGATATTACATTGATTTTTGGTACACATTACATTGCCAGTGAGGTTTTCTCTGAATTTGAAATATCTTTTGACTCAGGGGTAATTTAATGTAAGTTTAATCTGCTCAGGTATACCTACAGAGCTTTAAATTTTATTTTCCAGTAATTATATATACGAGTTTGAAATATATGAATCTTAATGAATTACAATCACTGAATATTCGAGAACTTAACGAATTGGCCCAAAAACTATCCATTGATGGCGGTGTTGCCGGGCTTAACAAGCAAGAGCTCATCGTAAAAATATTAGAAACTCATGCGAAAAAAGACAATTCTTTTTCTGCTCGAGGTGTTTTGGAGGTAATGCAAGATGGCTATGGCTTTCTTCGTTCACCTGATTATAATTATATGCCAGGCCCAGATGATATCTACGTGAGCCCCTCTCAGATCAAACGATTTGGCATGAAGACAGGTCATCTAATTGAGGGTCAGATTCGACCTCCGAAATCAAAAGAACGTTTTTATGCTTTATTAAAGGTTGAAACGGTCAATGAGAAGCCAGTAGAAAAATTAAAGGATATAATCCTATTTGATAATTTCACTCCGCTCTACCCAGAGGAAAAATTTAATTTAGAGACAAAGTCAACTGACCTATCGATGCGGATCATGGATTTGATATCTCCGATTGGGAAAGGTCAAAGGGGACTGATTGTTGCTCAACCAAAAACAGGTAAGACCATTTTGCTCCAAAAACTGGCAAACTCTATAAGCAGCAATCATCCTGAGACAAAAAGAATTGTTCTTTTGATAGATGAAAGGCCTGAGGAAGTTACGGATATGAAGAGAAATGTAGACGCCGAAGTTATAAGCTCTACATTTGATGAGCCACCAGAGCGCCATGTATCTGTCGCAGATATGGTATTACAAAAAGCTAAGCGAATGGTTGAGTATGGTGATGATGTGGTTATTCTACTCGATAGCATAACGCGACTCGCGAGAGCCCACAACGCTGTCATACCCCACAGTGGGAAGATCTTATCTGGTGGGGTTGATTTTAATGCACTAAAAAAACCAAAACAATTTTTTGGTGCAGCGAGAAATACCGAAGAAGGCGGCAGTCTTACAATTGTATCCACAGCCCTGATTGATACTGGTAGTAGAGCTGATGAGGTTATTTTTGAAGAATTCAAGGGTACGGGAAATATGGAGTTGGCATTAGATAGAAGATTAAGCGACCGTAGAATGTACCCAGCCTTTGATATCATACGCTCAGGAACACGCAAAGAAGAATTATTGTTAAGTCGTATTGAACTAAGTAGGATGTGGATACTTCGTAAACTACTTAATGATATGAAAGTTGAAGAGGCAATGGAATTCATGCAGGATAGAATGAAACGAACAAAAAACAACAAAGAATTTTTAGATACAATGAGTAAATAGTATCTATGCTATAATATTATGGGTGATAGTTTTCCTGATATAAAATCAGTGGTAGTTAGGGTTATCACGAATAAACCTGTTCGTAAGACCCCTTACCAGGTCAAAGGGGTCTTTATGCGTCAGTATCCGGACGAAGACATCATACCCATGCTTGACGGCTCCTATCGCGACCGGTACCTTTACCCCAGAGTGCAGGTTAAGATATTAAATGAGCAGATCTACCTTATTGGAATACATGAAGGTGTTGATTCTGTGATGAGTCTTTATGAAAAGCTCGAGTCACTTGATTTTGGAAATATTACATTTGATATTGAAGATTGTGATGTAGAAACCGCCAACAATCAATTCACTCCATCCGATCAACTGGTTCACTATCGATTCATCACACCTTGGGTTGCCCTTAATCATATGACAGGTGG
>Ga0208639_1000121_pt1 | contig 59052 bp, 57 predicted proteins | sample ETNtaG_33_FD_185772 | JGI IMG/M metagenome (GOLD analysis project Ga0208639, IMG submission 185772) | Marine microbial and viral communities from oxygen minimum zone, Eastern Pacific Ocean - ETNP201310SV76 (SPAdes) (version 2) | ecosystem: Environmental > Aquatic > Marine > Oceanic ...
TTTTCCAAATAAAAATTTTTCTCTTATTAAAATTTCAATAAAATCTAAATCAATATTATCAGTTAATAGTGAATTTTTATGTTCCAAATTTACTATTTTTTCGCTGAGTTCTTTTTGATCTATTTCAAGTTTGTTATAAAAATCTTTTTTTTCAAAATAAGAAATTAAACCTCTATTGCCTTCTAACAAATTAAAGAAAAAATAAATAATTAGAAATGTTATAATAAGTATGAAGTAATTCTTTTTTAACTTATCTATCATTAAGTAACTTTATTCATTTTAGAAGATTTTCCAAGTTCCTCTTCTATACGAATAAGTTGATTATATTTTGATACTCTTTCTGATCTGGCTAAAGAGCCAGTCTTAATTTGATTAGAATCGGTTCCAACGGCTAAATCTGCAATAAAAGTATCTTCACTATCTCCCGATCTATGAGAAATAATTGTTTTATAGCCAATTAATTGTGCAAATTTAATAACTTCTAAAGTTTCAGTAACTGTTCCTATTTGGTTTAATTTAATCAATATTGAATTTGCAGATAAATTTAAAAAACCTATTTTCAATCTCTCAAGATTAGTAACAAAAAGGTCGTCTCCAACAATTTGGATCTTATTTTTTGTTTTGGTTAAAAATTTAGTCCATGCGGACCAATCATTTTCGCCAAAAGGATCTTCAATAGATTTTATCTTATATTTTTTAATTAAATTAAGATATTTTTTAATTGATTGATCAACTGATATATATTTTTTAGAATGAATTGAATATTTGTTCTTTTTTATTAATTCGTTGGCCGCAACATCAAGGCATATGGATACTTCTTTTCCGTTTGTAAATCCTGCTTTTTTTATAGCTTGCACTATAAGTCTTAAAGCACTTTCGTTATCACTTATCATTGGAGCAAATCCGCCTTCGTCTCCTACCGAAGTTGAGTGACCCATTTTTTTAATAAGAGATCTTAAACTGTTAATTACAAGGAAACATATTCTTACTCCTTCAGCAAAAGATTTTACATTATCAGGCCTGATCATAAATTCTTGAATACGGAGACCGTTATTTGCATGCGCTCCTCCATTAATTATATTCATTAAAGGATAAGGAAGTTTAAAATTTTTCTTAACAATAAAACTTTTATAAAGGGGTATCTTTTTAATTTTGGATGATAATTTTTTAACAGCCATTGATATAGCTAGTATAGCATTAGCACCTATTTTACTTTTTTGTTTAGTTCCATCTAGTTTTATTAAAATATGATCTATTCTTTCTTGGTTGTGGATATTTTGATTTTTTAATTTTTTAGATATTTCTTTGTTTATAAAAGAGACAGGTTTAAAAACACTTTTTCCTAAATATTTTTTGTTTGATTTGTCTCTTTTTTCATAAGCTTCATAAGTTCCTGTAGATGCTCCTGATGGACAAATAGAAGATGCACTTAAATTTTTTGAGAAAACTTCAGCCTCAATCGTTGGGTTTCCTCTACTATCAAAAACTTGTCTTGCTATAACTTTGGTGATTTTGCTCATTAATTATTTTTTAATTAATTTATCAATTTCTACTATTTGATTAATTAATGCGTCCAATTTATTCAATGGAACCATATTAGGTCCATCTGAAGGTGCATTATCTGGATCTTGGTGAGTTTCTAAAAAAATAGCCGCTACTCCAACTGCTGTAGCTGCTCTAGATAAGTATTCAACAAATTCTCTTTGACCACCACTTTGTTCTCCTAAGCCTCCAGGTTGTTGGACTGAATGTGTTGCATCAAATACTATTGGATATCCATTTTTTGCCATTATAGGAATTGATCTCATATCTGATACTAAAGTGTTATAACCAAAACTTGCACCTCGTTCCGTTACTAAAATATTATCATTACCTGAATCAGATATTTTTTTTGTAACGTTAACCATGTCCCATGGTGCTAAAAATTGACCTTTTTTTATATTTATAATTTTATTTGTTTTTGCGGATGCTATTAATAAATCAGTTTGTCTACATAAAAATGCTGGTATCTGTAAAACATCAATATGAGGCGCTACAACAGAACATTGTTGTTCATTATGCACATCTGTTAGAATTGGAATATTTAATTCTTTTTTAATTTTATCAAATACAGGTAAAGATTTTTCTAATCCTGCTCCCCTATTTCCTTTAATACTAGTTCTATTGGCTTTATCAAAAGAAGTTTTATAAATAAATCCAATACTATATTTTGATGCAATTTCTTTAATTTTTCCGGCCATGTCCATAGCATGCTGTTCGGTTTCAAGTTGACAAGGACCAGCTATTAAACAAATTCTATTTTTGTTTGATATTTCTATACCATTACAATTGACTATTTTATTTTCCATTAAATGATTTTGCTGCCTTAATAAATGAAGAGAATAATGGATGCGGTGATAAAGGTCTAGATTTAAATTCTGGATGAAATTGAACGCCTATAAACCATGGATGATTTTTAAGCTCTATAATTTCTGGTAAATTATTATCTGGTGACATTCCTGAAAAAATTAATCCTTTTCTTTCAAATTGATTTTTAAGATTGTTGTTAACTTCATATCTATGTCTATGTCTTTCTTTAATTGAATTTGATTTATAGATTTTTTTTATGGCAGAATTATTTCTTAATTTAGCCTCATATAAGCCTAATCTCATTGTTCCACCTAAATCTTTATCAGTACCTTTGATAATTTTTCCATCTTTATTCCATTCATTAATTAAACCTACCACTGGGTAACAGTTTATATCTAATTCAGTTGAGCCTGCTTTTTTTATTTTTAGTTTGTTTCGTGCATATTCAATAATTGCCATTTGCATTCCAAAACATATTCCTAAAAATGGTATTTTTCTTTCTCTAGCATATTTTATTGCAGAAATTTTTCCTTCTGTTCCTCGTTTACCAAATCCACCAGGTATTAATAATCCAGAAACATTCTTAAGTTTTTCTGTTATTTGATTGGGTTTTAGCTTGTCAGATTCAATTCGCACCAAATTTACTTTAATTTTGTTTGAAATGCCTCCATGTGTAAGCGCCTCATCTAAAGATTTATAAGCATCTTTTAAATTTACATATTTTCCAATAATTGCAATATTAATTGTCTTTTTTGTATTTAAAGTAATTTTTGTAATTTTCTTCCATGGTAATAAATTTGCTCTTTTTTTGGATTTTAATTTAAAATAACTTAAAACTTGTTTATCAAGTTTTTGATTAAAAAAACTAATTGGTGCTTCGTAAATTGTTCTTACATCAACGGTTTCAATTACATTTTGAATAGGAACATTGCAAAATAAAGATATTTTCTTTCTTTGATCTAACGATATTGACTTTTGAGATCTACAAATAATTATGTCTGGCTGAATACCTATACTTCTTAATTCTTTAACCGAATGTTGGGTTGGCTTTGTTTTTATTTCATCAGAAGATTTCAAAAAAGGAACAAAAGTTAAATGAATAAATAATGTTTTTGATTTTCCATGTTCATTTGAAAATTGTCTTATTGCTTCAACAAATGGAAGGCTCTCAATATCTCCTACAGTTCCACCAATTTCACATATGACAAAATCTTCATTTGAAATATCTTTCTTAATAAATTCTTTAATTCTATCTGTAATATGTGGAATTACTTGAACTGTTTTACCAAGATAACCTCCTCTTCTTTCTTTTTTAATTATGTCACTATAAATACGACCTGTTGTAATGTTGTCAGATTTTTTTGATGATATATTTGTAAATCTTTCATAATGACCTAAATCTAAATCGGTCTCAGCTCCATCGTCTGTTACAAAGACTTCTCCATGTTGAAAAGGACTCATTGTTCCTGGATCAACATTTAAATATGGATCCATTTTTCTTATTCTAACTTTATAACCTTGTGATTTTAATAAATAGGCTAGCGAAGCTGATGATAATCCTTTTCCTAATGATGAAACCACGCCGCCAGTGACAAATATATATCGCGCCATGGAATTATGTTATAGCCACATAATTAAAAAATTAAAAGTATTAATTTTTATCTTCTGGAACTTTTGGTGCATCATCTGTATTTTTCTCGATTTTATCGATTACAGATATTGTTGGGGTTAATTCACTTCTTGATAGTATTGTTAAAGTCAAGCTACAAAGTATAAATAACGTTGCAACAATTGCTGTTGCTTTTGTCAAAAAATTACCAGCTGATCTTGAAAACATAAAGTTATCTTGGGAAACACCTATACCAAGTGCTCCTCCTTCAGATTTTTGAAACAAAACTAAAATAACCAAAATTATAGCAAGTATAATATTTATAATTAATATTGTATTTTCCACGAGGTCTAATTAATTGATTTTTTTATTATATCAATGAATTTTTTTGCACTTAAAGATGCTCCTCCAATAAGAAAACCATTTATCTCTTTTATTTGAGCTAGTTCCCTTACATTTTTGGGATTAACAGAACCTCCGTACAATATTTTGGTATTTATTGATTTTTTCAATTTAGCTAAAATTTTTTTAATATTATTTATATTTCTACTTAATTCTGAATTTTTAGGAATTATACCTGTGCCAATAGACCAAACGGGTTCATATGCTATTATAATATTTTCAAATTTTTTAATTCCTTTTAAGCCTTTAGTTAATTGTTTTTTTAATACTTTGTAAGTGTTTTTTTTTCTCTTCTCAGATAATTCTTCACCAATACAATAAATTATTATTAAATTTTCTTTTATCGCTGAGTGTATTTTTTTATTTATAATTAAATCAGATTCTCCAGTATTTCTGTTTTCCGAATGTCCTAAAATAATATATTTTGCTCCAGTAGATTTAATTAATTTTGCATTTATAGATCCTGTAAAAGCACCATAATCAGAATTTGAGTGACAGTTCTGAGCTCCTATAGATATATTTGATTTTTTTATATTATCATAAAAAGTTTTAAGCAAAGTATAAGGTGGACAATATATAATTTTGTGTTTTTTGTATTTTTTGAGTTTTGATAGACTTATTAAAGATGTGGAATTATCAATATCCGCTTTATTTCCATACATTTTCCAATTTGCAACAAAATACATATTATTATTTGTCATAAAGATTAATTTAATTTATAGGTTTGTTTTTTATAGTTCAATAAATAAACAATTTAAAGAATATGTTAAATAAATTAAGAGGTTTTTCAAATTCAAAATTAGCTGGTGTTTTAATAGCTATAATTATTGTCCCATTTGTATTTTGGGGAATGGGTAGTGTTTTTAGCGGAGGCAACACAAATAATATTGCTAAAATAAATAATAAAACTATCTCTACTAAAGATTTTATGAAATACATCAATCAAACAAGGATGGATGCCTCATATATAAAAAAAAATATAAATAATAATGTTATAGAAAATGCAATATCTAAAATAGTTTCAATGAAATTGCTTGATATGGAAATCAATGACTTAAATATTTTGATATCAGATAAAACTTTGGCAAGCAAAATAAAAAATAATGAAATTTTTTTGGATGATAAAAAAAATTTTTCTAGAATTAAATATGAAAAATTTTTATTAGAAAATAATTTAGCAGCTCCAGATTTTGAAATAAGATTTAAAAATGAATTACTAAAGAAAAAATTATTTTATTATGTTGGAGGAGGCATAAAATCTCCTTACTTTTTAAATAACAAGATGTATATTAATAAAACTAAAGAAGTTGAGATTGATTATTTCAATCTAGATACTGTTTACGATACAAAAACATCAGAAACAGAAATTGATCAATTTATTAAAGATAATGAAGAAAATCTTAAAGAAGAATTAATAGACTTTTCATATGCTAAAATAACACCTTCAAATTTAATTGAAATTGATGAATTTAATAAAGAATTTTTTAAAAAAATTGATGATATTGAGAATAGTATTTTAAATGGATCTAATATCGGAGATATACAAAAAAAATATAATCTAAAATTAGAATATTTTAATAATTATAATAATGATGATGATGAAGATGGAATATTAAAAGAAATTTACAAAAAAAAAAATGATGATAAAATTCAATTGATTGATAAAAATGATTATTATCTTCTATTTGAAATCTCCAAGATAGAGAAAATCTTACCTAGTAAAACTGACTTAAATTTTATTAACAGAGTAAAAGAAAATTTAGTTCTTAAGAAAAAATATGAATATAACAAAGATTTATTTCAAAAAATTCAGGATAAAAAATTAAATGAAGATGAATTTTTAAAAATATCAAATGGTCTTCAAAATATACAAAATATAATTATAAGCTCTCTAGACGATGACAAAGTATTCGACAAAGAGTCAATTAAGTTGATCTATTCGCTACCAATAAATAGTTTTCTTTTAATAACTGATTCTAATAACAAGATATTCCTTGCAAAAATAAATAATATTTTTACTGAAAATTTATCTAAAAATGACATTAATAATAAAGAATATTTGGTAAAATCTAATAGTAAAATAATAGATGAAATCTATAGTTCTTATGATTTATCTTTAAATAAAAAATATAAAGTTAAAGTATATGAAAATACTTTAGACAGAATAAAAAATAATTTTAAATAAATGCTTAATATAAGCTTAGGCAAGTTCAAATCTGAATATTTAAAAAAAAAAAATCAAATTATATATTATTCAATTAAAACTGATGGTGAAAAAGAAATTGAAAATTTGATAAATAATTTTTTAATTGAAAAAAATAGTTTTGTTTTTGAATCTGTTGAAAAAGGTTTTATAAAAGGAAGATATACAATATTTGGAAGGAATCCTGATAAAATATGGGAATTTAATAATAATAATTGCAAATTATTTTACAAAAATAAATCAATAAAACTAAAAGGAAATCCTAAAAAAAATATTGAAAAAATTATTGAAGATTTTAATTTTGATATACCTAAAGGATTACCGTCAATAAGTTCAATTTTATCAGGTTATTTTTCTTATGACATTATTAGATATATTGAGAAAATTCCAAATAACACAAAAAACGATTTAAATATCCCCGATTCAAGAATTTTAAGACCTAGAAATAATATTATTCATGATAACGTTGAAAAAAAATTATATTTTATAGTAAATATTTTTAAAGATGAAAATATAATTGATTTCAATAGAAAATTCTCTCTAATTAACAAACAAATAGAAGAGTTGGTTTTTTTGGCAAATTATAATTATCCGAATTCACCTCTAAATATTAACAAATTATCAAAAATAAAATCAAACATTTCGAAAAATAGATTTATAAACAATGTTAAAAAAGCAAAAAAATACATTAAAATTGGCGATATTTTTCAAGTTGTTCTGAGCCAAAGATTTGAGTGTAAATTAACTAAAAAACCAATCGAAATATACAAAAAGCTTAGAAAAACAAATCCTTCTCCCTTTATGTATTTTTTTAATTTCAATGATTTTCAAATTATTGGGGCTAGCCCCGAAATCTTAGTAAGATTAAGAGATAATAAAATAACAATAAGACCTATTGCTGGAACAAGGCCGAGGGGAAAAAATAAAAAACAAGATCTATTTTTTGAAAAAGATTTATTAAATGATAAAAAAGAATTGTCTGAACACTTAATGCTTTTAGATCTTGGAAGAAATGACACTGGTAAAGTATCTAAAATAAATTCAGTTAAAGTTACTGAAAGTTTTAAAATTGAAAGATACTCTCATGTGATGCATATAGTATCTAATGTTGAAGGATCTTTTAATAATAAATTTACAAAATTTGATACGCTATTATCTGGATTTCCTGCTGGAACAGTTTCTGGGGCACCAAAAATTAGAGCAATGGAAATTATTGATGAATTGGAAAACACTAGAAGAAAAGTTTATGCTGGCGGAATTGGTTATTTTTCAGCAAATGGTGATTTTGATACATGTATAGCTTTAAGAACGGCAATTTCTAAAAATAATAAATTTTTTGTTCAATCAGGTGCTGGAATTGTAGCTGATAGCAAACCTATCAATGAGTTTAATGAAACTGTAAATAAAGCTAAGGCTTTAATTAAAGCGTTAGAATAACTTTATGAAAACAATTTTAATTGATAATTATGATAGTTTTACATTTAATCTTTATCACTATTTATCAATATATTCTCATGTAGATGTAATTAGAAATGACAAGATAGATTCTGTTGAAATAATCAAAAAAAAATACAATAAAATAGTTATATCTCCCGGTCCAGGCTATCCTGACCAAGCTGGAAATTGTCTAAAGATAGTTAAAAAACTTTACAAGAAAATTCCTATTCTTGGTGTCTGTCTTGGTCATCAAATAATTGGACAAGTTTTTGGATCAAAAATAATTCAAGCAAAAAATCTGGTTCATGGGAAAACAAGTAAAATAATTTCTAAAAAAAAAGGAATTTTAAAAAATCTCCCTAAAACATTTGAAGCTACTAGATATCACAGCCTTATTGTAGATAAGAAAACTTTATCAAAAGATCTGTCAATTACCGCAGAAACTAAAAATGGTACAATCATGGGTATTCAACACAAAAATTATAGTGTTCATGGAGTGCAATTTCATCCTGAAAGTATTAAAACGAAATATGGTTTGAAAATTTTAAAAAATTTTATAAAGGAAAAATGAATAAGTTTCTTAAAAAATTACAAAATAAGGAAAATTTAAATTTTGAAGAGAGTAAAAATGCCTTCGAAATATTAATGGAAGGAAAAGCATCTGATCAAGAAATCTTTGATTTTTTAACACTACTATCGTCAAAAGGTGAGGTTTCCGACGAAATAGCTGGTGGAGTTCATGTATTAAGAAATAAATCTAAAAGAGTTAATGTTAAAAATTGCTTAGATACTTGTGGAACCGGTGGTGATGGTAAAAATACACTAAATATATCAACTGCTTCAGCATTACTATTAGCTAGCATGGGAGAGAAAGTTGCTAAACATGGAAATAAGGCTGTTTCTTCAAAATGTGGATCAGCAGATGTTTTAGAGGCATTAAATATTAAAATTAATTTAGAACCAAATGAAATAGAAGAACAGATAAATAATAATAATTTTGGTTTTATGTTTGCTCCTAATTATCATAGTGCAATGAAATATGTGGGACCAACAAGAAAAAAAATAGGCAAAAGAACAATATTCAATATGATAGGTCCATTAAGTAGCCCTGCCCTTGTTGAACGCCAAGTAGTAGGAGTTTTTGATAAAAAATTACTAACAATTTTTGCAAATGCACTAAAAAATTTAAATATTAAATTTGCTTGGATTATAAATAGTGAAGATGGATTAGATGAAATTTCTCCTTATGCCAAAACTAATGTTATGCAATTGAAGAATAACGAAATATCAGATTTAGTAATTGATCCTAAAGAATTAAATGTGAATGCAGATAAATTTGAAAATTTATTAGGTGATGATGCTCAATTTAACGCTGACAAAATGATTGATATCTTTAAAGGTGAAGATAACGATTTTTCAAAAGCTGTTTGTTTAAATGCTGCCGCAGGACTAGTTGTTATGGAAAAACAATTTAATTTTAAAGATTCATATAATGAAGCCAGAGAGTATATTTTAACAGGAAAAACTTACAATCATTTAAAATCATTACAAAATGTCTGAGAATATTTTAAAAAAAATCATAGACAATAAAAAAACCAAAATAAATAATCTTAAAAAAGATATTAGTATAGATTTATTATCTCAAAAAATTATAGAAAATAGCACTTTTATAGATTTTAAAAAAAAAATAATAAATAATTATAATCAAGATAGAATTTCAATTATTGCAGAAATTAAAAAGGCAAGTCCTTCTGCAGGTGTTATTATTAATGATTACAATCCAGTTGATATAGCAAATATATATAAATCGAATAAAGTAACATGTTTATCTGTTTTAACTGAAGAAGATTTTTTTTTGGGTAGTTTCATTCATTTAAGTAGAATTAAACAAAAAATAGATTTACCAATTTTGTGTAAAGATTTTTTCTTTGATAAATTTCAAGTTCATCTTGCCAAAAGCTATGGTGCTGACGCAATTTTAATTATTCTTGCCGGGATCTCTGAGGATGAAGCTAATCAACTTTATGAAGAGGCATTAAACCTAAATATGACAGTAATAGTTGAAGTGCATACGGTTGAAGAAGCAAAAAAATCACTAAATTATACCGAAGCATTAATTGGTATTAACAACAGAAATTTAAAAACATTAAAAACAGATATCAACACAACTTATGATATCTACAATGTATTAATTAACCATGATCAACCTTTAATTTCTGAAAGTGGAATTAAGAATAAGGAAGAGTTGTTAGAAATTAAGAACAAAACTAAAATTAAGACTTTTTTAATTGGTGAATCACTTTTAAAAAACTTAGATAAAAATAATATTTTCTCTGTTTTATAGTTAATTTAGTACTGTATTTATTGACTTTTTTATCTATTGTTAAAATTATAGAACTTTTGTAGAACATACATGTACTTAATTTGTTCTATGTTAACAAAAAAACAAAAAAACTTGCTATTATTTATCAACAAGAAGTTGAGATCTTCTGGGATATCACCTTCATATGAAGAAATGAAAGTTTCATTAAATCTAAAGTCAAAATCAGGAATTCATAGATTGATTAGCGCTTTAGAAGAAAGAGGATTTATTAAAAGACTTGCTCACAAAGCAAGAGCTTTAGAAGTTGTAAAATTACCTGAAACTGCTTCTGCTAATGATATTTACAATAGTTTTTCTCCCAGTGTCATAAAAGGTGGATTGGATGACACATATTCAAAAAAAAGTGATAGTGGAGATTTGCCTGTTTTAGGAAATATTGCTGCAGGAACTCCTGTTGAAGCTATTCAAAATGAAGTGTCCAGAATACCTCTGCCAAGTAATGTAGAAAAAAATGGAGAATATTTTGGTTTAAAAGTTCAAGGTGATTCTATGATCGAAGCAGGTATTAAAGATGGCGATACTGTAATTGTAAAAAAGACAGATACTGCAGATAACGGAAAAATTGTAGTAGCATTAATAGATGATCACGAAGCTATGCTAAAAAGAATTAGACGAAAAGGCAAGACAGTTGCTTTGGAAAGTGCTAATAGAAATTACGAAACAAAAATTTTTGGTCCAGATAGAGTTAAAATTCAAGGAATACTTGTTTCTTTATATAGAAAATTTCAATAAAATAGTTTAAACATTTTAGATGTCAAAAGTAGCAACTCGATTTGCTCCATCACCAACAGGTCCATTACATATAGGAGGTGTAAGAACAGCTTTATTCAATTGGTTATTTTCAAAAAACCAAGGTGGAAAATTCTATTTAAGAATTGAGGACACGGATAAAGAAAGATCAAAAGATGAATATAAAAATCAAATAATTAATTCTTTAAAGTGGATTGGAATAAATCATGATGGCGATGAATATATACAATCGTCAAAAATTAATGATCACATTAAAGTTGCTGAAGAACTACTAATAACAGGTAATGCTTATAAATGCTATTGTTCTATTAAAGAAATTGAAGAACAAAAGAAAAGAGCCAAGCAAAGAAAACTTCCTTATACATATAATAGAAAGTGTAGAGGTTTAGAAGAAAGTGATTCTAATAAAGATACTAAACCTGTCATTAGGTTTAAGAGTAAAACTGAAGGCATTTCCTCTTTAAACGATTTAGTGCAAGGTAATGTGGAAATAGAAAATATTACAATAGAAGATTTTGTAATCTTAAGAAATGATGGAAGCCCTACATATAATCTTTCGGCTTCTGTAGATGATCATCAAATGAATATAACTCATATTATTAGAGGCGATGATCATAAAATTAATACATTTAAACAAATTCAAATATATAATGCTATGAAATGGAATCTACCTTCTTTTGCACACATACCTCTTATACATACAATAGAAGGTAAAAAACTTTCTAAAAGAGACAATGCTTCAACTTTAGATGACTACTCAAAAATAGGTATAATGCCCGATGCTCTAAGAAACTATCTTTTAAGACTTGGGTGGTCTTATAAAGATAAAGAAATATTTACTTTAGACGAAAGTATTAAGTTTTTTAATCTAGAAGGTATTGGTAAATCTCCTTCAAAATTAGATATGAGCAGAATTTTATCGCTGAATGAGCACTATATTAAAAATATAGATGAAAATGATCTATTTAAACATTTAAATGAATATAGCGAATTATGTAAAGAAAAAACTGATCCTAATAAGGAAGAGAAAATAAAAAAATCATTAATATTTCTTAAAAATAAAGCAAAAACTTTGGAGGATATTTATAATAATTCACAATATATTATTTTTGACGAAGTCAATTTTAAAGCTGATGATTTAAAACTAATTGATGAAAAGTCAAAAAAAATAATATCAGATTTTAATATTGAAATATCTAAACTAGAAGAAATAAAAAAAAATACATTAGAAGCAATAATTAATGATTTGATAAAAAATCATGAAACTAATTTTAAAGGTGTTGGTCAACCATTAAGAATAGCACTTACGGGCTCTAAATTTGGACCTGGAATATATGATATAATTATATCTTTAGGAAAAGAAGTTGTTCAAAAAAGATTAAGCAAGATAATTTAATAAAATTTTTGAAGCTTCTTCTGAAGATGTTGAAGATGATTTTAAATCATTAATGGTTGACTTTATGTCTGATAGTTGTTTTTTAATTAACTCAGGTTTTTTTAAAAAATAAAATACAGATTTAAATATTTCATCTGGATTACAATCTTTCTGAATTAATTCAGGAATAATTTCTTTATCATTTATAATATTTAACATATTTACAAATTTAATTTTTAAAAATAGCTTAGCTATAAAGAAATTAATAAAATTCATCTTATAGATAATAATAGAAGGTATATTTAATTTACACACTTCAAGAGAAACTGTACCAGATTTAACAACTGCAAAAATTGATTTTTTTAATATTTCATTTTTTATTTTATCATCTGAGATAACTTCAGTATTAGGAATATTTTCTTTATTTAGTAGATTAATTAAATAATTTTTAAGTTTATCAGTGGAATGAAAAATAAAATTAAAATCATTTTCTTTATCATTCATTTTTTTTATAAATTTAAAAAGTATAGGTGTGAGAATTTTAATTTCACTTTCTCTACTACCTGCAAATAAAGATATATATTTTTTTTTATCACTTATGAGATTGTTTAATTGTATATTACTATTAATTTCTTCGTCTAACAGAGGGTGTCCAACAAATGTATTTAAAAGACTTTCTTTATCAAAATATTTCTTTTCAAATTTAAATAATAACAAAATATGATCTAGATATTTTTTCATTTTTTTTACTCTACCCTCTCGCCACGCCCAAACTTTTGGAGCAATAAAATGTATAGTTTTAATTTTAGGATTTTTTCTTTTTACAATTTTAGAAACTCTTAATGAGAAATCGGGACTATCTACACTAAATAATATATCAGGGTTAAATTTTATTATTTCATCTACAGTTTTATAAATTCTATTTCTTATTTTAAAAATGTTAAATAAGACACTTGTAAAAGCTATATATGTAATTTCTTTTAAATCAAAAATTGATTTTATTCCTAAATCATTAAGGTTTGATCCACCAACACACAAATATTCTATATTAGGATTAATCCGTTTAATCTTAGATATTACTGTTGAAGCAAGTTTGTCTCCTGATGCCTCTCCAGTTAATATGAATATTTTCTTCATTTAACCGTAATAAACATCTTATTATTATTGGCAAAACTTATGCATTTATTTTTATCTAAAATGATATTTTCCTTTGATTTTAACACAATGCCTTTAATACCCGCCTTTTTACAATCTTTTAATGTTTCCAAACCTACGGTCGGTAAATCTGCTCTAAGATCTTGTTTTTTCTTTGGAAATTTAACCAACATACCGCCAAAAATTTTTATTTTTTTTATTGTCTGAAGCATCTTTTTTGTTCCACTGGACGTTTCTTTACCAATTACTTTGTTATTTCTCAAAACTATACCTTGTGTATGATTGAGTGTATTTAATTTATTTAAATAATTAATACCTTTTTTAATATCCAAAGTTTCAAATTTACTAGGTTTTAATTTCGCATAATTTCCTTTTGATAAAGTTAATTCAGGATTAAAAAAATTTAATTTTATAACCTTTATTTTATGTTCGGCTAAAATCTTAATTAATTCTTTTAATATTGCTGCGTCACCTAATTTTGCAGCTTTTATAATTCTTGGAATGTAATAAATTCCTTTAAGATCAAGTTTAAGTGACGAAATTTTAGGTTTCTCAATTATTCCAGCAAATAATACTCTATTGCATTTTTTTTCTTTGATTATTTCAAGAATTTTTCCAAATTTTCCTATACTAATAAAATAAGAATTTTTATCTTTTTTAAAATTATTATTTTTAGTTAAATCAATTATAAAATATTTTTTTTTCTTTTTTTTTATTTTTTTTAAAATTACTAAAGGTAAATTTTTACCACCTAGGAATAGTCCTATCATTTAATATTTTCTGGTACAGAAATAGGTCTTTTTTTATCACTATTAATAAAATTAATTATTTTACTAACATATATATTTTTTTTAATTTCTTCATTTAAGTTTTCAATATTTTCTCTAAAGATGGCTGACTTAAATATTTCTTTAAAAGATTGATCCAATATTTTTATATGTTCATTTGATATTTTTGCTCTTCTTAAACCAATTAAGTTTAAACCAACCAAATTATTTCTATTGCCTAATGAAAGTCCAAAAGGAATAATATCACTTAAAACTCCAGTCATTCCACCTACCATTGATAATTCGCCTATTCTTGAAAATTGGTGAATGGCACAACTTCCTCCTATTATTGCGTTATCCTCAATTCTAACATGTCCTCCAACTTGGACATTATTTGCTAAAACTATATTATTTCCAACATGGCAATCATGAGCTATATGGGTATAAACCATAATCAAATTATTATTTCCTATTTTTGTAATACCTCCGCCACCTTTTGTTCCCGGGTTTATATTTGAATATTCTCTAATTTTATTATTGTTACCAATAATTATAGAATTTTCTTCACCTTCATACTTCAAATCTTGAGGGTCAGTTCCAATTGATGCAAATGGAAATATTTCATTTCCCGAACCAATATATGTGTTTCCAACTATATTTACATGAGAGTGTATTTTTGTATTGTTTTCAATTTTTACATTTGGTCCAATAATTGAGTAAGGCCCTATTTCAACATTATCTGCTATTTTAGATGCTTCTGATATAATTGCTGTTTTGTGTATCACTAATTATAATTAACAAAAATTTTGAATTATAGTTATCAATAAATATTGCTAATTATTTCCTATCAACGATTGTTGCTGCCCATTGAGCATCGGCCATTTTTTTTTCTCCTACAAATGCTTCACCTTTATATTTCCAAACTCTACCGTGAGATCTGACAGCTTCTATATACAGCTCTAATCTACAATTTGGTAAAACCGGATTTCTAAACTTAGCTTTTTCTATTGTCATTAAAAAAACTAACTTGTTTTCATATGTAGATTTGTCGATACCATTGGCTGTTAATGCAGCCGCAGCTTGACCAAAAGCTTCCACTATAAAAACACCTGGCATTACGGGTTCTCCTGGAAAATGACCTTGTACAAAAAAACTATCTTCTTTTACATTTACAATAGCTGTTGCAGAATGTAGTTTTTTGATATTTATAAGTTCATCAATTAATAACATAGGTTCTCTATGTGGAAGTAATTCTTTAATTTGTTCTTTATTTAATTTATCATTCATAATTATTTATTTTCCATTACAAATTTTTTAATATTTTTTGCAGGATATCCCATAACTTTTGTATTATCAGGTATATTTTTAATAACTCCGCTACCACCACCGACTTTAACATTGTTGCCAATTTTTAAATGTCCTGATATGCCTGCTTGTCCACCTATCATAACATTATTGCCAATCGTTGAACTTCCTGCAAATCCAACCTGGCCTGTGATAATACAATTTTTCCCAATTTTCACGTTATGAGCTATATGAACTTGATTGTCTAAAAAAGAATTATTACCAATTATTGTATTGGATAATGAGCCGCGGTCTATTGTATTATTACATCCTACTTCAACATTGTTTCCAATTACGACCATGCCAATATGCGGATATCGTATATTTTTATTTTTATTAGGAAAAAAACCAAATCCTTTTTTTCCAATAATAGCACCATCAAGTATAGATACATTGTTGCCTATTAATGTTTTTTTTATTATAACGTTAGATCCAATAATGCAATCGTTTCCAATTCTTACATTGCTTTCAATTATTGAATTATGACCAACTGTAGAATTCTTTCCTATTTTAACATTTTCTCCCAATACTACATTTGATCCAAATTTAACATTTTTATATATATTTTTTTTATCAATATTAATGTATTTATTTTCAAATTGATCATTAAGAGAATTTGGATAAAAAAATTCTGTTATTTTAGCTACGCTTATCAATACATTATCAACTATAAGTTTTGATTTAAGTTTTGGGAGAAGATGAGATAGTTGCGAAGTTGTTATTATGAAATTTGACTTAGTAACTTTTAATAAATCTTTATACTTTGATGAGTGAAAAAACGTAATATCGTTTTTGTTTGCTTGATCCAAATTTTGAATATTGTTAATTAATACATTTTTATAAGTTTTTTTATTTTTTATATTTAAATATGTTAGCACTTCATGCAAATAAGTTTTTTTTCTTTTTTTAAAGAAAATATTTAAATACTTCATGTCAAAAATCTATTTTGCTTAAGTGACTATTTAGTAATTGCATAATCGAATTTGTAATATCTAAATTTTTTTTAGCTGTTATTATGCTTTTTTTTGGAAAAACTATAGTTATAGAATTATCTTGCACATATTTTGAAATTATTGGGTTTAAAGTCTTCAATAATACTTTTGTATATTTTATTTTTTCTTTATCAATCTCTTCTTTAAACAATAATTTTTTATTTCTATATTTTTTAATTTCACCTTTTAATATATTAACTTTTTTTTCAAATTCGTTTTTTTCAATTATATTTTTTTTTTTAATTATATCATTTTCTTTATCTGCCAACTGTTTTTCAATTAATTTAAGTTCATTATTTTTTTTTTCTTTAGTTCTTTGAATATGTTTAGAGATTGATTGACCTGCTATAGAGTTGTTTAATATATAATCTATGTCAATATATGCTATTTTATTATCTGCATAGGAATTTTCAAAATTAAAAATAAAAATAAATAATAATAATATTTTCTTCATATTAAAAAGATGTGCCTATCCGGAATCTAAATGATTCAGTTTCGTCCGATTCTGCATCACTAATTGGAATTGCGTATGAAAAAGATAAAGGGCCAACCACAGTATACCAATTCACAGAGATGCCTGTTGCTGAACGTATTTTATTTGAATCTAACGAACTATCATAATCTACATGCCACAAATTTGCTGCATCAATAAATAAATTAAAATCCATATTTTCATTTGCATTAAATAGTTTAGGCAATGTGGTATTAAATGTAACTGCACTACCATAATTTCCACCTATGTATTGTGTTCCATCTTTTGGGCCAATAGATCCTGATGCGAACCCTCTCAATCTATAAGCAGGTATATAAACTCTCTTAGAAACTCTAGCATTATCATCTATTGAATTAACTGCTTTAAGGTATAATTTACCAGATAAAATTAAACTATCGTTAACAGAGTAATATTTGGATGCTGTTAATGAATTTTCAATAGTTAGATCTTCTGAATAAATTGGAAATGTTTGAGAAAATTTAGTTACGTACCCATCAGATGGCTGGAAATTTTGATCCAATTTATTTAATGTTATTGAATAAGATATCAAATTTTCAAAATAGTCACCTTCTTGTTTTTTCTTTATTGAAGTAGCTAAAGATGATGTTTCCAATTTTTCATAATAAGCAGATAGATTAAAGTTAAAAAACAAATCTTCATATTGTTCAAAACCTGTTCCTAATTTAAATCCAGTTCTGGTTGTTTTAAAACCGCTGCTTGTCATAAAATCTGCGGATGTACTTTCAATTGTTGTATTAATTGATCTATCCGTATTTCTGAAATTAGGATTAATTACACTAAATTTACCTTTAATTTCATCTTCCGAAAGAGTTAAATCTGCATCTAATGTAATTCCTTTGCCTAAATAATTTTTTTCTTTTATACCGACTGTAATTGTTGAGCCGGCGGTTCCTGTGCCGGCACCAGCCATTATTTCTCCAGTTGCCTTTTCTTCAACGGTAATATTTATAATTTTAGTATTATTAATTGATTTCGAATTAATTACTTCAGAATTTACAGATTTAAATATTCCTTTGGATTTTACTTCATTAATTGATTTATTGAATAATATATTATTAAAAGGATCTCCTTCATCTACGATGAATGTATTTCTAATGACTTTTTCTTCTGTAATAAAATTTCCAAAAATATTAATTCTATCGACATAATATTTTTCACTTTCGTTAAAAAATATATTTACATTAATTTTATTATCATTAACTATTTTTTCTTCATAATTGGCGTTTATAAAAACAAATTCTTTTTGTAAAGCTGCTTTATCAATTTCATTTATAATTTTTTTTATAGATTTTAATGAATATACTTTTCCTTTTAATTCATTAAAAATTTCAAAAAAATTTGAAAAATTTTCTTTTTTATAATTATCAGAAACTTCAAGATTGATATTATTAAAATAATATTTTTTGCCAGAATCAATATTAAATGTTAATACAAAATTATTACTATCAACAACTTTTGCTGAAGATGATTTAATCAATGCATTATAGTAACCTTTGTTCTTAAAATAATTTTTTAATAAATTGATATCTAATTTAATTCTATTTTCATTTAGATATTTATTAGAAGTTATAAATTTCCAAGGTCTATTTTCCTCAGAAACAATTATATTTCTTAATTTATTATTTTTAAATATTTTATTTCCTATAAATTTAATTTCACTTATTTTTGCACGTTCTCCTAAATCAAAATTGTAAATTATATTAACAGAATTATTATTGTTATCTTGAACTTGAGTTTCAATTTCTGCAAAGTAAAAACCGATATTTCTTACAATGTTTATTAAAGTATTTTTTTGATCACTAACTTTATTTTCTAAGTAAGGATATTTTTCAATTTTTTTAGTTATCTCAGATATTACTTTAAGAATTGATTTATTTTTAATTCCATTTATTTTTACAGATTGTATTAAAGGATTTTCTATGACATTAATCTTTAGATAACCATTATTAAAACTAATATTAATATCTTTAAAATAATCTGTATCAAATAATTTTTTAAAAATATTATTTAAATCATTTGAGTTAATATTGTCATTAACACCTAATTCAGAAAATAAAATCACAGTTTCTTTTGCCAAACGATCATTCCCTGAAACTTCAATTTTTTTTATTATTTCAGAAAAAACTAATTTTGTAGCTGCGAATACAATTAATAATGCAAGAAATATTATTTTTGTAAATAGTGAGTAATTAATTTTCATTTAATTTAATTTAATTTTGTTTAAATAATTAATAACCTTTTTTATCATAATTTTTATATCAATTATATTTTTGGGCTTTAATTTATAATATCTCGTAAAATAGGGGATTTTGATCAATTTCATTAGGTTAACATTAAGAGAAAGATAATTAATATCTCCTCTTAAATATTTATCAACTAAAACATCATTAATGGATATTAATATAGTTTCAAAATAGCTTTGTTTATTTGGTACTTTATCTAATAATTTTACTACTGGGAATTTTTTAATATCAGGTTTGATAAAATTTAATCCATTCAGTTTTTCAAATTTTAAATTTCCATCTTTATAATTAAAAACATCACTATTTATATACAGTGAATTTATTATTGGTACAGACATATTTGTATCATGTGCTAAAAATTTAACTAATCCATTTTTAAAATGAACAATTGCATGAATGTATGATTTTGGATGAATAATAATTTTAAATTTACTTATATCTAAATTAAAAATTTTCTTAGCTTCTAAAACTTCAAATATTTTATTCATTAAAGTTGCTGAATCTATAGAAATTTTTTTTCCCATTTTCCAATTAGGATGTTTTAAAGCATATTTAGGTTTAATATTATTTATATGAGATTTTTTTTTATTCAAAAAAGGTCCTCCTGATGCTGTAAGATATATTCGTTTTACATTCTCGATATTTTGATTTTTTAGAAGTGTCCAAATTGAAAAATGTTCAGAGTCAATTGGAATAAAATTAGTTTTATTTTTGCGTAAAGCTTTATCAATAAATTGCCATCCACAAATGATCGATTCTTTGTTTGCGATAGCTATAGTTTTACTAAATTTAATAGCTTCTATTGTCGGTTTTAATCCTGCCAAACCTGATATGGCACACATCGTATAATCAATTTTTTTCTTAAAAATTTTTTGTAAATTATCCAGATTGTTATGAACTTTAATTTTACTATTTTTTAATCTTTTTTTTAACTTTAAGTAATGAGGTTCACTTGAAATAAGAATATTTTTAACTTTTAATAACTTTGCCTGATGCAATATTCTATTTATGTTTTTATTTGTAGTTAATAAAACAATTTCAAAATCATTTTGATTATTTTTAATTATATTAAAAGTAGTTTTTCCTATAGAACCAGTTGAACCTAATATTGCAATTTTTTTTTTCATAAATCTAAATTAGAAAATAAAATTTAAAAAAAAATAAGAAAAAGGTAAGGCAAACAACATGCCATCAGTTCTATCAAGTAAACCACCGTGACCAGGTAAAATAGATCCAGTATTTTTTACTTTTGACTTTCTTTTAAAAAAAGAAACTATAAAATCACCTATTTGACTAATAGTAGATATCAATAAAACCCAGAAAAATGTATCTTTTCCAAAAGTATGAAGATCGTTATCTATCAAAAATGAGTTTTGTACAAAAAAATAAACTAAAATTATTGATAAGAAATATCCACCAATTGAGCCAGCATAAGTTTTGTTTGGACTTATTTTTTTATTTATTTTAGGTCCTTTAAAAATTTTACCAAAGACATAACCTCCAATATCTGTTGAAACACATATTAAAATTGTAACTAAAAAAATAAAAAGTTCAGAATCGGTATTACCTCTAAATATAATTGTTAAATAGATTGAAATTATCAAAAATATCAAGCCTGGAATTTGGTATGTTTTTTTTTTACTCAAGCTGTGCCACTCATATGCGGTAACAATAAAAAAAATTGCCATAAAAAATATAAAAAAAAATGAACCTTTAATAATAAAAAAAAGAGCTATTGGAATCAAAATTATTGAACTTAACATTCTTTTTGTAATTTCAGATCTCATTATATATTGCCAAAATTTCTTTTTATTTTTTTAAACTTATCTAGTACATTTTTATAATCTCTTTCATTAAAATCTGGCCACATTTTTTTAACAAAAAATATTTCTGAATATGACAGTTGCCATAACAAAAAATTACTAAGTCTATTAGTATTTCCTGTCCTAATTAACAGATCTGGATTTGGAATTCCTTTTGTGTAAAGAGATTTTGTAACAGAACTTTTGTTAATTTTCATTTTTTTTTCTTTAATTTTTCGTATGGCGTTGACTAATTCATTTTTAGATCCGTAATTTAATGCTAAAATTAATAATAATTTTTTATTTTTGTCAGATTTTTTTTGTGCAGATTTTAAACTACTTTGTATTTTTTTTGGAAATTTTTTTAAATCTCCTATAATTTTTAATTTGACTCCATTTTTAACTAATTTCTCAATTTTTTCTTTTAGAAAAGATTCTAATAAATTTAACAAAAATTGAATTTCTAGTTTGGGTCTTTTCCAATTTTCAGTCGAGAAAGCGTATAAAGTTAAATATTTAATATTATTTTTTATCGATGATTTGATAATTTTTTCTACTTTTTTAAGTCCAGTTTTGTGACCTAAATTTCTTGATTTTTTATTTTTTAAACCCCATCTGCCGTTACCATCCATAATTATGGCTACATGCTTAGGTGAACTCATATTGTCATTATTTCTTTTTCTTTCGAAATAACTTTTTCATCTATTTGTTTAATATTATTATCAGTAAGATCTTGTATTACCTTTTCATTTATTTTTACATCATCTTCAGATATATCTTTATTCTTCAAAAGCTTTTTTAGATCATCATTAGCTTCTCTTCTGATATTTCTAATAGAAATTTTACATTTTTCGCCCATTGATTTAATAATTTTTTTCATTTCGTTTCTTCGTTCTTCACTTAAATCTGGTACTGGCAATCTTATTAATTGGCCATCTATTTGAGGATTTAATCCTAATTCAGATTTTTTTATAGCTGCATCAATTAAAGAAACGTTATTTAAATCCCAAACTTGGATATTAATAGTCCTTGCTTCTGGTGTTGTTATACTTCCCAATTGATTGATTGGCATTTGTTGACCGTAAACATCTACTTTTACCAAGTCTAACATACTTACATTAGCTCTTCCTGTTCTTAATGACGATAGTTCCTTAACAAAAACTTCAATTGTTTTTAACATTTTATCTTTATAAACACTATCCTTGAACATTATTCTCCAATTTTTAATCTAATAAATTCTTTTATCATAATTTCTTTAGTACTTATTTCAGAAATAACATCTTTTACTTTTTTCTTAGGTTCCATAACCCAATCTTGTGTCATTAAGCTATTTTCTTCTTTAAATTTATTTATTTTACCTAAACTTATTTTTTTTGCAATTTCTTCTGGTTTATCTGAATTTTTAAGTTCTTCAGATATCAACTCTTGTTCTTTGTCTATTATTTCTTGTTCTATTTTATCTGATGTTAGAGCTATTGGATTTGAGGCTGCTATATGCATTGCCAATTGTTTTCCAAATAAATTGATTTTATCAGATTGCTCTTTATTTTCTAAGGATACAATGACTCCTAATTTTGAAACATTGTTTTTAACTATTGAGTGCTGATATGAGAAATTCCTTGAATTTATATTTTCTATAGTTTTTGTCCTTCCAATTGTTATTTTTTCACCTATTTTTGCTATCAATGAAACTAGATTTTCATTGACAGTTTTATCATTTTGCATTTTTGTTTTATTTAATTTTTCTATATCTGATGAACATTGATTATTTAACTCACTTAATTCTTTTACAAATTTTATAAAATCCTCATTTTTTGCAACAAAATCAGTTTCACAATTAACTTCTAATAATGAAGATTTGTTATCATCACCAGAAAGTAAAATTACACCTTCTTTAGCATCTCTTGACATTTTTTTTGATGCTTTGGCTATCCCCTTAACTCTTAAATTTTCAACAGCTTTTTCTAAGTTTCCACTAGATTCTTTGAGAGCTGAATTACAATCTTTATAACCTGCTCCGGTTGATTGTCTTAATTGTTTTATTTTTTCTATATCGCTCATTTTATCTATACTTTTGTGTTTGGATTAATTTAATTTATGTTTATTTTTTTTTCAGAAGAAACTTCTTTGGTTTCTTTTTTTATTATTTTATCACTGACTGCATATTTTGATTCTTCTTTTATTTCTTTTGGAAGATCCTTTTTTGCATTATTAATTGTCTCTAATAATAGATTGCAATATAAATCTATAGATCTTCTAGCATCATCATTGCCAGGTATCGGAAAATCAATGCCTTCAGGATTGGAATTGCTGTCTAAAATAGCTACAATAGGAATTCCCAATTTAATTGATTCTTTAATGGCTAGAGATTCGTAGTTAGTATCAATTACAAATACAAGATCGGGAATTTTTTTCATTTCTGCAATACCCCCTAAAGATCTTTGCAATTTGTCTCTTTGACTACTCATTTTAAGCAATTCTTTTTTTGTAAAGCCTCTGTTTTCTGAAGATAAATCTATATCAATATTTTTTAATTTTTTAATTGAATTAGATATAGTTCCCCAATTAGTAAGCATTCCTCCTAGCCATCTATAATTAACAAAATATTGATCAGTATTTTTTGCTAGTTCGGCAATTGCTTCGGAAGCTTGTTTTTTTGTGGAAATAAATAATATTTTTCCACCACTTGTTATTGTTGAGTAAACTTTTTCTAAAGCTACTTTTGTTAGCTCTAAAGTTTGAGTTAAATCTATTATGTGAATTGAATCTCTTTTTCCAAAAATGTACTTTTTCATTTTTGGATTCCATCTTAAAGTTTTATGTCCTAGATGAACTCCAGCTTCTAATAATTGTTCGATTGTTATATTTGGTATCTTCATTTTTTTCCCGGTTATGCCACCACAATTATTTCCACTAAAGGACCGGAGGTATAAAACCATAAATTGTGTGCGTATTAATTTATATTGCTAGATACAATTTTATTAAAAAAAAACAAGTATTTTTTTAATCTAGTAGTATATTTTCTCTTATTTTTAGCTCATTTATGAGATTATTATCGATGTTTCTCTTATCTTTGAGAATAAAAGTGTAATTATTATGATTATCAGAAATTTGGAAAGTTATTTTTGTTTTACCATCTTTTCTGCTTAAACTTTTTAATTTTGTAAGTTCTTCTATACTATTAATTTTAAATTTTAATTCATCAAAATTACTATTTATAACTTCTTTTAAAGTAACTATTTTTTTTACATTTATTTTTTTTTGGGTTTTTGCTTCATCACTATAATTCTTCATAAGAGTGATCATTAATGAATTTCCTTCAATTAATTTATCTCTATTTAGTTCAAAAATATCTGAAAAAATAAATAATTCAAAAACACTGCTTAAATCAGATAATTTTACTATTGCGTAAGAATTACCTTTCTGAGTTTTTTTCTCTTGAACTTTAAGAACAGTACAAGCAATATTTGAACTTAAAGAATTTCTTTCGTTTTCAAAATAGTCATAATTAACAATATTATATTGATTAAATATAATTTTATATTGGTTTAATGGATGGTCTGAAATAAAAAAACCTAAAGTTTCAAATTCTTTAGAAAGTTTGGTGTCAAAATTCCAATCATCAATTTTTTCCAAAAAATCGTCATTAGATTTAAATTCGTCATCAAATAAATTGATTTGGTTAGTCATTTTATTTTCAAAATTATTTTTTGATTTTAAAATAATATTTGGAATGGAATTAAACAATGATTGTCTATTATCGTTAATTTCATCAAATACTCCAGCTCTAACTAATCCTTCCAATTGTAGTTTGTTAATATTTTTTGGATTAACTCTATTTAAAAAATCTGAAATGTTCTTGTACTTTCCGTTTTCTGTTCTTTCTTTAACTACATTTGAAATAGCTTCATAACCAACATTTTTTATTGCTCCTAATGCATAAAAAAAATCTTTGCCATTTGAAGTAAAATCAGCAAAACAAGTATTAATGTCTGGACGAATTACATTAATATTTAATCTTTTCAATTCTTCATAAAATTCACTGAGTTTATTTTGATTTGATAATTCCATTGACATTGAGGCTGCGAAAAATTCATGCGGATAATAATTTTTTAAGTATGCTGTTTGATAAGCTATAACTGCGTATGCAGCTGCGTGACTTTTATTAAAACCATATTCAGCAAATGGTTCTATTTTTAAAAAAATTCCGGCAGAAACTTCTTTACTAATACCGTTTTTATACGCTCCTTCAATAAATCTTTGTTTTTGTTTTTCAAGTTCAGATCTTTTCTTTTTACCCATTGCTCTTCTTAAAATATCAGCTTCACCTGCGGTAAACCCTGATAGCTCTTGGGCTATTTGCATTACTTGTTCTTGATAAATTATAACTCCATAAGTTGGTTTTAATATTACTTCAAGTTTTGGATGTAAATAATCCGGTTCTCTTTTTCCGTGCTTACATTCATTATAAATTGGTATATTGTTCATTGGACCAGGTCTATACAAAGCTACCAATGCAATTATATCCTCCAATCTATTTGGTTTCATATTAATCAAGGCATCTTTCATTCCAGAACTTTCAAGTTGGAATAGTCCTACTGTTTTGCCTCTTGATAAAAGGTCATATACTTTCTGATCCTCGTAATCAATTTTCTCAATTTTAAAATTAGGATTTTTTTTGTTAACAATTTTCTGAGATCTATCAATGACTGTAAGAGTTTTTAATCCCAAAAAGTCAAATTTAACCAAACCTGCATTTTCTGCTGAATACATATCAAATTGTGTTGATGGAAGAAGAAAATCTGCCGAAGTATCTTTGTATAATGGGACGGTATTAGTTAATTTTTTATCAGCAATTACTACTCCGGCTGCATGAGTTGCTATATTTCGATTTAGACCTTCAAGTTTTAATGATAGTTCAATTAATCTTTCAACTCTTTTATCTTCTTGAATAAGTTTTTGTAATCTTGGTTCAGCATTAATACATTCTTGTAATTTTAAAGGTCTAGATGGATCGAAAGGTATCATTTTACATATGCTATCAATAAATCCATATGGTAAACCAAGCACTCTGCCTACATCACGAATAACCATTCGTGCCTTTAACTTACCAAAAGTAATAATATGGGCTACACTATCTTTATATTTTTTAGTTAAATATTCGAATACCAAGTCTCTTTTTTCTTCACAAAAATCAATATCAAAATCAGGCATTGATATTCTGTCTGGGTTTAAAAATCTTTCGAATATTAAATTAAATTTAATTGGATCTATATCGGTAATTGAAAGACACCACGCTACGAGCGATCCAGCACCTGAACCTCTTCCTGGTCCTACAGGTATATTATTTTTTTTTGCCCATTTTATATAATCAGAAACGATTAGAAAATATCCTGCATAGTTCATCTCAGTTATAATTTTTATTTCATGGTTCAGTCTATCATTATATAGTTTGAATTTTTCATTATTATAAAGTTTCTCTAAATCAATCTCAAATATTGTTTTGAACTTTTCTCTTAAACCTTCTAATGAATTTTTTTCTAAGATTTTATTATTATTTTTATTTTCAGAAGAGATGTTTGGAAGAATTGGTTTAGAAGGTAAAGGTCTATAATCACATCTATAAGGTAAAATAAAATTATTCTCTAAAGCTTCAGGAAGATCTTTGAATAATTCTTTCATCTCATCTGAAGACTTTAAGTAATGTTGGTTTGAAAGTTTCAATCTATTTGTATCATTTATATAAGTTTTTTGACCAATGCACATTAAAGCATCATGAGCTTCGTGCATTGACCGATCTAAATAGTAAACTTCATTAGTAGCTATAATTGGTAAATTGTATTTTTTAGAAAGATTAAGATTAAATGTTTCAAATTGTTTTTCATTTAAATCATTGTGTCTTTGAATTTCAATGTAAAAATTATCAATAAAAGTTTCAGATAATATTTTATAAATATTATCAGCTTCATCGGATAAACCTTTATTGAACAACTTTCCAATAAGACAATTAATTGAACCAGATAAAACAATTATTCCATCATTATTAGCTCTCAAATCATCAAAATTACAATGAGGATCGTTAAGATTATCATTATCTAAATATGATTTTGAAGAAAGTTCAATTATATTTTTATAACCATCTTTATCTTTTGCAATTAAAGGTATGAGGCCAAAAAAATTTTTATATTTAAATAATATTTGAGTACCAATAATTGGTTGAGTTCCTATGGATGATAAATTTTCTGAAAATTCTAATGCGCCTGATAAATTATGAGTATCCGAAATACCAACAGATTGAATTTTATTTGCTTTACAAAAATCTTTTAGATTATCAATTTTAATAGCTCCTTCACATATTGAATATTGAGAATGTATTTTTAAATGATTGTATAATTTGTTAATCGATTCTTGCATTGGTAAATTTTATCTTACCATTAATCATTTGTATTTTACAATCTGCCATATTGGCAAAATATCTATTATGAGTTGCAAAAATAATTATTCTATTATTATTTTTGAGATTAAATATTATATTAAAAATTTGCTTAGCATTATTAAAGTCCAGGTTACCAGTAGGTTCGTCTGCTAAAATTATTCCAGGTTGGTTTATTAAAGCTCTTGAAATTGCTATACGTTGATTTTCGCCACCAGATAATTCAGATGGATAATGATTTAATCTTGAAGATAATCCAACTTTTTTAATCATTTTTTTTGCTTCAATAATTGATTTAAATTTGTCATTAGTAAGTAAAAGTCTTGGCAAATAAACATTTTCTAGCGCTGTAAAATCTGACAAAAGATTTTTATCTTGATATATAATACCTATTTTCTCAGATCTTATACTGTCATTTTTAATTTTTTCTTTAAAATTTATTTTATTATTTAGAATTTCTATAGAGCCAGTGGAAGGAGTATCAATTAACGACAAAAGATTAAGTAAAGTTGATTTTCCAGATCCAGATGGACCTACTAATGAATAAATTTTTCCTTGCTCAAAAGAAAAGTTTAAATCATTCAAGACTTTAATATTTGCATTTGTTGAATATTTTTTAGATATATTTTTAAGAATAATTTTCTTATTCATATTTTAAAGTTTTTACTGTGTCTAGTTTTGATGCTTTAAATGCTGGGTAAATAGATACAATTATTGTAGTAAATATTGAGCATATAGAAATTAAAAATATTGATTGAATATTAATTTCAGACGGCATTGTACTTAAAAAATAAATTTCTTCTGGAAAAAGCGAAATGTTAAAAAGTGAACTTATAAACTCTCTTATGTTCTCTATATAAATTGAAAATAATGTTCCTATAATTACTCCAAATAGTGTAGCCGAAGTACCTATTATAAACCCTACTAAAAAAAATATTTTTTTAATAGAAAAGTTTTGAACACCTATTGATTTTAGAATTCCAATATCTCGTGTTTTATTTTTTACTAAAATGGTCAAGCTAGATATAATATTGAATGCCGCAACAATAATAATTAATGATAGAATAATAAACATTACATTTCGCTCAACTTTAAGAGCTGAAAATAATGATTTGTTCATATCTGCCCATGTGTAAACTAATTGTTCTGGATATAAATTCATCAACGCTATTTTATAATTTTCAATTTTTTGTGGGTTTTTGAAATAAAACTCTAAAAATCTTAGCTCGGCTTCTTTTTCAAATAAACTTTCCAGTGACTCTAGATTAATATAAGCAACATTTTCATTATAATCCGACAATCCGCTGTCAAATATTGATATTATTTTAAATGATTCTTGTTTTGGTAGTGAGCCAACAATTGTTTGAACTCCAGAAGGAGACATTACTGTTATGGTGTCTCCAATGTCTAAGTTAAGATTAAAGCTTAATTCTTGTCCTATAGAAATTGAATTAACTTTTAAGTTATTATTGCCTATAAATTCTTTGTTTTTAGCAATTTCTAACTTTTTGAAATTTTTTTCCAAATAACCTTTTAGTAAAATTCCTTTTATATTATTTTTATTTAGAATAACTGCTTCAGCATCATTAGAATAAAGTGACATTAAAACATCTTTTTCTAATTTGATGTCAATGCTTTTATTATATGGTTTAACAACTGCATGAGCATTAAAACCAACTATCTTATTAATGAGTTCAGATCTGAATCCATTCATTACTGACATAACAATAATAAGCACCGCAACACCTAGTGAAATTCCAATAAATGAAAAAATAGAAATTACATTCAAGAATCCATCTTTTTTCCTAGTTTTAAGAAATCTTAAAGTTACTTCTTTTTCTAACTGTGTGATCAATTTGATTTAGCTTTATTTATTTTTGAGACTATTTCTTCTATTTTAAGATTCTGAGATTCTTTTCCGATTTCTTTAAACTCAAAATTATCACCTTCGCTTTTTCTTCCGATTATTAATTGATAAGGAATACCAATTAAATTAAATTTCTTTATTTTTCCTGATATATTTTCATCAGTATCATCAATTATTGCATCAATATTATTAGATTTTAATTGATCAAATATCTTATTCGATTTTTCTAAATTTGAACTATCATTCTTACTTATCATCGGAATTATTGCACAATCATATGGTGATACTGATAAAGGCCATTTCATTATTTCATTTTTATCATCGTATTTAGCTTCAATTATGGCACCAACTAGTCTTGAAACTCCTATTCCATAAGATCCCATTTTAACAAATTCTTTTTTTCCATTAAAATCAACAGAAGCATTCATTGGTTTTGAATACTTATCACCAAAATAAAAAATATGACCAACTTCAATACCTTTTGTTTTAACTCTATATTCTCTAAGAACTTTTTTTTCAAATTCATCCTTATTAAATTTTTCATCTGTAACTGAATAATAATTTTCATAATTATCTCTAAGTTTTTGTAAAGATGATTTTTCAAGGGCTGTTGAGCTGTAATCAACATCAAATATTTTTTTATCCGTATAAATTTTACTTTCACCGGTATCTGCTAAAATTATAAATTCATGAGAAAGATTTCCACCAATTGGACCTGTGTCTGCAGCCATTGGTATGGCAGATAAATTCAATCTTTTAAAAGTTCTCAAATAAGATAAAAAAAATTTATTGTAAGAAAATAAGGCATCCTCGTGTGTTAAATCAAAAGAATATGCGTCTTTCATATAAAATTCTCTACATCTCATAATTCCGAAACGAGGTCTAAGTTCATCTCTAAATTTCCATTGAATATGATATAAAAGCTGAGGTAATGATTTATAAGATTTTATACTTGATCTGAATATTTCTGTTATTAGCTCTTCATTAGTGGGACCGTAAAGCATTTCTCTATTCTGACGATCTTTAATTCTGAGCATCTCTTCTCCATAATCATCATATCTTCCGCTTTCTTTCCAAATTTTCGAAGATTGAATTGTTGGCATTAAAATTTCTTGAACTCCTACTCTGTCCTGTTCATCTCTAACAATTTGTTCAATTTTTTTCATAACTTTAAAACCTAATGGTAGCCATGAATAAATTCCTGCTGACGATTGTTTGATCATTCCGACTCTTAACATTAATTGGTGAGATTTAATTTTAGCTTCAGTCGGATTATTTTTTAGAATAGGTATAAATGATTTTGAAAAATACATTAAATTTACATGTTCTTTAAGTTAAATATTCATATTTTACTAACTAATATATGATTATAAAAATTATTAATGTAATTAAAGTAGAATTAAGTAATTTTCTTTAACATTTTAGAGTTTTTTAGCGTTTCTTCTATATTCTCACTAAATTAATATTAGCTAAAGGTCTTTTTCCAGTCTTTTGTTTTGTAAATTTCCTACAAGTGCTTTTTAAAGCATCTATTAAATTAGTTTCTTGTTTTTTATTGTTTAAAGAAAATGCTTTAACGGTTTTTTCTATTTCATCTTCAAGGCCAATTTGAAATTCTTCTTTTTCATAAATTGGCAGACCTCTAAAAGTTAACAATGGTCTATTATGAATATTACCTTTTGGTGTAATTAAAATAGTTGCTTCGATAAATCCATTTGCTGCAACATTTTTCCTTTCTTTAATTGATTGTGAGTCTTCTTCAACACTTATTGATCCATCGACATAAATTTTTCCATTTGGAGCTTTATCATAAACTTCGGGTTTTTTTCCTGGATATAATCTTACAATATCACCATTCTCTACTTTAATTGGATAAGGAACTTGCATTTCTTTGGCAAAATTAATGTGTTCTAGCATATGTCTATGTTCACCATGAACGGGGATCACAGATTTTGGTTTTATCCAGTTATACATGTCCCTAAGATCTTCTCTATTTGGATGTCCAGAAACATGAATATAATCAGTTTCTTCGGATATAACTTCTATGCCTTCTTTAACTAATTGATTATGTAATTTGTAAAGTTTTTTCTCATTTCCAGGAATTATTTTTGAAGAAAAAATAACTGCATCACCCTTTTCAATAAACACGTCGGGGTGAGTATAATTTGATATTCTGTTCATAGCACCCATCGGCTCACCTTGGCTACCTGTACAAAGATAAACTATTTTATTCCTCGAAATATTTTTTGCATCTCTTGCATCTAAAGGTTCAATTACATTATTTAAGTATCCACATTGTTTTGCAGCTTTATATATTCTATGCATTGATCTACCAACTAAAACAATTTGTCTTCCAACTTTTTTAGCACAGTAGAAAACCGATTCCATTCTCGCAACATTTGATGCGAATGATGTAACGATAACTCTTTTATTAAGTCTCTCCATAACTTTAAGCATATTTTTTCTTACATCTAATTCGGAGCCGGCTCTGCCCGCGCTAAATACATTGGTAGAGTCACAAATCATTGCGATCACTCCTTCTTTTCCAATTTCTTTAAGTCTTTTTGAATTAATATTTTCTCCTATTAATGGGTCTGGATCACATTTCCAATCTCCTGTGTGCAATATGTTGCCCACTGGAGTTTCTATTTTTAAACCATTGGGTTCTAAGATTGAATGAGTCAGTGTTACAAATTCTATTTTAAAAGGATCTAAATTTAGAGTGCTATTTAAATCAACTATTTTTAAATAACCTGTTATATCAATTTTTTTTTCTTTAAATTTTTCACTTATTAAAACTGATGTAAAAGGAGTTGCGTACATTTTACATTTAAGTTTAGGCCAAATATGAGCTATTGCTCCAATATGATCTTCATGTGCATGAGTTAAAACTATCCCTAATAGATCATCTTTTTTATCAATTATAAATCCTGGATCGGGATATATTAAATCTATTCCTGGAATGCTATCATCTGCAAAAGTTACTCCTATATCAACTATAATCCATTTTTGATTTTCTAATTTTCCATAAGCAAACAAATTCATGTTCATGCCTATTTCTCCAGACCCACCTAATGGACAAAAAATTAGTTCTTCTTTCATTTAATTAGATAATGCAGCGGCTTTTAATACACCGTTTATAGTTAAATCTTTTTTAATTATTGTCTTTCTTTTAATTGAATTCTTGAACAAGTATGAATATCCGCCAGTTAGAATTATATTAAATGATTTACCAGTTTGTTTAATAATCATTTTAATAATATTGTCAATTAATCCAGAATAACCATGATAAAATCCAGCTCTAATTGCAGAAGAAGTGTTTTTTCCAATAACTCGTTTTATTTTTTTAAGTTTAATTTTAGGTATCAAAGATGCTTTGTCGGATAAAGTATTTAAAGATAATTTAACACCTGGTGCAAGAATACCACCAATATAATTATTTTTAATAACAACATCAAAATTTGTTGCAGTTCCAAAATCAACAACAATAAAATTTCTTTTTTTATCAATAACTGATATAGCATTAGCTAATCTGTCTGAACCAATTTGGTTTTTATTTACTTTTATTTTTAATAAATTGTTTAATTTTAATTTTTTCAATTCAATACATTTTATTTTTATCGACCGTTCAATAAATTTTTTAATATTTTTGTAGGCTATTGGTACAACAGAGCTAATTAAAACTTTTTTTATTTTTGATTTATATTTTTTTATAAATTTAAGGTTTTTTGATAAATAGTTTTTATTTAATAAAATTGTTTTAAGACGTTTTTTTTTTATTAATTTCATATTTCTATTAAACAAACAGATTTTTACATCCGAGTTTCCTATATCTCCAATTAAATACATTTTATTATTTTTAACCTTTGTATTTTTTTTCAAAATTTAATTTAATATTATTTATTATTTTTATTTTATTAATTTTTTTTTTACTATATTTATTTAAATAAGTTGTTGGGTAATTTAATATATTAGGACTGCTAATTATATTGATTCCAATCCCTACAATCAGATATTTATGGTTATTTTGATATATTATTTCTTGCAAAATTCCACAAACTTTTTTTTTACCAATTAAAATATCATTTGGTAATTTAATATTTATTTTTTTTGTTACTTGATTTGAGATTATTTTTTTTAATATTGACAAATTTGTAGTAGTTATTTTTTTTAAAGAAAATTTACTATTAATTTGAAAAAAAATTGAAATAAATATGTTTCCTTTATTTGAGATCCACTTATTTGCTCTTTGGCCTTTTCCTTTAGTTTGAATTTCTGCTGATATTATTCCATTATCATTTCCACGGTTAATTAGTCTTATAGCTGTGTTATTAGTGCTTTTTACTTTTTTGTATAAGAATCTTTTTAGTTTCATTAAATAATATTTATTTTAGAAATTATTTCAGTTAATCCGCTAGGATAGATAAAATAACCTATAATAAATATTGTAGATAAAATTAATGTTAATTTTAGTCCAATATGATGATTTTTTTCATACATTTCTTTTTCTGGATCAAAGTAAATAATTTTAATTATTCTTAAGTAATAAAACGCAGCCACAACAGTTGATAGCAAACCTATAACAGCAAGAAAATACATTGATTGTTCAACTACTGCCATAAAGATATAAAATTTTGCAAAAAAACCTGCAAGCGGTGGAATTCCTGCTAAAGAAAAAAGTATTACTAGCAATGAAAAAGCAAGTATTGGGTGGTTTTTTGATAATCCCGATAGATCTTCAATTTTTTCATAATAAATTTCATTTCGTCTAAGCATAAACAAGCAACTAAAAAATGCCAAATTCATCACAAGATAAATTGTCATATATGTTATTGAACTTTGAATTCCTGCATTAGTACCAACAGATAGGCCAGCTAAAGCGTATCCCATGTGTCCTATTGAACTATAGGCTACTAAACGTTTTAAATTAGTTTGACCAATTGCTGCTACAGCGCCAAATATCATTGATGCTATTGACAAAAATATTATTATCATTTGCCATTGATCACTCATATTTGCAAAAGGCACATATAAAAATCTAATAAATACAGTTAATGCTGCTATTTTTGGAAGTATTGCAAAAAATATCGTCACAGAAGTTGGAGATCCTTGATAAACATCTGGAGCCCACATATGAAATGGTACTGCTGAAATTTTAAATGCTAGGCCTACTAGAATAAAAACAATACCAAATGTTAAACCATACTCTGTTTTGTTAGAATTAATTAATATTTCATTAAAATTAGTTGTTTCAGCAAAACCATAGACTAATGAACATCCATACAATAATAATCCTGAAGATAGAGCACTTAAAATAAAGTATTTTAAACCTGACTCTGTTGATAATAAGTTATCTCTATTAAATGAAGCTAAAACATAAAGAGCTAACGATTGAAGCTCCAAACCCATATAAAATACAATTAGATCATTGGAACTTATCATTACCATCATTCCTAGAATTGCACAAAGCACCAAAACTGGATATTCTATTTTATTTATTTTGCTGATTTGTAGATATTTTGATGAAGTTAACATAACAAAAATTCCTGAGGCAACCATTATTATTTTCATAAAATTAGATAAATTATCTATTTTATAACTTTCATTAAATAATGAGATCTCGGAAATCGAATTTAAATTATACACAAAGGCTAAAAGAATAACCAAGCTTATAGTTGTTAAGTTATAAATTAATGAGGAACTTTTTTTTTTGAAAACTCCAATTATTAAAAATAACATTATTGCTATAGAAATAAAAATTTCCGGTAATATTAAATTAAGATTTTCCATTAATTTTTATATGCTAAATTGGTTTGGATATTTGTATTATATATATCTAAAAGATTTCCTACTGAGACTTCAATAGAATTAATTAATGGTTCAGGATAAAAGCCAAAGAAAATTATAGGAATAACCAAACTAAAAAGAATTAAAATTTCAAATTTTTTTAAATCAATCATTGATTTTATTTCATTGTTTATTATTTCGCCAAAAATAATTCTTTTATAAAGCCATAACATATAAGCGGCTCCTAAAATAACGCCTAAACTAGCTATAGTAGCTACCAAAAAACTTTTCTTAAATGTTCCCATTAATATTAAGAATTCTCCAACAAAACCACTAGTGCCTGGGAGTCCAATAGCTCCTAATGTAAATACCATAAATACGATCGCATATTTCGGCATTATTTGTACCAGGCCGCCATATTTATTAATTATTCTAGTATGATGTCTTTCATAAACAACTCCAACACATAAGAATAATGCCGCTGAAACAAGTCCATGACTAATCATTTGAAATATACTTCCTTCAATGCCTTGTTGAGTCATTGTAAATATTCCTAGTGTAACAAAACCCATATGTGCAACAGATGAATATGCGATGAGTTTCTTCATATCTTCTTGCATTAAAGCTACTAAGGAAGTGTAAATTATTGCAACCAAACTCAAAAAATATATTAATGGTACAAAATAATCTGAAGCTAAAGGAAACAGTCCTAAAGAAAATCTAATGAATCCATAGCCAGCCATTTTAAGTAATATAGCTGCCAAAAGTACCGATCCTGCAGTTGGCGCTTCAACATGAGCATCGGGTAACCATGTGTGGACTGGCCACATAGGTGTTTTTACAGCAAATGAACTGAAGAAAGCTAACCATAATAAATTTTGATAATTCGAATCTATTCCAATTTCATATAATTTTTCAACATCGGTTGTTCCTGTTATCCAATAAATGGAAATAATCGCAATTAACATTAAAACAGATCCCAACAAGGTATATAAAAAAAATTTAAATGCTGAGTAAACTCGTCTTTCACCTCCCCATATACCAATAATTAAAAACATTGGTATTAAGCCTGCTTCAAAAAATAGATAAAATACTATTAAATCGAGAGAACAAAAAACTCCTATCATAAATGTTTCCATTAACAATATAGCTATTAAAAAATCTTTTAATCTTTTTTTAATAGTAGCGTTTACAGAAATAATACAAATTGGAGTAATGAAAGTGGTTAAAATAATAAATAAAATAGAAATACCATCTATGCCAACTTTATAATCAACAAAACCTAACAGCCATTCTCTATTCTCAACAAATTGAAATTCAACTGAATTTTTGTCAAAAATATACCATAAGTAAATTGAAAGAATAAAATTTGCTATTGATATAAATAAAGAAAGGTATTTGCTTGCTTGATATTTTTCACTAGAAGATCTAACAAAAAAAATAAAGAGAGCTCCTATTGTTGGTAACAAAATTAATGATGATAAAATTGGAAAATTCATTATTTCAGCAATAATAAAGTTAGAAGAATGGAAAAGCCTATAAGCATTACAAATGCATATTGATAAATGTACCCACTTTGAAATTTAACAGCTTTTAAAGAAAAATACTTAATTAGTTCTGATATGCCATCAGGTCCAAATTTGTCTATTATTGAAACATCAATTTTTTTCCAAAAAAAATAACCTATTTTTTTTGATGGTTTGACAAAAATATAGTCATAAAGTTCATCGAAGTACCATTTATTTTTTAAAAATAGATAAAGTGGTTTGTTTGAATTTACAATTGAATGAACAATCTTTTTGTTTTTTATAAATAAGTAAAAAGCCAATGGTATAGATATAATAACTAAAACTGGTGTTAAAAACATAAACCAAATTGGAGGATGATCTTTGCTTAATGGAGCTAAAAATTTAATAGAACTAGACCAAAATTCATAAGAGGTTTCTTGACCAATAAACAAATCTTTAAATAAAATACCTGCAAAAATTGCACCTAAAGCCAATATTATCAATGGCACAAGCATTACCATTGGGGACTCATGCACAGTATCTATTTTTATTTTTGAATTATTATAACTTCCATGAAATGTTTTAAATATTAACCTCCAAGAATAAATTGAAGTTAATAAAGCAGTAAAAACACCTATGCTGGACGCATACAATCCAAGATTATTTCCTCTTAAAAAAGCAAATTCAATTATTGCATCTTTTGAATAAAAACCTGAAAGAAATGGAAACCCAGTTAAAGCTAGCGTTCCAATAATCATTAATGCATAAGTATAAGGTAGCTTTTTCCATACTCCACCCATTTGATTAATGTCTTGTTCATCATTAAATGAATGTATTACTGAACCAGATCCTAAAAATAATAAAGCTTTAAAAAAAGCATGTGTAAATAAATGAAACATAGCAACATTGTAAGCTCCAACTCCAGCCGCAAAAAACATGTATCCAAGTTGACTACATGTTGAATAAGCAATAATTTTTTTTATATCTGTTTGTACCAAAGCAACACTAGCAGCAAAAAAAGCTGTAGCCATACCTACTATTGTTATTATTGATAATGCTAATTCTGAATATTCATAAATTGGAGAACATCTAACCACCAAAAAAACTCCAGCAGTTACCATTGTTGCGGCATGTATTAAAGCAGATACTGGTGTGGGACCTTCCATAGCATCAGGAAGCCAAGTATGAAGAAAAATCTGAGCAGATTTTCCCATGGCTCCTAGAAACAAAAGTAAACAAATCAAGTCAACAGCATTTATATTAATGCCTATGAAAACTAATTCTTTATCTAGTATCTCTGGAATTTTTTGAAAAACTTCATTGTAATTTACAGTTCCAAAAATGTAAAAAATTAAAAATATTCCTAAAGCAAAACCAAAATCTCCTACTCTATTAACTAGAAAAGCTTTTATAGCGGCTGCGTTAGCACTTTGTTTTTTAAACCAAAAACCAATTAAAAAATATGAACATAATCCAACACCTTCCCATCCAAAAAATAATTGAATAAAATTGTCTGAAGTTACTAAAGTTAACATGGCAAAAGTAAACAATGATAAATACGACATAAATCTAGGTTTATGAGAATCGTGAGACATATATCCAATTGAATAAATATGTACTAATGATGATATCATTGTAACCACTACCAGCATTACAGATGATAAAGCGTCTACATTAATAGACCAATTTGCATTTAAAGATCCTGAATTAATCCAAGTTGCGATTATTAAATTATTAACATAACCCTCATTTACTACTTTATAAAAAATGACCAAAGAAAGTATCGCAGAAATAGATACAAATAAACTTGTTAAGATTTGAGATATCTTATCTCCAATTAATTTTCCAAAAAAACCGGAAATAATAGAAGCAAACAAAGGTAAAAATAATATTAAATATTCCATTCTATCCTTTTAGCTCGTGAATTTCTTCAACTCTTACTGTTCCTGAGTTTCTATAATAAACAACTATTATTGCTAAACCAATAGCGGCCTCTGCAGCTGCAACTGTTAAAATAAATAGAGTAAAAATTTGTCCACTTAAATCATTAATAAAAATAGAAAATGACACTAAGTTTATATTTACTGCAAGAAGCATCAACTCAATGCTCATTAAAATTACAATTATATTTTTTCTGTTAAGAAAAATTCCAACTATACCTATAGTAAATATTATTGCGGCTAATGTTAAATAATGACCAAGACCAATGCTAAACATCTATTTTAATCCCTTTATTACTCTCTACTTCAACTAATTCTACACCATCTTTTTTTTCTCTAGATATCTGCTTAAAATAACTTTGTCTTCTTACTCCTGATCTTTCTCTAAAAGTTAATACAATTGCTCCTATCATGGCTACTAAAAGAATCATTCCAGACAATTGAAATAAGTGAATATAATCAGTGTAAATTACATTGCCTAATGATTGGGTATTAGTTATGGTTGAATTAATTTCAATGGAAATTGAATCAACCAAATCTGGTTTATATTTCCAACCACCAATAACAATAATTAACTCAAAAAATATAATTAAACTCACCAACAAACCTATTGGAATATGAGCGCTACTATCTCGAGAAGTAAACCATTCATTCTTTTGCTGGGCTACATTAAGCATCATAACTACAAATAAAAATAAAATAGCCACAGCTCCCACATAAACAATAAGCATTATCATGCCTAAAAATTCAGCACCAATCATAATGAATAAACAAGATATGCTTATAAAATCCAAAATCAAAAAAAAGACAGAATGGACTGTATTTTTTGACGCCACAACCATAATGGCCGAGAAGATTGCTATAAAAGAAAAAATATAAAATATTATTGTATGCACTATCATATAATTATCTATGAGAACTGTCGGCATTAATGTTTGACGCCAAAACACTTTCCCATCTATCTCCATTTTCTAAAAGTTTTTCTTTATTATAATAAAGTTCTTCTCTTGTTTCTGTTGCAAATTCAAAATTTGGACTTTGTACAATCGCATCTACTGGACATGCTTGTTCGCACAAACCACAATAAATACATTTAAGCATATCAATATCGTATCTAACAGCTTTTCTACTACCATCTTTTCTTTCTTTTGATTCTATAGTTATTGCTTGGGCTGGACAAATAGCTTCACACAATTTACAAGCAATACATCTTTCTTCTCCGTTTGGATATCTTCTTAGGGCATGTTCTCCTCTTGATCTTGGACTTAAAGATCCCTTTTCAAAAGGATAATTAATTGTTTTTTTAGGCTTAAATGTTTCTTTAATAGCGATAACTAAACCTGACAAAAAATCTATCATAAACAAAGTTTTAAAAAATCTATATATATTCATTTTATTTCACTGGTAATAAATCAAAGTACATTAAATAACTGGCTGTCAAGACAACCCAAATTAAAGAGAATGGAAGAAAAATTTTCCATCCTAGTTTCATTAATTGATCGTATCTATATCTTGGCACTATAGCTTTCACTAAAGAAAACAGTACAAATAAAAATAATATTTTAAATATTAACCATAATGGACTTGGTATTACATTGAATGGAAATAGATCAATTGGTGACAACCATCCACCTAAAAATAAAATTGAACCCATTGCACACATAAGTAAAATGTTTGCGTATTCCCCTAACATAAACATTGTAAACATCATTCCAGAATATTCAGTTTGGTATCCAGCAACCAATTCAGCTTCAGCTTCTGGTAAATCAAAAGGAGGTCTATTAGTTTCTGCCAATGCCGAAATAAAAAAAATAACAAACATGGGAAACAAAGGAATAACGTACCACAAATCTTTCTGGGCCATTACAATTTCATTCAAGTTTAACGAGCCAACACATAATAATACATTGATAATTATGATTCCTATTGAGACTTCATATGAAATCATTTGAGCTGCAGATCTTATGGAACCCAAAAAAGGATATTTTGAGTTTGAGGCCCAGCCTCCCATTATTATTCCGTACACTCCTAGTGATGAAACAGCAAAAAGATAAAGAATACCAACATTTATATTGGCTAAAACTAACGTTTCACTAAATGGTATTACCGCCCAAGCAACCAGTCCTAAAGTCATAGTTACAATGGGAGCTAAAATAAAAATTATTTTATTTGAACTTGCTGGAATTATGATTTCTTTAAAAATATATTTTAATGCATCAGCAAAAGGTTGGAGTAAACCAAAAGGTCCAACAACATTTGGACCTCTTCTTTTTTGAACAAAAGCCCATATTCTTCTATCAAGCCAAACAATCATGGCTACAGATACTAAGACTGGTACCAGTAAAAATAAAATTTTATATATTTCAGATAGCAAAATTGTTAAATATTCTAACATTATCCATTCGTTCCCGTTTTTTTAACATTTGTTATTAAATTTTTACATTCAGTCATAGTTTTAGAGGCTCTGGCTATTGAATTAGAATGGTAATAATCTAAATCATCAATATAAATTTTTTCTTCAATAAATTTATATTTTGGAATATTAAAATATTTTTTATCTTTATGTAAATTTAGATAATTTAGCATTGAGTTTGTCAACTCATCTTTATTAGAATATAAATGTTTTCTTTTTAATAAAGCTGACAACTCATTAATAATTTGCCAATCTTCTTTTGCTTCTCCCGGAGGGTATGATGCTTTATATGCTTTTTGAATTTTTCCTTCTAAGCTTGTAAAATATCCATCTTGTTCTGTGTAAGCTGCACCAGGTAAAATAATATCCGCCATATTAGCTCCTCGATCACCATGACTTCCTACATATATTATATATTCATTTTTTTTTTTAAATTTTAAGTTTTCTTGTCCAAATAAAAATATTACATCAATTTCATTATTTTTTATTCTTTCTAGAGTAATATTTTTTTCATTTTTTGAACTTAAAATTTCAAGATCATATGATCCTACAGTGGATGCATTATTTGATAATATATTTAAAGCATTCCAATCTTTATTTATTTTATTATTTGCTGTTAAATATTTCTTTAATTCTTCAAAGATGTAAGATGCTGAATTTAATTTAAATATAGATTGGCCAATTATAAACATTGGTTTTTGTGATTTGTTAATTTTTTCAGATAATTTATGTGTATTATTAACAATATCATTAATTGTTTTTGTAGAATTATCTAATAGTGAATAAGGATATGTAAGATCTCCTACTTCGCCTATAGAAAAAATATCAATATTATTATTTATTTGAGCTTTTCTAATTCTTGAATTTAAAATAGTAGCTTCGTATCTTGGATTTGTTCCTATTAAAATAATAAGATCTGTTTCTTCAATTCCTTCAATTTTTGAATTAAATATATAGTTGCTTCTATTACTTGAATTAACATAATAATTTTCAGTTCTCGAATCTAAATTTTTTGATTTAATAGTTTTTTCAAAAAATTCTTTAATTGCATATAATGTTTCCATGTTTGTCATATCGCCTGTAATACCTGCTATTTTATCTGAAGAAGTTTTTGAAATTTTCTCAAAAATTTTATTATAAGTTTCTTTCCAAGAGATTTTTTCAAACTTGTTTTTTCTTTTTTCGTATGGAGTGTCTAATCTCTGATTTTTCAAACCATCACAAGCATGTCTTGTTTTATCTGAAATCCATTCTTCATTAATTTTTTCATTATTTCTAGGTAAAACCCTTTTTACTTCCCAACCGTATGTATCTATTCTAATATTAGATCCTACAGCGTCCATAACATCGATAGTTTCAGTTTTTTTTAACTCCCACGGTCTAGCTTCGAAAACGTATGGCTTTGAGGTCAACGCACCAACAGGGCATAAATCAACTACATTAGCTGACATTTCTGACCTCATTGTTTGTTCAAGGTAAGTTGTGATCTGCATATTTTCACCTCTTCCAATTGCCCCTAGTTCTGGAACTCCAGCTATTTCAGTTGCAAATCTTATACATCTAGTGCAATGAATACATCTAGTCATTTGAGTTTTTACCAATGGACCCATATATTTTTCGGGTACATGTCTTTTGTTTTCATTAAATCTTGATTTATCAATTCCATAAAACATAGATTGATCTTGCAAATCACATTCACCTCCTTGATCGCACACTGGACAATCAAGAGGATGATTTGCTAATAAAAATTCCATTACTCCTTTTCTAGATTTTTTTATTTTTTCAGTATTTGTTTTAATTACCATACCATCCACAGCCGGCATTGCGCATGATGCTATAGGTTTAGGTGATTTTTCCATTTCCACTAAACACATTCGACAATTTCCTGCTATAGAAAGTTTTTCATGGTAGCAAAATCTTGGAATTTCGACTCCTGCTTGTTCGCAAGCTTGGAGGACTGTTAAGCCTTCTTCTACTTCGATATCTATTTCATTAACTTTTAACTTAAGCATTTTCTTTTTCCAAAAGATGTTGATCAACTAAATAAGGAACATTTTTTTGTTTTTTAATTACAGGATCAAATTTATTCCTTTCAAATATTTCATCTCTAAAATTTCTTAATAAGGCTTGAATTGGCCAAGCAGATCCTTCTCCAAATGCACATATAGTATGACCTTCTATTTGTTTTGTAACATCCATTAACATATCCACTTCATCTCTAGTTGCTTCACCTTTTGCCATTCTTTCAAGCATTCTCCACATCCAACCTGCTCCTTCTCTGCAAGGAGTGCATTGACCACAGCTTTCATGTTTATAGAATCTGGCGATTCTAGCCATACACTTAATTATATCCTGATCATTATTAATAACGACTATACCTGCGGTTCCAAGTCCTGTTTTATTTTCTACACAATCATCAAAATCCATTTTAATAGTATCGCATTTACTTTTTGGTAATAATGGCATTGAAGAACCTCCTGGTATTACAGCTTTCAAATTGTCCCATCCTCCAACAACACCACCTGCATGTTTTTGAATTAATTCTTTTAAAGTAATTCCCATCTCTTCTTCTACGTTACACGGGTTATTTACATTACCGGATATGCAATATATTTTTGTTCCAGTATTTTTTGGTCTTCCTAATGAAGCAAACCATTTCGCACCTCTTCTTAAAATAGTAGGAACTACTGAAATTGTTTCAACATTATTAATTATTGTTGGACATCCATATAAACCAATCAATGCTGGAAATGGCGGTTTTAACCTTGGCTGCCCTTTTTTTCCTTCTATACTTTCTAAGAGAGCTGTTTCTTCGCCACATATATAAGCTCCCGCTCCATAGTGGATATAAATATCAAAATCCCAATCTGTACCAGATGCATTTTTTCCTAATAAACCATTTTCATAAGCTTCATCTATTGCATTTTTAAGTTTTTGTCCTTCATTATAATATTCACCTCTTATGTAGATATAACAAGCGTGAGCATTAACAGCATATGAAGCTATCAAGCATCCTTCGATTAATTTATGGGGTTCGAACCTTAAGATGTCTCTATCTTTACACGTTCCTGGTTCAGATTCATCAGCATTAATTACAAGATAATGAGGTCTTGAACCTATTTCTTTTGGAGCAAATGACCATTTTAGTCCAGTTGGAAAACCAGCTCCGCCTCTTCCACGAAGTTCTGAAGATTTAATTTCATTTATTATCCAGTTTCTTCCTTTTTCACATATTTCTTTTGTGTCTTTCCAATCTCCTCTGTTTTTCGCTGAGCTAAAATCTGCTCCAAGATCATTATACAAATTTTGAAATATTCGATCTTTGTCTTCAAGCATTTTTGTTTCCTAATAAAGTTTTTCTTATGTTTTCAGGCTCTGAACTTGTTCTGCCTCTATAAGAGCCTGGTTTAAGAGTTTCATTAACGTTAATTTTATCAATTATTTTTTCTAATTTTTTAGGATCTAAATCTTCAAAATAATTTTCATTAATTTGTATCATTGGAGCATTAACACACGCACCTAGACATTCCACTTCCATCCAAGATGATTTTCCATTTTTGGAAATCTTGCTTTCATTTTTTGAAATTTTCTTTTTACATACGTCTACTAATTTGTAAGCACCTCTAATCATACACGGTGTTGTTGTACAAATTTGAAAAAAATAATCACCAACAGGTGCTAGATTATACATTGTATAAAAAGTAGCTACTTCGTAAACTTTTATATAAGGCATGGTTAAAAACTTAGCTATATATTTCATGGCTGCTAATGGTACCCAATTATTGTTCTGTCTTTGAGAAATATACAAAAGAGCCATTACAGCACTTTGTTGTTTTCCTTCAGGATAATTTGAAATAATTTTTTTTGCTAGCTCAAGATTTTTTTTGTTAAATTCAAATTTGTCAGGTTGTTCTTTAGCTATTTTTTTAAAACTCATCGATCAACCTCACCAAAAACAATATCCATTGATCCAAGCACAGCAGGAACATCTGCCAACATATGTCCTTTAATTAAGTAATCCATAGCTTGTAAATGTGAAAATCCTGGAGCTCTAATCTTACATTTGTATGGTTTGTTTGAGCCATCGGAAACCAAGTATATACCAAACTCCCCCTTTGGGGCTTCTACTGCAGTATAGATTTCATCTTTGTCAACTCTATATCCTTCAGTAAATAGTTTAAAATGATGGATTAAAGCTTCCATGGATTGTTTTATTTCTTTTTTTTTTGGAGGACTTATTTTTCCATCTTCAGTTTTAATTGGTCCTTTGGGTAAATTTATTAAACATTGATTAATTATGTTTACACTTTCTCTCATTTCTTCAATTCTACATAGATATCGATCATAACAATCGCCATTTTTACCTATAGGAATTTTAAATTTTACTTGTTCGTAACAATCGTATGGTTGAGATTTTCTTAAGTCCCAAGCTACACCAGATCCTCTAAGCATCACTCCAGAAAATGAATAATCTAAAGCATCTTGTTTAGATACAATACCGATATCAACATTTCTTTGTTTGAAAATTCTATTATCAGTTAATAAAGTTTCAAGATCATCAATAATTTTCGGAAATTTTATACAAAAATCAGAAATGTCATTATCAAGACCTGTAGGCAAGTCTTGATATACGCCACCAGGTCTAAAATAATTAGCATGCAATCTCGATCCTGAAACTCTTTCATAAAATCCCATTAGCGTTTCTCTTTCTTCAAAACCCCAAAGTGTTGGAGTTAAAGCACCAACATCCATTGCTTGAGTTGTAACATTTAATATGTGGCTAAGTATTCTTCCTATTTCACAAAAAATTACTCTTATAAATTGAGCTCTTAAAGGAACTTTTATTTTTAAAATTTTTTCTATCGCTAATGCAAACGCATGTTCTTGGTTCATGGGTGCGACGTAATCAAGTCTATCAAAATAAGGAATTGCTTGTGAATATGTTTTATGTTCAATCAGTTTTTCTGTTCCTCTATGCAACAATCCTATATGTGGGTCAGCTTTTTCAACTACTTCACCATCTAATTGTAATATTAATCTTAAAACTCCATGCGCCGCTGGATGTTGTGGTCCAAAATTAAGATTTAATTTTTTTGTTTCTTTTTTCATTAATCTTTTGATTGATCTTTAATATATTTAGTTCCTTCCCAAGGGCTTTCATAATCAAAATTTCTATAATTTTGTTCCAATTTAACTTTTTCATAGATAACTTTTTTTTCATCTTCACTATATCGAACTTCATTATAGCCTGTTAAAGGAAAATCTTTTCTTAGAGGATAACCTTTAAAATTATAGTCTGTAAGTATTCTTCTTAAATCAGGATGATTATTAAATTCAATGCCATACATATCAAAAACTTCTCTTTCCATCCAATTGGCAGAAGGGAAAATTGAAGTTAAAGATGTAACGAATTCATTTTCTTTAATAAATAAATTAAGAATTAATCTTTGATTTTTTTCATGACTTAAAAAAAGATATACCATTTTAAATCTTCTATCTTTTTCAGGATAATCTACAGCTGTTATATCTATTAATTGATTAAATTTTGTATTTGAATTAGTTTTTAAAAATAAAATAACATCTAATAAATCTTTATCATTTATTGATAGATAAATTTGATTATGATTTATTTTTGAACTTAATACTTTGGTAGTAAGTTCCGAATTAATTTTTTTTTCAAGATCTTCTAAATTTTTCATTATCTTTTATCTATCAAAAGAACCTTTGTTTCTAATTTTTTTTTGCAATTGCATTATCCCATAAAGCAAAGCTTCTGCAGAAGGTGGGCATCCAGGAACATAAATATCAACAGGTACAACTCTATCGCATCCCCTCACCACTGAATAAGAATAATGATAGTAACCTCCCCCGTTCGCACAACTGCCCATAGATATTACGTATCTTGGTTCTGGCATTTGATCATAAACTTTTCTTAGAGCTGGAGCCATTTTATTTGTTAAAGTGCCTGCAACTATCATAACATCAGATTGTCTAGGAGATGCTCTGGGCGCTGCTCCAAACCTCTCAAGGTCATATCTTGGCATTGATGTATGCATCATTTCAACTGCACAACATGCCAAGCCGAATGTCATCCAATGTAGAGATCCAGCTCTTGACCAATTAATTAGATTTTCCAATGATGTTGTTATGAAACCATTATCACTAAAATTTTGAGATAATTGTTTAAACTCTTCTGGAATTTTTTCATTTTTATTTTCTAAATTCATATTACTCCCAATCTAAAGCGCCTTTTTTCCATTCATAAATAAAACCAATTGTTAATATAAATAAAAAAATCATCATAGAAACGAAGCCAAATAAACCTATTTGTCCAAGTGAGATTGCCCAAGGAAATAAAAAAGCTATCTCTAAATCAAAAATAATAAATAGAATTGCAACTAAATAAAATCTCACATCAAATTCCATTCTTGAATCATTAAATGGTTCAAATCCACATTCATAAGCAGAGAGTTTTTCTGGATCTGGTTTTTTTGGTGATGCCAAATAATTTATTGCTACAAAAAAGATACTCAACCCAAGTGCTATTATCAAAAATAGAATTATAGGTAGATAATCTTTTAAAAAATCCTCAAGCATTTGAATCTATATACCAGCTATTATAACATCTAAAAGAGCAGATAAGTCACATATATTATGTATTTTCTAATTCAAAAGATGGCGGGAGTGAAGGGACTCGAACCCTCGGCCCCGTGCGTGACAGGCACGTGCTCTAACCAACTGAGCTACACCCCCTAATTTTGGTGGGCAGTAAAGGACTCGAACCTTTGACCCCCTCGGTGTAAACGAGATGCTCTACCAACTGAGCTAACCGCCCAAAATCTTGGTACTAATACATCAACAAATTAATAATGTAAATTGTTTATTACTGAATGCTAGCCTGAGATTTGTCGTCTTTTTTAGATTCAGATATTTTTTCTACTTCTGTCCATTCAACAGGTTTAAGTTCTTTTATTAAAGCTATTTTTATAACTTCGTCTGCACTTTCAACAGGAATAATTTTAATATCTTCTCTTACTTTTTTAGGAATATCTACTAGATCTTTTTCATTATCTTTAGGTATTAATACTTTTTTTACTCCGGCTCTATGGGCTGCTAATAATTTTTCTTTTAGTCCACCAATAGATAGTACTTGTCCAGTAACAGTTACTTCGCCTGTCATAGCAATCTCTCTATTAACAGGTATGTTTGTAATAGATGAAACTATTGAAGTTACCATTGCAATTCCAGCTGAAGGACCATCTTTGGGAGTTGCTCCTTCTGGAACATGAATATGAAAATCTTTTTTTTCAAAAATAGGAGGAATAATTCCATATTCTAAACTTTTTGATCTAACAAATGATTTTGCAGCTTTTACAGATTCCTGCATAACATCACCTAGTTTACCAGTAATTTGCATTCTTCCTTTTCCAGGCATATTAACTGTTTCAACTTTTAAAATTTCTCCTCCAAATTCTGTCCAAGCTAAGCCAATTACAATACCTATTTTGTCTTCTGCTTCTAATTCTCCAAATTTAAATTTTTTAACTCCCAAAAAGTTAGAAATATTTTTATCATTAACCTCTACACTTTTTTCTTCTTCATTAACTACCTTTTTAACCACTTTTCTAGTAATTTTAGAAATTTCTCTTTCTAAATTTCTAACACCTGACTCTCTAGTATAATTTCTAATTATCTCTTTAATTGTTCCATCTATTAAATTCAATTCTCCATCTTTAATGCCGTTGTTTTTTATCTGTTTAGGTAATAAAAATTTATCGGCTATATTAATTTTTTCATCTTCTGTGTATCCAGGTATTCTAATAACTTCCATTCTATCAAGTAAAGGTGGTAAAATATTAAGAGTGTTTGCCGTTGTTACAAACATTACATCTGACAAATCATAGTCAACTTCTAAATAATGATCATTGAATGTAGTATTTTGTTCTGGGTCTAATGCTTCTAATAATGCTGAGGAAGGGTCTCCTCTATAATCATTTCCAACTTTATCTATTTCATCAAGTAAAAAAAGAGGATTTTTAGTTCCTGCTTTTTTCATCATTTGAATAATTTTACCAGGAAGCGAACCTATATAAGTTCTTCTATGACCTCTTATCTCAGCTTCATCTCTAACTCCACCAAGTGACATTCTAATAAACTGTCTATTAGTAGCTTTGGCAATAGATTTTCCTAAAGAAGTTTTTCCTACTCCAGGAGGTCCTATCAAACATAAAATTGGACCTTTGATTTTTTCCATTCTTTTTTGAACGGCTAAAAATTCAATTATTCTTTCTTTAATTTTTTCTAAACCATAATGATCTTCATCAAGAATTTTTAATGCTTTATTTAGATTAATATCTATCTTATCTTTTTTATACCAAGGAATATCTATCATCCAATCAAGGTAGTTTCTTACTACTGTTGCTTCAGCAGACATGGGACTCATGTTATTTAATTTTTTTAACTCTGACATACATTTTTTCTCAACTTCTTTTGGCATTTTTGATTTTTGAATTGATTTTTTTAAATTAGTTGTTTCATCTTTGCCATCTTCAATTTCTCCAAGTTCTTTTTGAATAGCTTTTAATTGTTCATTTAAATAATATTCTCTTTGAGTTTTCTCCATTTGAGTTTTGACTCTGCCACGGATTCTTTTTTCAACTCCAATAATACTTGTTTCATTTTCCATTATTTTAATAATGCTATTTAGTCTCTTTTTTACATCTAGAGTTTCAAATATCTGTTGTTTCTCTGAAATTGTACAATTTAAGTGAGATGCAATGTTATCTGCTATTTTAGAAGGATCTTTAAGTTGCTTAATATTGTTTATTGTCTCCGTAGAAATCTTTTTATTTATAGAAGTGAGTTTTTCCAATCTTCTGACTGCAGTTAATGCTAAAGGTAAAAGATCTTCATCTTTTATAAATGCTTCTTTTAGATATTCAAATGAACACGAGATAAATTTTTCATCATCTTTAAAATCGATAATTTTTACTCTTTTAATTCCTTCTACCAAAACTTTAACTGTTCCATCTGGTAACTTCAATAACTGTAAAATATTACTCTCACAACCATAAGAAAACATATCATTCTTTTTAGGGTCGTCTACTTCTGAATTTTTTTGAGTAACAAGAACTATCTTCTTGTTTCCTTTCATGGTTTCGTTTAACGCAGTAATTGACTTATCTCTACCGACGAATAAAGGAATAACCATACTTGGAAATACAACAATATCTCTTAAGGGTAATAACGGTTGTGTAATTTTAACTTCCATGTGACAAATATGGTTATTATAATCTATATTGCAATAGAAAATAAAACCTTATTAACTGTTTTTATGCGACTGAAGTTTTATCTAGTTTTGCTTTGTTCTTAGAATGTACGATTATAGGCTGAGAAGTTCCTTTTACTGCGCCTGTATCAATAATTATTTCTTCTATGTTTTCTTGACTTGGTAAATCAAACATAGTTTTTAGCAATATATTTTCAAGTATAGATCTTAATCCTCTTGCTCCAGTTTTTTTATTGATTGCCTTATTTGCTATTTCTTTAATAGCATTATCTTTAAAAACTAGTTTGACCCCTTCTAGCTTAAATAGTTCTTGGTATTGTTTGATTAAAGAATTTTTTGGTTCTAATAAGATTTTGACCAAAGTTTTTTCATCCAAATCTTCAAGAGTAGCAGTAATAGGCAATCTTCCAATAAATTCTGGGATTAATCCGTACTTTAATAAATCTTCAGGTTCTAGATTTTTCATCCATTCACCAGTTTTTTTATCTTCAATACTTTTTACTTCAGCACCAAAACCTATTGAAGAACCTTTGTCTCTTTGAGAGATTATTTTTTCTAGACCAGCAAATGCTCCTCCACATATAAATAAAATATTAGTTGTATCAACTTGTAAAAATTCTTGTTGTGGATGTTTTCTTCCTCCTTGAGGTGGAACGCTCGCAATTGTTCCTTCCATAATTTTTAATAAAGCTTGCTGCACACCTTCCCCTGATACATCTCTAGTAATAGAAGGATTTTCAGATTTTCTGCTGATTTTATCTACTTCATCAATATAAACTATTCCACTTTGCGCTTTTTCAACATTATAATCTGCTGATTGTAATAATTTCAAAATTATATTTTCAACATCCTCTCCTACGTAACCAGCTTCAGTTAATGTTGTTGCGTCAGCCATAGTAAACGGAACATCTAAAATTCTCGCTAAAGTTTGAGCTAATAAAGTTTTTCCACAACCTGTTGGTCCTACTAAAAGAATATTTGACTTTGATAATTCAACATTCTTACTTGTTTTACTTTCGTAATTTAATCTTTTGTAGTGATTGTGAACAGCTACAGATAAAACTTTTTTTGCATAACTCTGACCTATTACATAATCGTCTAAAACAGTGCAAATTTCTTTAGGAGAAGGAAGTCCGTTTTGATGTTTAACAAAAATGTCTTTGTTTTCTTCTTTTATTATATCCATACATAGTTCAACACACTCATCACAAATGAAAACTGTCGGTCCTGCTATAAGTTTTCTTACCTCGTGTTGACTTTTGCCACAAAAGGAACAGTAAAGAATATTTTTATTATTATTGCTCATAAATTTTTATTTCGAATCAATTTGATACTTTATTACAAGTAAGTAACTTTAATCAAGTAGAGGTTGTGGAGAAACTATATCTTGTTGCTTATTGTCTTTTGTCTACTACTTTATCTATTAAACCAAACTCTTTTGCGTTATTTGGAGTCATAAAATTATCTCTCTCTAGCGCTACCTTAATTTCTTCAACAGATTTACCTGTGTGTTTGGAATAAATTTCGTTTAATCTTTTTTTTAAAGATAAAACTTCATTAGCATGTATTTCGATATCCGTTGCTTGACCTTGAAAACCAGCTGAAGGTTGATGAACCATTATTCTAGAATTTGGTAAAGAAGATCTTTTACCTTTAGCTCCTGCTGTTAATAAAAATGATCCCATGCTTGCTGCTTGCCCAATACATAAAGTATTAACTTCGGGTTTGATATATTGCATTGTGTCATAAATACCAAGACCCGCAGTAACGAGACCCCCTGGACTATTTATATACAAAAAAATTTCTTTTTTTGGATCTTCAGATTCTAGAAATAGCAATTGAGCGGTTACTAATGATGCTACGGTATCGTTTATTGGACCAACAACAAATACTATTCTTTCTTTTAATAGTCTTGAATAAATGTCATATGCTCTCTCTCCTCTGCTTGATTGTTCAACAACCATTGGAATAAGATTGTTCATATGTTCAGTTAATTTTGTTGTCATAATTCGATTCGGTCTACTTATACAACTTGTGATTACTTTTTGCTAACTTTTTTTACAGATATACTTTTCTTGACTGCTGGTTTAGGTTTTTTTGTAGGTATTTTTTTTGCAGGAGTTGTTTTTTTAGGTTTTTCTTTTTTTTCTTCTTTATGATCATGATTATGATCGTGTGTATGTTTAGCTAATTTTTCTTGTTCTTTTATATTTTTTTCATTTTCTTCTTTTAAAATTTTTTCAGCTTCTTCCTTTGTAATTTCTTTTTTATTAACTTTTGCGTCTTTTTTAATTTGATCAATAATTTTTTCTTCATAGATAGAACCTCTAATGCCGTCAATTGCTGATGGGTTTTTTTCATAATATTCTTTAACCATTTTTTCTTGTCCAGGCATCATTTTAAATTGTTTTTGTATTTCTAAATTAACTTCTTCTTGAGAAACTTTAATATTATTTTTTTCACCAAAAGCATTTAAAATTAATCCAGTTTTAATTCTCTTCATAGCTTGGTTTTCTAGAGAATTTTTATTTTTCTCTAATTCATCCTCTTTCATTCCTTGAGATAAGATTTTTACTTCCTGTTCTATTAAATTCTTTGGTAAATTTTCTAATTTTTGTTTTTCTATTTGTTCAAGAATTTGTTTTTTGGAAATCATATCTAAAGAATTCTTAAACTCTTCGTTAATTTGTTTAGAAATTAATTCTTTTAAATTATTTAAATCTTTTGCACCTAATGTTTTTGCAAACTCGTCATTTATCTTTACTTCTTCGGGTTTTTTAACGGCTGTAATATTACATTCAAAAATTGCTTTTTTATTTACTAATTCTTTTTCAGGAAAGTTTTCTGGTAAAGATACTTCTACTTTTTTATTTTCACTCTTCTTAACTCCTATCAATTGCTTATCAAATCCTTTAATAAATAAATCTTTTCCTAAAACTAATTGTGTCCCCTTTCCTTCGTTTCCTTTAAAATCTTTTCCATTAACTGTGGCTTTATAATCAAAAATAACTAAGTCTTCTTTTTTTGAAGCATAATTTTCTTCTGCTTCTTTAAAATTGTTTTGATTCTTAGCAATTTGATCTATTCGTTTATCTGTTTCTTTTGGATCAATTTTGACAACATATTCTTCTACTTTTATGTTTTTTAATGAAGTTATCTCAACATTTGGTAGCTCTGTAACAGAAATTATGTATTCAAGATCTTTTCCTTCGCCAAAAGATATAAGATCTATTTTTGGTTGGCCGGCAGGTTTAATTTTATTATCTTCAAGAGCTTTTGTAGTGGTTTCTTTAAGAACTTTATCGATTACTTCTCCGTATACAGTTTTGCCAAACTGTCTTTTTAAAATCTCCGTTGGAACTTTTCCTGGTCTAAATCCTTTAAGAACTACATCTTTTCTTATTTCTTCATACTTTGCATCAACATAACCAGAAATAGTTTTTTTATCTATAAAGACTTTAATATCTTTTTCTAAACCTTTTTTATTTTCAACTGTAACTTTCATAATTAATAATGGTAGGCGAGAAAGGACTCGAACCTTCACAGCTTGCACTATTGGTTCCTAAGACCAACGCGTCTACCAATTCCGCCACTCGCCCAAATTATTGCTGCTTTATATATTATTGTTCTAATTTGTCCAATCTGAATAATAGTGTAAAAAGATATAATTTTATAAAAAAAAATGATTGTTTCACCTTGTATAAGTATCTGTAAAACCGATCCTGTTGCCGGCTATTGTTATGGTTGTGGAAGAACTAATGAGGAAAAAAAAATATGGAAAGATGAAAAAACAAGCGACGAATGGAAAAAAAATAATCTTGAAGAAACAAAAAAAAGATTAAATGGATGGCAACTAAAAAGTTTTGAAGAATCGTACAAATATAAAGTAGAAAATGGTATTTCATTAATTAAAAAACAAACTCTTAAGTAAAAGATGACTTTAAATAGTCAATTTATAAACCTAAACAAAAAGATCATTAATTGTAAAAAGTGCGTAAGATTAGTCGCTTTTAGAAAAAAAATTGCTAAAGAAAAAAGAAAACAATACATAAATGAAAAATATTGGGGAAAACCTATAACTGGCTTTGGTGATACTAGTGGAGAAATATTATTAATCGGCTTGGCACCTGCTGCTCACGGAGGTAACCGAACTGGTAGAGTATTTACAGGCGATAGATCTGCAGATTTTTTATATAAATGTTTATATAAAGCAAAAATGTCTAACCAACCAACTTCGGAAAATAAAAATGACGGTTTAAAACTTTATAATACTTATGTCACAACTGCATTAAAATGTGTGCCGCCAGGAGATAAACCAACTCTTTTAGAACTTAGAACTTGTTTTAACCATTTTAAACAAGAAATAGATTTACTTAGAAATGTTAAAATTATTGTTGCTTTAGGAAAAATAGCTTTTGATGCCTGTATTCAATTTTATAAAGAAACTTATTTTTTAAAAAATAAAGATTACCTGTTTGCTCATGCAGCAAAATATCAATTACCTGACAAGAAAATATTACTAGGATGTTATCATCCAAGCCCAAGAAATGTAAATACTGGAAGGATTAATGAAAAAAAAATGACACACTTATTTAGGAAAGTTTTAAAGTTAGCTTAATTAATTAATAAATTGTTTTTTCAAAACTGAGGGAATTTTTATTGGCTTTCCGTCTTTGTTAACTGTAACTAATTTAACTTTAGCTTTTATTATTAAATTATCATTTTTCTTAATATTTTGAATCATAACAAAAGATGCTTTATTAAATGATTCAATTGAAGAATAAATTTGAAGTTTATCCTCTAATTTAGCAGACTTCAAATATTCAATATTGCAGGATTTAACGATTATTAATGTTTTGTATTCTTCTAATAATTTATTGTTACTCAATCCAATAGTGCTGATCATCTCAGTTCTAGCTCTTTCTAAATATTTTAAATAATTTGAATAATAAACAACTCCACCTGAGTCTGTATCTTCATAATATACTTTAATTTCGTGCGTAAATTCTTTTGCCATTAAATAATCATATCAAAATACAAATTTTTTTAATACTAATGATTTTAAAGTATGAAGATTTATATTATTTGGTTAGTAGGTGTCGTATTATGGAATTTTGGATATCCTGCTGCTAATCCAATAGAAGATGTTATGGCTGCTATAATTTTATCTTTAATTAGTATGGGATTGAAAAAATATTTAAAATTATAATTTATTCTGCTGAAAAATATATATTTTGATAATAAGTTATTGCTGTCATATTAGAATTGTCAGTGTCAGTCATAATAGCAATTCCATCTATTTCATTTACATCTAAATCATGAAGTTTTTTAAAATCTTTTTTTACATTAGCTTTAACTGTAACCCATTCATTCATATGTTCTTTAGTTGTGGAAAGAACATTATCTATTGATTTTTTAGTGTATGGACTTGGCCAATTCTTACCCACGCTATTATTGCTTGAAAACACATAATTAACAGCTCTATTAGACAATGGTGTTGCTCCTGTTTTTTTTATAACGAAAACTCTTCCAGCAAAATCATGACCTTTTTTAGTATTTTCTTTAATGCCATCCAAATTTCTCTCTACTTTCCAAGTGATGTTTATAATTGGTGTTAAATTTAAATTTATTTTTATTTCTTTTCCTAGTCCTGAAGCCGCATTATTAGCTTTAGCTATTAAATAATTACCATTTTCATTATTTCCAATTGTATAAATCGTCTTATTATCAGCACCTCTAACTTTTCTAACTTTTAAGGTCTTTAATTCTTCATCTGTGAAATCAAAAGCTTGAATTTGGTCTGCTTTAACAGGTAAAATTAAAGCTATTCCAATAAAACATATTTTAAATAAATTTTTTATCACAGGACTTCTATAGATCAGAATTTTTCGTTTTCAATATTTTTTATTAATTTAATAATAAATTATGGCAACAATACAATCTTTGGTGCTGAACAAGTTCCGTCATGTATCTGTTTAAAAGCTTGAGCTCCTTCTTTAAGATCTCTATATTCTACCCAGTTTAAGTCGCCTATTTCTTTATTAGTCAAAATTTGAATAGTATTTTTAAAATCATTGTTTGTGTAACAATAAGTTCCTATAAAAGTTATTTCTTGAAGTGTTGCTTTCCTAAAATTGAATTGACCTGATGGTTGTGTAAGACCTATATGAATTATGCATCCACCGGGTTTAACAACTGATATCGCTTGATGTCTAGATACTTCTAGACCAACAGTATCAAAAACAATATCAAACCTATCGATATTTATTTCTTTATCGGAAGGATCAACTAATTTACAATCAATATATTTTGAACATTCTTTTAGTCTTAAATTGTTTGGATCAGATATTGTAATGTTATTATTGTCTTTTATTTTTGATAAAATTAAAGAACACAATAAACCAATTGCTCCAGCTCCTTGAACTAGAATTTTGCATTCAGAAAGTGGTTTTATTGATGAAACTTCAGCCATTAGTACAGCATGTAATGAAACTGCCGTTGGTTCTGCAATTGTCGCCTCTTTAATATCTAACTTTTCAGGTATTTCATAAATATTTTGATCGGGAACAGTTATAAGTTCAGCAAAAGCTCCTTGTCTTTCATAAGGTTTATTCATTCCTAAAAGAACTCGCTCTTGACACAAATGTTCTCTACCTTTTGTGCAATATTCACAATTTCCGCATGTTATTAAAGGATTAAGTACAACAGTTTTGTCTTTAAATTTACCATTTAATATTTTTCCACTTACTTCGTGTCCTAAAATTAATGGTGGGACTCTTCGTTCATCTTTACCGTGATAAGCATGCATATCAGATCCGCAAATACCTGAAGCATGTACTTTTAAAATACTTTCTCCATTTTTTTCAATGGGGTTTTTTTCTTCTCTATAAATTAATTCTTCAACGCCTGTATAAACTAAAGCTTTCATATTTATTTTTTATTAAGAAGAAAATATAAAAGAAATGAAATAAATGCACCTATTATCCATCCAAAAGATTCTAGAAAGCTAAGATTAGGATTCCAAATTAAAGAAGATGAAAAAATGAATCCAATAATTAAAGAATATACAGCTTTAAAATTCCACCCTCCGGAATAAACATATTCTGTATCGTCTTTTGGATAAAATAATTCTTTGTGATTGATTTTTTGATTTTTAACATAATAAAAATCTGCAACTACAATTCCAAAAATTGGTCCAAAAAATGAAGCTATATTATCAATAATAAATATTATGGTAGATTGGTTAAATATTGATAACCAAAGACCTCCTACTATTAAACCAAAAAAAATAATTACATAACCTGCTTTATTTAAAGTTAATGAATTGGGTAAAAAATTAATTAATGCATTTTGTGAGGGTATATAATTTGCAATTAAATTAGTTGAAAACATTGAAACTAAAACAAATATCAATGAAAATACTGTTAAAACACTATTGTCAAATTTAGCAATTACATCATTAGGATTAGTTAATAATCTATCTACAGAAATTGAATTTTTTGTTAAAATTATATCTGCACCAACTGTTAACAAAAGAGCAAAAAATGAAAAAATTATTAAATTGATAATTAAACTAAAATTTCCCAATTTCATTTCTTTATTATTTTTTGCATATCTTGAAAAATCACCATAATTAACAATAAGAATAGAAAAGTATGCAAACATTGTTCCTGTAATGTAAAAAAGAGGTAAAATATTTTTTTTTGAAATTGCATTTTCTATATTTGTACTAAGTATTAAAGAATTAACTAACTCATTATAGTTTTCTGAAATTATAATTATGAAAAAAATAACTAAACCAAAGTAAACAAAAAATGCTGAAAATTTTATAAAAATTCTATTTGCCTCTGGTCCTTTGGTAAATAAATAAAGTTGAAATAATAATGTAATAAATAATGAGAACCAATCTAATGGGTTTAATCCATAAAAAAACATTAACAAGTATTCGTTACTTAATATTTGATTATCTATTTGATATAAAATAATTCGAATTATGTATCCTATTGATTTTGATATAAAAAATGTTTGTACTCCAAACATAAATATACCAACCAATCCTCTTAACATTCCTATATATCTCGCTCCATTAAAACCCATTGATAGTCTGAGAATGACTGGAAAAGGTAAGCCACTACTTTGTGAAGTTTTTCCTATTATGCTTGTAAAAATAAAAACTAAAAAAGTTGCAATTAAACAACTTGATAAAACAATAATAGAATTTAAATCGTATAATAAATAAAAAGAAGCTATTAATGAAAAGCCTATTACACTTTGAATACTTATTGCCCAATAATTAAAATAATCTGACCAAACCCAATTTTTATTATTCGGATTAATCGATACTAGTTCCCAGTTTCTTAATTGAAAATTTTCTTTTTCTTGATTCACTCTCTTATATTAAACAAATATAAATTACTGTCCATATAAGACGTGCGGTAACCAAAGTACAATTTTAGGAAATATTATAATTATTATTAATCCAATAACCTG
>Ga0208639_1000122_pt1 | contig 58992 bp, 53 predicted proteins | sample ETNtaG_33_FD_185772 | JGI IMG/M metagenome (GOLD analysis project Ga0208639, IMG submission 185772) | Marine microbial and viral communities from oxygen minimum zone, Eastern Pacific Ocean - ETNP201310SV76 (SPAdes) (version 2) | ecosystem: Environmental > Aquatic > Marine > Oceanic ...
GAAGTTTTACCAAACCTAGATGACTGCGATCTAGCAATTTTCCCTGAAATGACCATTACTGGATACCCACTTGAAGACTTAGTCCTTAAACCAGGATTTGTATCTGATAGCCGTGCGGCAGTCGAAAAAATTGCCAAAGACAGCAAATCATGCGCACTCGTAATCGGATTCGCAGACGAAGGACCAAATGGTGAGGTGTATAACGCTGTAGCAATCTGCCACCAAGGCCAAATAGCTGGCATATACCACAAGCGAGAATTACCAAATTACGACGTATTTGATGAAGCACGACATTTCTCACCCGGAAATAAAACTCTTCAGCTATACAAAATTAATGGTGTAAACGTCGGCATCGTTATCTGCGAAGATCTTTGGGTATCAGATGGACCAGCACAAGAATTTGTCCAAATGGGGGCTGAACTTCTTGTAGCAGTCAATGGTTCCCCCTATGACAACATAAAAGCTGCTGCTCGAGAAAAACTTATTACAAACTTCGCCGCATCATCTCAAATTCCGGTGGTGTACCTAAATCTTGTCGGAGGCCAGGACGAATTAATTTTCGACGGCGGATCAATGATCACTGACTCGCACGGAAAGATCGTGACACAAACAACAAGATTTTATGAAGAAACTTGTTTAGTTGACATTGACACTCCGAGCATCCCAACAACAGATTTTGCCACTCAACTAAGTCATGATTGGTGTGTAGAAGTATCAGAGGCAACAGATCGCACCAATAAATATGAACATTCACTGACCACCCCTCTTAGCCCTGAAGCAGAGTTATATACAGCACTCGTGGTAGCGACTCGAGACTATGTACAAAAAAGTGGCTTCACGGACATCTGTCTTGGACTCTCCGGCGGAGTTGACTCTGCGTTAGTAGCAACTATTGCAACCGATGCCTTAGGCGCAGATCATGTACACCCCGTATTAATGCCCTCTAGATACTCCAGTGACCATTCATTAAAAGATGCTAAAGATTTAGTTGAGCGACAAGGAATTGTTGCACAGACAATACCTATTGAAGAAACACATCAAAGTTTCCACAATTTATTGTCCCCCTCAATAGGAAATTATTTTCCAGGGTTTACTGATGAAAATCTTCAAGCACGTATTAGGGGAGTCTTATTAATGGCACTCTCTAATGCTTTTGGCTGGCTCGTCCTTACAACTGGTAATAAAAGCGAATCAGCAGTCGGATTCTCCACCCTATATGGCGACACCGCAGGTGCGTACGCCGTCATAAGAGACGTATATAAGACACGAGTGTATGAATTATGCCAATGGCGAAATAAACAAGAAGATATTCCAGTCATCCCAGAAAACATTCTTACTAAAGCACCATCAGCTGAATTACGACCAGATCAACGCGACGACCAACGTCTCCCACCATATGAAATTCTCGACCCACTCCTAGAGGCCTATATTGAAGGAGATCGAACTCGAGCAGAACTCATTAAGGGTGGATTTGATCCAGAACTAGTTGACCGAGTAGTAAAAATGGTTGATCTCGCAGAATATAAAAGACGTCAAACACCCTTAGGGCCCCGAGTGACAACAAAAGGATTTGGGCGTGATCGACGTCTTCCTGTAGTCAATCGCTATGACGGATGATCAATTCATTTAAAAATACCTAAATGAAAGTGATCAGATTTTATTTTTGGTTACATGAAGTTATTGAACAAAAATAAAAAATAGTGACAAACGTCACGATTTCACGTTGTTGTCTCTGTGACCGTGGGTATGGTAACGCCATGAACGGTTTACGACTGTTTCATAGCAGCCAGTTTAAAGCCCAAGAAAGTTTGAGTTAGTAAACCGTCTTTAAAGGAGATGACAGGTGACAAATAATCGGGTTGAAAGAGACGAAGAAGATCTAGTCCGTCTCTATCTCACCGACATCGGTCAGTACGAACTTTTAGACAAAGAGGATGAAGTTCGGTTAGCTAAAAGAATCGAAGATGGCGTTGCCGCTCGCGAAGCACTCGATAAAAACGCCGGAAAAGACCTTACTCCAGCAAAAAGACGAGAGTTACGGCGCGCCCTCATTAAAGGCGAACGTGCTACGTCAGAGTTCACTAATTCAAACTTAAGACTTGTTGTTTCTATCGCTAAAAAATACCAAGCTTCAGGATTGCCTCTTCTTGACCTCATTCAAGAAGGAAATCTCGGGCTAATGCACGCAGTAGAAAAATTTGACTGGAGAAAAGGTTTTAAATTCTCTACTTACGCTACCTGGTGGATTCGACAGGCAATTACACGTGGTATAGCTAACACAGGCCGCACAATTCGCCTTCCAGTACATGCTGGCGACACACTTGCACGACTCACCAAAGCTAAATCACGACTTGAAATTAAATACGGCAGAGCCGCTACTCTGACTGAACTTGCCGCAGAGGTTGAGATGGAAGAAGACAAAGTTACAGAGGCTTTACGGTTTGCAGCAGAACCTCTTTCATTAAGTGAACCTTTACGAGAAGACGGGGATGCAGAACTTGGTGATGTTGTTGAAGATAGAGGAGCACAATCTCCCTTTGAGTCTGCAGCAACTTCGTTACTTCCTGAAGAGATAAGCCGTCTTCTTGCTCCGTTAGATGATCGTGAACGAGAAATTCTTAAATTGAGATTTGGATTGGATCGAGGCGAACCTCGCACTCTTGAAGAAGTTGGCGACTATTTCAACCTCACTAGAGAGAGAATTCGCCAAATTGAAGCCCGAGCAATGTCAAAACTTAGGCACCCAAGCAGCGATACCGGAGCCAGAGACCTGCTAGCTGTTTAGTTTTAAAATTTGGCGGAGGTGGACGGGAATCGAACCCGCCGGACAGGGATCGCCCATCCCACCCGCTTTGAAGGCGGGGGAGCCCACCAGGTACTCGGACACCTCCACTAGAAACACTAGGAGCAAGTACGCCTGATCGCATCCCGACAGAGTCGCGAAGCAAAATCTAGGCCTATATTGGCTATATGAAAAAGTTTTTTATGTTAGCTGCTTTAGCAGCTTTGATATCGGTAGCCGTTAAGAAAGTACGATCAATTTAAGTTAGGTTTCCTGGCGGCCAATCATTTTCTTGTCAACAGTGCGCTCACATGGTGGCGATCTTCTTTTAGTATGTCTAGAAGAAAGAATTCAAAGAATATTTACTCTTTGTGATTTAAATAAAGTATTTAACTTCTATTTGACTCACGTTGAGGCAGTTGAAGACAACAAGGAAGCGGATCAGTAATGAACAGGAAAGACTATTCATCAGGAATGGTTGAACTGCGTATACCTGCTCAAGCAGAATACATACAACTTGTTCGAACTGTCATTGGAGAAGTGGCGTCTATTAATCCAAATCTTAATCTTGGAAGAATCGCTGATCTTAGACTCGCAGTCTCTGAAGCGGTTACAAATGCTTATAGAGAACACACCCGGCAAAATATTGAAGATCAGATTGTTATCCGCTGCGACTTAAGTAAAGGAAAAATTGAGATTGAAATTAACGATCAAGGGTCCGGTTTCAACCCAGACCAAATACCCAGCCTTCCTAACCCAGAAGACCCCAACCGGTTAAACCATGAATCAGGTGTCGGATTTTCTTTAATTCAAGAATTATCTGATGAAACAGTTGTTGAAGTAGGGGAACACGGAACAAAAGTGCGGCTTATCTTTAACCTAAATGATGCCTAAAAATAAGCAAATTTGAGAGCATGAGTGTGAGAAGACATTTTCACCACTACGGTTTCTTCCGCATTTAACTTCTATTAATTTGACTATGGCAGAACAAAAACCACATTCATCAAAGACTTGGCTCGGTAAACGAGAACCTTTGCTGGCACGCCGAATCGGCTTGTCAATGCAAAGATTTTTAGGTATTGAAGCCGCGGGCGGAATACTTTTAATCTTCGCGGCGATAATTGCATTAATTTGGGCCAATTCACCGTGGAGTAACAGTTACTTTGATCTCTGGAATACTGAAATTCATATCTCTATTGGTGATTTGATATCGCTGGAACATCATGGGCATCCTCTTACTCTTGGCGAATTTATAAATGATGTTTTAATGGTTCTTTTCTTCTTTGTAGTTGGTCTTGAAATTAAAAGAGAATTAGTAACTGGTGAATTAAATACAAAACGTGCAGCTGCTTTACCAGCTGCAGCAGCAATTGGAGGAATGGTTGTTCCTGCGCTTATTTACTTCGGATTTAACCAATCAGGTGACGCCACTGCTGGTTGGGGTATTCCTATGGCAACTGATATCGCATTTGCAGTTGGAGTGGTTTCACTTTTGGGAACTCGAGTTTCAACTTCGTTAAAGATTTTTCTACTCACTCTTGCCATAGTGGATGACATCGGCGCCATTATTGTTATCGCTCTTTTTTATACTGAAAAACTTTCTGTCGGATGGCTCATCGTGGCTTTCTTAGTCGTATTTGTAACCAGTCTTTTGAAGGCAGTCAAGATTTGGTATATGCCGATATACGTCATTCTTGGGTTCATACTTTGGTATGCGATTTTTGAGTCAGGAGTTCATGCCACAATTGCCGGTGTCATTATGGGACTTCTTGCACCAGCTCGCCCACTTCTAGACACTGATGACGAAGTTGAACTATTTAAAATACAAAAAATTGATGAAGTTGAAACCCGGTCGCTTCGTAGGCTCGCATTTCAAATAAAAGAAACGGTTCCAGTAACTGAGCGTTTAGAAAATTTACTTCATCCTTTAACTGGATTCATCATCTTGCCGCTTTTCGCTTTAGCAAATGCTGGGGTTGTATTAAGTACTGAATCGATAGGAGATGCATTTTCTTCTGGAGTAACTCAAGGTATTGCTATAGGACTTGTTGTAGGAAAAATTGTCGGAGTTACAGTCTTTACCCTTTTAGCAGTAAAGATGGGCTTGTGTGTTCTCCCCGTAGGAACAACTCCTCGCCACATCGTGGGTATTGCATCTATTGCTGGTATTGGATTTACCGTTTCAATGTTTATTACTGGACTAGCGTTTGATGATGGAGCGCTTCAAGACGAAGCAAAAATTGGAATTCTTTTTGCCTCACTCATAGCAGCACTTATCGGAACATTTATTCTTTACAAGTCTTCTGAAAGAGAAGATATTTCTACTGAAAATGAAACGACGGAGACTATTTAAATGTCAAAAAAACTTGTCATTGTTGAATCTCCAACAAAAGCAAAAACTATCTCTGGCTATCTTGGTGGTGATTATGCAGTTGAAGCATCTGTAGGCCATATTCGTGACCTTCCTCAAAAGGGCCAAGCTATTGATATTGACAATAATTTTGAACCCATATGGGAAGTAAAAAATAAAGAACAGGTTTCAAAACTCAGAAAACTTTTAAAAACAGCAGACAGCCTTTACCTCGCTACGGACCTTGATAGAGAAGGTGAAGCCATATCAGTACACCTCTTTCAAGAGTTCTGGAATGAAATAAATAAGAACTCAATACCCGTTTATCGTTTAAGAACTCCAGAAATTACAAAAACGTCTATTCAAGCAGCTGTCAATAACGCAGTGCCATGGGCCCCCAATGGAGATGCCTCTGAAATCCCTGAGGAAGTTAAACCTGTTTTTGAAGCGTATTTGGCAAGACGAATACTTGACCGTCTTTATGGATTTGAACTTTCGCCCGTACTTTGGCGGATAATTTCAAAAGGCTTATCTGCAGGGCGTGTTCAAAGCGTTGCTACCAGGCTTGTAGTGGAACGAGAACAAGATCGTATGAGATTTAGTTCTGCAGAATATTGGGATCTGACAGGAACACTAATTACAGAGGGAGCGGAAACTTTCAACTCATCTCTAATTGAAATTAACGGAAAACGTATAGCTACAAGTAAGAATTTCGATGAAAATGGTGAGATAACAACTGATCAAGTTGTGGTCTTAAATAGAACGCAGACAGAAGAAATTATTAGAGACTTTGCTGGATCACTATTACAAGTCTCTTCAGTTACAAAAAAGCCTTTGACTCGTCGCCCTGCGCCTCCCTTTATTACCTCGACCTTTCAACAAGCAGCATCAAGTCGATTAAAAATGTCGCCTTCAATTGCAATGAATGCAGCTTCTTCTCTATTTCAGAAGGGCTACATCACATATATGAGAACTGACAGTACAACTCTTTCAGTAGATGCGCTTAATGCTTGCCGAATAGCAATAAAAGAAAAGTTCGGAGACGGCTACTTATCTGATACGACTCGATCATATGAGAAGAAAGTTCTCAATGCCCAAGAGGCGCATGAGGCAATCCGGCCAGCTGGTGAACGATTCAAGAGCCCCAAGGAAGTTGACGGGGAAGTTTCACCAGCGGAGGCAAAAGTTTACGAAATGATTTGGCAACGAACAATCGCCTCACAAATGAATGATTTTGTTGGTGAAACTACTCAAATTCTTTTAGAAGTAAAAGATGAGAAAGAATCCGAACTTATTTTTTCAGCATCGGGAACAGTTGTCATTCATCAAGGATTTAGAAAAATTTGGCTTCAGAGCACTAATGAAGAAAATGAAGATGAATCCGAAACGATTCTTCCGGACCTTCAAGAAGGTGATGAAGTCACAATTAGTGAGATCACTTCAACCGGTCGGGAAACAAAGCCACCGAATAGATTTAGTGAAGCCACACTGATTAGAGAATTGGAAGATTTAGGGATTGGAAGGCCTTCTACGTTCGCTTCCACGGTAAAAACTATTCAAGACAGGGATTATGTTTGGAAAAAAGGATCAGCATTGGTTCCAACTCTTGCAGCTTTTGCAGTAACAGAGCTTCTAAAAAAACATTTCCCTAAGTTGATTGATTTTGATTTCACCAAAAATATGGAAATGGATCTTGATGCAATTGCAGAAGGAGAAGTCAACTGGCAAGACATGTTAAGTGACTTTTATTTTGGAACCGACGACGGTGAAGACTCCGGTATTCATGACAAGGTCACAAATCGACTTGGCGACATTGATGGAAAAGCTATTTCAACAATTGCGTTAGGAAAACATCCAACAACAGGTGAACCAGTTGATGCGTCTTACGGAAAATTCGGGCCATATGTCCGCACTGGAGATATAACACGTTCCATTCCTGACGATATTCCTCCAGATGAACTAACTGTAGAGAAGGCAATTGAATTCTTGGATGCGCCTACTGAACGGCACCTTGGTGATGATCCGGAAACTGGTCTCCCAGTCGTTGTGAAATCAGGAAGATTTGGACCATACGTATCTTTAGGTCGTCCACCTGAACCACTTAAACGTTCTCCTGAACTACTTGCACTTTCTGCTTTAGGGTTACATCGAAAAGAAATCAAAGTGGCCTTAAATTATTTAAGGCTTGCGAATGGTTCAATTGATGAAAAAACTACTCGACAAATAATTAACATTCCAAAAAGAGAGGGTCTGGGCAAAGGCACCCTCGACAAAATCAGCGATTTTGGAAATGAATCGAATAAAGAGTTTCTTGCTGCTCTACAGAACGCTGATGAAGCCGGAATAAAAGGTAAAGCACTCGAAAGTATAAAAAGTTTCTTAAGAGTAAAAAAGAAATTAGAAAAACTTTCTCCAGAAGGTCCAGCTGTAGTAGTAGAAGCTGCGCTTACAGCGTCTTTACGTAAAGAAGTAGTAGCGAATGATGAAAACCGATCAGAAAACCTTGATGCATTAATTGAAGCACTTCACGGATTTTCAACGGAAGAAATTTCAGGTGTCGACGCAGTAACAAATGTTATTGATCAACTTGAAAGTCTTAAGTCCGTAGAAGATGGGCCAAAGCCAAAGATGGCTTCTTTATTTCAGACAATGACACCGGAACGAATAACTTTTGAAGAAGCACAAGAACTTTTGAGTTTACCGCGCACTGTAGGCGTAGATCCTCAGGACCAGGGGACAATAACCGTGCACAATGGACGCTTCGGGCCATATTTAAGAAAAGAACTCCCTTCTGGTGAAGAAGGTTCTGAAATCAGTGGTTCTGTTGATACACGTAGTCTTGATAACGAAGAAATGCTATTAACAGTTACTTTAGAAGAGTGCCTAATCCTCTTATCTCAACCGAAAAAATTCGGGCGTAGAGGTCCTAAACCCCCATTAGCTCAGTATGGGAAAGACCCAGAATCCGGAAAAGAAATCACCTTACGAGAAGGAAAATTCGGTTTATATGTCTCTGACGGTGAATACAACGCTTCTTTAAGAAGAGGTGACTCTCCAGAAACTCTCACTGAAGGAAGAGCGCAAGAATTGCTTGCAGAACGCCGATTACAGGGCCCGGCAAAGAAAAAGAAAAGCCGTTAATTTGAAGAGTCTGTCCGTCTCGTAAAAGACTGGTTTACAGTGGAAGAGATGCCAGAGCACCAAGACGGAAAATACCCAGAAGAATCAAGTAATGATTCTGAGATAGGTAAAACTAAGGAAGGGTTCCAGACGCGAATATTTGGAACACCTGAATTCTTTCGACTTTGGCTGGCCCAAGTTGTTTCAGCTACAGGAGACTGGCTCGGGTTACTTGCTATAAGTATTCTTGCGATCCGAGTTGGATCAGGTTCAGAAGGAGCGGCACTAAGCCTCGTACTCGTAGCTCGCATAGCGCCTGGATTTTTCTTCGGACCAATTGCAGGAGTATTGGTTGATCGATGGGATCGAAAAAAAGTAATGGTGCGCTGCGACCTCGGCAGAGCAGCAGTAATGGTTGCGTTACCATTCGTTGACACCATATTGGGTCTCGTCATCGCATCTTTGATACTCGAAGCGTTAACTATGTTGTGGTCTCCAGCAAAAGAAGCCTCCGTGCCTAACATAGTCCCCGCAGAATATCTCACAACAGCAAACTCGCTTTCAATGATCGCAGCATACGGAACCTTCCCAATTGGTGCAGGTTTGATGGCTTTGTTCGGAAGATTATCTACAGCACTTTTCAGTTCAGAATGGGCGGATGGTTTCCGACTCCATGAAGAAGGATTGGCTTTTTATGCCAACGCCATCACTTTCCTTGTCGCCGCAGGCCTTATTTTTTCTTTGGATCTTCCCCATCGTTTGAAGCGTCCCACAAAAGAAGAAACTTCTTTAAAGGGACGTTTATCAGAACCGATGATCGATCTTAAAGAAGGTTGGAAATTTATTTTCGTTAACCCTGTTACCCGAACAGTAAATGTGGGTCTTGCTACAGCACTGATCGGAGGAGGAATGCTCGTTCCTCTCGGAGCTATTTACGCCACAGAAGTACTCAATGCTGGTGATGGAGGATTCGGATTTCTAATTACCGCCTTAGGTATAGGAATGGCAGTTGGGGTTGGAATGGTTTCTTGGCTTCAACGACATTTACAGAAAACTCGCATATTTACTTGGTCATTAATTTCAGCCGGAATATTTTTAATAGTTACCGCATCAACAAGTCAGATTCACTTCTCCGGCGTAATGACATTCTGTATTGGTATATGTGCAGGGTCCGTTTATGTACTGGGCTTCACTCTGTTACATGAAAATGTCGCCGATGAACTCCGAGGTCGAATCTTTTCTACGTTCTATCTACTTACACGTATGTGTGTACTGATAGCTCTAGTTGTAGGACCTTTGTTAGAAGAAGTATTTGACAGATTGTCTAAACGATTCTGGGAAAGAGACGTAGATATCTTTGGACTAGAAGTCTTCGTCCCCGGAGTAAGAATCACGCTGTGGTTGGCGGCCCTCATAATGCTTGGCGCTGGTTTAATCGCTATTATTTCTCTTCGTTCAGGTAAAGAAACTGAGGACTCATGACAGGTCGGTTTATTGCATTTGAAGGTGGAGAAGGGTCAGGTAAGAGCACACAGGCTCGCCGTTTAGCAGACCATTTAGGAGCTTTATTAACTCGTGAACCGGGTGGCACGCCTTTGGGTGAACGTCTCAGAGATTTAGTTCTTGATCCTCCTCAATCTGAAGCACCTTCTGCTCGAGCTGAAGCATTGATGATCGCAGCAGCTAGAGCACAACATGTATCTGAAGTGGTAAGACCAGCCTTAGAGAGTGGAAAAGATGTTGTCAGTGATCGATTTATAGGTTCTTCTTTGGCTTATCAAGGTGCTGGTCGCTTATTAGGAATATCTGAAGTAGAAGCCGTATCACTCTTTGCTGTTGATGGTCTTGTAGCAGATTTAAATATTTTTATTGATGTTGATGAAGACATTGCGCAAAAACGATTAAATAGATCGTTAGATCGAATTGAACTTGCGGGTAAAGATTTTCATCACCAAGTAGCGGAAACGTATAGAAAAATTGCTGCTGAAAATCCACAGCGATGGGTAGTGATTGATGGAAATGTCAATGTTGATGAAGTAACGAAGCAAGTAATGGCAGTAATTGATGAAAGATTCTGATGGAAAACGAAGAACTTTGGGCAACCGTTATAGGACAACCAGAAGCAGTTTCCTATTTACAAACTGCTGTTCAATCACCAGTTCACGCCTATCTATTCATTGGGCCAGAAGGTGCAGGTCGTAGACAGGCAGCATTTGCCTTTGCGGGATCACTCTTAGTTTCAGATTCAGAAGAAGAATCACAACGCCACCGCCAACTGGCAACTCTTGGACAGCATCCAGATATCACGTATGTTGTTCCACAAGGGTCTTCTCTACTGGTTGAAGATGCAGAGAGAATAATTAAAGAAGCATCACGTTCTCCGATTGAATCCAACCGAAAAATAATTATTGTTGATCGATTCCAAACCGCCGAACCAGAAGTTTCCGCCAGTCTTTTAAAAACCATTGAAGAACCTCCTGCAAGTTCGGTGTTCGTTCTCCTTGCCGATGATGTCCGAGAACACCAAGTCACAATCTCTTCTCGTTGTGTACGGGTAGATTTACCAGCCCTTTCTACAGAAGTCATCGCAGAAGCATTAATGGAAACTGGAGAAAAACAAGAGCATGCTCAATTTTTAGCGCTGGCATCTTCTGGAAGTCTTGAACGCGCACGCTTATTATCAAACGATTCTTCGGTAATAAAACGTTATGAACTCTGGGAATCTATACCGACTCGTTTAGACCACACGGGCGCTACTGTCGTCACCATTGTGACAGAAATAGAAGAACAAATTAGTGAAGCAGAAAATCCGCTTTTAACTAAACACCAACAAGAATTAGATGACCTTACAGAAAGAGAAGAAGCATTTGGAACACGCGGCTCTGGGCGAAAAGATTTAGCAACAAGACAAAAACGTGAAATTCGACGCTTTCGAGAAGAAGAACTTACCTTTGGTCTCGCCGTTCTTTCCCGTCAGTATCTAGATGCATCTGAAAAGAAAGTAGAAGAAGACATCCTTGATGCAACTCAACGTATTACCACAACAGCCTTAGAACTTCTGGAGCGCAACCCAAATGAAACCCTCATGCTTCAAGCGCTCTTTCTAGACCTTCCTGTATTAGGGTGAAGATGTGAAAATTACTGAACGTTACTATGACCGGACAGTGGAATATGACGGAGTGATTGGTGAAAATATTGAGATACCAACCGCCAACCCTGTCAATTACTATCAAGCCATCACAGTTCCGACGGAATGTGAACAAGTAACTATAGACGGGAAACTTTTTCTAAAAAAAGATGATGGTTCAAATCCTTTAGTCATTGTTATCCCTGGAAGTCTTGGCGTGGGACCAAATCATGAAGCACATGCAGAAACACTGGTGTCCAATGGATATTCAGTCTTCGTTTTAGATCCATTCGGCGCACGTGCGGTTGAATCAACAGTTGCCAATCAGACTCAGTATTCTTTCGCTGCGAGCGCCTTTGATGTATTAGCAACATATAAAAAACTCAGAGAAATTGAAGGAATTGATCCAACTCGTATTGGAGCACAAGGACATAGCCGAGGAGGATCAGCAATATTGACCGCTATTACAAGAAAATTTGCTGATCCAATTATCGGTGACCAACAGGGCCTCAAAGCTGCTTATGCGGTTTATCCATGGGCAGGACATCAATTCGCATCTCCTAATATTGGAAAAACTAATCTGCGTTCAATCATCGGCGAACTTGATGACTGGGTCTCTGTTAAGCAAGTGGAAGAACAAATTTCGTCAATTCTTGCAACAAACGCTAATGCATCACTACGAATAATTCCTGAAGCTCATCACAGTTTCGACCGTCGAGAAGACGTTTATGAAGTGCCAGAAGCAAAAGTAGCTCCTAAAGCACCAACAATAATGATTACTGACGATGGGCTTATGATCCATCCAGAAACCGGACAGCCATCAAAAGAAATGACAGATTTTGATGCCTTTGTATTTGCACTTAAATCAGGGTTTGGGAAAACAGGTGCTCACATGGGAGGAATAAAAAATCAGCCAGAAATATTTTCAGCTGACATGATTGACTTCTTTAAAGAAAATCTGTAATTAAATTTAATTATCATGCAAAACAAATCGGACCCGCTTAAACCCTTTGCCTTTTGATTCAGTTTTTATAATCTCAATTCGACCAACTTGACTCGTTGAAGACACATGGGTACCGCCATCAGCTTGACGATCAAGACCGACAATGTCAACAACACGTATTTCGGTAACAGATTCTGGAACAAGATTGTTTTTTGTGCGTATTAAATCCCGATCAAGAACTGCGTTGTCGCGCGACAAGAAAGAAACTTCAACTGGACGATCAGCTTTTATTTCAGCATTACAGAGTCTTTCAATTTCCTGAGCAAAACCTTCCGGAATCTGTTCAATTTCAAAATCCATACGACCTGATAAAGCATCCATGCTTCCACCAGTAACGACTCGCCTCCAGTCCCGCCACATAACTCCACATAAAATATGCATAGCAGTATGAGTACGCATCATGCTTTTCCTTCGGTCAGGATCAATTTCACCGTGTATCTCCGTTCCAACTTCCGGAATCAGGCCTGCCAAAGTGTGAAAAACTTTCCCCTCTATAGTCAGAACGTCAATAACTGAAGCAGCGCCACTTTCCCAAGTGATATGACCAGTGTCATGAGGTTGCCCTCCGCTAGTTGCATAAAAGGCCGTTTGATCCAGTTCGACCCGGGTGTCATGAACACTAATAACTGTGGCAGCAAATGAAAGAAGGGTTGTATCACGCAAATAAAGACGGTCAGTCATTTGAACTAGCACCGCTTAAATCATTGATTTCAATACGAAGCTCGTTATCAATAACCTGCCAGTTCAATTTTTCTAACCCGAAACCGTCAGCAGGAAATTGCTTTTGAGGATTACAAAAATCAACAAACATTTCCTCTTGCTCTACCCATTGGACGAAACACCCTGATTCTCCATCTGGGACTTTGGCTAAGAACACGACCCAACCTTTTGTAAAATCACTACCAAAATGATTAACCCAAATCGGACGATCACCTCCTACTAAATCTGGGAAAGGAACTGGCCCATTTGTAGAAATTTCATCTGCTAAGTCGTCTGCAACAATTCCACGAAAGTCGACATCTCCTAGCCGCACATCAATCTCAGTAGACGTACCAGCCAGCTTTAACATCAAAATCATCAGCCCGATTGTTAGCCCTAAACCAACAACGCCAATTATTCCAGCCCGAATAGCGAAGCGGTTAGTACCTTGTTGGCTTGGCATAAATTACTCCCATTTATATAGATCCTTTCGCCCAAGGGGGAAACAGCATCAGTTTATGCCTAATATCGCTGAGACTTCCTTTGATCCGCCCATTACACACAGGAGAACATTAAGTGGACTTATTTGAATACCAAGGAAAACAATTTTTTTCTCAATATGGGCTACCAGTGTCCGATGGAGAAATCACCTTCACCGTTGAGGAAGCAGTTGAAGCGGCACAACGATTAGGAACACCAGTTATGGTCAAAGCCCAAGTTCATACCGGAGGACGAGGAAAAGCCGGCGGTGTTAAATTCGCAGCAACAATTGAAGATGTACATGAACACGCCTCCAATATCTTCGGATTGAACATTAAAGACCATGTTGTAAAAAGAATTTGGATTGAAAGAGCATCCGATATTGCTGAAGAGTATTACGCCAGCTTCACCCTTGATCGTTCAGCAAAAAAACACTTAGGAATGCTTTCTGCAGAAGGCGGAGTCGAAATCGAAACAGTTGCAGAAGAAAATCCAGAAGCGATAGCAAAAATTTGGATTGACCCAACCTCGGGTTTAACTACTGAAATGGCTGAAAATTGGGTTAAATCAGCAAACCTTCCAGAACAAGCAGCAAAAGGAGCAGTCAAGATTCTCCTTGACTTATATCAGGCATATGTTAAAGGAGATGCTGATCTTGTTGAAATTAATCCGTTAATCCTCACATCTGATGGAGATGTTCACGTTCTTGACGCAAAAGTCACTCTTGATGGAAATTCAATTTTTAGACACCCTGAATATGCAGAATTCGATAAAACCCAAACTCGTGATGAAAGAGAAACGACTGCACATGACCGAGGCCTTCAATACGTTGGTCTTGACGGCACCGTGGGTGTAATAGCGAATGGTGCGGGACTTGCTATGGCGACAGTTGATGTTGTGAATCAAGTAGGAGGAGCTGCCGCTAACTTCCTTGATATCGGTGGGGGCGCAAACGCTGAGGTAATGGCAGGAGCTTTAGAGGTAATAAATAACGATCCGGAAGTCAAATCAATCTTTATAAATATCTTTGGCGGCATTACTCGAGGTGAAGAAGTAGCGAATGGAATTATTGAAGCCCTACAAAACGTTGATATAGAAGCACCGATTGTTATTCGTTTAGATGGAACTAATGCTGACGAAGGAAGAAGCATTCTTAAACCACATTTATCTGAAACATTACAGATGGCTCCAACAATGCTGGAGGCGGCACAACAAGCTGTTGATTTGGCACGAAAGGACAATGACAAATGAGCATCTTTGTAGATGAAAACACCAAAGTCATTTATCAAGGATTAACGGGGAGTCAAGGCCGTTATTACGGCCTCTTGAACCGTGACTATGGAACAAAAGTCGTTGCCGGCACCAACCCTCGTAAAGCAGGAGAAGAAGTAGAAGGCATCCCAATTTACGCCAACATAAAAGAAGCAGTTAAAGCCACTGGAGCTAAGGCATCATGCATTTTTATACCCGCTGCTGGAGTCCAGTCCGCTGTGCTTGAAGCAGCTGAAGGAGGTATTGAATTCATCGTCGCGATAACTGAAGGTGTTCCAGCACATGATGAAGCACATTTTTATAACCATCTTCAAAATGAATTTCCACAAGTTCAACTCCTTGGACCTAATTGCCCCGGAATCATTTCACCAGGAAAATGTAATATCGGGATTACCGCCGGTCATATCGCTAAACCCGGTGGCCCAGTCGGAATTGTTAGCCGATCAGGAACACTCACCTACCAAGCACTTTACGAATTAAAAGAAAAAGGAATCGGGTGTACAACATGTGTCGGCATAGGAGGAGACCCTGTTCCCGGAACTTCATTCATAGATTGCCTCAAAGCCTTCGAAGAAGACTCAGAAACTCAAGCTGTAATGATGATCGGAGAAATCGGTGGTTCAGCAGAAGAGGAAGCAGCCGAATTTATTGCAAATAACATGACAAAACCAGTGTCTGCATATGTAGCTGGGGTAACTGCTCCTCCCGGAAAAAAGATGGGCCACGCGGGCGCCATAGTTTCAGGTGGAAAGGGAACAGCACAAGCAAAAATGGATGCTTTAAGAGCAGCAAATGTGCGCGTAGGTCTTAACCCAACTGAAGCCGGTGAACACATGGTTGACATAATCGCTGAACTTACAAACAAGTAAGGACCCTACTTATCAAGTCTCGCTGCTACGGTCGCAACTATGCGTCTTGCTGTATTGGTTTCAGGAACGGGCTCCATATTGGAAGCCATAGCGAACTCTGAATTACCTGTAGCTCTTGTTTTGGCGGATAGACAATGCCCAGCATTGGAAAAAGCACAAAGTCAAAATATCCCGACAGTTGTTTTGCAACGCGAGTCTTTCGGTAAAGACTTCGATCGGATTGGATACACCAAGCGACTCACTCAACTTTTAGAAGAAGAAAATATAGATCTAGTTGCTATGGCAGGATTTGGAACCATTTTGGAACAACCTATTTATGAAAGTTTTAACCAAAGAATATTGAATACTCATCCATCTCTCCTTCCTGCTTTCCCCGGATGGGACGCTGTACAGGATGCTCTTGACCATGGAGTAAAGGTTTCAGGATGCACTGTTCATATAGCGACTCGTGAAGTTGACTCAGGACCAATTTTGGCACAAGAAGCAGTCCCTGTATTTGAAGAAGATAATGCATCTACTCTTCATGAACGAATAAAAGAAATCGAAAAAAATCTTTATATTGAAACCATCAAAGAAATAGTTGAACAAAAATGAGTCAAGTAAATTCTCCTCGAGCACTGGTGTCTGTATACGACAAAACAGGCATCGTTGAATTCGCTAACGCTCTAGTAAGTTTGGGTTGGGAACTCATTTCTAGCGGAGGAACAGCACAAGAACTTCTGAAATTTGGCATTCCAGTAACAGAAGTAGCCGAAGTTACTCAAGCTCCTGAAATGCTTGGCGGAAGAGTAAAAACGTTACACCCTCTTATCCATGGAGGCATTCTTGCCGACCGATCTGATCCTGAACATGTAAAGGACTTGGAAGAACGTGGGATCACTCCCATAGATTTAGTGATATCAAATCTTTATCCATTTACATCCAACCCAGGAATAGAACTTATAGATATTGGTGGACCCACCATGGTTCGGGCAGCCGCAAAAAATAACGCTTATGTAGGGATAGTTATTGACCCAACGGACTACGAGCCAGTACTAGAAGAAATCAAAGAAAATGGAATTCTTTGCTCTGAGACACGACTTCACCTAGCTCGAAAAGCCTTTACACACACAGCTTCTTACGATGCAGCAATCAGTAACTGGCTTACCCAAGACAGTGAAGAACTTCCTGATTCCTTACATATTGAATTTAAAAAAACACAAACACTTCGCTATGGAGAAAACCCACACCAAATAGGGGCCAGATACCGCAACAGCACAAAATTAAGTTGGTGGGATAATGCGATAACGCATGGAGGTAAAGAAATGTCATACCTCAATGTTTTCGACACCGATGCCGCATGGAGACTTGCCCACTCCTTGAGTGAAGAACCCTCTGCTGCCATCATCAAACATGCAAACCCTTGTGGTGTAGCAATTAGCTCGGACATAACTTCTGCTTATCGACTGGCACACGAGTGTGACCCGGTGTCAGCATTTGGTGGAATCGTGGCAGTGAATTGTCCCGTAACAAAAGACATGGCAGAACTTTTGACAAAGGTTTTTACTGAAGTGCTGATCGCACCAGAATTTGATTCTGAAGCATTGGAAATACTTCTCAAGAAAAAAAATCTACGAATTTTAGAAGCCGAAAAACCAGAACAACCATCACTGGAAATAAGAAGTATCGGAAATGGACTCCTTGTTCAAACAAACGACGTTGTTGAAACCAACAGAGATAATTGGGAAGTAGTCACTAAACGTGTTCCAACAGAGAATGAATGGAAAGACCTTGAATTTGCCTGGAAGATCGCTGCTCAAGTGACATCAAACACCATTGTTCTCACCAAAGATCTCCAAGCAGTTGGGATAGGAGCCGGTCAACAGAACCGTCGTGATGCTGGACTTATTGCAACAACAAAAGCCGCTGGAAGAGCGATTGGTGGTGCATGTGCTAGTGACGCATTCTTTCCATTCCGAGACGGACTTGATGCCGCAATTGAAGCTGGAGTTGGAGCTGTAATTCAACCAGGCGGTTCTATTCGAGATGAAGAAGTGATTGCTGCTGCTGAAGAAAAAGAAATAGCGATGGTTTTTACCAATGAACGCCATTTTCGGCACTGAAACGTGAAATAAGGGCGCTAGGGTGCCGAACCATGGCTGCACAATTATTGGCTGGTGGACCAGTCGCGGAAGTTGTTTTAGAAGATGTACGATCCCGTGTTCAGACGCTCAAAAGTTCGGGAATCACCCCAGGTTTAGGAACAATTTTAGTTGGCGACGATGAGGCCAGCGCTGGGTATGTACGCAAAAAACACGAAACTTGTGAAACAGTTGGAATCAACTCATTCCATCATCAAGTAAAAACATCTGACCCTTCAACCGCCCTGCTAGAGGCGGTTTCAGAGTTCAATGAAAATCCTGAGATTCATGGTTACATCATTCAACATCCCGTGGCAGAAGGTTTTGACTTCAATGAAGCTCTTGCAATCATGGACCCGGATAAAGATGCAGATGGCCTTCATCCAGTAAATCTTGGAAAACTTGTTCTCCAAGAACAGGGACCAGTGCCATGTACACCAGCTGGTATTCAAGCAATGCTGGTTCATTATGAAATAGAAATATCTGGCCGTCATGTTGTTGTAATAGGAAGAGGACCAACGTTAGGGCGACCATTATCACTGTTACTAACAACCAAGTCACCCGGCGGGAATGCAGCAGTGACAGTAGTTCATTCTGCGGTTAAAAATATTTCAGACATAACTCGTGAAGCAGATGTCCTTATCGCTGCAGTTGGGATACCCAGTTTTGTTACACCTGACATGGTTAAGGAAGGCGCAGTAGTAATCAGCGGTGGTATCAGTTGGGAAGGAAAGAAACTGTTAGCAGATGTTGACGAATCAGTCGGAGAAGTCGCCTCCTGGATCACTCCACGTCTTGGTGGGGTCGGCCCAACCACTGTGGCCATGTTATTGCGCAACACAGTTGAAGCTGCAGAAAAAACATTGATTAACTCATAGGTTCTCTAGACACCTATTTGACCGATAAGGTCAGAACTATGTCGGGAAAAATAACAATGGGAGCAGACGGAAAACTTGTCGTTCCCGATAAACCACTTATTCCATTTATCGAAGGTGACGGCACAGGAGTTGATATTTGGCCCGCTGCTCGACTTGTCTTAGATGCTGCGGCAGCAAAACATGGACATGAAGTTGAGTGGGTTGAAGTTTTAGCAGGTGAGAAAGCATATAACGAGACCGGCGATTGGCTACCAACTGAAACCATAGAATCCTTAAAAGAAAACCTAATTGGCATAAAAGGACCACTCACAACCCCTATCGGTGGTGGCTTCCGAAGCCTAAACGTAGCGATTCGTCAAATACTTGATCTTTACGTTTGCTTACGCCCAATCCGATACTTTCAAGGTGTTCCATCACCAGTAAAACAACCTGAGTTAGTAAATATGGTCATCTTCCGTGAAAACACTGAAGATATTTATGCAGGCCTTGAAGTTGAAGCAATGACATCAGATGCTAAGAAACTTCGTGAATTGCTTGAAGAGACTTTCGGTTGGGTGATTCGTGAAGACTCCGGAATAGGTATTAAACCAATTTCAAAAACTGGATCACAGAGACTCCAAAGAGCAGCCTTACAATATGCCGTTACCCATGATCTTAAAAAAGTTCATTGGGTGCATAAGGGCAACATAATGAAATTTACAGAAGGAGCATTCCAACGTTGGGGCTACGAACTCGTAAATGAAGAATTTTCAGATGTTGCGGTGAGTTGGGCTGATTGCAACGGTGATGCAGAAGACAAAATTCTTGTTCAAGATGTCATCGCTGACATTGCGTTACAGCAAGTCTTGACTCGTCCAGCAGAATTCAATGTAATAGCAACTATGAATCTAAATGGAGACTACTTATCTGACGCGCTAGCAGCACAAGTAGGAGGAATAGGTATTGCTCCAGGAGGAAACATCAACTACATGACCGGCCATGGAATCTTTGAAGCAACTCATGGAACTGCCCCCAAATATGCCGGTCAAGACAAGGTGAATCCATCTTCAGTTCTACTTTCTGGAGTGCTGATGTTTGAACATATCGGATGGAATGACGCCGCAAACGACATTGTTTCCGCAATGGAATCTGCTATTTCCGACAAAGTGGTCACATATGATTTTGCTCGCTTAATGGATGGTGCGACTGAAGTAAAGTGTTCAGAATTTGCTTCAGCAATCGTTGACCGTCTCTGATTAGCGAACAGCAGACCTATTTCACCTATGGACGGAGTCTTCCGAAGAGCAGCCAAGTTGGTAGCACGCTCTTTCCGTTTACACCCAGTTCCTCATATTTTGGCGGCTACGGGAGCCAACATATTTTCCTTCGCAGTTGTTGGGTTCACCGTAGTAATTGGACGTGTGACCGATGAAGTGATTATCCCCGGTCTTGATCAAGAAGGAGTAAGCGGGAAAAGCGTCTTAATCGGAATGGGAGCAATCGGGATAGTTGGGCTCTCACGAGGCATGTCAATCATGATTCGCCGATGGTTCAACATGATGGCCGTAGCTAGAACACAACGAACTTGGAGAAAAAGTCTTACTTACCGTTATCTGTACGCACCAATGAAATTTCATTGGGAGTACCCTGCCGGAAAACTTCTAGCTCACACCGATTCAGACGTTGAAGTCGCAACATCCATGCTGATGCCATTAGCTTTCGCCATGTCAGTCGTAGTGCTCATCGTTGTTTCTTTATTTAGCTTGCTTGTCGTGCATCCTCTCTTTGCATTAGTTGCAGTTCTACTATTTCCGTCGCTTACCTGGCTGACACGTTCAATGTCCAGTGGAATATCTGGCCCAGCAGCACAAGCGCAAGAAGAGGTAGGAAAATTATCTTCTATAGCGCATGAGAGTTTAGAAGGAGTTCTGGTTATCAAAACTCTTGGAAGAGAACAAGATGAAGTTGATCGCTTTGAAAAAACGGCATCAGATTTAAAAGATCAAAGAATTAAAGTCGCTCGAGTCCGGTCAAATCATGCACCAGTAATTTTTGCTCTTCCGCAATTAGGAAATTTAATCCTACTCCTGTTAGGCGGATGGCTTTACAGCCAAGACGCGGTATCTCTTGGAGAGGTAGTCAGAGCGTTAGCCTTATTTTCCATCTTGGCTCTCCCCATGCAGATCTTAGGTTTCTTATTTACTCAGATTCCTCAATCGGTCGTGGCGCAGGATCGCATCGATGGTGTACTAGAAACCGACACAGAGAAGGAATTTCCTCAATCTGAAATCGAATCATCAGCTATTAAGTTCACAAACGTGTCATTTAGCTATCCAGTTGCCGGACAAAGCGATCATTTAGTACTAAATGACCTTTCAATAGATATCACTCCCGGAGAAACAGTAGCTCTAGTTGGTTCCACTGGTTCAGGTAAAAGCACGCTAGTTTCACTACTTACTGGTCTTATGCCGACAACTAAAGGTGAGATCACTTTAGGTGACTGCAACGTAAGTGATTTAGGACCTGAAGGTGCCTCAACGGTAATTGCGCCGGTGCTACAAGAAACTTTTTTATTCGCAGACACGCTCAGAGAAAACCTTACATTTGGGCGACCTATCCCTGACGGAGAGATTAATCGTGTTCTTCAACTCGTAGAAGCCGACTCTTTCGTCTTTGAATTATCAAATGGACTTGAAACGGTTGTTGGAGAACGCGGGGTGACTTTATCTGGCGGGCAACGACAACGCTTAGCTATAGCAAGAGCCCTGCTTTGTCGCCCAAAAATATTGGTACTTGACGATGCCACTTCTGCCGTTGACCCCACGATTGAAGCAGAGATTCTTAGCAATCTTCAAACGAACCCGGATCGAACTCTTATAGTCGTAGCTCACCGGCTCGCCACTATTCGATTAGCTGACAGAGTTCTTTTTCTCAGCGGTGGAAAAATTTCAGCAGAAGGAACACATGATGAATTGTTATCCGTTCCTGAATACTCTGCGTTAGCACAAGCCTATGAACGGACAGGATCATGACCGTACTTGACGGCAGCGATGTCATCGGGCCAGGAGATGAACCTGAACCAATGGCGCTTGTAGATATAGATGATGTTGGAGCGCTACAAGTTCTCCGACGCGGTGTAGCAGAATCACCAGAACTTAAAGAAGGTTTCTGGGGAACAGTTATCAGAGCCTTAGGAGTTGCTGGATCAAAACTGTTAGTTCCAGTAACTATCCAACTCATCATTGATAAAGGATTATCCGGTGATGAAGTAGACCTCTCCAAAGTCGTAACTTTCGCTTCACTATCCGCTCTCTTACTAATAGCCAGCATCTTTTTAGAACGAGCTACCTATTTTCGCCTTGGATGCATGGCAGAAAATGTTTTAAGCGGATTACGAGTAAGAGTCTTTTCACATTTACACAAACTTAGTTTGGCAGAGCATACGGCTTCAAAGAAAGGAGTCTTAACCGCACGCGTTACAAGCGATGTAGAAACACTCACTCGTTTTGCCCAGTGGGGAGCAATCGCATGGGTAGTAGACAGTTTTCAAATTATTGCAGTACTCGCGCTCATGACCTATTACTCGTGGGAACTCACATTGGTCACTCTTGCAGTTCATATTCCCCTAATCCCAACTTTAAGAATTATGCAGTACCGCCAGTTACGGGCATATGACGTGTTACGTACACGAGTATCAGAAACCCTTGGTTCAATTTCTGAATCCGTTATGGGCATGAACATGATAAGAAGTTACGGCCAGCGAAAAGCTACTCGTGAACGAATTGATCAAGCTATTGATGATCAGTACAACCAACAAATGCGTGCCGCCCGCTATTTTTCTTTCATCATCCCAATGACAGACATATTTGGAGTAGTAGCAATTGCCTCCGTAGTCGGCTCTGGCGTTTGGTGGGGTAGCTCATGGGGTCTCACATCCGGCGAGTTAATTGCTTATATTTTCTTAGTGAACTTACTGCTTTCTCCCATCACTCAACTAGGAGAAGTGCTAGACCAAACACAAACCGCTTTAGCTGGTTGGTGGAAAATATTAAAAGTCATTGACACCCCGATAGAAATCCCTGATAAGAATTTCGGACCTGAAATACAAACTGGGCCGCTATCAGTAAAAGCAGAGGGTGTCGAATTTGCTTATCGAGAAGGAGATCGTGTTCTACACGGAATAAATGTTGAATTACTAGCAGGGTCATCTGTGGCGATTGTGGGAGAGACTGGATCAGGTAAAACAACTTTTGCAAAACTTATTGCTCGGCTTGCAGACCCAACCGCTGGAAAACTTTTTGTTGGAGGAGTAGACCTGAAAGAAATGGCATCACAGGATCGAAGATCAGCGATACGTATGGTTCCTCAAGACGGCTTCCTCTTTGACACCACAGTTGCCGAAAATATTCGCTATGGACGACCAGAGGCTACACATAACGAAGTAGAAGAAGCGGTTCACTCCTTAGACCTTCAACCATGGATAGAAAGCCTTCCTGACGGTATTAATACTCTTGTCGGTGAGCGAGGAGAGTCTCTTTCTGTTGGTGAACGCCAATTAGTGGCGCTGGTTCGAGCGCAACTCGCTGACCCAGGGTTATTAGTTCTTGATGAAGCCACTTCGTCAGTTGACCCTGAAACAGAAACAGTCCTCGAGCATGCTCTCGAACGCTTAGCTGAAGGAAGAACCACAATTAGTGTTGCTCACCGGCTTTCCACTGCTGAAAGATCCGACCTAGTTCTAGTCTTTGATCATGGAAACCTTGTCGAACAAGGGCCCCATGATGAACTAAAAGAAAATGGTGGCATTTACAACAAACTTTATGACTCTTGGCTAGGTAACACACGAGAGAATTCTGATGGATCCAATTGATCCCCTTGAAGGAAATCAAGCCCAAGTATGGGATCAGAGAATAGAGAGTCTTTCACCACCGAAAATTGCTTGGCCGCCGAGTGGCCATATCGTCCTCATATCGCCACATCCAGACGACGAGCTACTCGCAGCCGGAGCAACTTTGGCTACGGCCTCTGACCAAGGAACACTTATAACAATCCTTGGCGTAACTAATGGAGAATTATCACATCCCTATTTAAATGAATCTGAGCGAAAAGAACTCGGGAAAAGAAGGGAAATTGAAACAATTTCCGCTTATCAAACAGCAGGAATCCAAGCAGAAAGAATCGCACTTTCAGCACCTGACGGCTTTGTATCGCAACATATTAAAGAGATTCAAAAAAAATTAGAACAAATTCTTCAACAAAATACGATTTGTATAACCCCATGGGAAGGAGATGGCCACCCTGACCATCAAGCTTGTGCTCTGGCGGCAAAAGAAATTTGTTCCAAAAACAAAGTCCCACTGTTCGCTTCCCCAATTTGGTCATGGAATTGGGACAACCCTGAAGATCCAGCCTTTCCCTTTTTAGAAGCATTTTCTTTTCGATTTGATGCTGACATTAAGCGTCGTAAACAAAAAGGAATTAACTGTTACACCAGTCAGATCCAATCTGAAGATGGTTATCGGCCAGTTTTGCCGCCTACTTTTTTAGAACATTTTGAACGTCAAGTAGAAGTATTTCTTCCAATTATTTGAAATGATTAAAAAAATCTCCGCAGTACGAAAAAAAACAATTACCCTCAAAATGGTCAAGCAAATTAGGAGAACACCGTGAGCCTTAAACCAATTCGAGTTGCAGTTACCGGAGCTGCCGGTCAAATCGGATACAGTCTTGCCTTTCGCATAGCGAGCGGCCAATTATTAGGTCCAAACCAACCAATAATTTTACAGATGTTAGAAATCCCACCAGCAATGGGAGGATTAGAGGGCGTAGCGATGGAACTAGACGATTGTGCGTTCCCCCTACTCGACTCAATGGTTTTAAGCGATGATCCAAACACAGCTTTTGACGGTGCAGAAGTCGCATTATTAGTTGGTTCCCGTCCCAGAACAAAAGGAATGGAACGTCAAGATCTTCTAGAAGCAAATGGAGCAATTTTCACGGTTCAAGGGCAAGCATTGAACTCTCACGCAGATGATGCGCTAAAAGTTCTTGTAGTAGGCAACCCCGCGAACACAAACTGTCTCATCGCCATGAACAACGCCCCTGATATCCCTAACAATCGGTTCACCGCCATGATGCGCCTCGATCACAATAGAGCACGTTCCCAAGCAGCCACAAAATTAGGGGTGGCCTCCAAAGAAATAACTCAAATGACTATTTGGGGAAACCACTCAGCTACACAGTACCCAGACCTGGTTCATGCGAGCATAAATGGCGAATCAGCTGCTTCTGTAATAAACGATCAAAATTGGATTGAGACCGATTTCATTCCCACGGTTCAACAACGCGGCGCAGCAATTATCGAAGCCCGTGGAGCATCAAGTGCAGCTTCGGCCGCGAACGCAGCAATTGACCATGTCCATGACTGGGTGCTGGGCACACCAACAAATGACTGGGTGTCCATGGGTGTTCCGTCAGACGGAAGTTACAGCGTTCCTGAAGGGTTAATATGCGGGTTTCCAACTACTTGCGTTGATGGCGAATGGTCAATTGTCCCTGACCTTCAAATAGATGATTTTTCTAGAGCTCGTATTGATGCGTCAGTAGCAGAATTAGCTGAAGAAAGAGACATGGTTCAACAACTCGGACTTATTTAATCTGGACGACAAGAAGCAAATACGTCACCTAAGCCCTTAAATACATCATGGTTGTCCACGAGAAGACGTGGATCTCCGCCAATCTCAAGTTGACCAGCAATGATTGCCTCTAATGGATCCATCGTTCCGGTAGCGATGTCCAAAGCTGTAGATCGACTAGTGGTAAACCAAACGTTCTCCGCTTCGTCAGTACCTGAATGAACACGAACCTCTCCATCGCCGATGGCTAGCCGCCAAGAAGGCCCATCGGTAATTCGATAACCCAGTACCAAATTTTTATTTAAGGAAACTTCTTTAAGGCCGAGATGTGTAGTTGCTGCTGCATCAAGAGCAGATATCCATTCTGGTGAGAGAAATGCAGCCATCCCCAAATCCTAGACGACGCTGACTCTCTTTAGTGATGCTTAAACAGGTACGTTTAAAGGATGGAACAGATCGGTAAGGGGCAAAAAACCTTCGACTATTCGCCTATAAAGGGCATCTGGCAGCGTCTAGAAGGACCAGAAGATGTGTTGACCTATTTAGAAAATGAAAACACCGAAGGGGTTATCGCAGTTATTCGTGATGCCGGCGCCACTTTTTTGTCCCCAATTTTTGAAGACCTCACTGGAGTGATCTGTACCGGCGGAACAATTCGAAGCCACATCGGGATTATTAGTAGAGAATTTCAAATACCAGGAGTTGTGGCAGCTGAATTACTTCATGAACCAGAAGACGGTACAGAAATCGAAATAGATGGAACCGGCGAATTCGGGATAATACGGTTACCGGAAAACTCGGAACGGTGACAAGGTGATCGAAAGAGTCAACCATCTCATAGGTGAAATTAACAGCGTCTCACGAGATTTGATGGCAGAACGAACTCATTACTCGTCTCAACTCATACCAGTTTCTGCCTATGTTGTGCTCTCCACCGTCGAAGCTTTTTTGCGTTATCCAGACATAGTGAAATCCATTGTTCAAGCAATGCCACCTGAAGAAATAGGTAAGCGAGCGCGAACCCCGGGTAGCCAAGCCAACTCAGTTTTTTTATGGGGAATCGCAAACTTTTTTCTTATCGGTAGACGGGTGATGTCTTTAGCTGACCCGTCTCTTGATTCTGTGGAACGAACCCACGACGTACTTGATTTTTGGGCGAAAACTTCGCAGGCTTATCGCGGCAACGATCATTTACATGCCGCAAACGCGAATGACACAATTCAGGTATATGACGAAGAAACATTAAAAGTCTTATTTGAAGGTATTTCCTCAGTTGATGAGGAGAGACGCCAAATTATTCGAAAAGCGAACGCGACACTTATTAATTATTTGTTTCTTTTATATTTTGATACTCGAGTTGGGCATGGAGACACCGGACCGTATCGCTTACCCGATGGAAGGTCGGTGATAGTGAGAGATTATTACCGGTTAGGGGAAAGCGATTTTTGGTGGTCCGGAGTTTCAAAAGAAATACCGTATAAAAATCTCACCGCAGTGTTTGTGATCGACAACGATGTTGATCTCATCATTACCGACTTTGGAACCACTGTTTCAGATCCGGAGAATTATCTTGACGGTTTAAGCGGCTTCGCAATCTTCACTACCGACTCTGGAGAGATCAGAGAACTTTCAGATGAGGAGCTTGTTGAAATGGCGGGTGTGGCGAAAGCGGCTCAAAAAAATCATTATCGCAATATTGTAAAAATGAGCAGAGATGAAAAAATTGCTTGCGGGTCATATGTTTATTTCACGTTTCTTCGCCCATTTGCTGAGATCGCTGGAATAAGTGATGACATTGATTGGACGTGCCCACGGGACACCCCAGCCGATTTGTATCCGTTTATAACGTTAGATTCTGAACCACAGATCGCTGACCCAGACGCAGAGTTATTTACTTACTACGAGTGAGTAGTTCTTTTTGCTAACGCGTCAAAAGCGAGAACTACAACAAAAGCTCCGACAGCCAACAAAGTAGGTACTAAAAATTCATCGCTGGCAGGCCAGTCAAGACCAACCCCTGGTTCAGTTTCGGAACCAACCCCATTAGGCCAAGGCCAAAGAACACGAAGCGACCCGACCATCAAACCAATTAGTACGGCGAGAACAATGTTCCGGTGTCGGTTGAGTAAACGATCCAGCAAAGTAGCGAAAAGCGCTAAACCGATTACTGCTCCTACAGCAAACACTGCAGCATCTCCCCAAATACGGTCATCGATTACTTCAAGCACTGACTCGTATAGGCCAAACATCAGCAGCAAAAAGGAACCAGATAAACCAGGAAGAATCATCGCGCAAATCGTTATCGCACCCGCTAAGAAAAGCACTAAAGGAGAAGGGTCACTGATCGGTCCGCTTTGCCACCCTAAACAAAAGAAAACAACTAAACCGGTTCCTATGATCGTGGCAACTGTAGAAATGTTTTGCAGGGGGAGTAAACGCCAAGAAATAATAATTGACCCGAGAACAAGGCCGAGAAACAGTCCCGCCATTTCTTCAGGATGATTTTCAAGACCGCTTTCTAACGGTCCCGCAAGAATCACTACCGCCGCTACTGCCCCAACACCTAACGGAACCAATAATTTCCAGTTAACAGACTTTAATCCCTTAGTTCCCTCAGAAATTTTCCCACGAACAAAAAAACTAACTGCTTTAGCTCCGTCACGTAACGCTTCAATTAACTCCTCATAAATACCAAACATGAGAGCCAAAGTGCCGCCAGAAACTCCCGGGATAGTATTAGCGACACCCATCAAAGCCCCTTGGCTCAAACGAAGTAAATGTTTAGTTCGTTTAAGCATCAGCAAGATTTACAAGAAATGGTGTCAGACCATCAAGAACAATATCGGGGCATCTCACCGGACGCCCGTCAGTGTTAGTCACAGCAATTGTTGCTTCTTGAGAAGCTAGTACTTCATCACCGCGTAGTATTCGTTGTCCCCAACGCGAAGAAGCTCGACGTAACTCTAAAACCTCAGTTTCAACAGTTAGAGAGTCTCCTCCAATCGCGGAAATCAGAAATTTAGTTTCAATCTTTGAGACAATAAAACGGAACCCAACTTTTTCTAAATCAGGTAAGCCAAGATTCGCCTTGTCAAGTAGTTCGATGCGTCCAGTCTCGAATAGTTGAACATAAACCGAATGATTTAGATGGCCATACGGGTCAAGTTCGTAAAAACGTACTTTGACATGATGAAAATGTGGCACAGCGAAGTTAAGCCTGTCCACTTAACGCACGGTTTTTTATCTTTGCTTTCACATAATCACGGTTCATGAACGCAATAAAGTCAAGACTTATCTCTTTAGGACATGCCTCATGGCATTCCCCATGGTTTGTGCACGAACCAAAGAACTCTTCCATAACTTCAACCATTTCTTCTGTACGGCTCCAGCGTTCTGCTTGTCCTTGAGGAAGTAGAGCCAAATGCCCAATTTTTGCTGATGTGAAAAGTTGTGCTGCAGAGTTCGGACAAGCAGCAACACAAGCACCACAACCTATACACGCTGCCGCGTCAAAAGCCTGATCAGCTGCATCTTTTGGCACTGGCGTCAAGTTAGCGTCAGACGCCGCCCCAGTGTTAACACTGATGTAACCACCAGCTTCGATGATTCGGTCCAGAGGGGAGCGGTCAACAGCAAGATCCCGGATTACCGGAAATCCGGCGGCACGGAAAGGTTCAACAACAATTTCGTCACCATCTTGGAATTCACGCATATGTAGTTGACAAGTGGCGGTTGCTTTTTGCGGCCCGTGTGCTCTTCCATTAATCATTACACCGCAAGTTCCACAGATTCCTTCACGGCAATCTGATTCAAATGCGATTGGTTCCAATCCTTGTTCGTTAAGCGAATCATTAAGAAGGTCCAGCATTTCTAGAAAAGAAGCGTCCGTCGTTATGGCTTGGTCATAGGTTTCAAAATGGCCATCATCGGATGGTCCGTTTTGGCGCCAAACTTTTATTGTCACGTTTATTATTTCTGCGTTGCCAGTTGACATAATTATCCTCGCCTACTTGTACGAACGCTGCGAAAGCGCAACATTTTCGAAAGTAAGTTCTTCACGGTGACGAGTTTGAGTGTTACCTGCACCATTCCATTCCCATGCCGCGACATGAGCAAAATTCTCATCATTCCTTTGTGCTTCACCTTCCGGAGTTTGGTATTCTTCACGGAAATGACCTCCACAAGACTCTTCACGAGTTAAAGCATCACGAGCCATAAGTTCAGCAAGTTCAAAGAAGTCATCCACCCGACCGGCTTTCTCAAGAGACTGGTTTAACGTGTCAGCGCTACCGGGCACACGAACATTTTTTAAGAAATCTTCGCGTAAAGCCGGAATATCAGATATCGCCCGTTCTAAACCTTCTTTATTGCGTTCCATACCAATATTGTCCCAAACTATGCGACCCAATTCTCGATGGTAGTAATCAACTGATTTAGTCCCATTGGTCGATAGCCAACGTTGAGTATCAGCCTCCACTGAAGCAACCGCTTGGGTGAAAACAGGATCCGAAGTCGGAACTGCAGATTCTCCTAACCGACCGGCAAGCCCATCACCTATGGTGTAAGGCAGCACGAAGTATCCGTCTGCTAACCCTTGCATAAGAGCACTAGCTCCTAAACGGTTCGCTCCATGGTCAGAAAAGTTCGCTTCTCCGATGCTATACAGGCCAGGAACGGTAGTCATGAGGTGATAGTCAACCCAAAGTCCGCCCATCGTGTAATGAATAGCAGGATATATTCGCATCGGAGTTTGGTAAGGATTCTCTCCGGTGATTCTTTGATACATGTCAAAGAGATTCCCGTACTTAGCAGAGATCGTCTCTAAACCATCTCGCTCTATAGCAGCGGAGAAGTCTAAGTAAACACCGTTGGCTAGAGGGCCCACTCCTCGACCTTCGTCCACTACAGTTTTGGCATTTCGCGAAGCCACATCACGTGGAACAAGATTACCGAACGCAGGATATTTTCTTTCTAAGTAATAATCTCGTTCGGTTTCGGGAATATCAGCTGCACTACGTGACTCACCTTCAATATTTGGAACCCAGATACGGCCATCATTACGCAACGATTCTGACATCAAAGTCAGTTTTGATTGGAAATCATCACTGGCTGGGATGCAGGTTGGATGTATTTGGGTGTAGCAAGGGTTAGCAAAAAATGCTCCTTTACGGTGAGCACGCCAGGCAGCAGTGACATTACACATCATCGCATTGGTCGAAAGGAAATAAACGTTGCCATACCCACCTGTAGCTAAAACAACAGCATGCGCAGAATGAGGAGTGACTTCTCCACTCAATAAATCTCGAACAACGATTCCACAGGCTTGACCATCTTTAGTCACGACATCAAGCAACTCTGACCTTGTATGAAGTTCAACTGAACCAGCTGCCACCTGACGCATAAGAGCGGAATAGGCACCAATGAGAAGTTGTTGACCAGTTTGACCACGAGCATAAAAAGTACGAGAAACTTGAGCCCCACCAAATGAACGGTTGTCTAACAGTCCGCCGTAATCTCGAGCGAAAGGGACCCCTTGCGCGGTGGCTTGATCAATAATATTTGTTGAAACTTCTGCTAGGCGATGCACGTTGGCTTCACGAGAACGAAAATCTCCACCCTTTACTGTGTCATAGAATAAACGATGAACAGAGTCCCCATCATTTGTGTAGTTTTTCGCACCATTTATGCCTCCTTGAGCTGCAATACTGTGTGCACGACGGGGAGTGTCATGAAAAGTGAATGCTTTAACTCGATAACCTAACTCGCCTAACGAAGCAGCAGCAGATGCGCCAGCAAGTCCCGTACCCACGACAATGATTTCAAACTTTCTTTTATTGTTCGGGTTGACAAGATTCATAGAGAATTTATGATTCTCCCACTTATCGGCAATTGACCCTTCAGGCACTTTTGAATCGAGAATATTTTCGCTCATTTAATTAATGTCCTTCTGCCTGTTCCGCAAGACATTCCACTACATTAATTTCACTTGCCGGGCACTCTCTGTTGTCTTCATTAATCAAACCGGTTTGAGCGAAAATTGGGAATGAAAGATTACCAACCAGAATGACCCCTGCTAACGCAGTAGCCAGGCCACGCCTTAAATGATTGTATTTAGGGTTGTTCACTCCGAGACTCTGAAACATTGACCAAGCTCCATGGAAAATATGCATGGCAAGAGCGACGTTGGCGACAATGTAGAGAATAGCGACGGGAAGGCTAGATAAAGATTCAGAGACATTATGGTAAGGATCCCCTGGAACGAAATCATCACCAAGCCACCAACCCCAAGTCAGATCAGCTAAATGGTAAAAGAGAAACAAAGCGATTATTGGACCAGTCCACCTCATTGTCCGGCTTGCATAACCTGCAGCAATATGGTCTCTGCCGCCTTCGTATTTCTTTGCGCCTCCCACCAAGGTGGCGTTGTTACTTGAGTGTCCTGAAAAATTTTTTAAAGTAATTGCAGAATGGAGATGGAGTCCAAACATAACAAGTAAACCAAATCGAAGCAGCCAGAGAATAAATCCTTTCGGAACAATTCCACTTGCCAAAGTTCTTAAAGATTCGGCGTATTCGTGCATGCGCGCCGGGCCTTCATATACGTGAAGATTCCCGATCATATGTATGAGAACAAAACCAATTAAGCCAATTCCAGTAAGGGCCATGACCCACTTTCGCCCTACAGCTGTTTGATAAATATTCAGCGGGAAAGGCCATGAACGCTTTTTTGACCGTACAGGAGTCACACGGTAACGCTCGTTTGTGGTCTGAGCCATAAGAAGCCTTATTTTCTAGTAGGAACTTACTTGTGACGGTATCGCCACAGTATCTTTTTCTCCATCATAAGTGACTATGGTCACTTCTTTAGGACCAAAGCATGGGTTTATTTCTTCGTGTAGGTGTATTGGTTGTATGATTTTGCTTCTTCTGATTCAAGTTCAAGAATAAGATTCACCGATTCAACAGTATTTGACACTGCGTATTCAATTCGGCCGATATGTCTTGCGGAGTCAGCTTCGATGCTCCCTTCCCACATATTGACATGTGTTTCATCTCCGATAGTTAGACGAGAGGTCACTAAAGCCTGATGAATGGGTTCTCGGCCATCATGGACTGCAGTCACATTCGTAGTTACAACTTTTTCTCTTGCAATTAAATCAAAAAAAGGATCAGCAACAATGATTGTTTCAGCGCAAGCCGCAGTTACAGCACTATAGGCAGGTTTAAGATTTCCTCTTTGATCAATTACCCCACTAGTGGTTTCGTAACGAGAGTCAAGCAATGAATCAAAGGTAAAGCCTCCGCACGGGCGATATTTGCGTCGGCGAAGAATTTCAATCTGAGTTTTAAGTAAGTATGCCTGTTGACTTCTTGTCGCAGCGGACCAACTTTCAAAATCTGAGAACATTTCTGGAGGGAAGACTCTAAGAAGAATGTCAATAATGTCTTCACTCTCAGTATCTAATTTAGAAAAATCAAAGATGGGCCATTTTTCAGAACTAATTTGTAGCTTTTCTGGAACCGAGTAACTACCGAAAGCAGAAACAAATTTTCCTGCCCACGGCTGCAGATCCAAATAGGTTGACAACTCATCTGCTTTTCCTTGATGCCACCCAAACCATAGATGGCTATTGGCTTCTTGAGGTCTTGGCAAGCTTGGTAACGTTCCGGCACTCGCTATTGCAGGACGTGATGGGTCTTGCCGGCGGAGAGATCGACGTATGGATTGATCAAGTACAGAACGAGTCCATGTCGGCTTTTGCTGTTCAACGAGACTTGGAGCACTTCGATCCGTGTCAACCGGATCAGGGCTATCGTGTCCACACCAAACAATAATTGACGGGTGATGGCCAAAGTTATCCACAAGTTCTCTCGCTTGGCGCATGGCTTGGTCTCTTACCGAACGGTGGTAGTCGCCTGTTAACGGCATGTCTTGCCATACAAGCAGTCCTGCCTGATCAGCTGCATCATAAAAAGAAGGATGTGTTACGTGTCCTTTAACCCTTATAAGGTTCAAGTTTGCTTCAATAGCATCTTTGATGTTTGCTGTAGCAGATTCTCTAGTTATTCCGGCGAGATTCTGATTAAGAGCTGCAACATTTGCTCCTCGTAAAAAGATTTTTTCACCATTAATCAGCCAGTGTTGACCTTTCATTTGGACAGAGCGAAATCCGATTTGTTTTTCACGTTTGTCACTTATTTCACCTGTCTCAGTAGCCAGAGTGAACTCAGCATTAATTAACGGTTGCTCTCCGAGTTCGTAAGGCCACCAAAGTTCAGGATGAGGAATCCGAATTGTCCATTCAACTCGGTTCTCTCCTGCAGCTAAAGGTTGACGATGCCGATGATCGATGCCAAGAATTTTTGTTTTAAAAATTGTTAGGCATGGATTAGTTGTTTCCACAACGGCTCGTACCGCCAAGGTTGCAACTGTTGGATTGGCATCAACACAAACTGCACGTAAATGACGAAAAGCGATCGGCCCCGTTGTACGTAAACGTACTGGCTGCCAGATGCCTCCAAGATTCAAATTTGTTGTATGAAGACCAGTTAACGAACGTTTTTCATTGTCTCCATCACTAGAGGGAGATGTCACTTCTATAGCAAGAAGATGTTCTTTTTGTTTTCTTAGGGCTTTAGTTAACTCAAGACTGTGGGGGAAGAAATATCCTTCTGTTACTCCAAGAAAAGATTCGTCAACCCAAATGTCTCCTTGTGAGAAAATGCCATCTAAGTCAAGCCAAAATCGCTGATCCGGCTCAGAGGGGTCTAATTCAAAGCGAGTTCGGTAAAAAAGTGGGCCATCAGTATCTTTGAAATCATTGGCTAGACCCCAGTGGCTTGGAATTGGAATTTCCGGCCAATCGCTGTCATCTAAGTCAACTAATGGAAAATTTCTTCTTAAATTGTCGTCAGCGCAATGCGCACGCCATAAACCAGAAAACTTCATTAACTAAGACGCTAGTCGGATAATTAGGTTTAACGAAGAGTCATTACTCCGTTATCAAAAACTACGCGGTCGGTGACACGAGTTTGAAAAAGAATTGAATCCCCATTTTCCCAAATATGAACTGAAAGTTCTTCCCCTGGTGCAACTGGAGACTTAAATCGTCCTCCCATTCCACCGAAACGGTCAGTGTTTGAATCACAAACTGCGTGAAGTAAAGCTCTTCCTGTAAACCCGTATGTGCATAGACCATGCAATATTGGTTTTTCAAAACCGGCAGCTGATGCGAATGTTGGATCGGAATGCAAAGGGTTTCTATCTCCGTTTAGTCGATAAAGAAGAGCCTGATCTGTTCTTGTGGGGTAGGAGACAACGTCGTCGGCTGGCCGATCAGGTAATTCCCAAGCATTAGATGGGCCTCGATCTCCGCCCCATCCGCCTTCGCCGCCTAAGAAGAGACCAGATTTTGTTGACCACATTGGGTTTCCATTAAGGTCTGTAACGTCGTTTTCTAAATAAACGAGAGCAGCTTTTCCTTTGTCATAGATTTCTCCGACTCGCGCAGTAGCAATCCCTTTACCTGAGGCAGGAAGAGTTTGATGCAAGGTAATGTGTTGTTCAGCATGGAGAAGAAAAACTGGATTGAAATCTCCGAATCCAGGGGTTTGCCCCCCACCCATCACAACAACTTGAGTGGGTAAAGATTTTTGTTCAATTTCATTCGAATTTTCAGTAGTGAAATTCAATTCAAAACCTGTTGGATCAGTGACACCAGCTCCTACTCCTAAGGAATAAAGAAGGCTGTCGTCAGATGTCCAAGAGAATTCTTTTGGTTCACCTACCGAACCGGCAGCATCTGGATTAATGGACATAATTTCACGCTCCTTTTTTGATGTCCTCACGCTAGGAGAGTGTTGCTCTTTCTGGCGAATCGGGGTTAAAAACCCAAAAATGAGGAAATTTCTGGCGAATCGGGGTTAAAAAACCCAAAAATGAGGAAATTTCTTACGTACTATTTGCAATTTATTAAATAACAATGGTGTAATTACATGTAGAGGCTTTATAAAATAAAGTTATATATATGCCAACCATCAAATCTTGATGAAAATCATGGCTTTGATCCAAAAAGGAGGCGAAAAAGTAAATGGGTATTTTCGCTAAACCAGGTTTAGACACTTCTTGGCAAGAATTCTCGAATTGTCTTGGAGTGGATCCCGATCTTTTCTTCCCAGAGCGCGGAGCAAGCACACGTGAAGCAAAAGATGTATGCCGTGGTTGCGTAGTCAGAGAAGATTGTCTTGAATTTGCTTTACAAAACGGGGAAAAGTTTGGAATTTGGGGTGGAATGAGCGAACGTGAACGCCGCCGTATTCGCCGCCAACGAGCACTGGAACGGGCCGCTGCAGCTGCTGCTGCTGCCGAATCAGCTTAAATATTTTTTACAACAGAGACAGATTATCTTTTCTGGTACCCACAACCGCCTAAGTACAGGTAGTCTGACATTATGAATATTGTTGGATTTCTTTCAAGTAACGAATTGATCATTGTGGCGATTGTCGCCGTTGTTCTTTTTGGTGGTAGCCAACTTCCAAAGTTGGCACGTAATCTTGGTAGAGCTCAGAAAGAGTTACGAGAGGGCATGGCTGAAGGCGCTGCTGAAGCTGAAGCTGAAACCGAAACCGACACTTGATCAAAATAAAAATCAGAAGACTAGTTTGAAATTCGTATCGCTTGAGGAGCCCTGTCATGACTGACACCACAGAAGATCTTGAACCACAACCACCACAAGGTGACGTTAAAGTCATATATCTTGGACCCATTGCACCTCACTGGGAAGTCCAATCAACATTTGGTGACCGTGAGCTAATTGATTCATTCCGAGATCGGATTTCATCTCGATTGTTACTTCTTCCACCGCACGATCCACAGTTTCGAAGAAACCGAGAAAGAATTAATCGGGATGCTGAGAGAGAAAACGTTTTAATTAGTTGGGACCTTGGCTTCGAAGAGGATGATGAAGACCTCTAATAAAGACCTACTCAATATTTTAAAAACACCCCTGGCTTAAGCCAGGGGTGTTTTTGTTTTACACCGAGTCTGAGAGGGGAAACATTCTCGGAGATAAATCATGTTTTTGAGAGTTCGATATCAGGTAACCGAAATACCCCCATTTCAGAAGATAAGAAATAAATCGTTCTAACATTTCTAAGCTGCAGTAACTGAAAGTGGCTGATGAGATACACGCCGCGCTTTTAAGATTCGACGACGTTGACGTTCAGAACATCCACCCCACACACCATGATCAATACGGTTATGAAGCGCATACTCAAGACAGGGTTCTGTTACAGGGCAGTTGCTGCAAATATCTTTAGCAACAATGACACCCATCCCATCACTAGGGAAGAAAGTATCAGCAGGAGAGCTTGCGCAAAAACTTTGTTTCATCCATGTGGCATTCATTAATTTTTCTTTCTTTATTCCGGTTTTAATTGCTAACTTGCTTATTTATGCCATATCGGACCGAAAATTGGTGTAAAGAAAACCGAAAATTCATATAAAAAGACTGAAATATTGGTTTTTTTTTAAAAAGAAAGTCTTTATAAAATATGAGCGTCTTGTTAGATAAGATTAAGTAATGGAAGAACTGATTCGAACTAAAATTTGATTTAGGAATCTTGTGGAAAAATCTTCTCCTGCGCTAAATTCTGACAATTCAAACGAACGTGGAATGTCAACGTTGGTTAGGGCACTCCTAGTTATTGCTCTTTTGTACCTATTCCTCACCGGAGTCGAATTATTAGGTGGTGGATTTAAAAGTCTTGGAAAAGATCTAGTTGATGGATTATTTAAAGGTGTTTCAAACCCTATTGGTGGGCTTTTTGTCGGGCTTTTAGCAACAGTCTTAGTTCAATCTTCCTCAGTTTCAACTTCAGTCATAGTTGGTTTAGTAGCTAGCGGCGTTGTAAGCACTGGCGACGCAGTACCTATGATTATGGGAGCTAATTTAGGGACAACAGTTACAAACACTTTGGCGTCATTGGGCCATGTTCGACGTGATATTGAATTCCGGCGAGCATTCGCCGCAGCTACCGTTCACGATTTTTTTAATATTCTTGCTGTAAGTGTTTTCCTTCCTATAGAACTTGCAACCGGTTATCTATCATCAACCGCTTCATGGTTAACGGACAAAGTCATTGGTTCATCTGGTGCAGAATTTAAAAGCCCCTTAAAAGCAGCGGTGAAATTGCCTGCGACATGGGTTAAAGAATTACTTTCACATTTTGGAGCTCACGGAGATGTTAAAGGCGGCTTAATGATTGGGGTGGGCTTAGTATTCATCTTTTTGGCTTTGGCATATATCACTAAAAATATGCGGTTGTTAGTTGCAGATCGTGTCGAGGTAGCTATTAACCGTGCTTTAGGAGCTGGTTCAGGAATAGTAGCCATCTTAATCGGCACATTAATTACCATCTCGGTGCAGTCGTCCTCTATCACCACCTCGGTACTTGTTCCTTTGGCAGCTTCTGGGGTGCTCACTCTTGAAAACATTTATCCGGTAACGCTGGGAGCAAATGTCGGAACCACGGTTACTGCCCTTTTAGCTTCCCTAGCAACGGGAAGCCCAGCCGCCGTCACTGTAGCGCTTGTTCATACACTCTTTAATATCAGTGGGATACTCGCTTTTTACCCGCTGTCAAGCCTTCGAAAGATTCCTATAAGGATGGCGAACAAACTTTCAGGTATAGCAGCAGAACGAAGATCGTTGGCTCTTGTATATACCTTGACTGTGTTTATAGTCATTCCGTTATTGGGAGTACTGGTTTTGAGGTAGGGAACTTAATGAAATTGTTGAAACAGGAAAGTATGATTAGAGATAGTAGGGGGAATAAAAAATGGTAATGAGTTTCTTTCGCCGGCCAGAAGAAGGCGGATTAGAGAGCATCGAATCTCAAGTGCAGAGAATGGTTACCGATGCTCGGCACACATTTGATTTAGCACTTAGCGCAATCACTGGAGGACCAGTTGAAACTGTGGCTGAAGAAGTTCGGCGTACAGATCGAGGAATTAATTCAACAGAGGTTGAAATACGTCGAGCCTTAGTAGTTCATGCCTCAGTTCATGGAGGCGCAGATACACCAGAGATGTTGGTATTCATGAATATGGTAAAAGATTTAGAGCGCATCGGAGATTACAACAAAAACATTTTTGATCTTGCGGAAGAAGGGGTCTCTTTTGCTGATTCTTCTGATCTTGAATCCATTCTCGTTTTGCGTGATGAGATATCGGCACGGATCGCGCTCATGGGTGAGATTTTAAATTCCCGTGATGAAGAACGGGCTCGAACTTATATAGAACGAGGCGATGAGCTTCGACGCGATTTTGATGGTCGTATAAATCAGCTTCTTCACTCAACGGAACCTGCAGTTACCTCTGTGCCTAAAGCTTTGCTTTATCGATTTTTAAAAAGAGTCACCGCTCATTCTTCTAATGTCGTATCTGCAGTCGTCATGCCAGTTGATCAACTTGACTACTTTGATGAATCAGAGGACACACGTAGTTGAGGGGATGGATAGGTGACTGAACCTAAAAGAGTATTAGTCACTAATGATGACGGGATTGACTCACAAGGACTAATGGCATTAGCTCGCATGTCTCAAGAATCAGGGTTTCTTCCGTTTGTTGCTGCTCCTTCTAAAAACTGGAGTGGAGCTTCTGCGGCTCTTGGTCCTTTAGCTAATCCCGATCATGTACCTGTTACTTCGCTCACTTTTCCTGAGGTAGAGGGTGTGGAAGTATTTTCAGTTGATGCACCACCCGCTTTGATAGTGATGCTTGCGATGCTCGGCGGTTTCGGAGACCCACCGGATTTGTTGATATCAGGAATCAATAAAGGCCCGAATACTGGAAGGTCAACTATGTACTCCGCAACAGTTGCCACTGCTCTTGTATCTTCTAAGTTTGATTGTCCAGGATTAGCGGTAAGTATCGGTGATGGGACAGAAGATGGATCTGAAGAATGGGAGTGGCCAACTGCGGCAATGGTCGCAGCTCCGCTACTTGTCTGGCTGGCAACTGCACCGCTGAGAACAGTGCTGAATCTAAATGTGCCAAATGTGAAACCAGACAAAGTACGAGGGATATGTCAATGCGATTTAGCACCCTTAGGTGGTGTTCATACCAGCATTGTTGATAAAGATGAAACAGGAATACATATAGACCTCTTACCAACTCAAAATGAAATACCTACTGGAACAGACTCTGCGAAATTGCGTGAAGGCTACGCCACAGTTACTCCCCTTAGGTCTACAGCGGCGGTAGAGACAGATCTTCCTATTATGGGCTGGTCTAAAGGATTAGATTTTAAAACTTGAGAGTGCGCAAACTTCATTACCATCAGATGTGTAACGGTGGGAAGAAGTAAGGAATATATACACACCGCCATGAAAAATTAAGGCATAGTCTTAGATTGTGGACTTCGTTGATGAACCCTCCTCGGGACCTAAAGAACAAAAAACACCATCTGGTCTTTGGCTAACACCGTTTGCTCGACTCGGGAGAACTCACGCGTTTGGAACCATGTCCGATGCAATGATCGCGGTGGCTCTTGCCGGTTCAGTATTTTTTTCCGTAGACCCAAGCGCTGCACGTTGGCGAGTTGCACTCTATTTAGTTCTCACCATCGCTCCCTTTGCAGTGGTTACACCGCTTATTGGTCCGCTCATTGACAGGATTCCCGGTGGACGACGACGAATGATCCTTTTTACAATCATCGGACGCGGTGTTTTGGCATGGTTAATGACCCGACACATAGACAGCCTGTTTTTATTCCCAGAGGCATTTGGTTTTCTCATTTTAGGGAAAAGCTATTCCGTGGCTAAAAGTGCGGTGCTCCCTGAATTAGTGCGATCCGATCTCGGTCTTGTAGAAAGTAACGCCAAACTTAGCATCGTAGGTGCATTGAGCTCAATGACGGGAGCAGCAATTGGGGGACTGGCTTTACTCGGTGGAGATGCTTGGCCGGCGTGGGCTGCCGTATTTGGATTCGGATTAACAACTCTGTACGCGCTACAAATGCCAAAAATTGTTGTAGCTAAAAAACCAGCATCCGTTAACGAAATAACAGAACTTCGAACAGAAAGCATTGTCTATACTGCCGGCACCATGGCGTTTCTTCGCGCCGCAGTAGGATTTGTAACTTTTTTACTTGCTTTTGAATTCCGAGGAGGAGAAGAAGGGCTGTCTTTAAGTGGGATAGGTGAAGCAGCCGGAGTGGCAACAGGACATTTACGTGACCAAAACGTTTTTGGAACCCCAGGTGCTCCCGCTTGGCATTTCGGAGTTGTCATGATTGCTGCAGGGCTTGGAATGCTTATTGGAGCGAATCTCGCACCTCGTTTTAGAAAAAGATTCCTTGAAGAACAAATAATCTTTTTCTCACTTCTACTACTTTTCACCGGAGCAATAATCGCTTCTTTCGCTCGTGGGGTTCTTGCAGCAGTTCTTATTTCTTTTGTAACTACGGTTTCAGGAGGAACAGCCAAACTAGCCTTTGACTCGCTAGTTCAACGCGACGCCCCTGATGCAAACCACGGAAGATTTTTTGCAAAATTTGAAGGAAGATTCCAAATGAGTTGGGCAATCGGAGCGCTTATAGCTGCACTTGCTCCGATACCGGTTTATGGAGGGTATGCAGGATTAGCGTCACTTTCTGTAGTTGCTCTTCTCTGGTATCACATAGCAACTCAAGAATCACGAAGACGAGCCACTCCTACAAAATCGGATCGGTCAGATGGTCAGCTTCCAATCTGGGAAAGAGAAAAAATTGACCCTGATGATTAACAACTCACGTATCAAGAAGTTCAGTTCGAGCCAGCCAAAGACGAGAGTTCTCTACCTCATTGGGGGTAGGAAGAAACCTCTTGTCTTCCCATAATCTGGCAAGATCGTTGGTGCCACCCCACTTAATCACTCCACTGACGAACGCAGTACCACGATCTACTTGTTCTTGGGTGAGGTTAAGGCCAAGAACTTTTTCAACAAATCTGTCCGATTCGCTTGTCTCAACCCGTCGCCGCCGTAAAGCTTCAGTAATCATCGAATAATTCGGAACAAGTCCCGTGCCGATTTCGTCCATAAAGTAATCGACGTAACCGATAACTATGGAAATAAGAGCTTCAAGATGTGGTAGTAACTCTTCTTGATCTGCCGACCGTACCGCACCCAAAATAAAACTTGGGTCAAGATTTTCACCAATGCTTAAAAAATCTTCAATTTCAGGCGAAACACCCATTTCATTTAACTGCTGCTCAAGTGCAGAAGAATCACTTTGGAAACTACTTGCATGACGTGTCAATAATTCACTTATTGCTTCACGAACATGTGTAACCCCAAATACCGCATGATGAAGGGATTCATGAAGACATACCCAAAGCCGAAGACCTTCAATTGGCAAACTCCAATCTTTCCCAAAATCATTGATGTTTGGATCAATTAAAAGAAGGTTTTCTTCAGAGCGAGGAATTGGGAGGTCGTAACTGCCTAAATTTCGAGTAGCGAGTCGCCCAACCATTGTTCCAGTAGTGATACTAGACATTTGTGGAACAAGAGTTGAAAATATTTCAACAAACGCCTCCATTGCTCCTTCCGGTAAACCAAGAAAGTCTTCACTTGGAAGATTTTCTCTAAGTGTTTCTGGATCAGGCAATCCTTCTTGTAAAGAATCAGTCATCTGAGAAAGCAACGGTTCAAGAGAGCTAATACTTTTTTCCGCCCATAAAGAACGATTAAGAGGTTCAATCACGAGAGGACGGCCACGATTAATCAGGAGACCGGTGTGATTTTCCACTTGTAATTGCGCTACTCGAGCTAACGGTTCATATTCCATGCGAACAATAGGGTCAATATTTACCTCAGATCTACCTTCAGAAGCTATAGACATAGCCAAATGTCGTGCATGGTCATTAGGGTTAATTTTCGAAAGCCCACTAAACTCACTTGACCCCATGACTTTAAAAAAATCACTTAACTGCTCAAATGGATCAGAAGGGTCTTCATTGAACCCGTCATCTGGTGTTTCATTTTTGTCCACAAAGGCATCGTAGAGCAATGAATACCAAGAAGCCTCGCGTTGTGGTCACAGGATCTACAGGAGCTGTCGGTCGGCAAGTATGTGTACGCCTAGCTGAAGAGGGCTATCAAGTGCTTGGATTGGATCAACGATCAGGAATTTCTTTAAATCCGGAAGTCTCCTTACAGACAGTTGATTTAGCAGTGGCAGATTTAAGATCACTTCTTGACGGTGCTGATGTGGTCGTTCATCTTGCTTCTGGAGTTCAAGCCCGTGATGTTGATGAAGATCCGGGGCACAACATGCTTGCTGTTGCTGAGAGACTACTAGTAGCAGCAGATGGAGCTGGAGTCACTCATTTAGTCATTCGTTCTTCAGCAATGGTTTATGGTGCATGGGAAGATAATCCAGTTCCTCTTACTGAAGAAGCAGAAATTCGGCCTTGCCCAGATTTCCGATTTGCTGAACATCGTGCTTCTCTCGAAAATCTTGCCCAAAAGTGGGCTAAAAAAAATCAAGCACGATCTGCTTCGCTTCTCCGAACAGCGGTCACTGTTGCGGAAGAACGACCCGGCGGGCTTGCGAGAGTTCTGGAGTCAGCAAAAAATATTCGAACTGAAGAAGGTGACCCAATGGGGCAATTTCTTCATGCAGACGACTTAGCAGAAGCAGTGGTATGTGTAGTAAAAAACACTTTTGATGGCCCAGTTAACGTGGCGCCAGATGGGTGGATGTCATCTGCTCTTTTAACAGAATTGAGTGGACCGGTTCCTCGAGTGCGGCTACCTGCGTTCATAGCACGTCTCGTTGCATCAATAAGATGGCAAATTGGCTTGACAGATGCTCCAGCATCCATAGTTCCATACACGATCTATCCGTGGATTATTTCTAATGACAAACTTAAAGAACTAGGTTGGGAAGCTAAACACACAAATGAAGAAGCTTATGTCGCTGGATACGAACCAAAATTGAGCGACCAACTCACTGCGGGAAGCCGTCAACGATTGGCGTTTATTGCAACAGCATTAGCTTTAGTTCTTCTTATTTATGGAGCGATACGAGTATTTCGTGATTCAAACGAAGACTAAAAATACGTGGAGGCCCTTCGAACGGGTCGTACGATGAAATGCATGTCAGAAACTTTGGAAGAATCTTCAGATCTTTCATCTTCAACAGAAGATGACTGGTGTGCGCTGTATGACTCCGATCTTCCAGTTGAAGAATCTCTTAAATGGGCTAATCACCCTAGTTGTGGTGCTGTAGTTCTTTTCACAGGTAATGCTCGGGACCATGCTCATGAGCGACCAAACGTGAACGAACTCGCTTTTGAAGCTTATAGAGAGCAAGCACTTCCCAAAATGCAAGAAATTATCAATCAGGCACGTTTGCAATGGCCGGAAGTAAAACGGTTAGCGCTTTTACACAGAACAGGGAAAGTAGAAATTGGAGAAACCGCAGTCGTTGTTGTTGCTTCTTCTCCACATCGGCCAGATGCATTTGAATCGGCACGGTTCTGTATTGATGTATTGAAAGCAACTGTCCCAATTTGGAAATACGAAAAATGGGGAGACAATGAGAATTGGGGAGTTGATGCCCAAAATATTGTCAACATTTCTGAACTTCCGATTAGCAGAAATGTGGCTAACCCAGTATGAATCCTTCTGTATTGTTTCTTGCGGGTGGAATAGTTTTTGCTCTTCTTGGATCGCTAGTGGTGTGGCTAGTGAGTCGCCCGCGCTCACGGCCCCAGGACCCGAATGAGTTAAGAAACACTTTGAGAGATCTTCATCAAAATGGTGTTAAAACAAGTCGTTCAGGCCCAATGACTCGTCCAGATAGAAGTTCGTATCAACCTAAAGAATTTCAATCGGAACAATCATCGAACAAATTCCCTACTTCGGATAACAGGTAAGAGAAATGGCACGAGATCTCGCTATTGACTTAGGTACTGCTAACACTTTGGTTTATGCACGTGGTGAAGGATTAGTTTTCGCTGAACCATCTGTTATCGCGTTAAATAAAAGAAATGGTGAAGTTCTTGCCATGGGTAATGAAGCATGGAAAATGATTGGTAGAACCCCAGGTCATATTGTTGCTGAACGGCCACTCCGTAAAGGAGCGATTAAAGATTTTGATGTTACTCAACGCATGGTTCGAGTTTTATTTGAACGAGTAGGAGTCAGTAGATTTAATCGACCCAAAGTACTGATTTGTGTTCCATCGGCAATTACTGCAGTGGAGAGAAGAGCAGTAACTGAGGCAGCTAGACGAGCAGGAGCAACAGATGCTCAACTTATTGAACAGCCTTTAGCAGCAGCAATTGGAGCAAATCTTCCTATAAGCGAACCGGTAGGGAACATGGTGGTTGATATCGGTGGGGGAACCTCAGAATCAGCGATGTTGTCTCTGGGCGGTGTTGTTGCTTTAGAAGCAGTTCGAGTTGGTTCTTTTGATATTGATGCAGCTATTCAAGATTATCTTCGAAGTGAATATGGAATGGCTATTGGTGAGCACACTGCTGAAGAGATCAAAATACAGATCGGTTCTGCAGCTCCAAGTCCTGTGGAACTAAGAGCGGAAGTAATAGGTCGAGAAATTATGACTGGATTACCGAAGAAAGTAATTTTGACAGCGACAGAAGTGCGTAAAGCAATTAATGAACCAGTTACTGCCATGATTGAATCTGCGGTCACTTGTTTGACGCAGGCTCCCCCAGAGTTGGGACAAGACCTCATAGCACAAGGCATTCACTTGGTAGGAGGTGGAGGGCTTCTTAGTGGATTTGATCTACGCCTTGCTGAAGAAACCGGTGTTCCTGTGCGTCAAGTGGCAGAACCACTTGAATGTGTCGTTTTAGGGGCTGGGCAATGCATTGAGAGCTTTGAAGCTATGCGAGCAATGTTTATGGATTCGCGACCACGAAAAGTTGGCCGATAGCACAGTTGGTTTCGTTGTATCCGACGTTATTGAATTACTTCAATCAACTACAGGAACTTTCTTTGAACCCATAGTCATCCCATAAGCGATCTGCAGCTATAGAAGGTTCCATAAACCCATAGTCATCGGCGTAAGCGAACGCATCTTCATACCTTGAAAAAGTTCCTGAAAATCAATTGAATTTTAAAGTGTTTAAATTAAGAAAGAAGATCTTCAGCAGCTTGACGTGTCTGTAAATCACGATCCTTCAGTTTCTTCTTCAACGCTTCTTCTACTTCTGGTCCCTCAAAAGGAGCAAGCGCTAGTGTGGCTCGTCGCCGTACATTAGGTTTATCATCAAGTGCCGTTAGGAGCGCTGCCAAACCATTGATATGACCTAAAGAACCGAGACAAGCGACTGCTGCTTCTCGACAAAGAGAATCGTCATGTTTTAAAGCGAGTCGGCTTACTTCGCTAACTATTTCAACAGTATTTTCGCATTCATTTCCGATTTCTCCGATAACCCAACAAGCTGTTTCAATAACAAATGTTGATGAATCTTTCAGTAGAAACAAAATTTTATCTACACACTCTTGGTTGTCAGAAAATTCAATGATTAACTCAAGGGCACGTTTTCTTACTCCCTGATCTTCATCATCTAATGCATTTAAAATGTGCTTTTCAGCGTCGAGCTTTAATTGAACAACCGTGGCTAATGCCGCTTCTCTCACTACAGGAGCGGCATCGTTTAAAAATTCAACTAACTCAGATTCGCTAAATTCGTTAGTTTTATGTCTGGCGAGGATGGCTTCACGTCGACGTTCAGCAACCTCTTTGGAAGGGGGGCTTCCTCCGTACCCATGTTTTTTCAAAACTGTCACCCAATAAATTGTTCAAGTAAAAACCCTGCAGCAAAAAATACAATACCTAAGACAGCGGCTATAGCAATGCCTCCACCTATCACGATGGCAACAATAAAAAGGATTGATCTTAAACGATGCCACCACTGGATTTTTGCTTTTTCTCCAGTGGAAACCTTACGTGGAGGTTGGAACCAAATTCCAGATAATGCACCGATATTCCATTTTTGATCTACACCTTTTTCAACATCACCATCAGGAGGTAACCAATTCTTTCTGATGGAGTGAATCTCAACTCCACTGAATAAATCAGTATTTTCTTCGCTAGGTAATAGTTTTGTGACAGGGAAAGCGACACGAATCATGGCAGGCTTAATAAAACTAAGAAAAAACTGGATCCAGAAAAATAGAATCAGAGCACAAACCCCGAAGGTAAATAAAGGCATGGAAGAAGACATTAATGAAAAGAATACAGGACACCGTGTCACAGCAAAAGAAATACCACCAGGATCTGAAATTTTAGAAGAATCAAAAGACTTATCAGACCAGAGAAAATGGCCTCAAATCATTTTTTTAATAGGCCTTGTTGTCGTAATTGTCATGTCGTTCGTTCAATTCCCTTACTATGCCTATGCCCCCGGATCAGTTAATGCGTTGACAGAACGTGTAGCTATTTCTGGAACAGAAACCTTCTTACCTGAAGGAGAAATTCTTTTCACTACCGTCTCTCAAGATTCAGAAGTCAACGGCTGGGAATTTTTACAAGGAACCTTTGATGAGTCAATTCTTCTTATCAATGAAAATGTAATTCTCGGAGAGCGTGACCGTAGCGAGGTTCGAGCATTCAATCTTGAATTGATGAGGTCATCGAAGATGACTGCAGTTGCAGTAGCACTCCAGCATTTAGGTTATGAACCCTATTTGGCAACCGGAGTGGGAATGATTGAAGTGCAAGGCCCAGCAGAAGGATTACTTACAACGAATGATGTGATAACGGCAATAGCTACGGATGACACAATTGATTCAACAGATTGGATAGAACTAAACACGTCAGAAGACTTGATCTCTAAATTGCAAACGTATTTTCCTGGGGACACTGTCGTTTTCAGAGTCGAATCTGTAACAGGAGCAAACCAACATCAAATACCCATTGTTCTTGGTTCCCGACCAGATAATCCAGATGCAGCATTTCTTGGCATTTCGGTGCAGACCAGGATCGAAGATGCGCCAAATATGCCCTTTTCAGTTCACTTTGACACTGGAGCAGTAGGTGGCAACTCTGCTGGTCTCGCTCTTACCTTGTCCGTACTTGATTTAGTCACTCCGGGAGAATTAACTGGGGGGCTACGAGTCGCGACAACAGGCACTATTTCTCTAAATGGTGATGTCGGCCCTATTGGCGGAATCGTACAAAAAACAATTACTGCTCGACGATCTGGTGTTGATCTATTCATAGTTCCAACAATTGAATACCAAGAAGCGATTAAGTATGCCAAAGGTTTAAATGTTGTAGGCGTAGACACCTTAGATCAAGCTTTGAATGCCCTCGCTGAAGCTGGAGGGAATGCTCTAAATCTTTCTCTTTCAAATAACTAAATCAACGGTGTAGAGGCTGCTGCCTAGAACGGTAGGATTTTATCTATGAGTTCAGACGCGCCTCCTCCATCAGAACGACCAGACTCTTCTGCATCTAATCCACGAGCATCAGCCGGCGGATTTATGGGTAGAGCCAGAGGAAGAAGAATCACTGGGGGTAATCCCAGAAAATTTCGAACAATAGCGGTCGGTATTTTTGCACTCGTTACTTTCGGCCTAATGTTTTTCCGAGGGCTTGCGAGTTTTTATACCGATTTTCTTTGGTTTGATCAACTAGGGCACGGCGATGTTTTCACTTCAGTTTTTGGCGCACAGGTAGTACTCGTTCTAATTTTCACCTTTATTTTCTTCGCTTTACTCTTTATCAATCTGCGAGTCGCTGAGCGTCTAGCTCCAGCAATACGACCTCCGGGACCTGAAGAAGATATTTTGGGTCGCTTCCACGTACTTTTTGGAAACCGCACATTGCGTATACAACTTATTTTATCGCTGGTACTTGCTCTACTTGTAGGGATCGGAGTGTCAGGCCGATGGCAAGAATGGCTGCTTTTCACTAACGGAGTCGACTTCTCAACCGCTGATGCACAGTTTGGGAAAGACATTAGTTTCTATGTTTTCCAACTGCCCTTCTTAACTTTTGTAGTTAATTGGCTGTTCCGTAGTCTTCTTATTGTTTTCTTCATAACAGCAATCGCTCATTATGTAAATGGCGGTATACGTTTACAGACTTCTGGAGACAGAGTAAAACCGAAAGTGAAAGCCCACTTGTCAGTGGTTCTCGCTTTTCTTGCTCTGGTTAAAGCGGTTGACTACTGGTTCGCTCGATTTGAGCTCACTACCTCAACTCGCGGACATGTTGATGGCGCGAGTTACACGGATGTTAAAGCACAATTACCTGCTACCAACCTGCTGATTTTAATTTCTCTGTTTGCAGTACTTCTTTTGTTAGTAAACATCCGACGTAAAGGGTGGGTACTGCCGACACTAGCTGTAGGTCTCTGGGCTTTTGTTGCACTAGTAATGGGAAGCATTTACCCTGCGGTAATACAAAACTTAAGAGTCCAACCAGCAGAATCAGAAAAAGAAGCTCTCTATATTGAACGCAATATTGATGCAACACGACAAGCTTTCGGACTAGATCAAGTAGTGGAAGTTCAGATCGATGATTTTGATACAGAAATAAGCGCAGTCGATCTTCTCTCTAATTCATCTACCGTGCGCAATATTAGGATCCTTGACCCTGTTGTTGTCCAAGGAACTTTTGACCGTCTACAAGGAGAACGCGAGTTTTACCGCTTCTCTGATGTTCTTGACTCCGACCGGTATCAAATAGGTGGAGAAACAACTCAAGTACTTTTAGGCGCACGCGAACTCGATTTAAATGAAACTCGTTCATGGGAAAGCCAACATGTCGCCTTTACTCATGGCTACGGGTTAGCAATGGCTCCGGTGAGTAAGGTAAGAGGCTCTGGAGATCCCGATTTTGTAATAGGAGATCTTCCCGTCTCAATTGATGACTCGGTGGAAGTAACACTCGACACACCTCAAATCTATATAGGAGAAGGTCTAGGCGGTTATGCAGTAGTAGGAGCTAGCCGAGACGAAGTTGATTTCACAGATGAAAATCAGGAAACTCAAGATGTTCGATATGACGAAATTGATGGCCAAGGTGGAGTGGAAATAAATTCCTTCTTACGCAAAGCAGCATTTGCACTAAGATTTGGCCAGATTGAACCTCTAATCTCAAACTTCTTAACTGACGACTCAAGAATAATTTATGTTAGAGATGTAAGAGCCAGAGTTGAAAAACTTGCACCATTTCTCAAATTTGATGCCGACCCTTACCCAGTAATTCTTGATGGACAATTGGTTTACGTAGTTGATGGATACACGACAACTGACCGGTACCCCTACGCTCAACGAGCACCAGTATCTGATTTAGATTCAAATAGTGGGCTACGCGACAAATTTAACTATGTCCGCAATTCAGTTAAAGCAGTTGTGGATGCATTCGATGGAGACGTTAAATTTTATGTTGTTGACCCAGATGACCCGATTATTCAAGCTTACCAATCAGCTTTTAGCGGTCTTTTTTCTCCTGCTTCGGAAATGCCAGAATTACTTAATGATCATCTTCGCTACCCAGAAGACATGTTTCGTGTTCAATCAGAACTATGGGGTTCATATCACGTAGATGAAACAGAAAATTTCTATCAGCGAGCCTCTGAATGGGCGATTTCTCAGGATCCAGGGCGAAGCGGTGAAGGAGCAGCGAACCTTGCACTGGTTGACAATCAAGGTGTTCGAATCGGCACACGAGATGTTCGCATGTCTCCCTATCGAACAATCGTCAACTTATCTGATTCTGAAGAAGCCGAATTCGTTATTTTAAGAGCTTTCGTACCCCTTGATGAAGAAGATGCTCGTAAAGAACTTGCTGCCTATGTTGTAGGGCGCAGTGATGGAGAGCACGCTGGAGAGTTAGTGGTGTATCGTCCACCTACTTCAAACTTTGATGGGCCAGCACTTGCTGAAGAACGAATCCGTAACGATGAAGAGGTTGCAAGCCTCCAAACGTTGCTTAGTCAACGCGGATCAGATGTGCTATTTGGAGAGTTGCTTCTTGTACCAATAGAGAACTCAATACTTTATGTTCGTCCTCTTTATGTACAAGCTGATGGTGATTCAACTGTTCCTGAATTGGAACGTGTCATTGTAGTTGCAGGAGAAAACGTCGTGATGGAAGACTCTCTTCAAAAAGCACTTGAAAAACTTACAAATCAAAGTCTTAGCACGCTATTCCCTGATTCGGGATCTACAAGTTCACCCATTACAGAACCAGAACCAGAACCAGAGGAAACAATTACTGAGGAGTCGCCTGAACCTATTTCACAGGATTTGAATACCATTGTTCAAGAAATTGAGCAACTCCAAGTGGCGGCAGCACAAGCATTAGCGGAAAACCCTCCGGACTGGATGGAGTTTGGAGAAATTCAAAGCCAGATCCAAGACTTGCTTACAGCGTTAACTACTGAATCAGAGAATTAATTCAATCAGCAGGCTGCCAGCCATCAAGACGACGCCCCGAAGGGGAAGTATCTTCAGTCCTCACTGGAGAATCAGCACTTAAGTCTTTGAAGCTTTCATCACTTGCTAAATTTGGCGATATACGTGTTACGTCAATTGGTTCAAATTGACTAGCTAATTCTGCGATCTGTCCTTTTAACTCAACGCTGACACGTGTTATTTCACCTGAAAGTCGAGCGGTATGTAAACGTAAATCCATGAGAGTTTCTTCGTCGCCGTCATCTGCTCCAGATCCAAAAGCGTCAAATTTGTGTTCTAAAACACTAATTCTTTCATCTAAATCTCTCAACCCATTTGCTAAATCCAACAAGATTTGATCAGCAATCGGTATTCCTTCTGTGGGTTGAACAACAGAAGGAGAACTCGTTCCTGTTCGGCCGTCTCGCTTCTTTTTTTCTCTACCGAATTTCTTTGCCATATAACGATGGTAGTACTCCAGAGATGAAGAACGTGAACAGCCCGCGATAACAGAACAAAAGAAGATAGGTACGCTAGAGGTATGAAGAAACTCTTAGGCATGTCGAATGAGTAGATTAGTTACTCGCACAGTTCTAGTTGCCTCACTCTTAGGGCTTGTTTCATGCGCCAATTATGACGGTCGCTCAATGAAAGGAGAAAACCCGACGGACACGCTCGACGTTCTTGTCAACAATGACCAAGAGTCTGAGGGCCAAGAAGATGGTTTTTCTAAATTTTCAACAACACAATTAGACGACCCTTTAAGCCTATTAGATGGAGAAAAAGGAGAACCAAATTTAGATCTCGACCCTTTTCAAGGAGTTGGAGGAGACTCGGTCATAAATTTAGAAACTCTTTCTGGAACGATTGGAGAAGTTGGATCTTATGAACTTACTTTCCCGCAAGTTTCTGAAACAGCATCTGATTTTGCCATAAATGGGGCAATACAGTCAGTAGCTGACAGAATTTACCTTGATTTCGCTACAGAAATTGCTGACATATCAAATGAAGGCACAGTCATAGGGGTAAGTGATCTTGTGGGTGAAGGAAGAATTGTTTTCAATAATGGATATTTGCTGAGTGTCTTATTTGAAGGTTCCACAGACTGGGGTGGGGCTGCAAGTCAACAATCATGGACAGAATCAGTGATGCTTGATCTTTCTAACGGGCAAATTCTCACCGCAGAGGATTTGTTTCAACTTGAAATCTCCACAGACTGGAAAGAAGTCATAGCAGACAGATCGTACGGTCTACTCGCAGAACGTTTGGGTTCTGAAATGATTTGGGACGAAGGACTACTCCCAATAGCAGAGAATTTCAACAACATGCTCGTAACCCAATCAGGACTTCTTGTTGTTTTTGATCAGTATCAAGTAGCAGCTGGAGTTGCTGGAACACCAACCGTAATTATTCCGTGGGTTGAAATAGCAGCCATCATCAACCCTCAAAGCAGAATCGGTGAACTTGTTATCGCTGGAGGTTCTTTAGAAGTTAACTGAGGCCAAGTCGAACAAACTGTTCTTCTGGAGCTTCAACTTCTTTGAGAGCGTGGTGTAACAGTTTTTCATAATGGTGTGCTCGTTCAGAGTCAACAAGGTTTTCGGTTTCTTGCTCGTCCTCGTTATCAAACAAATATGACTTATCGCCAGCTCCTCTACCAGCAAGAAGCACTGCCCGGTTAGATAGTTCTTGACCAGAGAGTGGTTGTCGAATAACAGGGGTATCGCTACCTGGCATCCGATCTAACCAAGCGCGACCATCAGGTCGAGGTAAACCAGCATTTGGAAATATGTGCATCGGCATCGTTGACCACCGATTTGACCAGATACTGATATCACCAGCAGGGCCTTCCGCCCCTCGAATGTATTTACCTGCGGAATCAATCACATTTACTTCAAGTCCGAAGTATCCCTGAAGCATGTAATCTCTAGCAGTTTGTTCTTGCCCTTCAATAACAGAACGTAAAGAAACACCATGAGTGCGATGTTCTACATCTAAGTCGAATAAATCCACAAGAGTTGCATGAATATCAACACTTGTAGTTAATGCTTGGCGATTGCCTGCTTCAATCCCGGGCCAATGCACCAACATTGGTATATGACCGAGCAAGTTAAATATTGGAGACATTGGTTTACCAAAAGTTTCATCTCTCTCACCTAAGTAATGGCCATGATCGGTAACAATAAAAAGGGCAGTGTCGTCCCATAAGTTGTTGCGGTCCATAGCGTCTAAGACTTTTCCAAACCAGTGGTCAATCATGGAGAGTTTCGCTCCATAATTTGCTCGCACCTGGAAAGCTTGTTTTTCAGTTAGCACACCTTTTTCGATTGCTTTTTGCATATAAGGGGGCCAAATAATGAGGTCCTCTTCTCGCTGGTCATGATATTTATACGCCCAGGGTTCTGGAGTGTCGAAAGGTTCATGGGGATCAAATTCATCAACGAAAAGAAAAAACCTTTCGTGTTGTCCTGCGTTTCGATCTAACCAGTTCGCGGTTGCTTGCATAGTGCGTGGACCAGGGAAATCGGTTTCCTCTCTGAAGTAGGTACGAGAAGTGTCGTAAGGGCGGCGAAACCAGCCTTCAGCTGAAGGTAACGCTGGTGTTCCTACCCAACTAGGGTCGTCGCGAAGTCGCCAAGGGTCACCTTCATGGCCGCGCATGTAATCCCACATGCCAAAATCGGTGTGATAATTCTCTCCACCAGTTTCAAAGAGGTGAGGGTGGTCTGATATTAAGCCGGTTGCCACTCCGCTCATTTTCATTGAATGAGCAATATTTGATTCCCATATTTCAATAGAGCCCCAAGGTTTCCACAGAAAGTCCCATGCGCCACAGAGAATGTCGTGCCGGGCAGGCATGCAAGGAAGCGATGCCGAATAGTGACGGTCGAATCTCAAACCACGTGCAGCGAGCCGATCAAGATTCGGTGTTTCAAATTCGTCACCGCCGTAGCAACCCAGCATGCGTCGATTGAGACTGTCAAGGAGAATAACGATCGCGTTGCGAGGCCCGGAACCTGGTTCATATTCAGCAGAGATTGGCTGCTCAAATAGATAAGGGTGAGCGATTTCGTTCATATATTTATATTCTCACGTCTAAACACTTTGCTTCGTATTGGCGGTACTGTCTTAATTTATGCGAGAGGAAAGAAAAGCTGAGCGGCTCCACACGCTAAGAACCACAGGCATGGATGGGGTGAGTAAATCTAGAGTTATTCTCCGAGGTTTATTTATGGCGTGTGCTGCTTGCGGGAGCCGAGGGTTGTTTCATCATTGGTGGAAAATGCGGGAATCTTGCCCAACCTGTGGCCTGGTGTTTAACAGATCAGACGGTTACTGGATAGGAGCAGTCGCAGTTAACTCGATGATGAGCGGATTTTTACTTCTCGCCACTGTGGTTGTTTCATTTCTGCTTGCCTTACCTGACCCGCAATGGCAACCCGTTCTTATCCCATCAGTAGCAGTCGGGGTTGTCGTACCGATTTTTCTTGACCCGATTTCACGAACTTTTTGGACATCAATGGTAGCTATCGGCCGCCCACCTGAAAAACGTGGTGAAAGTAATTAAAACCCTTGTGTGTTTCACGAGTGTGGCTGTCTGCGTGACTATTTCTAGTTTTTCCAATCCGGAGATGTACCTTCTTGACCTGTTGAATAAACTTCAGAGCCATCAGCGGTCATCACAAAAATTTCTTCAGCCCACCCATTCCGATTACTTTGAAAAGCGATGTAGCGGCCATCCGGAGACCAAACAGGCATCAAGTCGAAATCTGCACCTTCTTGGCCTACCGAATAAACCTCAGAACCATCAGCATTCATCACATAAATTACGTCAGCTAGTCCGTCACTCCTATTACTAGTAAAAGTGATCTGAGTGCCATCAGGAGACCAATCAGGACTGCTATTTGTGTAATTGTTTTCCCCATCTCCGTTTACGTAGTCTTCAAATATCGGTAACATCGGACCGTCTCCGGTGAGTTTACGTAGCCCAGTACCGTCAATGTTTATCACAAAAATTTCTTGATGATACATCTCCCACAAATTGCGGCCTTCAAATGCGATGTAGTTGCCATCCGGTGACCAAACAGGACGATGGGCGGTCCACATATCTTCGCTGTCGGTGAGTTGTCGTACGCCAGTGCCGTCAGCGTTTATCACAAAAACCTCCTGGTCGCCACGGTCACTCCCGATGACAGTCTCAGAGAAAACAATCTGAGTGCCATCCGGTGACCAGTCTGGGGAATCATGCCAGATGTTGATGATGTTGTCGGTGAGTTGTCGTACGTCAGTGCCGTCAGCATTCATCACAAAAATTCGTGGAAGTATGTCATCGCGCTGGTCCCATCTAAAAGCGATCTGTTTACTATCTGGGGACCAAACTGGTGTGTAGTACGGGGCTTCATCGTTAGTGAGTTGCCGTACGTCAGTGCCGTCAGCATTCATCACAAAAACCTCTTCATGGTGACTAAAAACAATTTTCCCATCGAGTTCTAAATTTCTAATAGGTGGCTCAGTTGTTGAGGTTGTTGAGGTTGTTGAGGTTGTTGAGGTTGTTGAGGTTGTTGAGGTTGTTGAGGTTGTTGAGGTTGTTGAGGTTGTTGAGGTTGTTGAGGTTGTTGAAGTAGGAACTTCGGTCGTCAAAACGGTGACACTTGTTTGAACCTCTTCAGAGTTGCTACTACACGACACTGTTAGTAAAGCTGCAACTAAAATGGGAAGGAATTTTTTCACTTTTCAAGTATGACAGTGTTTACACGCTTATAGAAGTTAGTCGTGGCTGTTTAGCGTTCGCCAATTTGTTGGTTGAGGGAAAGAAATCAGAGGAGTTGAAGATTCTGACCTGCATAAACGCTTGGCGCGCTTGGAGGGAATCGAACCCCCAACCTTCTGATCCGTAATAGATTTACCAACGACTTGACTTTGTTAACTCTTCAACAGGTAGGTAAATGTCGAAACGTTCCCGGACTCGAGCATCCGTTTCTGGTGAAATGTGATTCGGGAAATGGGTACTCAGTGTTTCTTTAACTACTTGTCTTGCTCGTTCGTCAACTGATGTAGCTCCGGCATCATGCCAGTCATCTGGGCTTAACCGGTCACCGACTTCTGGGTAAACGTATTCTGATTGCATCATGGACAAAGTTTGGTCTTGTCCGAGGAAGTGCGAAGGCCCATGCACTACTTCGTTGATGGTTTCTGCTGACAGGGTGTCTTTGTTGATTTCAATTCCGCGAAGGGTTCGATTAATCGCACCCAACATGTCGTTATCAACAACTATTGCTTCGAATGAACAAGCGAGAAGACTGGCTAACATGCCTGCCGATTCATAAATCAGATTGGCTCCTGCTTGAGCAGCCAACGTGACTGTCACTCCTTTTTCGTGACCGGCCTGGTTGTCAGGCATTTTTGAATCAGCCATACCGGCGGCAACTCCAGAGGGGAGCCCTAACCAGTTCGCTACCTGAGCTGCAGCAGCATTTAAGATCGCTTCTTCTCCTGACCCGCCGCTCATCGCCCCCGTACGAAGGTCGGAGACAAACGGCCACAATCCCATAACGCAGGGATGACCAGGGGAAAGCAGGTTCACGCAGGTAAGAGCCGATAAACATTCTGCTAATGCTTGGGCAAGGGATCCAGCTAATGCAGCAGGTGAAGTCGCCCCTGCCTGTCCAGCGGAAAGCAGATTGATAGGCATACCGGTTCTAACTTGAGCAACCATTGAGCGAACCGCGTCTTCCGCGTAACGCAACGGCGGCACCACGAACGTGTTGTTTGCGACACAGAACGGCCGTTGAGCAAAAGACCCGGGAGTTCCTCCAAGCATCTCATCAAACATTTCTACTGTTTCATAAACATGCTCGGGTTGAAAAAAGGAAGTTCCAATAGGTTTAGTCGTACCCATCATCAAGGCGTAAGCCGTATTGACATCAAGATCTCGTGCTTCGATCATGTCTCGAGGCACAAGGCTTCGAACATGAAAATGAATATGTTCACAAGTATCCACTAACCGGGCGACATCATAAATATCTTGAAGCTTTGAATGACGGTGCGTACGGGTTTCATGTTCATAAACCGATACAGCCGCACCAGCTGTACCGAAGAAAACTTTGTCGCCCCCTACTTCTATTGTTCGTTCGTCATCTAACCCGTACCAGGTAAAACTTTTCGCCGCGGTGCCAATGGCGTCTTCAACTATTTTTCGGGGGAAATACAGACGGTCGTCTTTGACGTAGCCGCCGGCGGCTTCAACCACTTCAATGAATTCAGGTATCGGACTCCCCATGCCGATTTCTTCAAGTAAATAAAGAGCGGTTTCGTAAACCTGTTTACATTCATCATCAGAAAGCGGTTTATACGCTCCGCCGCTAAAACCAGGTCGCACGGCACGCTCTTCTGTAGGAGGCCCAGCAGCTCTAGCCGCAACCCTTGCTGCACGCCCTCCGGCTCGACCCGCCTTTGGCTGCTGATCATTTTCAGACATATGCAGAACCCCTTACTTCTACTCTTACGCCCTTAATCTTTCATTACTTGGATCGTGAGCTGGACTATCCAACACAGTCGCGATATGACGCTCGCCGAATAGTGTTACAGCAAAATGACTTCCAGGGGTGGCAAACGAAGGATCAACGTAGGCAAAACATAAACTTTTCCCTGTGCTGTGACTATAGGTTCCGCTCGTGGTCACTCCCATAGGCGAATCTCCTACTTGCGCGTCAGTGGCGTAACACGGTTCATTCCCTCGACAATCTGAATCCGTGACATCAACACTGGCGTAAACCAGAACCATTTCAAGACCAGAATTATCGTCACCTGCTTGCTCTTTGCGAGCTACAACGCTTTCTTTACCGACAAAATCTCGATCAAGGACAACAAAACGTTCAAGGTCAGCCTCAATAGGGGTTATTTCAGTAGTTAGTTCGCTACCAAAGGCTTTGTAACCTTTTTCAATTCTCATCACGTTCATGGCGTAAGAACCAAAGTGAGTCATTTCATGCTTTGAACCTTCAACAACTATTGCTTCATACAGGACAGGCATTTGGTCAATTGGATGATGTAACTCCCATCCGAGTTCTCCAACATAAGAAACACGTAACGCGATGCAAGGAACTCCAGCGACCTCAATTTCTTGGCCGGTAAGCCATTTAAAGTTTTCGTTATCAAGAGAGGCATCGGTTAATGGAGCGAGCACTTCACGAGCACGGGGACCGGTAACTGCAAGCAACCCGTAATCGCCGGTCACATCTTTAACGCTTACATCTTCCCCTTCTTTGATGTGTTTTATCATCCAGTCATAATCATGAGATTCTCCAGTGATCCCAGAATTCAAATAAAACCGGTCATCAGCAAGACGAGTTATGGTCATTTCGCCTTCGATGCCGCCAAGTTCTGTTAAAAGATGACAAAGGCGAATGCCGCCATTAGCAACGGGGAGACGATTTGCGCTGACCCGATCCAGTAAACGGCCAGCATCCGCACCAGTTACTTCAAATTTGGCAAACGCGGTTAAATCCGCAATCCCGACTCTTTCACGAACCCCCGTCACTTCGTCACCGACATGATTAAAAGCGTTGGACCTTCGCCATGAGTAACTTTCAGGCTCGCCAAAATATGCGGCTCGTTCCCAACCCCAAACATCTTGCCATTGCGCTCCAAGAGCATCCAGATGGTCGTATATCGGAGTTTTTCTTAATGGGCGGCCGGCGGGACGGTATTCACCAGGCATTCTTACTTGATACATCTCATGGTATTCATCAATTGATTTTTCAACGGTGTAATCCAAAGTTGCCCACGGTCCAAAACGGCGCGGATCCATTTCCGCTACGTTGATTTCTGTTTGCCCATGAACCATCCATTGCGCTAAATACTTGCCAGCTCCAGGGCCTTGAGTGATTCCAATTGAAGCACCAACACACATCCAATAATTTTCTAACCCAGGTGCGGGACCCATCAAATATCCGCCATCAGGGGTGTGAGTTATTGGCCCGGAGACAACTTGTTTAATCCCGGCGTTAGCGAATGCGGGAATACGTTGGGCGGTGTATTCCAACCAAGGCATTAACACTTCTAAGTTTGGGTCAGTGAGGTAAAAATGAAGGTTCCAGTCGATGCCGTCAACCCCGTAAGTTTCTGCATTTTCTCTTTCGTAAGGTCCAACGAGAAGACTGTCTATTTCATATCGGTAATAGGCCGATGAACGAGGATCACGAATAACCGGCATTTCTTTAGAGGTAGCTGCTTTATGAGCAGTG